>Ga0209963_1000110_pt1 | contig 331935 bp, 287 predicted proteins | sample ThiBio_1000_biof_2_FD_183957 | JGI IMG/M metagenome (GOLD analysis project Ga0209963, IMG submission 183957) | Wastewater bioreactor microbial communities from Cape Town, South Africa - Thiocy_cont_1000_biof (SPAdes) | ecosystem: Engineered > Bioreactor > Thiocyanate-remediating >...
TCTGTCCAGCCACAAGTGGGCCTGTGTGCGCGAACACATCCAGGCAGCGGGCGCGACACTGCGTTTCCTCCCGCCCTACAGCCCGGACTTCAATCTCAATCCCATCGAGAAAGCCTTCTCCCGCCTCGTCACCAACGGCCTCGCGCACGGCGGCGAGGATAAGAGGCCGGTATTGGACGGACCATTCTGGACACCAATCCACAAAAAGGGGTCGTTGTCGTCACGACAGTAGGATTGCAGCTCCACATATCCGCAGTGTTGATTGCCGCTGAGAACTGACCCGGCGTTTCCACCGAGAATTGACCCGCCTGTTAGGTATGTTTCGGGTCTGCGGTCGTGGTCAAATTCCTCGTTTTCTCCTTTGTCGTTTTAGTGTCGTGCGCAGAGCTGTTCTTGAAGCGGAAGCTGTCGTTTCCGGTTTCAAGGATGTGGCAATGCTGCGTGAGCCGGTCCAGCAGCGCGGTGGTCATCTTGGCATCACCGAAGACGCTGGCCCATTCGCTGAAGCTGAGGTTTGTCGTGATGATGACGCTGGTTCGCTCGTAGAGCTTGCTGAGCAGGTGGAAGAGCATCGCACCGCCTGACGCACTGAACGGCAGGTATCCGGGCTCATCGAGGATCACGAGATCAGATTGGACAAGGCGATTGGCGATCTGCCCAGACCGTCCTTGTGCCTTTTCCTGTTCCAGCGCGTTAACCAGCTCGACCGTTGAGAAGAACCGGACCCGTTTGTGGTGATGCTCGATGGCCTGAACACCTATCGCGGTGGCGATGTGTGTCTTGCCCGTGCCGGGACCACCGACCAGAACGATATTGTTTGCGTCGTCCAGGAAGTCGCAGCGATGAAGCTGCTGCACGAGCGCCTCGTTGATCTCGCTGCTGGCGAAGTCGAAGCCATTCAGATCACGATAGGCAGGGAAGCGTGCCGTCTTGAGCTTGTAGGCAGTCGAGCGAACTTCACGTTCCGCGGTCTCTGCTTTCAAAAGCTGCGACAGGATCGGAATGGCAGCTTCGAACGCCGGCGATCCTTGCTCGGTTAGTTCGCCGACGGCTTGTGCCATTCCGTGCTCTTCAGTTGCCGCAGCATGATGACGATCGCACCGCTTGCTGGATTATGACGCATGGCGGGCCTCCGTCTTTCTCAGGGCATCGTATCGTTCAACATTGGCCTTGGGCTCGTTGACGAGCGTCAGGGCTTGTGGCGCATCGATGGTCGGCGGCGTGAAGGATTTACCGTCGACAAGGCGATGCAGCAGGTTCAGCACATGCGTCTTGGTCGGAACACCGGACTTCAGCGCCATGTCGACGGCCGACAGGACGGCCTGTTCATCGTGTTGAAGGACGAGCGCCAGAATATCGACCATCTCGCGGTCGCCACCCGGCTTCTTGAGCAGGTATTGCTGCAAGGCCCGGAATGCATCGGGAAGTTCGACGAATGGTGCACCATTGCGGAGCGCACCTGGCTTGCGCTGCACTACCGCCAAGTAGTGCCGCCAGTCGTAGATCGTCTGTCCTGGCCTGTCGTGGGAGCGGATCAATGACGCGACGATGCTCGCAAACGATCTGTCCTTCTGCGGCGACCACAACACGGTCTGGGTAAACCCCTAGGCTCACCGGCCAATTGGCGAAGGACGCCGGGACGCTGTAGCGATTGCGCTCCAGATGCACGAGGCAGGTCGGAGAGACACGCTTGGTGTATTCGACAAACCCATCGTCCGGCCGGGTAATGGGCATGAGCGCGGGAGCTTCTTCCGCCCAGATGTCGGCAATGGTGCCACGCATCTGACCGTGCGGGGTCTGTGCCCAGAACTCCTTGCAGCGTTGCTCGAGCCAATCGTTTAGGGCTTCCAGCGATGGAAAGCGCGGAACGGGCTGAAAGAACCGATGACGCGCATCCTGAATGTTCTTCTCGACTTGTCTCTTCTCCCAGCCTGAAGCCGGATTACAGAACTCGGGTTCGAACAGAAAGTGGCTGGCCATCGCCTGAAAGCGCACGTTGATGTCACGTTCTTTTCCACGGCCGACCTTGTCGATCGCGGTGCGCATATTGTCGTAGATGCCGCGTCCTGGAATGCCACCGAATACGCGGAATGCATGATTGTGGGCATCAAACAGCATCTCGTGGGTCTGCAGCAGATAGGCCCGCACGATGAAGGCGCGGCTGTAACTCAGCTTCGTGTGCGCCACCTGCAGCTTAGTGCGTTCATTACCGATGATCGCCCAGTCCTCCGACCAGTCGAACTGGAAGGCTTCACCGGGATCGAACGCCAAGGGCACATATATCCCGCGGCCCATCGTCTGCAATTCTCTCTGCCGATCATCACGCCATTCCCGAGCAAATGCCGCCACCCGATTGTAGGAGGCCTCGTAACCAAGGCTCATCAGATCGGCATGCAACTGCTTCATCGTCCGCTTCTGTTTACGGTTCTTCTTGGATTCGGTCTTCAGCCAGGCAGGCAACCGATCAGCAAAAGGATCGAGCTTGCTCGGCCGCTCCGGGATCTTGAATTTCGGTTCAACACCGTCCAGGCGCAGGTATTTGCGAATGGTATTCCGGGATAGGCCGGTCCTGCGGCAAATCTCCCGGATCGATAAATGGTCTCGAAAATGCCAGCGTCGGATCACGCTCAATAACGCCATGTCGATCACTCCATAGCCCCCGCTGAAAACATGCGAGGGAAGGTTGGAACATGGGTCAATTCTCAATGGAAATATCAGGCCACGCCGGGTCAGTTCTCAGTGGCAATTAACAGGTCATGAAGCAGGACGGGCGTTTCAAACCACGCCTCCGCGTAGGAGGCGACGCCTTGCAGCCGGACGGCGGCAGCAACAACGACTGGTTTCAAACCACGCCTCCGCGTAGGAGGCGACTTCGGCCGCCGTCCAAGGATTGTTGTATTTTGAAGTTTCAAACCACGCCTCCGCGTAGGAGGCGACCTTGGCGTCGGGATGAATTCGGAATTCACTCCGGGGTTTCAAACCACGCCTCCGCGTAGGAGGCGACAAATCCATTCGCGCGAGCGAATTGCGAACAGAGCGTTTCAAACCACGCCTCCGCGTAGGAGGCGACCCCTCCGCGTACGCGAGGGCACCGCGCCGGTGCAGTTTCAAACCACGCCTCCGCGTAGGAGGCGACAGGCCACCATCCGCCGGTTGATGGCGCAGCCGGCGTTTCAAACCACGCCTCCGCGTAGGAGGCGACGATTCGAAAATCACGGTTCTCGTCCGCGTGCCCGGTTTCAAACCACGCCTCCGCGTAGGAGGCGACGCGATTGGTCTACCGCCGTGCTCAAGCGAGCGTCGGTTTCAAACCACGCCTCCGCGTAGGAGGCGACCAGCGCAGGCCGATATCGACGAGTTGCGGCAGGGTGTTTCAAACCACGCCTCCGCGTAGGAGGCGACTTCATTCGCAAGCAAAAGTGTTCTTTGCCGGTAGTTTCAAACCACGCCTCCGCGTAGGAGGCGACCGCCATTACGCGCCGAGGCATTGCCACCGGGAGCGTTTCAAACCACGCCTCCGCGTAGGAGGCGACATGGTTTTCAACTGACAAATGTAAGATGCTATTGTTTCAAACCACGCCTCCGCGTAGGAGGCGACCGCCTTCGCCATGTCGACGGCTATTCCAAGGTCTGGTTTCAAACCACGCCTCCGCGTAGGAGGCGACGCGCGATCCCGACGCCGAAGAACCGACCGAGGACGTTTCAAACCACGCCTCCGCGTAGGAGGCGACATCGCCACAACGGCGGCAAGCATGGCGAAGATGAGTTTCAAACCACGCCTCCGCGTAGGAGGCGACAGCTTATCCAAGCGGGCTTCATGTCGCCGGGATGTTTCAAACCACGCCTCCGCGTAGGAGGCGACGACAAGCTCCAGCCGCCATACGATAAATTGATGGTTTCAAACCACGCCTCCGCGTAGGAGGCGACATCGCCGCCGCGTTGACCGGGGCCGCCTGCGCCGGTTTCAAACCACGCCTCCGCGTAGGAGGCGACACGTTTACGTATCGCATCGCCGGTCGTTTATGGAAGTTTCAAACCACGCCTCCGCGTAGGAGGCGACGTCGTTTGGTTGCGCGGTAATTTCGCGCAAACGGGCGTTTCAAACCACGCCTCCGCGTAGGAGGCGACCGATGGTGCGGCACGGGCGCCGCCGGGCATACGGTGTTTCAAACCACGCCTCCGCGTAGGAGGCGACAGCGCGTGCCGATGCACCGTGGCCGGTGGGTCGTGTTTCAAACCACGCCTCCGCGTAGGAGGCGACTATGGAACGCGGCTGTGCGGGCGCTGTTAGACGTCGTTTCAAACCACGCCTCCGCGTAGGAGGCGACGATGCGCGCGTGCTGGCCGATGCCATCGACCGGTCGTTTCAAACCACGCCTCCGCGAATGATCTGCTCCAGCCCGGCTTCCGCCCGCCAGGCCTTCGGAAAGTCGACGTCGACGCCTGCTTCGATCAGGCTCGTGGCGATGACCCGGCACGGTTTTCCAGCTTTCAGCCGCTCACGTACATCGGCGAGTATCTTCTGCCGATGCGCTGCATATTGCCGCGTGGTCAGATGCACGAGGCCGGATAGGCCCTCCGCATTCGCTTGCTTCCACAGTTCCAGCGCGTGCTTGCGGCTGTTGACGATGACAAGCGTTTGTTCCGTATCGCGCAAAGCGGCGACAAGCGCGTCATTGCTCATTTCTCCGGCCTGAACGATTTGGGTTCGCCGCAGCGTGGTCGACAAGGCTTGCGGATCGGGTGCAAGCTCACGCCCCTCCAACGGCAGGCCGTTGCAAAGCTTGCGCTGGTCGAAGGCCGGCTGCGTGGCCGTACACAATACGATGCTGCAACCGTAATTGAGTGCAAGTTCATCCAGCATGCGCAGGCAAGGCAGAAGCAATCCACGCGGCAGCGTCTGGGCTTCATCCAATATAATGACGCTGTTCGCTATATTGTGGAGCTTGCGCGCCCGCGAAGTTTTTGCGGCGAAAAGGCTTTCGAAAAGCTGCACATTCGTCGTCACGACGACAGGCGCGGCCCAGTCCTCCATCGCCAGCTGTAATTTGCTCTTGCCTTCCCGCGCCTCCGAGCCCGTCTTTTCTTCGTCGATTGCGGAATGGTGCTCAAGTACATTTTCCGCACCCAGAATGTCACGGAAGATCGCCGCGGTCTGATCGATGATCGACGTGAAGGGGATGGCGTATATGATGCGTGAATGGCCATGCGCTTTGGCATGGTCGAGCGCGAAGCCAAGCGAGGCCAGCGTCTTGCCTCCGCCCGTCGGCACGGTCAGCGTGAACAGGCCCGGCGTCTGTGCGGCGCTCGACCGCACATGGTCGAGGATATGTCCGCGCAGGCGATTGAGTTCGGTGTCGCTTCTGCTTTTCGTCGCCATATAGGCGTCGAATTGGGCAAGGAAATGCGGCAGGCAATCCTGAAGCAAAGGCCAGTGGCGGTCGGGTTCGAGGCCTTTGAGCGCCTGGTAGAAATTTTCAGTGTCCTTGTAATCCGCATCCACCAGACACGAAAAGAGCATCCGGGTCATGATGGAAAATTGAAAAGGCGCGCGCTTTTTGTCGGACTTTCCGATATTCCCGATAAAGGCAGGGATGAGGCCTTTCGTGTCGGCGACCAGTTCTTGCTTCCAGATATCGTCCAGCGGTTCGAGTTCTTTTTCCAGCCGACGGTCGAGGCAGGAGGCGTCGACCGTGTGACGGTCCGGCAATCCGGTATGATGGCCAGCGATGCAATATGCGACCATTTCAGCGATGGCTTTGTCGTGCCCGCTCACGAAATTGCTGAGCATAAGGGCCGCGCCGGCAGTCGAATGATCTACCGACGGACCAGCGTTATCTAGCCGCTTTTGGAAGGCGATCGTGTATTTGCCGAGATCGTGGAACAAACCGGCAAGAGTGGCGGCTTTTTGCAGTCCCAGAGGCGCTGCCATCCTAGCCGCCAGTTCGGAAACGGCAACAAGATGATCCTGCAGCGTCTGCCAATCCGTTTTATCCGAAAATCCCCCCGAATGCGCGAAATAGCGCATGTCACATCCCCCGCTTGTCCCCTTCCCAACGGTATTCTTATTAAGATTCGCCGTAAATGCTACCCGCTAGTTGCGGGGGCCGGATTGTTGGCGTGGAAAGTTCAGGAAAAAGACCGGTCCGCGCCAACAATGCCCGTGAGCGCCGGTGGATGACGATCGTTCGTCAAGTGGAAATCTTGCAAGCCAATATTTCCATGTCTTTGCCATGCCGCCCGGCACGATCGAGTGGGAGTAATCGGACGGAATCTGCGACCGGTCATGTCTGGCCGGCGAGCAATTGCCCGTGGCGCAGCAGCATGCCGTAGAGGTCGCGCGGCTCGTCCGGGTCGGCCAGAAGATCGAGCGGCTCGTAAAGGCCGGTGTCGCGCAGCTTGTCGCGCACGTAACGCAGCGCCGAAAAATCCTCCGTCGCGAAGCCGACCGAATCGAACAGCGTGATCTGGCGCGCATCCGTGCGGCCCTCGATCTGGCCGGTGATCACTTCCCACAATTCCTTGACCGGGTAGTCTTCCGGCAATTGCTGGATCTCACCCTCGATGCGGGTCTGCGGCGGATATTCGACGAAAATGTCGGAGCGGCGCAGGATATCGCCGTGCAGTTCGGTCTTGCCGGGACAATCGCCGCCGACCGCGTTGATATGAACGCCCGCGCCCACCATGTTGTCTGTCAGGATGGTAGCGTTGGCCTTGTCGGCGGTGACGGTGGTGATGATGTCCGCGCCCTCGACCGCTTCTTCCACGCTTTTGCAGGCGACGATGTCGAAGCCCGCGCCTTCGAGATTGCGCATGCACTTGGCGGTCGCACCGCTGTCGAGGTCGTAGAGCCGCAGCTTGTCCACGCCGAGGATCGCCTTGAATGCCAGCGCCTGAAACTCGCTCTGCGCGCCGTTGCCGACGATCGCCATGGTGCGGGCGCCCTTCGGCGCGAGATATTTCGCGGCCACCGCCGAGGTCGCCGCCGTGCGCAGTGCCGTCAGGATGGTCATTTCGGTGAGCAGCATCGGATAGCCGTTGCCCACATCGGCCAGCACGCCGAAGGCCGTCACCGTCTGGCGTCCCTCGCGGGTGTTCTTCGGATGGCCGTTGACATATTTGAAGCCGTAAAGCGTACCGTCGCTGGTCGGCATCAGTTCGATCACGCCCTCGCGCGAATGCGATGCGATGCGCGGCGTCTTGTCGAAGTTTTCCCAGCGCCGGAAGTCTTCCTCCACATAACCCGCCAGTTCCTTCAGGAACGTCTCGACGCCCACGGAAAGCACCAGCTTCATCATGTGGTCGACGCTGACGAAGGGGACGATATTGAGATTAGGGTGGGTCATATTGGCTCCTAGTAGCTTTGCGTCGGACGGTCCATGACGCTGCGGCCCAGAAGGCTCGCCATCAGGTCCACCATAACGGTGGCGGTGCGTCCGCGTTCGTCCAGAAACGGGTTGAGTTCGACCAGATCGAGGCTCGTCACCAGTCCGCTGTCGTGCAGCGTCTCCATGATGAGATGCGCCTCGCGGAAGGTCGCGCCGCCCGGCACCGTGGTGCCGACGGCCGGTGCGATGGACGGGTCGAGAAAATCCACGTCGAGGCTGACATGCAGCAGGCCGTTCTCGGTCTTCACGCGCTCCAGAAAACGGCGCAGCAGGGCGGCGACGCCGTGCTCGTCGATCATGCGCATGTCGTAGACGGTGATGCCGGTTTCCTTGATCGCCGCGCGCTCGGCCGGATCGACGCTGCGGATGCCCATCATGCAGACATTCGCCGGATCGACCGGAGCCGCCACGTCGGGGAAATGGCCGGCAAAGCCCTTGCGGCCGGTGTAATAGGCTACCGGCGTGCCGTGCAGGTTGCCGCTTGTCGTGGTCTCCAGCGTGTGGAAATCCGTATGCGCGTCGAGCCACAGCACGAACTGTTTGCGGCCCAGATCGGCCGCGCGGCGCGCAATGCCCGGCACGGTGCCGGCGGCAAGCAGATGGTCGCCGCCGAGGAAGATCGGGAAGCCTTCCGCACTTTCGCGATAGGCGGCCTCGCTGATCGCCTCGATCCACGCCACCGCCTGCGGCAGCGCCTTGATGGCGGGGTTGGGATGGGGGTGTGGGCGCGGCGCGGCGGGCACCAGATTGCCGAGATCGGCGAATGTGTGGCCAAGCTCGGTAATGGCCTCCGCGATGCCGGCGGCGCGATAGGAATCCGGCCCCATATTGCAGCCTACGCGACCGGTTCCTTCCTGAACGGGCAATCCCAGAATCTTGCAGTGCATGGCGAAAGGCCTCTCTTTGATGGTGGCGCAAGAATGAACAAGCGCGGTGGCAATGTGAACTGATCGGATTGGCAATTTTATCAATATGCTTTATCGATGTGGCGGAATAGCTTGTCAAAATGGAAAAGCATGGACGATCTGGACGAAAAGCTCATCACGCTTCTGCGGCACAACGGGCGCCGCAGCATTTCCGATCTGGCCATCGACCTCGGCGTTTCGCGCGCCACGGTGCGCGCGCGCATGGAGAAGCTGGAGCGGTCGGGCGATATCATCGGCTTCACGGTGATCCTGCGCTCCGACGCGGTGGACCTGCCGGTGCGCGGCATCATGATGATCGAGATCGAGGGTCATGTCACCGACCGCGTGGTCAAGGGGCTGGGCGGCTTTTCGGAAATTTCGGCCATCCATACCACCAATGGCCGGTTCGATCTGGTGGTGGAATTGGGCGCGGCGACGCTTGCCGACTTCGACGCCGTGCTGCGCCGTATCCGCCTTCTGCCGGGCATCAAGGCCAGCGAAACCAGCCTTCTGCTCGCCACCCCGCGTTCGGCCCGCGCGCGGCTGTGAACGGTTGTGAGCGGCTGCGTCTTGCAGGGTGCCGGTTCGCTGTGACCGATATTTCCCTTGCAACAGGAGATTGCCGCGCGCATCCTGCTGTCGCGAACTAGTGGAACGAATTTGACATTTGCCTCCCATTCGACACAGGGCGACGAGCAAATGTCAAATTCAAAAGTTCCACTAGACAGTCAATAAGTGACTAGTGGTCTTTTCGATTCCGACATTTGCTCTCACGCCTGTATCAAACTGATGCAAATGTCGGAATCAGACCACTAGAATATGAGGCAGGCCATGCAACAGCCCGATTACGACCTTACATTCGGTGAGATCATTCGCTGGCTGAAGCAGGAAGGCCTGATCCTGCAAACCGATCTCGACGGCAATACCGTGCTTTCCACCCGCGCCGAGCGGATCGGCCGCAAGCGGCGACGGGAAACGGAAGCGGTTCTCGCCGGTGACTGAGACCGGGACCGCGGGAAAGGCAGTTTCCACTTTTCGGCCCTATCCATGGACCGATCTTCAACGACGATACGTCAAGCGACAGGTGAAAAAGGTTGCAGAAGAAAAAGGAATCCGGCCGCTTATCGAAATCCATCCTGACTGCGATCCGCAACAGGCCGTGTTTCAGGCCGCCCCACGCCAATTCCGGCGGCGGCGATATCGTCATCGCGTCCTATAACGTTCACAAATGCGTCGGCATCGACAAGGAGTTCGACCCGCATCGCACCGCCGAGGTGATCGGCGAGATCGACGCCGATGTGATCGCCCTTCAGGAGGCCGACAAGCGCTTCGGCGAGCGGGCCGGTCTGCTCGATCTCGGCCTGCTGGAGCGCCGCCTCGGTCTCGTGCCGGTGCCGATCACCGCCATGTCGCCGCGCGGCCATGGCTGGCACGGCAATGTGCTCCTGTTCCGCGAAGGCATGGTGAAGAAGGTGCGCCAGCTTTCGCTGCCCGGCGTCGAGCCGCGCGGCGCGCTGGTGGCCGATCTCGAATTTCCCGCCGGGCGGCTGCGCATCATCGCCGCGCATCTGGGGCTTCTCAAGCGCTCGCGCGAGCAGCAGGCGGAGACCATCCTGTCGGTGTTGCAGGAGGCCGACACCCTGCCGACGCTTCTGATCGGGGACCTCAACGAATGGCGCGTCGGCAGGCGTTCGTCGCTGGAAACGCTGCTGCCGGTGTTCGACCATGTCGCCACCGCCGTGCCGAGCTTTCCGTCGCGCTTTCCCGTCCTGCCGCTCGACCGTGTGCTGGGCGCCCCGCGTGAACTCGTCACTTCGGTCGAGGCGCACGACACGCCGCTGGCGCGGATCGCTTCCGACCATCTGCCGGTCAAGGCGCATCTGGACCTCAAGGCGGCGGCGGAACTGCTGCATCACCGCCATGCGCGGATTCCGGCCGTCCGCACCGGCTCGTGATACCGTTCACAGAAAGGGCGAGCCGAGCCAGATGATGCGGTCGAGCAGGCGGGCAGGGAAGGGGCGGTTTTTCAGCCGCGCGAGGCTGACTTGCCGGCTGTCCGTGATGGCCCTGCCGATGCGTTCCTCCACCTGAAGCGCCATCTCGCGGTCGAGGATTTCCAGATCGACCTCGAAATTGAGCCGCAGCGAGCGCGGATCGAGATTGGACGACCCCACATAAGACCACGCGCCGTCGACGGTCATCAGCTTGGAATGGTTGAAGGCGCCGCCGGCCCGCCAGATCCGGCAGCCGTCCTTCAGAAGCTGGTCGAACTGGGCGCGCATGGCGCGGTCCACGAGCTTGAGATTGTTGACGCCCGGCACCACGATATCCACCGAAACGCCGCGCCGCGCCGCCGTCACCAGCGCGCTGATGAATTCGCGGTCGGGCAGGAGATAGGGCGACATGATGAGGATGTGCTCCTGCGCGATGGAAAAGGCGCCGATCATCATGCGCTGGTTGGTCTCCACGTTCCGGTCAGGCCCCGAGGCGACCACGCGCACCAGCGTGCCCGTGCCGGGCGGGCTTTCCGGCGGCGCGATGTGCCACGGCTTGCCGTCGAGAAGCTCGCCCGTCGCGAAGCGCCAGTCCTCGGAAGCGATATGGAACAGGTCGGCGATGGCCGGTCCCTCCAGCCGGAAATGCGTGTCGAAGGCGACCGCCTTGCCGGCGAAAGCCTGCGCGAAGCCGGCGCGGATGTTCATGCCGCCGGTGAAAGCCAGCCTGCCGTCGACGATGAGAATCTTGCGGTGGGTGCGCAGATTGGCATAGGGCAGGCGCAGGCCCATGATGATATTGCCGTTGAAGACAGCGGCCACCACGCCCTTGTCGCGCAGCAGGCTGAGGATGCTCGGAATGGAATAGCGCGCGCCCACGGCATCGACCAGCACGCGCACCTCCACGCCGCGCTTTACCGCCTCGCCCAGCGCATCGGCGAATTTCGTGCCCACCGCGTCTCGGTCGAAGATATAGCTTTCCAGAAGGATGCTGCGCTTTGCCCCGGCAATGGCTTCCAGCATGGCGGCATAGGCCTCGTCGCCGCTGACCAGCATGGAAATATGATTGCCGCTGGTGAAATCGTAGCGGCTGACCGCGTCGCCCAGCACCTTCATGGCGCCGAACTGCCTGCCGAAAGCGGCGCGCACCAGATCGTTGGTCGTGTCGAAATGCGACAGGTGGTAGAGCGCGATATGGCCCATATTGGCGCGCTGGTGGGTCAGCGTCGAACGTCTTATGCGGTTGATGCCGGCGATCGCATAGACCACGGCGCCGACGATCGGCGACAGGATGATGACGCCGACCCAGCCGATGGCGGTGCGGACCTCGTCCTTGGTCATGGTCGCATGAATCGCCGCGCCCGCGCCGAGAACGATCGAGAGCACGGCAAGGATATGCGGCCAGTAATGGGACAAGAGGTCGAACATCCGGTGGACTCTATGCGAAAAAGGTCTGCGAGGGCAAAGACATATAGAACATTTCACAGTTGAGTGGCGAATCCGGGATTCCCGTGACGCGGGCTTCCGCCGAGGCTGGTCAAAGCGCCGTCACGCCATATATGATGCGGCAGTGAAAGAAGAATCGAGGTATTTCTCATGGCAACGAACGATTTCGGCCGTCCCAGGCTTCCTACGGAAATTTCCGGCAAATGGGGCTGGTTCGTCGCGCTGGGCGTGGCGCTCCTGATTCTGGGCGGCATCGCTTTCGGCAATCTGGTCATGGCGACCGTGGCTTCGGTCTATTATGTCGGGCTGCTGATGCTGCTCGGCGGCGTGATCGAGATCATTCACGCTTTCAACGTCAAGACGTGGGGAGGCTTCTTCTTCTGGATATTGAGCGGGCTGCTCTATGCGGTGGCGGGTCTGGTGGCCTTCTACAATCCGCTTCTGGCGGCGGGCGTTCTCACCCTCCTGCTGGCGGCGGCGCTGATCGTCTCCGGCGGCTTCCGCATCTGGATGGGCATTCATGCCCGGCCCGCGGGCGGGTGGGGCTGGATCGTGGCGACGGGCGTCATCACCCTGCTGCTGGGCCTGATCATCGCCGCGCAATGGCCGGTCAACAGCCTGTTCGTCCTCGGCCTGTTCCTCGCCATCGACCTGATCTTTCAGGGCTGGGGTTTCATTGCCTTCGGCCTTGGCATCAAGCGCTGAGGGCTGCCGACCGGGCTTCGAGAGCGGCGCGAAAGCGCCGCTTTTTCATTTGATCTCGACCTTTGGCGCAAGGGCTGATAGATCGTCGGCCAAATCTTCGCGGCGCGCTTATCCGCGCGGCCCCATATCGCCATCACGAGTTCTTCATGCCCGCTGACCATCCCGTCTCCAAACGCCGCACTTTCGCGATCATCGCCCACCCCGACGCCGGCAAGACGACGCTGACCGAAAAGCTGCTGCTGTTCGGCGGCGCGATCCAGCTCGCCGGCGAGGTCAAGGCCAAGAAGGACCGCATCCAGACCCGCTCGGACTGGATGAACATCGAGCGCGACCGCGGCATTTCGGTGGTCACCTCGGTGATGACCTTCGAATACAAGGACTGCATCTTCAACCTGCTCGACACGCCGGGCCACGAGGACTTCGCCGACGACACCTATCGCACGCTGACGGCGGTCGACAGCGCCGTGATGGTGATCGATGCCGCCAAGGGCATCGAGCCGCGCACGCTGAAGCTGTTCGAGGTCTGCCGCATGCGCGACATCCCCATCGTCACCTTCGTCAACAAGATGGACCGCGAAGCGCGCGATCCGCTGGAAATCCTCGATGAGATCGAGGAGAAGCTGGCGCTCGACACGGCGCCGATCACATGGCCGATCGGCTCGGGCAAGAGCTTTGCCGGCACCTATGACCTGCACAATGACACGCTGCGCCAGAAGGACGCCGAGGAGCAGCCGACGAAAGTGAGCGGACCGGAGGAAGCGGCCAGGCTCCTGCCGGAAAACGAGCGCGAGGCGTGGCTCGAAGGCATCGAGCTTGCGCGCGGCGTCTGCCGTCCGTTCGACCTCGCCGCCTTCCGCGAGGGCCATATGACGCCGGTCTATTTCGGCTCGGCGCTCAAGAATTACGGCGTGCGCGACCTGATCGACGCCTTCTGTGATTTCGGTCCAAGCCCACGCGACCAGCAGGCCGACGGCCGCATGGTGGCGGCGACCGAAGACAGGATGACCGGCTTCGTGTTCAAGATTCAGGCCAATATGGACCCGAACCATCGCGACCGCATCGCCTTCCTGCGCGTCTGTTCGGGCAAGCTGTCGCGCGGCATGAAAGCCAAGCTGGTGCGCACCGGCAAACCGATGAGCCTGTCCGCGCCGCAGTTCTTCTTCGCCCGCGCGCGCCAGATCGCCGACGAGGCTTTCGCCGGCGACGTGGTGGGCATCCCGAACCACGGCACGCTTCGCATCGGCGACACGCTGACCGAGGGCGAGGACATATTGTTCCGCGGCGTGCCGAATTTCGCGCCGGAAATTTTGCGTCGCGTGCGCCTCGATGACGCGATGAAGGCCAAGAAGCTGCGCGAGGCCTTGCAGCAGATGGCCGAGGAAGGCGTGGTTCAGCTTTTCCTGCCCGATGACGGCTCGCCCGCTATTGTCGGCGTGGTCGGCGCGCTCCAGATCGACGTGCTGACCGAGCGGCTCAAGGTGGAATATTCGCTGCCGGTAGGCTTCGAGATGTCGCGCTTTTCGGTCTGCCGGTGGATTTCCGCCGACGATCCGGCCGAGGTGGACCGCTTCATCGCGGCGCACCGCGCCGATATCGCGCACGATCTCGATCACGATCCGGTCTTTCTTGCCCAGAACGGCTTCTCGCTCAATTACGAGGCCGAGCGCTGGAAGGCGATTCGCTTCGCCACCGTCAAGGACTATCAGGTGCGCGGGAAAGCCTAAACTAGCGCCGCCGTGATCTTTTCGGCAAGCTTTTCCGCCACCGCTTCCTTGCTCATTTCCGGCCATTCCTCGACGCCGGCGCGGCTGAGAATGCGCACGCGGTTGCGGTCGCCGCCCATCACGTCGCCGGACACGTCATTGGCGACGATCCAGTCCGCGCCCTTCTTGTCGAGCTTGCGTTCGGCGTTGGCGAGCACGTCCTGCGTTTCCGCGGCAAAGCCCACGACGAGGCGAGGGCGCTTTTCGCTGTGGCCGACACCGGCGAGGATGTCCGGGTTCTCGACCATGGAAAGCACCGGCGCGCTTTCGCCGGGCTTTTTCTTGATCTTCTGGCCTGCGGCGCTGGCCGTGCGCCAGTCGGCGACGGCGGCTACCATTACCGCCGCGTCGGCGGGTAAAAGGCTTTCCACCGCTGCGTTCATCTCGCGCGCCGTCTCGACATGGACGACCTCGACGCCTTCGGGATCGGGAATGGTCACGGGGCCGGAGACGAGCCGCACCGTCGCGCCGAGCCGCGCCAGGGCGGCGGCAATCGCATGGCCCTGCTTGCCCGACGAGCGATTGGCGATGTAGCGCACCGGGTCGATAGGCTCATGCGTCGGGCCGGAGGTCATGACGATGGTCTTGCCCATGAGCGGACGCGCGGCGGGCGCAAGCAGGCTTTCGATTGCCGCGACGATTGCCAGCGGCTCGCTCATGCGGCCCATGCCGGCCTCACCCTTTTCTGCCATCTCGCCCTTTTCCGGGCCGGCGAAGGAGACGCCGTCTTTTTCCAGCATGGCGCGGTTGCGGCGCGTGGCCGGATTGTCCCACATGGCCGGGTTCATGGCAGGCGCGATCAGAACCGGCACTTTCCGCGCCAGCAGCACGGCGCCGGCGAGATCGTCGGCGAGGCCGTTCGCCATCTTGGCCATCAGGTCGGCGGTAGCGGGCGCGACGACGATCAGGTCCGCCTCGCGGGCGAGCCGGATATGGCCGACATCCTGCTCGTCCTCGCGTGAAAACAGATCGGTATAGACGTGCCCGCCCGCGACCGCGCCCACGGTGAGCGCGGTGACGAATTGCTGCGCGGCCGCCGTCATGACGACGCGCACCTCAGCCCCGCGCTCACGCAGACGGCGGATCAGGTCCGGCGTCTTATAGGCGGCGATGCCGCCGCCGATGATGAGCAGGATACGCTTTCCGTCCAGCAACGACGCCATGTCGACCTCTCAACAGGACCTTGAATTCACAAAAGAATATAGAGCTTCACCGCGATTGCAACGAGGGCCACGGCGATCACTATCTGCGCGATGCGGCCCCAGCGCGAATGGCGTGCCTCGGCGCGGCCGATGGCCTCGGCGGTTGCGGCATCGAAGCGCAGACCCTTGTCCGACATTTCGTCCAGCGCCGCGGAAAGCCGCTCGGCGCGCGCCACCAGTTCCGGCGTCTTGCGCGTGAAATGGACAAGCGCGTGCAGGCTCTCCCGCGCATCGGCCAGCATGCCTTGCGGTCCGAGATTCTTTCTTATCCAGCCGCCGACCACCGGCTCGGCGGCCTTCCACATGTTGAAATGAGGGTCGAGCGTACGCGAAACGCCTTCCACCACCACCATGGTCTTTTGCAGCATCAGGAGTTCGGGCCGCGTCTCCATGTCGAAAAGCTCCGTCACCTCGAACAGGAGCGTCAGCAGCTTCGCCATGGAGATCGTCTCCGCCGGCTGGCCGTGGATCGGCTCGCCGATGGCGCGGATCGCCTGCGCGAAGCTCGCCACGTCATGCCTGTGCGGCACATAGCCGGCCTCGAAATGCACTTCCGCGACGCGCATATAGTCGCGGGTGATGAAGCCGTAGAGAATTTCGGCCAGAAACCGCCGCTGCTCCTTGTTGAGCCGCCCGGTGATGCCGAAATCCACCGCCACGATCATGCCCTGCGGATCGACGAACAGATTGCCGGGATGCATGTCGGCATGGAAAAAGCCGTCGCGCAGCGTGTGGCGCAGAAAGGACTGGATCAGCGTTTCGGCGAGCTTTCTCAGGTCGAAGCCGGCGGCGGCAAGCGCGGGCGTATCCGACATCTTGATGCCGTCGATCCATTCCAGCGTCAGCACGTCGCGGCCCGTACGCTCCCAGTCGACATTGGGAACGCGGAAACCCTCGTCGTTCTTGATGTTCTCCGCGATCTCGGAGAGCGCCGCCGCCTCCAGCCGCAAATCCATCTCGATGCGCGTGGTCTGGGCCAGCGTCTCCACCACCTGCACCGGCCGCAGGCGGCGGGTGAAGGGCACGTAGCGCTCCTGCATGCGCGCCACCATGAAGAAGCCTTCGAGGTCGCGGGCGAAACGCTGGCGCACGCCGGGCCGAATGACCTTGACCGCTACCTTCCGCGCCGCGCCGTCCTTCATCACCTCGGCCGGATGCACCTGCGCCATGGAGGCGGCGGCGATGGGCGCGTCGAAACGGAGGTAAAGGTCGTCGATCTTCCGGCCGAGCGAGCCCTCGATGGCCGCGACGGCTTCCTGTTGCGGGAAGTAATCGAGCCGGTCCTGCAAAAGCTCCAGATCGGCTGCAAGTTCGCGGCCCACGATATCGGGCCGCGTGGCGAGGAACTGGCCGAGCTTGACATAGGAGGGGCCGAGCTTATTCATCGCCCGCGACAGGCGTTCGGAGCGCTGCATCTGCTTGGCGCGCGGCCGTGCCAGCAGGCCGGCGATCCTGTGGCCGAGCGCTGGAAGACCGTCAAGCCCTTCCACCGGCAGTGCGCTGATGACGCCTTCGCGCGTCAATATCCAGCCGGCCCGCATCAGCCGGAACGTGGCGGAAAATCGGCTCATCGGGTCAAAGTTTCCAGCCCGAATGCAGCGCCGCGATGCCGCCGGTCAGGTTGCGCCAACTCACGCGCTCGAAGCCGGCCTTTCCGATCATGGCGGCGAAATCCGCCTGTTTGGGGAACTTGCGGATGGATTCGACCAAATAGGAATAGGATTCGGCATCGCCCGTCACCATCTTGCCGATCTGCGGAATGGCGTGGAACGACCACTGGTCGTAGATCTTGTCAAGAACCGGCAATTCCACCTCGGAGAATTCGAGGCAGAGGAAACGCCCGCCGGGTTTCAGAACGCGCCAGGCCTCCGACAGCGCCTTGTCGATATGCGGTACGTTGCGGATGCCGAAGGCGATTGTGTAGGCGTCGAAGCGGTTGTCCTCGAAGGGCAGTTCCTCGGCATTGGCCTCGACGAAATCGAGATTGTCCGCAAGGCCCTTCTTCACCGCGCGCTCGCGCCCGACGCCGAGCATGGAGCCGTTGATATCGAGGATGGTGACATGGGCCTGCCGTCCGGAAGCCTCCACGATGCGGAAGGCGATGTCGCCGGTGCCTCCGGCCACGTCGAGCGAGGTCCAGCCCGGCCGCTTCGACGGTGCGAGCCATGCCACCATGGCATCCTTCCAGACCCGGTGCAGCCCGCCCGACATGAGGTCGTTCATCACGTCGTAGCGTTTGGCGACCTTGTGGAAGACGTCGTTGACCAGTCCCTGCTTCTCGCCTTCATCGACCGACCTGAAGCCGAACGAATGTTCCATGCCGCCTTTTGCGCCCACACGGTCCGCATTGCCCTTTTGCTGGCTCATAGCCCATCCTGCCGCTTGATTGCCGAACGAAAACGTTTTTCGCTGTCAGCATATAAAGCTTGCACCGGAAGATACAAGCACGGCGCGCTACGCCGCTGCTTTTGTGATCCGCCACCGCATCGCGGGGCATAAAATTGTGCGTGCAGCCACGCCGTGCGTTTTCTCCGGCGCGTTCTGCCGCTAGATCGTCGTGCGCCTTATCAGGCGCACGACGATCTATCTTTTTGTTTGAGCATCGGATTCTCCGAAAACCGGATTCCACTTTTCGGTCCGATGCTCTAAAGTCGCGCGCACAACGAGAACGATAAAAGTGGAAAGACCATGGGCGTTACAGTCGTCAGCCATCCGCTTGTCCAGCACAAGCTCACCATCATGCGCAAGAAGGAGACCTCCACCGCCGGCTTCCGGCGGCTGCTCAAGGAAATCTCGCTTCTGCTCTGCTATGAAGTGACCCGCGATCTCGAACTGACCACGATGCAGATCGAGACGCCGCTGGTGTCGATGGAAGCGCCGATCCTCGAAGGCAAGAAGCTGGTTTTCGCCTCGATCCTGCGCGCCGGCAACGGGCTTCTGGAAGGCATGCTCGATCTGGTGCCGGCCGCGCGCGTGGCCCATATCGGGCTTTATCGCGACCACGACACGCTTCAGCCGATCGAATATTATTTCAAGGCGCCCGAGGATATCGTGAACCGCCTGATCATCGTGGTGGACCCGATGCTCGCCACCGCCAATTCGGCCATCGCGGCAATCGACAAGCTGAAGGAGCGCGGCGCGACCAATATCCGCTTCCTCTGCCTGCTCGCGGCGCCCGAAGGCATCGAGCGCTTCACCAAGGCCCACCCGGACGTGGATGTCTTCACCGCTTCCATCGACAGCTATCTCAACGAGAAGGGCTATATCATTCCCGGCCTTGGCGATGCCGGCGACCGCATGTACGGGACGAAGTAGGGGCGCCGGGGCAGGGGACACATGGTTTGACAGGGATCGAGACGATGAGCGCGGACCAGCGCCTGACCGAACTTGAAATCCGTTTCGCCGAGCAGGAAAAGACGGTGGAGGAACTTTCCGCCGTGCTGGCGGAGCAATGGAAGACCATCGACCAGTTGCGCAAGAAACTGGCGGCCCTGACCGACCGCTTCCTCGAACTGGAAGAACAGGCCAGCCCGGATATTCCAGTGACGAAACCGCCGCACTGGTGAGACAGGGCACGCCACCCTTGCCCCCGGCGACTACGGTTAACCCGCGGCCTGCCGCGTCGCCGGGATCGGGCAACTGACGCCCGTACCGCGCAGCCCGCAATAGCCGTTCGGATTCTTGGCCAGATATTGCTGGTGATAATCCTCGGCATAGAAGAAAGCCGGCGCGTCGGCGATTTCCGTGGTGATCGGCCCCAGCCCGCGCGCGGCAAGCGCTTTGTCATAGGCGTCGCGGCTCTTTTCCACCGTTTCACGGTCGGCCTTGTCGAACGTGTAGATCGCGGAACGGTAGGTGGTGCCGATATCGTTGCCCTGTCGCATGCCCTGCGTCGGATCGTGCTCTTCCCAGAACAATGTCAGCAGGTGCTCGAGGCTCACGACCTTGGGATCGTAGACCACCAGAACCACCTCGGCATGACCGGTCAGCCCGGTGCAGGTTTCCTCATAGGTCGGGTTGGGTGTGACGCCGCCGGCATAGCCCACCGCCGTCACATAGACGCCCGGCACCTGCCAGAAAAGCCGTTCCGCGCCCCAGAAGCAGCCCATGCCGAACAGGACCTGCTTCATGCCTTCCGGCCATGGCCCTTTCAGCGGATGGCCGGAGACGAAATGCTTCGTCGCAGTGGGAATCGGCTGCGCGCGTCCCGGCAAAGCCTGCGCGGCGGACGGCATTTCCATCTTCTTGCGATAGGCATCGAGGAAATTCATCGGATTGACCTCCTGTGGTTTTATCACCGGGCGGAAAAGCGGCCCAGCGGACGTTCACGCCGGTAGCCGAGCAGATAGAACACAAGCGCCAGCACGCCGAAGAAAAGCCATCCCGGCTGGTGGAGCGCGGGAATGCACACCGCATTCCATACGCCCGCTCCCAGATGCTGCGTAACCAGCGCCTTCGCGTCGGCCAGCGTTTCCGGAGCGTTTCCGGCCCACATGGAAAGCAGGGGTTTGGCAACCGGCTCGGAAGCGCCGACCGAGCGCGCGCCGTCGAGAATGGCGAAAATCACCGCCACTGCCAGAAAGATTACCGCGAAACCGCGCAACAGGAACCGGATCACGCTTTATCGTCCATTATTTGCCGCAACGGCCCAAACGAACCGTCCGGCCACCCTTTCATATGATGCGTGGCCAGCCGGGCCGCAAGCATCCTGACCGCCATTGCGCCATTTTGCGTTTCCCGACTCGATCCGAGCGGGGAAGAGCGGTTTAGCAACGGCTGTATCATAGCATGGACGGGCCGGAACGGGCGAAGAAATGTCCGCGTAAGAAAATGCCATCAAAATAAATCTATTAAAAACAATATAATAGATGGAAATAGTGGCATTTTCCTTCAATATGGAGCGTTCGGCGTAAAAACTTTCAAATAGCTGTTGAACATACGGCCATTGTGGGTATATTGCGCGCCGCACCGGCTCGTTGGCGACTGACCAGCGCTTTCCTGAAAGAGCGGTGCCTTTTTGCAGTCAGACTTTACCGCATGCGCGGTTTTTCGACGGCAAGGCGAACGGAGAGGTGGCCGAGTGGTTGAAGGCGCACGCCTGGAAAGTGTGTATACGGGGAACCGTATCGCGGGTTCGAATCCCGCTCTCTCCGCCATAAATTATTGATCTTATTTTATTTTTAGACTTTCTAACGCTGCGTCGGCAACGCTGCCGGCCTGTTCAGGATTCTATCCCGTAGACGCTGAGCAGGCTTTGCATCCGCCTGACCGCCAGTTCCGGCCGGTCGAGCACATGGGCCTTGTCGGCGAGGCGGAAAATCTCGGCGTAATGCGCGATCCCGCGCGCCGACTGCATGCCGCCCGGCATGGTGAAATGGCTCTGGTGGCCATTAAGCCAGGCGAGGAAAACCACGCCCGCCTTGTAATATTGCGTCGGGGCCTCGAAAATCTTGCGCGACAGCGGCACGGTGGGCTCGATCACCGTGCGGAAGGTTTGCGCGTCGCCCTTGGCGAGCGCCGCCAGCGCCTTGGACGCCTGCGGCGCGACGGCGTCGAAAATGCCGAGCAGCGCGTGGCTGTGCTTCTTGCCGTCGCCCTCGATCAGCGGGGCGTAGTTGAAATCGTCGCCGGTAAAGCACAGCACGCCTTCCGGCAGGCGGTCCCGGAGCGCGAGTTCGTAGCGCTCCTCCAGCAGCGAAATCTTGATGCCTTCCACCTTGTCGCGATTGGCCTCGATGATGCCGATCACCGTATCGAGCGCCTCCTCGAATTTCTCCGAGCCCCAATAGCCCTTGAGTTGCGGGTCGAACATGTCGCCGAGCCAGTGCAGCACCACCTTTTCGCGCGCGCCGGAAAGGATATGGCCGTAGACCCTGGCGTAATCGTCGGGCGATCTGGCGATGCGGGCCAGCGCGCGGCTCGCCATCAGGATGAAGCGGCCGCCGTGCTTTTCGATGAAGCCGGCCTGGGTTTCATAGGCCTCGATCACGTCGTCGAGGCTTTTGGCGTCGGCGGGGTCGAGATGGTCGGTGCCCGCGCCGCTGGCGAGGTCCGCGCCGGGGACGGTTTTCGCCTCGGCGAGCGAACGGCGGATCAGTTCCTGCGCGCCGGCCCAGTCCAGCCCCATGCCGCGCTGCGAGGTGTCCATGGCCTCGGCGATGTTGAAGCCGAGGCTCCAGAGATGATGACGGAAGGCCATGGTCGCGTCCCAGTCGATGGCCGGGCTGTTCCACGGCCGCGTGTCCTTGTTCGGGTCGGAAACGACATGCGCGGCGGCGTAGGCGATGCGGTTGAAGTGTGAGGCCTGCGCGGGCCGCTCGGTCGGCGTTCCGGTCAGCCGGTAGGGGCGCAGGGCTCCGTCGGCCTCCGGCAAGGTCAGCACGAGATCGGATGTCGCAGGCATGATGTTCCTCCGCTGAAAAAGCAACTTCCTTTTAATTTAGATCGTTCCAAATGGCAAGCCGCTGATAAATTATGACGAAATTACGGCAGGCGCGATTTCGGCGAAAAAATAGTGCATTTTTCACGATTCGCATCGCTGGTTTTGTACCTTTTGTTGTAGAATGGGCATCGAAGCGTGTTTGTCACGATGTTACAGCGTGCGCCCTTGACAAATTTGGAACGTTCCAATTAAATCGCAAAAAAGCGGAGAAGTCATGGGCAGGAGCAGCGTCACGGTCATCGATATTGCGCGCGAGGCGGGCGTGTCGAAATCGACCGTCTCGCTGGTGCTGCGCGACAGTCCGCTGGTCCATGCCGAAACGCGGTCGCGCGTGCAGGCGGCGATCGACAAGCTCGGCTACGTCTATAACCGCTCCGCCGCCAATCTCAGGCAGGCGAAATCGCGGATCGTCGGCTTGGTGGTCAACGATCTCACCAACTCCTTTTTCGCCGAACTCGCCGTGGGCGTGGACCGGGTGATGCAGTCGGCGGGCTATGTGCAGTTTCTCGCCAACACCGCCGAAAGCGCCGACCGCCAGCGCGAGGTGATCGCCTCGATGCGCGAGCACGGCATCGCCGGGCTGATCGTATCGCCGGCGCGCGGGACGGAGGCCAAAGATTTGAAACCGCTGGCGAAATCCGGCCTGCCGGTGGTGCAGATGGTGCGCGACGTGCCGGGGTCCGGCGTGTCGTCCATCGTGTCGGACAACCGCGGCGGGGTGGCCAAGGCGGTCGAGCATCTGGTCGGGCTCGGCCACCGGCGCATCGCCTTCATGGGTGGTTATGCCGATACGGCGGTGTTTGCGGAGCGCGTCTCCGGCTATCGGCTTGGGCTGGAGCAGGCGGGACTTTCCTTTGACGAAGCGCTGGTCTTCGGCTCCGCGCCCTCCCGCGCCGGCGGGGTTGAGGCGGTGGAACGCATGCTGCTCGGCGGCGCGAAACCGACGGCCACCGTCTGCTTCAACGATGCGGTGGCCTTCGGCGTCTGCGACGGCTTGCGCGCGGCCGGGCTGGAGCCGGGGCGCGATTTTGGCGTGGTCGGTTTCGACGACGTGATCGAGGCCAAGACCGCGGTGCCGGCGCTCACCACCGTCTCGGTGGACCCGCAGGGCATGGGCGAGCGGGCGGCGCAGCTTTTGTTGAAGCAGATCAATTCGGAACGGGTCGAGGCGGAGGCGCAGCGGCTTGCCGTGCGGCTCGCCGTCCGGGCGAGCTGCGGCGCGCCCACGCAACATTTGAAGGAGATTTCGGCATGACGAAATGGGGTCTGATCGGCGCGAGCACCATCGCGAAGGAATGGGTCATCGGAGCCATCCGCGCCACCGGCGGCGAGGTGGTTTCGGTCTATAGCACCAATGCCGAGCGCGGCGAGAAATACGCCAAGGAGAATGGCATCGCCCGGTCGGTGACGAGCCTCGACGCGCTGCTTTCCGATCCTGAAGTGGACGCGGTCTATATCTCCACCACCAACGAACTGCACCGCGAACAGGCCATCGCGGCGGCGAAGGCCGGCAAGCACATCCTGTGCGAAAAGCCGCTGGCGCTGGCGCTCGCCGACGCCCACGCCATGCTGGACGCGGTGCGCGAGGCGGGCGTGGTCGCGGCCACCAACCATCATCTGCGCAACGCCGCCAGCCACCGCGCCATGCGCGAGGCCATCGCGGCGGGCCGGATCGGCAAGCCCCTGTTCGCGCGGGTTTTCCATGCGGTCTATCTGCCGCCGCATCTGCAAGGCTGGCGCATCGAGCGGCCCGACGCGGGCGGCGGCGTGATCCTCGACATCACCGTGCATGACGCCGACACTCTGCGCTATGTGCTGGGCGAAAACCCGGTCGAGGCGGTGGCGTTCGGCCAGCAGGGCGGGCTTAGCGGCGCGGGGCTCGAAGACGGCGTGATGGGCGTGCTGCGCTTTCCGTCCGGCGTGCTGGCGCAGTTCCACGACGCCTTCACCACCCAATATGCCGAAACCGGCTTCGAGGTGCATGGAAGCGACGGTTCGCTGGTCGCCCGCAATGTGATGACGCAGAAGCCGGTCGGCACTGTGGTTCTGCGCGATAAGGATGGCGAGCGCGAACTCCCGCTTGACCACAAAAATCTCTACGAAACCGCCTTGCAGGCCTTCCACGCCGCCGTCGCCGGCAAGGGCAAGCCTGCGGCCACGCTGGAAGATGGCGTCTGGTCGCTTGCGACCGGACTGGCCGTCGCGGAAGCCGTCAAAACCGGCAAGACGACCGCCGTCAAATCAGGACTTTAAGACTATGAGCAAGCATATCTCGCTGGCGGACGCCGCGGCGCTTATTCCCGACAACGCTGTCGTTTCGGTGTCGTCGTCCAGCGGCCTCGGCTGCCCGGACCTGATGCTGAAGGCCATCGGCGAGCGTTTCGACGCCACCGGCCATCCCAAAAACATCACCACGCTGCATCCCATCGCCGCCGGCGACATGAGCGGCATCAAGGGCGTGGACCATATCGCCAAAGAGGGCCTGCTGAAGAAGATCATCGGCGGGTCGTATCCGTCCGGCCCGTCCGGCGCGGAGCCGCCGCTGATCTGGCGGATGATCACCGGCAACGAAATCCCGGCCTATAACGTGCCTTCCGGCATCCTGTTCGACATGCATCGCGAGGCGGCGGCCAAGCGCCCCGGCGTGCTGACCAAGGTGGGGCTGGACACATTTGTCGATCCGAAGCGCCAAGGCGCGGCGATGAACGAAAAGGCGTCCAAGGAGCCCATCGTCAAGCATGTGGACTTCGAGGGCGAGGACTGGCTGTTCTTCCCCAACATCGTGCCGCAGGTGGCGATCATCCGCGCCACCACCGCCGACGAGCGCGGCAATCTCACCTATGAGCATGAAGGCGCTTATCTCGGCGGCCTCGATCAGGCGCTGGCGGCGCGCAACAATGGCGGGATCGTCATCGCGCAGGTCAAGCGCATCGCCAAGGAAGGCACCTTGAAGCCGCACGACGTGCGCGTGCCGGGCGTGCTGGTGGATTACATTGTGGTCGATCCCGACCAGAAGCAGACCACGCAAACGCTCTACGACCCGGCGATTTCCGGCGAGATCTTCCGGCCCATCGACAGTTTCCGTTTGCCCGAATTCAACATCCAGAAGGCCATCGCGCGCCGCGTGGCGCAGGAATTGCAGGCCGGCAGCGCGGTCAATCTGGGCTTCGGCATTTCCGCCAACGTGCCGCGCATTTTGCTCGAAGAAGGGCTGCACGGCGCGGTGACATGGGTGATCGAGCAGGGCGCGGTGGGCGGCGTGCCGCTTCTCGATTTCGCCTTCGGCTGCGCGTCGAACGCCGACGCCTTCATGCCGTCGCCCTATCAGTTCACCTATTTTCAGGGCGCGGGCTTCGACGCCTCGCTGCTGTCCTTTCTGGAGATCGGGCGCGACGGCTCGGTCAATGTGTCGAAGCTTTCGTTCCGCCCGCATGTCACGGCGGGGGCGGGCGGCTTCGTGGATATCACCGCGCGGGCGAAGAAGATCGTCTTCTCCGGCATGTTCAATGCCGGCGCGAAGCTTTCGGTGGCGGACGGCAAGCTGGTCATCGACAAGGAAGGCAAGCTGAAGAAGCTGGTCAACGAGGTGGAGCACGTCACCTTCTCCGGCCCGCGCGGCGTGGCTCAGGGGCAGGACGTCACCTATGTCACCGAGCGCTGCGTGATGAAGCTGACGCCGGATGGCGTCGTCTTGACCGAGATCGCGCCGGGCGTCGATCTGCAAACGTATATCCTCGACCAGTCGGAATTCCCGCTGATCGTCTCGGACAAGCTCAAGGTGATGGATGCGGCGTTGTTCCACGAGGAGCCGATGGGCCTGACCCTGCCGCAGAAGCCGGCGCGAAAGCTGGAGGCGTAAATGGCTGGACGCATCGACATCACGGTCGAAGACCATATCGCGGTCATGACCATCAAAAGGCCGGAAAAGCTGAACGCCTTCGACATCGAGATGTTGCAGGAGCTGTCGGCTGCCTGCGACAAGGTGGAGGCGGATGGGTCCGTGCGCGTCGCCATCCTCACCGGCGAAGGCAAGGCCTTTTCGGCGGGGGGCGACATCAAGGCCTGGGGCGGCATGGAGCCGCAGGAATTCGGCCACGCATGGGTGCGCTACGGCCATCGCGTGTTCGAGCGGCTGGCGACGCTGCGTATGCCGCTGATCGCCGCCATGAACGGCCATGCGCTCGGCGGCGGGCTGGAGCTCGCCGCCGCCGCCGATATCCGCATTGTGGAGAAGCAGGCGAAGATCGGCCTGCCGGAAACCTCGCTCGGCATGGTGCCGGGCTGGTCGGGCACGCAGCGCCTCGTGCGCCGTTTCGGCGCGCAGATCGTCCGGCGCATGGTGCTGGGCGGCGAGATGTTCACCGCCGAGGAAGCGCTGGCGCATGGGCTGGTCGATGCGGTGGCCGAAACGGGCGCGGCGCTTGAGACGGCGAAGACCTACGCCGCGCGGGTGGCGAAGCGCGGCCCGGCGGCGCTGGAAGTGGCGAAGCTGATGATCGCCGTCGCCAATGGCGAGGACAACGGCACGGCGGTGGAGGCGCTCGGCTCGATCCTCGTCGCCAAGACCGGCGACCTCAAGGAAGGCGTTTCCGCCTTCAGCGAAAAGCGCGAAGCGAAATTCAAGGGAGAATGGTGATGAGCGTTCTGGTGAAACCGCAGCCGCTCAAGGGGCTGGAAGTCCGCGACTTCTCCATGCTGATCGACGGAAAATGGGTGGCGAGCGCCAGCGGCGAGAAGATCGCCCGCACGGCCCCCGGCCATGGCGTCACCGTCAGCCGGATTCCTGCGGGCGGCAAGGCCGATGTGGAAAAGGCCATCGCCGCCGCGCGTAAGGCTTTCGATGACGGGCGCTGGACGAGCAAGACCGCCTCGCAGCGCTCGCTGGCGCTGCTGAAAGCCGCCGACCTGATCGAGGCGCGGGCGGAGGAACTGGCCTGGCTCGACGCGGTGGAGGCCGGCAAGCCCATATCGCAGGTGCGTGGCGAGATCGCCGGCGCGGTCGATATCTGGCGCTATGCGGCGGCGCTCGCGCGCGACCTGCACGGCGAGAGCTACAACACGCTCGGCGACGGCACGCTGGGCGTGGTGCTGCGCGAGGCCATCGGCGTGGTGTCGATCATCACGCCGTGGAATTTCCCCTTCCTGATCGTCGGCCAGAAGCTGCCTTTCGCCTTGGCGGCGGGCTGCACGGCGGTGGTGAAGCCGTCCGAACTCACCTCCGGCTCGACGCTGGTGCTGGGCGAAATTCTGGCGGAAGCCGGTATCCCCGACGGCGTGGTCAACATCGTCACCGGCACCGGCGCGGAAGTCGGCCAGCATATGAGCACGCATCCGGACGTCGACATGGTGTCCTTCACCGGCTCCACCGGCGTCGGCAAGCTGACCATGGCCAACGCCGCGCAGACGCTGAAAAAAGTCTCGCTGGAGCTTGGCGGCAAGAACCCGCAGATCCTGTTCCCCGATGCGGATATGGACGCTTTCATCGACGCCGCCGTGTTCGGCGCGTGGTTCAATGCGGGCGAATGCTGCAACGCCGGCTCGCGGCTCATCGTGCATCGCTCCATCGTCGACGAGATCGTCGGCCGCGTGGCGGAGCTGTCGAAGAAGGTGGTGGTCGGCGATCCGCTGGACCCGCAGACGCAGGTGGGCGCGATCATCACGCCGCAGCATCTGGAAAAGATCGGAACCTATGTCGAAGACGCGAAAAAGGCCGGCGCGGCGCTGGCCCATGGCGGCGCGGCGCTGGACATGGGGCTCGGCCAGTATATGGGGCCGACCATCCTCGCGGGCGTCAAGCCGGACATGGCGGTAGCGCATGAGGAAGTGTTCGGGCCGGTTCTGTCGGTGCTCGCCTTCGACACGGTGGAGGAGGCGATTTCGATCGCCAACGCCGTCGATTACGGGCTTTCGGCCGGTGTGTGGAGCCGCGATTTCGACACCTGCATGACCATCGGCCGCAAGGTGCGCGCCGGCACCGTGTGGATGAACACCTTCATGGACGGCACGCCCGAACTGCCCTTCGGCGGCTATCGCCAGTCGGGTCTCGGGCGCGAACTGGGGCGGCACGCGGTCGAGGACTACACCGAAACCAAGACGCTCAACATGCATGTCGGCCCGCGCACGGGCTGGTGGATGCCGCAGGGTAAATAGGGGCACGCGATGGGAGGAGAGCCGGATATCGTCATCATCGGGTCGGGCGTCGGCGGGGCCACCGCCGCCGCCGGGCTGGCCGCCACGGGCGCGCAGATTCTGGTTCTGGAGGCGGGCGAGCGCCTGACCGACAGGGCGGAAAACCGCGACCCGCGCGCCATTTTCCAGCGCGGCTATTTCCGCCCCAAGGAATATTGGTACGAGGCGGACGGCAAGCCGTTCAACCCCGGCAATTATTACAATGTCGGCGGCAATTCCAAATTCTACGGCGCGGTGCTGATCCGCTATCGCCGCGAGGATTTCGAGGAGATGGCGCATCTCGACGGCGTGTCGCCGGCCTGGCCGTTTCCTTACGAGGAACTGGAGCCGTGGTATTGCCGCGCCGAACGCCTGTTCCAGGTGCGCGGCGAGCTGGGCGACGATCCGACCGAGCCGGTCCATTCCGAGCCCTATCCGTTTCCGGCGCTGCCGGAGGAACGGCCCATCGCGGACGTGCGCGGGCAGCTGAAGAAGGCCGGGCTGCATCCGGCCTCGCTGCCGCTCGGCGTCGATATCGACCGCTGGATCGCGAAGGCGAAGACGCCGTGGGACGCGCATCCCAATTGCGACGACGGCAAGATGGATGCGGAAACCACCGCACTTGCGGCGGCGCTGAAGCACGGCAATGTGCGGCTCCAGACCGGCTCGCGCGTGACGCGGCTCGAAACCGGACCGGACGGCAAGACCGTGACGGCGGTGCATTATGTCAGGGACGGCGCGGCGCAGGTGCTGCGGCCGAAGCTGGTGGTGCTTTCGGCCGGCGCGGTGCAGTCGGCCGCACTTCTGCTGCGATCCGGCCTCGCCAACCGCTCGGATCAGGTCGGCCGCAATTTCATGAACCACAACACCACCGCCGTAATCGGCTTCGATCCGCGCTACAGGAACGATTCCATCTATCAGAAGACCTTCGGCTTCAACGATTATTACCTCTCGGACGGTGCGGGCGGGCCGCCGCTCGGCAATGTGCAGCTTCTGGGCCGCGTGTCGGGGGCGATCCTCAAGGCCAATATCAGGCAGGCTCCCGAATGGGCGCTGAACCGCTTCGCGCGCCACAGCATCGATTTTCTGGCGATGAGCGAGGACCTGCCGTCGCCCGAAAGCCGGGTGACGGTGGACGGCGAGCGCATCACCCTGCAATGGGTGCGCAGCAACTGGCAGGCGCATCTGATGCTGGTGGACCGGCTCAAGAAGATCCTGCGGCAGGCGGGCTTTCCGCTGGTGCTGTCGCGGCCCTTCGACCGGCGCACGCCGTCGCATCAATGCGGCACGGTGCGCATGGGCAACGATCCGACCACTTCGCCGCTCGATCCCTATTGTCGCGCCTATGACCATCCCAACCTGTTCGTGGTGGACGCTTCGTTCCTGCCCACCTCGGCGGCGGTCAATCCGGCGCTGACGGTGGCCGCTCAGGCGCTGCGCGTGGCCGACCACATCGCCGCGGAGGAACTGGCATGAGCCGTCAGAAACCCGTGGCGCTGGTGACCGGCGCGCGGCGCGGCATCGGCTTCGCCATTGCGAAAAGCCTTATTGAGAAAGGCTTCGATCTCGCGATCACCGACCGCGAGCTGGACGAAGGCGCGGCGGAATCCTTGCGCGCGGGCGGCGCGAAGGTGGCCTTCTTCCAGAGCGATCTCGCGGCGGTGGAGACGCATGAGGCGACCGTTTCCGCCATCGTGCAGGCGTTCGGCGGGATCGATTGCCTTGTCAACAACGCCGGCATGGGCGCTGTGGCGCGCGGCGATTTCCTCGACCTCAAGCCGGAGAATTTCGACGCCATCATGCAGGTGAACCTGCGCGGCACGGTGTTTTTCACCCAAAGCGTGGCACGCGCCATGCTGGCCGCCGCGCCGGTTTTCCCGCGCAGCATCGTCACCATCAGTTCGGTGTCGTCGGTGATGACCTCGCCGGAACGGTTCGATTACTGCATCAGCAAGGCGGGGCTGACGGCCTTCGTGCAGGGGCTGGCGCTGCGGCTGGCGGAGGCCGGTATCGGCGTGTTCGAGGTGCGGCCCGGCATCATCCGCACCGACATGACGGCCAAGGTTTCCGCCCGTTATGACGGGCTGATCGCGGACGGCCTCGTGCCGATGAAGCGCTGGGGCGAAGCGGGCGACGTGGGCTGCATCGTCGCGGCGCTCGCCGGCGGCGATTTCGCCTTCGCTACCGGATCGGCGATCCACGCCGACGGCGGACTCAGCATTGCGAAGCTTTAGGGAGCAACCAACCCATGGCTTATGATTACATCATCGTCGGCGGCGGGCCGGCCGGCTGCGTTCTCGCCAACCGGCTGAGCGAGGACGCTTCGATAAAAGTGCTGTTGCTGGAGGCGGGCGGCAGCGACTGGAACCCGCTGTTCCACATGCCGGCGGGCTTCGCCAAAATGACCAAGGGCGTGGCGAGCTGGGGCTGGGAAACTGTGCCGCAGAAGCACATGAAGGGCCGCGTGCTGCGCTATACGCAGGCCAAGGTGATCGGCGGCGGCTCCTCGATCAACGCCCAGCTTTACACGCGCGGCAACGCGGTCGATTACGACCTCTGGGCCAGCGAGGAAGGCTGCGAGGGCTGGGACTATCGCAGCGTGCTGCCCTATTTCAAGCGCGCCGAGGACAACCAGCGCTTCGCCGACGATTACCACGCCTATGGCGGGCCGCTCGGCGTCTCCATGCCGGTGTCGGCGTTGCCGATCTGCGACGCCTATATCCGCGCCGGGCAGGAGCTGGGCATCCCCTACAACCACGATTTCAACGGTCGCGAGCAGGCCGGCGTCGGCTTCTACCAGTTGACGCAGCGCGACCGGCGGCGCTCCTCCGCCTCGCTCGCCTACCTTTCGCCGATCAAGGACCGCAAGAACCTCACCCTGCGTATGAACGCGCCGGTGCGGACCATCACGCTGGAAGGAAACCGCGCCACCGGCGTTACGCTGACGAGCGGCGAGGTTCTGCGCGCCGACCGCGAGGTGCTGGTGGCGTCGGGGGCCATCGGCTCGCCGAAGCTTTTGCTGCAATCGGGCATCGGCCCGGCCGGTCATCTGCGTTCGGTCGGCGTCGAGGTGAAGCACGACCTGCCCGGCGTCGGCGGCAACATGCAGGACCATCTCGACCTGTTCGTGATCTGCGAATGCACCGGCGACCACACCTATGACAATGTCGCCAAGCTGCACCGAACGCTGTCCGCCGGGCTGCAATATGTGCTGTTCCGCTCCGGGCCGGTGGCGTCGAGCCTGTTCGAAACCGGCGGCTTCTGGTACGCCGACCCGGAGGCGCGCTCGCCCGACATCCAGTTCCATCTCGGCCTCGGCTCCGGCATCGAGGCGGGGGTGGCCAAGCTGAAAAACGCCGGCGTGACGCTCAATTCCGCCTATCTGCATCCGCGCTCGCGCGGCACGGTGAGGCTCGCCTCCGCCGATCCGGCGGCGGCCCCGCTGATCGACCCGAACTACTGGGAAGACCCGCATGACCGCGCCATGTCCATCGAGGGCCTGAAGATCGCGCGCGAGATCATGCAGCAGGCCGCGCTGAAACCCTTCGTGCTGGCCGAGCGCCTGCCGGGGCCGCATGCGGTCACGGACGAGGACCTGTTCGAATATGGCTGCGCCAACGCCAAGACCGACCATCACCCGGTCGGCACCTGCAAGATGGGGACCGGCGCGGACGCGGTGGTGGACCTTCAACTGAAGGTGCGCGGGCTGGAGGGGCTTCGCGTCTGCGACAGCTCGGTCATGCCGCGCGTGCCGTCCTGCAACACCAACGCGCCGACCATCATGGTGGGCGAAAAGGGATCGGACATGATCCGCGGCCTCGACCCGCTGCCGCCCGCCGTCTTTGCATGGGAACGCAACGACACAAGGCCGCGTTTCCGCGCCGACCCGCGCTGAAGAAGGCTTACGCCGGTCAGCCTTTGGACGGGGCGGTCTTCAGGAAGTCCTGTCCGGCGAAGCGGCACAGGAGCTTGTCGAGGGCGGTGTCCACGGCCTTGAGGCCGCCTTCTTCGGCGAACACCTCGAAGGCGTACTCGTTGAGTCCCTTCGGCGTGGAATGACCGATGCGCAACGCGTCGAACGTGTCCGAACTGTCTTTGGCGGTGTTGGCCAGACCGAGGAACATATATTTGAGATAGGTCTGTGCGCCCTCGGCGTCGGCTCCGGCCCGCTGCATCCAGCGCGATACTTCTTCCAGCAGCCCGAAATAGGTGCCCATGAGCGCGCTGCCGACGGCGTAGGTGTCGAATTCGCCGACGGTGGTTGCGGAGACCACCGGGCCGAGCGGCCTAAAAAGCCGCAATGCGGCATCCGTTGCCGGATAAACCACCGTCACGCCCTTGAGTTCGGCGACGGCGGGGAGGGGAATCGCGCGTACGATGGTGGCGCTCGTTCCGAGCCAGCCTTGCAGCGTTTCGGTTGCCAGCGCGGCGATCAGGCTGACCACCTGCTTGTGTTCGGGAATATCGAGGCCGGTGAGAACGTCTTGCGCGATCTGCGGGCGAACGGCGAGCACGACGATATCCGATTTATCGATGATCGACTGGTTGTTCCCGTCGATGGATATTTTCGGAGAAAGCGCCGCCAGCCTGTGCGAGGTTTCCCTGGTGCGCTCCGAGACGATGATCCGGTCGATATCCGCGTTTGCACGCAGCAATCCCGTCACGATTGCCTCGGTAATCACGCCGGTCCCGATAAAGCCGAGTTTCATTGTGCGGTTCTCTTGTTTTCAAAAAGCCGGCCGGGCTGTTCGGCCGATACATCTCTATCGTATAGCGCCCGCATATGCATGGCGGCAAGGCCATGGAGCCAACAATTCCCATGAGGAATTTCTTTTATCGTGCTGATTTTTATGAGGAAGTGGTGCCGCTTGCGTGACTCGAACACGCGACCCCATCATTACGAATTGTTTTTCATAATGATATCAGATAGTTAGATGATCTACTATCTGGCTGGACGCCGTTGCACAAGCCTTTGGCTCGACTCCACTTTCATAGTGGGAAAGATAGCACAGCGTGTCACCTCGTTGCCACCCTTTTCACCCCGCGACACTACTAGAACCCTACAGATCCCGATCTGCCCTACTAATTTGCATTTCCGCCCGTGGGACCTCCCCCTATCAACGGGTTTCAGTGATCAGGCGGGGGAGGGGCTCCGGTTGTCTCGGCTGCCTCCAGTGCCTTCACACTCTAGAGGAAGGTCGCGGTGCCAGTGGTCTCGACTTCCAGACCGGCTGCTTTCCACTCGGGCAAGCCATCTTCCAGCCGGCGGGCGTTGAACCCTAGCTTTCGCAGTTCGGCAACGGCCTCGAACGACATGACGCACCAAGCTCCACGGCAATAGGCCACGATCTCTCGCGCGGCGTCGAACCCTGCAAGCCTCTCGCCAAGTTCCGCCAACGGCACATTCATCGCACCGGGAAGATGGCCTAGAGCGAACTCATCTGCCGGGCGCACGTCGATGACGGTGACGAGCCCGGCCTCGATGCGTGAGGCCAACTCCTCGCGCGAGACTGGCTCCATGTCGTCGCGGCGGCGGAACCAGTCACGCACGACGCGCTCCACGTCCGCCGAGTGGCGCTCCGCTACGGCGCGGATGGCTGCGAAGGCGGCAAGCACGCTCTCGTCCGCCAAGCGATAGTTCACGAACTTGCCGTCGCGCTCGGATGTCACCAGTCCCGCCCGGCGCATTGCCTGAAGGTGCTGCGAGACGTTCGCAATCGGCAGACCCATCTTGGTCGCCAGTGCATCCACGCTGCGCGGTCCCTGAGCCAGATGCTCGATGAGTTCGAGCCGCTGAGCATTGCCGAGTGCCTTCGCCACCGTGGCGAACTGCTCGTAGAGAGCCTGTTTCGGATTGTGGATTGACATGGTGGCCGGATCGACGCTAATTCATTCAATAGAGTTATTGAATATAGAATAGCATATTGCTCCAAGGAGGGGCAACGTCGTCGTGAAAGCACTCCTCATTCTCAACGATCCTCCTTACGGCACGGAGCGTTGCTACAACGGCCTGCGGCTGGCCCATGCGCTCGTGAAGGCGGACGCCGGAAATGCCGTGACGGTGTTCCTGATGGCCGACGCCGTGATTGCGGCAAAGGCCGGACAAAAGACGCCGGACGGCTACTACAACATGGAGCGGATGTTGAAGCGCGTGCTTTCAGGCAAGGGCGAAGTCCTGCTGTGCGGCACCTGCATGGATGCGCGCGGCCTGTCGGAAGCCGATATGATGGAAGGCGTCCGGCGCAGCACGATGGATGAACTGGCGGCAACCACCATCGCAGCCGACAAGGTGCTGGTGTTCTGATGCTCCGTTCTTCCATGCACAAGCAGGTCTTTCTGCTCGCCAGCGCACAGGCGCTGTTCCAGACGGCCTCGGTGATGGTGATGACCGTGGGCGGGCTGGCGGGTGGCCACATCGCCTCGCGACCGGAACTCGCCACCATGCCGATAGCGGCCATGTTCCTCGGGACCGCCGCCGCGACCTTCCCCGCTTCGATGTGGATGACGCGGGTCGGCAGGCGGGCGGGCTTCATGCTCGGCGCGCTGCTCGGCGTCGTGGGCGGCATCGCTGGTGCGGCCGGCATCTGGATTGGTTCGCTGCTGCTGCTCTCCTTTGGAACCTTCCTCGTCGGTGCCTATCAGGCGTTCGCGCAGTTCTATCGTTTCGCGGCAGGCGAGGTTGCCGATGACGCCTTCCGGCCGCGCGCGATTTCGCTGGTCATGGCCGGCGGCGTCGTAGCCGCGCTCGCCGGGCCATTGGTTGGCCGCTACGGCGCGAACCTGTTCCCGGCCGAATATGCCGGTTCCTTCCTGCTGATGGCGCTGGTGTCGTTCGCTGGCGCAGGCGTGCTTGCCGGTCTACGGGTTCCCGCGCCGAAGGTGGAGGCAGGAGCGTCGGAGACGGGCCGCCCCTTGTCCGCAATCGTCTTGCAGCCGGCTTATCTGGTGGCGCTGTTCGGCGCGGCGACGGGTTACGGCATCATGATCCTCGCCATGACCGCGACGCCGCTGGCTATGGTCCATCACCACCACGACCTTCCAACCGCCGCTACCGTCATCCAGCTTCATGTGCTCGGCATGTTCCTGCCGTCCTTCATCACCGGATCGCTGATCGCCCGCTTCGGCGTGCTCAGGATCATGTTTACCGGCGTGCTGATTCTGGCGGGCCATGTGCTGATGACGCTCACCGGCACTGGCTTCGGCTCTTTTGCAAGCGCCCTGATCCTGCTCGGCGTCGGCTGGAACTTCCTCTATATCGGCGGCACGACGCTGCTGACGACCACTTACACGGCGATGGAGCGTGGCAAGGCGCAGGCGACCAACGACATGACCATCTTTGCCGTGGGCCTCGCCTCCTCGTTCAGCGCCGCCGCGTTGCTCCAGACGTTCGGCTGGCAGATGCTCAACACCCTATTGCTGCCTTGGCTCGGTCTGGCGGCCCTCGCTCTGGTCTGGCTTGGCTGGCACAAGCGGAAGCGGCTTCCGGTGTCGGCATGAGCCAGTCCTTTCCCAAGAGCGAAAAGGCTATCCAAGATTACTACCCGCCCAAATTCGCCCATTGCTTCGGCTGCGGTCCGTCGAACCCGCACGGCCTCAAGCTCAAGAGCTATTTGCGCGGAGACCGCACCGAGGCCCGGTTCACCCCGGATGGCCGCTACAGCGGCGGCGTTCCGGGTAACGTCTATGGCGGAATGATCGCCTCGCTGCTGGACTGTCATGGAACAGCGTCGGCCGCCGCCTTCGCCTATCGCAATCGCGGTCGCGTGATGGGCGATGAAGGGGCCGTGATCCGCTTTGTGACCGCGTCGCTGCATATCGACTATCGCAGACCGACGCCACTCGGCACGGAACTGCTAGTCACCGGGGCGCTCACGTCGATTGAGGGTCGCAAGGCGTTCGTGTCGCTCGCGCTTCATGCTGGCGGCGAGGAGTGCGCCAGAGGCGAAATGTGCGCAATCGAAATCAAAGCCTGAGGCAACCGCCTGCCCCTTTCCTCTCGAGGACCAATGATGAGCGACAACTTGCCGGTCGAACCAGACCTCGAAGCACGTGAGCGCCTGTTCTGCCATCTGGCAAATCTGGGAATCACTGCGGCTGTTGTGCCATACCCCGCCCATGAAACCGTCGAGGAAGGCAAGCGCCTTCGCGGTGCGATGGTCGGCACCTTCACCAAGAATCTGCTCTTGCGGGACAAGAAGGGTCGGCTGTTCCTGTTCTCGATCCACGAGGATCAGGCGCTCGACCTCAAGACACTTCATACCTTAGTCGGCGCGAACGGGCGTCTAGGCTTCGCACCGGCGGAGCGTATGGTCGAATTGCTCGGTGTCCAGCCGGGTGCGCTGACCCCGCTCGGCCTGATCAACGACAGGAACAGAGCAGTTACCGCCGTGCTCGACGCTTCGCTGCTCGACGCTAAACAGGTCAACTTTCATCCCTTGATCAACACGGAGAGCATCGGCCTCAAGCCCTACGAATTGCTGGCCTTCATTCGATCTTGTGATCGCGAACCCATGTTGGTGGACTTCAACGCATCCATTGCAAGCAGTTGACCATAGCTAGCTTTGGCCGACCAAACAGGCTCAATAGCCTCCGGTTTGGTCCGAATAGCTAAACTGAAACTGCTGTTGCTCATGTTGCGTCCGCTCGCGCGTGTGCGCGTATCGGATGGCGTTGGACAGGTTTTTCTATCTTTGGATCAAAGCTCTTTTTGTGTCATAAGTCTCTGATATCACTAGTAATTTCATGTTATTGACGTTACGTTGAGTTGAGGCCAACAGGAGGTCTCAATGCCAAATCTACGTCTCACCCGCCGCGCAGTTGATGAAATCCCCCATCCCGCCAGCGGCCAAGTTTTCTACCGTGACACCACGCTGACCGGCTTCGGTCTTCGCGTCGGCACACAATCCAAGGTCTACTATGCCGAAGGGCAGGTGAACCGGCAGACCCGGCGCGTGACCATCGGCCGGGCCGATGTGTTCGCGGCGGAAATTGCCCGCAAGAAGGCGATGGCGCTGCTTGCCGAGATGGCGGAAGGCCACGACCCGAATGCAGAGAAGCGCAAGGAGGTTGGGGCCAAGGTCACGCTGGCCGACGCATTCGACAGCTTCTTCATCGCCCGTCCGCAGCTTTCGCCGCATACGGTGCTGAACTACACGAGGACCACCAAGCTATACCTCAAGGCATGGCGCAAGAAGCCGATCAACGAAATCACCCGTCAGATGGTGCTGAAACGGCATCAGGAGCTTTCTGCCGAAATCGGGAAGACCACGGCCAACAATGTGATGCGGCATCTGCGGTCGGTCTACAATTTTGCCGCCGCAACCCATGATGAGTTTCCGCCGAACCCGGTGCAGATATTGACACAGGCGCGGGCATGGCACCGCGAACAGCGTCGGCAAACAGTTGTGACGGCGCTGGACCTGCCCATGTGGTGGAAGGCCGTGATGGCCGAACCGGACTATGCCCGAGACTTCCTGTTGACCGCGCTGTTTACGGGTATGCGCCGGGGCGAGTTGATGGCCCTGCGTTGGGACAACGTGGACCTAACCGCCCGGACGCTTCACTTGCCCAAGACCAAGAACGGCGATCCGCTGAACCTGCCTCTGTCGGGGTTTCTCGTGGACCTGCTGACGGAGCGCAAAAGGCACGCGGGCGAGTCAGCATTCGTGTTCCCCGGCCCTGGTAAACAGGGGCACCTGATGGAAACGAAGAAGTTCCTGCTCCGGGTCAGCGCGGGGTCCGGCGTCAGCTTCACGCTGCACGACCTTCGGCGCACCTTCATCACCATCGCGGAAAGCCTCGACGTTCCTTACTATGCGCTCAAGCGCCTTCTGAACCATCGTGCTAACGGCGACGTGACGGGCGGCTATATCGTCGTGAATGCCGAGCGCCTGCGCGGGCCGGTGGAATTGGTCGCAGCCCGGATATTGGAGTTGGCCAATGCAAAATGAGGACAAATCGGGGAGCTTGGCCACCCCTTACGCCGATGGGCGGTTTGACTGCGAGCGGCGCTCCAGCGCCCGCATGGCCACTGATGGCCAACATCGCAAGCTCCAGGAATTCGCGGCGGACGTCGCCCTTGAATTCGATTTTGAAGACGTTGATCTGCTCTATGCCTTTCTGGTCCGCATGTGGTTGCTGATGGAAACCGGCTCGGCAGTTGCCATTACCAATGGCACGGTGCGGGTGCCGACCGATCAACCGGAATTCAAATCGACGCATGACAGGTTGGAACGGCTGCGGGACCATCTGGCCGAGGCGGCGGCAATCCTTCGCGAAGTCCCGGATAACGAAACGCTCGGCGCCGTGCTGCACCACTCCGATAATTCAGGGGCGATGGATGAACATTACGAAGCCCTGCTGTCCCTGCTGGAAACCTGCAACCGGGCGGCGAACCTTGAAGGACGCGCCGGGCGTCGGCCGAACGAAGATTGGGTTCGTGACTTCTGTGTCGCCTGTCAGCAATTCTGGCTTCTGGCAGGAAAGACCGGCACGGCCATCGTCTTCCACACCGCTTTCCCAACCCCGATCACCCGCTGGACCGAGCGCGTTTATGTCGGTCTTCGCCGGCTCAAAGGCTTGCGAGACGACCTTTCCAAGTTGAAATCGACGGCGAAGGCGCTTTCCGCTTATCGGGGCTGAATCCAGCCCGATTTCCGGTGATATTTCCAGGCAGCTCGACACGGCATCGTCCTCCTATCAACAAAAGGAGGACGCCATGTCCGACCGATCAAATCGACTGCTCACCACCAAGCAATTGCCGGACATCACGGGTCTGAGCCGGAGCTTCTTCGAGAAGGGACGCATTTACGGCTATGGCCCACCCTTCATCCGTATCAAGTCCGGCAAGCGCGCCGGCAAAATCCTCTACCGGCCTGCCGATGTCGAGCTTTGGCTTGCCTCGCAGGAGTTTGACCCGGAGGAGGTGCGTCATGGCTGACGTCACTTTCTCCTTCGTCACCGCCCTTGCAGAACACGGTCGAACCGATTGCTATTGCGAATACAACGTGCGTAAGGGCAAGGGCTACCTCATGGCTGAAGGGCCGCTCACCCCGGACGCCATCGCCGCTCACCAGCGTGGCGAACAGCCTATCGCCATATATCTGTTCAATGGCGATACGACGCGGCTCGCCGCACTGGACATCGACAATCACGGCTCCGAACTCGACTGGCAAGGCGTCGCTGCAAGAAGCCTGCCGCTGGTCGAGGATTTGCGCTCGCGCGGTCTGACGCCATTCGTCGCTCGCTCGGGCGGCGGCGCGGGAATCCACATCTGGCTTGTCTGGCGAGAGCCGCAAAACTGCCGGCAGGTGCGCCGGCTGCTGGCGAGGATATTGCGCAAGCACGGATTCAAGCCCGGTACGGGCGGTATCGTCAAAGGTGAGATCGAGGTCTATCCGAAGCAGGATAGCGTTCGGGAAGGCAAGGTCGGGAATCCCATCGCCCTGCCGTTCTCGCGCAAGTCGGTCCCACTCGATGCGAACCTTTTCCCGCTACCGTTGAAAGGCTACGCGCCGCCCGCAATCGAGAGCCTATATGCACCCCCGCTTGGCTCCATTCCGGTCGACGATCTGCCGCCCGACGAGCGGCCCCGCCCTCAAACTGCTGTGCAGTCCGGCGTTCAGAAGGGCGACGAAGCGGAGGCCAGCGCCGCGCTTCGGCATGTGCCGGCGGACGACTACGACAACTGGATACGCATCGGCTTCGTGCTGAAGCATTCCTTCGGCGATGAGGGCTTCGAGCTTTGGGACAATTGGTCGAAGTCCTCGCCCAAATATCCCGGTGCTGAAGAATGCCGGAAGGTCTGGGACAGCCTGGAGCCAGACGGTTCAGCCGGCATCGGAAGCCTGTTCTACATAGCGCAGCAAGGCGGCTGGAACGGCCCCAGAGACCCAGAAATTCGTGAGATGAACGCGAAATACGGCATCGTCACGCAAGGCACGAAAACAATGATCGTGGAGAAGGAAATCGACCCCGACGAGGATCGTCCCTTCGCGTGGATACCCAAGGAGGTTCTCAGGGACCGCTACCGCTGGAAGAAAGTGCTGTTGCCGAGTGGTGGCGACATGCCGGTGCAAAAGCCGTTGGTCGATCACTGGCTGGAAAGCCGGAAGGCCGATCATTACAAGCGGATCGACTTCAATCCGGCGCTGCCGCCGGGTCGCAACGGGAATACGTATAATATTTGGACCGGCTTCGCTGTCACCCCCGAGCCGGGCGATTGGGGTATTCTGAAGGAGCATATCGCGGAGAATATATGCGACGGCGATACGGAGTTGAATGCATGGCTGCTGAACTGGCTCGCCCTTGGCGTTCAACAACCGGGAGACAGGCTTGGAACGGCCCCTGTTCTGTCGGGCTTGCCCGGCGTCGGTAAGGGCATTCTCGCCTATAGTTACGGAAGCCTATGGGGGCGGCACTATACGACGATCACCCAGGAATCGCATGTGAGCGGGCGTTTTAACGCGCATCTGTTTGGACGACGTTTTATCTTTATCGACGAGGGCATATGGGGTGGGAATAGGCAGGATGCCGGCACGATCAAAACCCGGATCACCGAACCCTACATCATGTTGGAAGCCAAGGGCATCGACCCTATCCGCATAACGAATAGGACCATTTACATGGTTGCCTCGAACGCCGCGTCCATCGTCCCGGCCGACCGTGCCGACCGCCGCTGGCAGATGTTCGAGGTGGGCGACAAGCGGCGCGAGGATCACGCCTATTTTACGGCGCTGGCCCAACAACTCGACGCCGGCGGCAGGGAGGGGATGCTCTACGACCTGCTCAATCGGGATGTCGCCGCCGGGCCGGACCCGCGTCATACGATCAAGACGGCGGGGCTGTTCGACCAGATCCTTCGGGCTCAGGGACCGGAGTTCCGCTACATATTCCAGATTCTCGATGACGGCCTGCTCCCGCAGCCGGATGCGCCGGGCAACGGCCCCGGCGTCACGACCGTGCAGGCGATGATAGCCGCCATGCGCGCCAGCGAACCGGGCGGACAGTATGTCCACAAGAACGATTTCGGGAAACGCCTGAGGGCAATTATCCCCGGTATCAAGGATGTGCAAAGCGGTTGGTTCATCGAGGGCGCCGGACCGAATACATCGCGGTTACGCTCGACCCGGTACACATTCCCACCGCTGTCGCAATGCCGGCGAAACTTCGAGGCCCATGCCGGCCAGAAAGTGCCGTGGTCGAACGCTATCGAAGACTGGCAGGACGGGCGAACAAGCGACCCGTTCTGACCCTGCGCCGACAATATAGGTGATATGGGCAGCATGGCCGTGCTGCCCATCACCGGCCTTGGCTTGCCGCCGCTTTTGAATACCCGTTTTGCCCATACTGACCATATCGACCATATTGGTTGCCTCTGCCTGCCGGCGGTGGCCGGCAGGCTGGCTGAACTATGCCGGAAGTGCCGCCCATTGCCGCTTGACCGGCCTTCAGACGCCCCTCAGAGCGCCGCTGGCGCGGGTTGGGCAGTTGGGGCTTGACGGGTGTGCTGCCGCGTCTGGCGGCCTTCAGATGGCCTCCGACGCCGTTATCCCACAAACGCCTTCAGCATCTTCGCGGCGCGGTCGAGCTGGTCGTCGTTCATCCGGGACAGGGTGCGGTGAATATCGGTTAGAAGCCGTGCCCGCTCCCCGGTGCCCGGCATGGCGTCGGCGCCGAACAGAACGGGTGCGGGGATGTCGAGTGCGGTCGCAATCTTCTCGGCCGTCTCGAAAAGCGGTGCGGCGACGCCCCGCTCGATCTTGCCGATGGTCTCGCGTGAAATACCGGTCTGCCCGGAAAGCTGCTCAAGGGTCCAGCCCTTGGCTTTTCGATGATGACGCACATTCGCGCCGAATAGTCGTTGAAGCTCCATGCGCACACCTCTTTCGGAGAGAGGCGTCGGCGCAGTGCGCAAATCGAGAAATGAGAGCTTTGCATTCTCATAAATGAGAACTATTGATTCTCATTTATATTGAACAGGATGCTGTGGTTCAGTTCTTGATGGTTGGTGATATTCTTCTCAAGGCTGTAAGCTGGCTGCTGGTCGCCTTCTTCGGTGGGCAGGTCGTCATTTTCATCGGTCTGATCCTATGGACGATCTGGAACGACGCCATCAAGCCGCGCCTGATACCCGCCGACGACATTGACCGCGCGGCGGCAGAGATCATCGCCAGCTACACCGACCCCGAGGAGGAGGCCTTCGCCCGCCACGAGGCCGCATGGTATCGCAGCGAGGGCGCGGAACAGGTCTATTGGTATCGGGTGCGGAAGGCCGTCAGGCGGCGGCTGGAAGGCCGCTGAGGCGCATTAGTCGAACAGCGGCCCGTGACCACCTCCAGCGGCCTTGCGGCGAACCTCGTCCTCGCGCGCCTCGCTGACCTCACGCCAGATATCGTAGGTCTCGCGCACCATCTGGTCGAGCTGATCGAAGCCAAAGAGTTCGACGCCTTCGTCGGTGCTCAGCTTCACGGGGCGCTGGTCTTCGACCGCTTCGCCGAACTGAACGATGCCGAGCCGGGCAGTGGCGAAATCGGGATTGGCGGCCCTGATATGCTCGTGCATCATCGAGAAGACGAAACGCCTCGCCTCTCCCGTCAGGCTCTTACCACGTCGGGGGTCGATGAAGATCACCAGCGGGGCACCCTCCAGCGCCGTCACCATCGGCAACCAGTATTCCACCTTCTCGCCGACGCTGAGCGACAGCGGGAAGAAGGGTTGAGAGCGGCTGCGCAGGGCATTGTCCTGCGCGAACGTGTGCAGTCCCTTGGCGACGAGCAGATTGGCGTCACGCTCATCGTCCGATGTTGCCTTCGCCCGGATCAGCCGTTCCAGAACCGGCCATGCGGTCGCATCGACCGCAGCAAACATATAGGGCTGGACATTGAAGATATCGGCGAACCGGGTGCGTACCGGCTTGTAGGTGATCGTCGGATGCCCGAGCTTGAAATGCTCAAGGGCACGACGTTTTTGATCGGCCGGCAGCGGTGCTATCCGGGCAAGGTCGATCTCAGGTAAGCGGCGTATCTTCATCCGGTTCTCCCGCGACCGGAGCCGCGCCGATGGAAACCTTGTGGAACTTGAATCGGTTAACGATGACATCATCGGGGATTCGCAACCCCAGCGCAACCGATGTTCTTCCTTTGTCCGCAATGTAATGCCAAGGCGCGTCCTTGGCGTGGGAGATGTCGACGAGGCGACCGGGCGATAGCTGGCCATAGGAGAGCATGATACGCGCTATGTGGCGGCGTATCGTGGGATCGGTCGGCGATTCGATCTCGCTCCGCTCCCCGGTCAGCACGTCCTGCCGCATCGCCCGGAATCCGATTGGCGTGCTGCCTGCTGACTTGAAGGCCGAATAGACGGCAGGATGAACCGGGCCATATTGCCACGCCTCGAAATAGCCGCCGACGAGAGGACGCTTGGTCTCGATCAGGAAGATGGCGTGGGCGAAATAGAGGAGCTTCTGAAGTGCGAGGTTGGTGACCTTCGTATCCGAGCGGTCGGCCTCGTCCAGCATCAGATTGGCGACGGCTCTCGGATCGTGTGGTCCACCGCTCATCTAAGCACTTCAGCTTCCTTAATCTAAGGCGCGAAGTGGTGCCGCTTGTCAGACTCGAACTGACGACCCCATCATTACGAATGATGTGCTCTACCAACTGAGCTAAAGCGGCTCACCAAGCGCAGGGCAACCTACTATCGCCCTACTATTTTCTTCACTCCTCCGCCAACCCGCTGGCTTTGAACGTCATTCTCGGGCGGACCCGCTAATTACGAATGATGTGCTCTACCAACTGAGCTAAAGCGGCCCGGAACGTTCTGCCGTCCCATTTCTCAGGCGTGTCCGGTCTCGTCAGAGGCCCGTTTCGCCTGAACGATGCGCTGATAACCAAAAGCGGACACGAAAGCAAGGCGGAATTCAGTCATGGCCGCATGTTTGTTCACAAGCCTGCCGCGTGCCGGCCTATGTTCTCGCGCATAGCCGGCCGCTGGCGTCGCGATATTCACGCTCCAGCCGCTCGACAAGTGCTGCGGCCGGCACGATCTCATGCACCGCGCCGATGCCCTGTCCGCAGCCCCATATGTCCTTCCACGCCTTCGCGCCTTCCTGCTGCGCCTTTTCGAAATCCATCCTTGACGGATCGGCCTCCGGCAGATGATCCGGGTCGAGGCCCGCCCTGACGATGGAGGGCTTCAGATAATTCCCCGCTATGCCGGTGAAATGGCTGGAATAGACGATGTCGGCGGCGCTCGAATCGACGATCATCTGCTTGTAGGCCTCTACCGCGCGCGCTTCCGTCGTGGCGATGAAGGGCGAGCCGATATAAGCGAGATCGGCGCCCATGGCTTTGGCCGCGAGAATGGAGCGGCCATTGGCGATGGCGCCGGACAGGAGCAGCGGCCCGTCGAACCATGCCCTGATCTCCTGCACCAGCGCGAAGGGCGACAGCGTGCCGGCATGGCCGCCCGCGCCCGCCGCCACCGCGATCAGCCCGTCCGCGCCCTTGTTGATCGCCGAGCGGGCATGGCGGTTGTTGATGACGTCGTGCAGCACGATACCGCCATAGGAATGCACCGCCGCATTCACCTCCGGAACCGCGCCGAGCGAGGAAATGACGATCGGCACCTTGTATTTCACGCACAGGCCGAGATCGTGCTCCAGCCGCCTGTTGGAACGGTGGACGATCTGGTTGACCGCGAAGGGGGCCGAAGGATGCGCGGGATCGGCCCTGTCATGCGCCGCCAGCGCTTCGGTGATCTCGGCCAGCCATTCGTCGAGCTGCGATTCCGGCCGGGCGTTGAGCGCCGGGAAGGAGCCGACGATACCGGCCTTGCATTGCGCCAGCACCAGCGCCGGGTGCGAAATGATGAACAGCGGCGCTCCGACCACGGGGATGCGCAGTCCGTTCAGGCGATCCGGCAAGGCCATGGGCGATTCCCTCCGATTGACGTTTCCGTAAACGTCATATTTCTAGCACGACCCATCGGAAGGGCAACAGCAAAGAAGGCGGACCGGGCGGCGCCGGACACGATGCGGTGAAACTACGGGGAAAATGCCATCATTGGCCAATATCCGACGAATCCTGTATTCGTGCGGGTAGCCAAGACGGATGCAGGGCGGATAAATGCCTTATTCGATCGCTTTGCTTTATCGCATTCGTGCGACGTCGAGTGATTCCACTTGGACGTAAAATACGATAATTTCGTCGAAGCCCGGAGAGCGTCGTCCTGCATGGCGGGCTTTTGGGATCGGCGAAACGGGAACATGGAAAGAACGGGCTTTGGAAAGTATCGAACGCGCGATCAGGAATGCCTTCGCCAAGACGGATGCCGGCAACCCGGCGGCTCGCCAGCGTATCTACGAATCCGCCTGGGGCGCGCATGAGCGTGCGCTGGCCGTCAATGCCTCGCTGAGCGATGCGCAGAAGGAGCAGCGCCGCCTCAGGCTGAAAGAGGCCATTTCCGCGATCGAAGAGGAATTCTCTGCCGGCAGGCAGGCGGAAGATCGGGCCGAGCCGTCGCTCGATACGCCCCATGAGCCGTCGCAACCGCATATGGACGATCCGGTGCTGGGCGATATCATGGCGGCAGGCACGTCGGACGCAAGGCTGGACAGCGGCGATATCCGCGCTCCCGTGCGCGATGCTCCCAACCGTGATGCTTCCATGCGCGATTCCGGCCGCAAGCAGCGAGCGAAGGCCGATTCCGCCTACGAGGACGGCGTCTCGCGCAAGGGCGCCGGGCGCCGCGGCGGACAGAAGGGCAAGAAACCTCATTCGCCCTTCTACAGCTATGGCATTCCGGCTCTGGTGCTGGCCGTCGCGGCCATGATCGGCTATTCGCTCTATAACAGTTTTTCCGATCTTGACGGTTCGCAGGCGGCCAATCCGCTGCGTGATGCCAGCATGCCGCCGCTCAAGAACGGCGAGGAGCCGGGCGGCACCAGATGGATCACCATCTTCAACCCGGCGGAAGCCACCCGCATGACCGTGCATGGACGCGCCACGGCGGATCTCATGCGCGACGGCACGCGCAGTTTCGCCCGGTTGCGTTCTCCGGGACCGGAGGACACGGTCAGCTTCGATGTGGGCGAAGGCATTCTCGACCAGATCGCCGGCAAGAAGGCCACTTTCGACATCGTCGCCAAGGTGGAGGGCGGCACGCCGACCCAGATGTCGGTCAGTTGCGATTTCGGCAGTCTCGGCAATTGCGACCGCAGGCGCTACGATGTGACCGAAGCGCCCAACGATTTCCTGTTCGATATCGATTTTTCCGGCAAGCAGGCCAGCGGCGCCGGCAGCATCACCATCACTTCCGATCTCGGCGGAACCGGGCGAGGGGTCGATCTCTACGAGATTCGCGTCTCCACCACGGCCAACTGATCACCTTGCATTTATCGACCGGTGGACGGCGGCGGGCGGTACTTGACCGTTCCCGCCCGGTTATTGATAGATTGTACAGCCCGTCTGCCACGATGCGCCGGGAACGATAATGCCATGGAGCGGCACCGGGGAAATGGGTGTCGGGGAGAGGAACCGATATGGAAAGCGAATATCCTGAGGCGGCGGATAAAAAGGCGGCGCAGGCCCCCCATTACCAGTGGGGCGGGCGTCCGACCTCCGAAGTCGCGGGCGGCACGGCGAATGGCGGCGGGCTCGTCTTCGGCGTGGAGGACCGTCCTTCGCCGGCCATGGCCGCTCTGGCCGCGTTGCAGCACCTTCTGGCGATCATCGTGCCGATCGTCACGCCGGGCCTGCTGATCTGTCAGGCCATCGGCGTCTCGCCGCGCGACACCAATCTCATCCTTTCCATGTCGCTGGTCATTTCGGGCATAGCGACGTTCCTGCAATGCTATAGGGTCGGACCGCTGGGGGCAGGGCTGTTGATCGTGCAGGGCACGAGCTTCAACTTCGTCGGGCCGATGATCGCCGGCGGCGTGATGATGGTGAAGGCCGGAACGCCGGCCGAGGCCGTCATGGCCGCGATCTTCGGCGTCGTCATTGCGGGCTCCTTCATCGAGATCGCCATATCGCGGATTCTCCCCTATGTGCAGAGGCTGATTCCGCCGCTGGTGACGGGCATCGTCGTGCTGCTGATCGGCCTCACCCTCATCAAGGTCGGCCTGATCAGCATGGGCGGCGGCTTCGGCGCCATGAGCAACGGCACCTTCGGCAACGCCACCAACCTCACGCTCTCCGGCGTCGTGCTGCTGACGATCATCGTCCTCAACCGCCTGCCGAACATATGGATCAGGAGTGCCGCTCTGGTCATCGCGCTGGCGGTGGGCTGCATCGTCGCGGCGGCGATGGGCGTGCTCGACCTGTCCAAGGCATCGGCGGGCGGCGAATGGATTCACGTGCCGACGCCGCTGCATTTCGGCCTGTCCTTTTCATGGGCCCTGTTCGCGCCGATGATCGTCATCTATCTGGTGACGTCGCTGGAGGCCATCGGCGACATCACCGCCACGTCCAAGATTTCCAAGCAGCCGGTGCAGGGCAAGGTATGGCTCGAGCGCATCAAGGGCGGCGTGCTGGTCAACGGCGTCAACTCCACGCTCGCCGGTGTCTTCAACACCTTTCCAAGCTCGGTCTTCGCGCAGAACAACGGCGTGATCCAACTGACTGGCATCGCCAGCCGCTATGTCGGCATGTATATCGCCGGCTTCCTCGTCATCCTCGGGCTTTTCCCGCGCGTCAGCGGCATCCTGCAATCGATACCGGAATCCGTGCTCGGCGGGGCGGTCATCGTCATGTTCGGCGCCGTTGCGGCGGCAGGCATCCAGATCATCGCCGAAAGCCGGCTGGACCGGCGCGCGCTCCTGATCCTCGCCATATCGCTGGGGCTGGGTCTGGGCGTGTCGCAGGTGCCGGAGATCGTCAAGTTCATGCCGAGCGCGGTTGCCGACGTGCTCAGCTCCGGCGTGGCGACGGGCGGCATCTGCGCCATCGTGCTCAACCTGATCCTTGCCGACCACACGCCGGCGGCGGAGACGACCGGGGAGGAAACAGCCTAAGCGGCAGCTAATCCAAGAGCTTTTCCAGCGTTTCAAGCCGGTCCGCCTCGCGGGGCGGCTTGTCCCAGCGCAGGCGCGAGAAGCGCGGAAAGCGCATGGCGACGCCGGATTTATGCCTCGTGGAGCGGTTGAGCCCCTCGAAGGCCACTTCCACCACCAGCCCGTGATCCGGCTCGGCGCGCACCGCGCGCACCGGGCCGAAACGCTCGGTGGTGTTCTCGCGCACGAAACGGTCGAGCAGCTTCAGTTCCTCGTCGGTGAAGCCGAAATAGGCCTTGCCGACGGGCACCAGCACCGGATCGCTTTCCGGCCCGGTCCATACCGAGAAGGTGAAATCCGAATAATAGCCGGAGCGCTTGCCGTGGCCGCGCTGCGCATAGACCACCACCGCGTCCACCGTGAAGGGATCGCGCTTCCATTTGAACCACGGCCCTTTGGGGCGTCCGGCCAGATAGGCGCTGTCGCGGCGCTTCAGCATGATGCCCTCGATGACCGGATGGGGCGGATCGGCGCGCAGTTTCGCCAGTTCGTCGAAATCGGAGAAGGACAGGACCGGCGACAGGTCGAAGCGGTGCGGATCGAGCCCGGCCACGAAGGCTTCCAGCCGCTCGCGGCGTTCGGAAAAGGGCAGCCCCCGCAGATCCTCGCCTGCCTGCTGGCTGCCCGCGTGCAGAAGGTCATAGGCGCGGATGAAGGCCGGATGGTCACGCAACTGCTTCGCCGTCACCGTCTTGCGGTTCAGCCTTTGCTGGAGATCGGAGAAGGACGCCGTTTCGAGGCCCGTCTCGCCGTGATGGCCCACCAGCAGTTCGCCGTCGATCGCTCCCTCGAAATCCATGGCCTCCAGAATATCGGGAAAAGTGCCGGAAATATCGTCGCCGGTGCGCGAATAGAGCCGCCGCACGCCCTTTTCCGCCACCGCCTGCACGCGGATGCCGTCCCATTTCCACTCCGCGCTGTAGGCCGACGGGTCGAGCGCGGGAAACTCCGCCTCGTCCAGCGCGGTCGCCAGCATGACGGGGCGGAAAGGCGCGGCGGCGCTCGACGCGGGCTTTTCGCCGCGGCCTTCCAGCCATGCGAACAGCGCTTCGTAAGGCGCCGCCTGCCCATGCCAGAGTTCCTCGATCTCGCTCACATCCACGCCGCCGAAATCCGCCAGCGCCTGCTTGGCCAGACGCGCCGAAACCCCGATGCGCAGGCCGCCCGTCACCAGCTTCAGAAGCGCGTAGCGCTCCGAAACGCCGAGCATATCCAGCCATCCCGCGACCAGAAGCGGCCCCTCGCGGCGCGACGCGCGCTGCAAGTCATGCACGACGACATGCAGCGGCAGATCGGTTTCGGGCGCCGTTTCGTTTTCTCCCGGCCAGATCAGCGAGATCGTCTCGGCCAGATCGCCGACATAATCGTAGGAATAGGCGAAAAGCAGGGGATCGCTGCGCTCGCCGATCAGGGCGCGCAGCATGGCGGGCTTGACGCTCTGCAATTCGAGGTCGCGGGTGATCGCCGCCAGCGCCAGCCCGCGATCCGGGTCGGGCGCGGTCCGGAAATAATCGGCGAGAAGCCGCAATTTGCCATTGCGTTGCGGCGTCAGCACCAGACGGTCGAGAAGTTCGGCGAAAGCGCGCATCCATTGTCCCATATTATAGCAGGTTACATGGTGCTTTTCGCGCGAAATGGAATGCCGGCGGGATCGGCAGGGTCTGCTTATTTTCCGCGCATCTGCTCGCCTGCCGTCTTCGAGAAGCGCAGGTTCCAGAAGGTGGCGGTCAGGGAAATGGCGGTCACGACGAAGAAGGCCACCGAAAAATCGGAGGGCTTGGGCACGCTGTGGCCGCTGACGGTCATGGATGCATGCAGCGTCAGCGCCGCCGTGCAAACCCCCATCGACAGCATGAGCTGCTGGAAGGTGGAATAGAAGCTGTTGGCCGAACTCATGCGCTTTTCGTCGACCTTGTCGTAGGCGACCGTATTGTAGGCCGTGAACTGGAACGACATCGAGAAGCCCGACATGAACAGAATGACGAAGATCAGCCAGTGCGGCCATTCGGGTGTGAAGAAGCCGCAGATCGCATAGCCGCAGGCCGAACAAACGCCGTTGACGACGAGGGAGGAGCGGAAACCGAACCGGCGCAGGATGCGCGGCGCGACAGCCTTCATGCCGAGAGCGCCGAGCGCGGTGGCCAGCACCATGTTGCCCGCCGTCACGGCGGAGAGGCCGAAGCCGACTTGCAGCATCAAAGGCAGCAGATAGGGATGCGCGCCCTGCGTGATGCGCGTGATCGAGCCGGCGATGAGCGAGGTTCCGAAGCTTTCGATCCGCAGCAGCGAAAAGTCCAGCATCGGCGCGGGGTGGCGGCGCGAATGGACGATGGCGGCGATGCCGAAGACCACCCCGAGGACGAGGCATTCCAGCGCCAGCCGGCCGCCGCCGGTATTGCTCGCGTTTTCCAGCGCGAACAAAAGCGCGCCCAGCGCCACGCCCGAAAGCACGAGGCCGACGAAATCGAACGGCTCGCGCGTCGGGCTTTTGAACTCGCGGATATGGATCGAGACGAGGATCATGCCGATAATGCCGATCGGCACGTTGATATAGAAAATCCAGCGCCAGTCGAGCAGCGTCACGAACAGGCCGCCCACGGGGGGACCGAGGATCGGCCCCATCAGCGCGGGGACGAGCATCCACGACATCGCCGAGATCAGGTTCTTGCGCTCGACGGAGCGGATCAGCACCAGACGGCCGACCGGCAGCATCATGGCACCGCCCATGCCTTGCAGCAGCCGCGCGGCGACCAGAAAGGGCAGCGAGGGTGCCTGCGCGCACAGGATGGAACCGAGGATGAAGATGGCGATTGCCGCGCGGAAGACGGTGCGCGTGCCGTAGCGGTCGGCGATCTTGCCGCTGGCGGGAATGAAGATCGCGAGGCTCAGCAGGTAGGAGGTCAGCGCGATGCTCATTGACGGCGCGCCGACCCCGAAATCATGCGCCATGGCGGGCAGCGCTGTAGCCAGAATGGTCGCGTCGAGCTGTTCCATCAGCATCGAACTCGCGACGATGAGGGCGATGATCCTGAAGTTGCTATCGCCGCTTGCCGCAGGCGCGCGCTGTTCTACAGTCGCCGTTTCCGTATGGAGACCGGTCGTCATTTCTGTTCCATTCCACGGATTCGTCCGCTAGTGGAACGAATTTCACATTTGCATCCCATCCGACATCGAGCGACGAGCAAATGTCAAAACCAAACCACTGGCTGAACGGACTTTCTAAACCACTATTCGCGGCAAAAGGCCAGCCTCGCCATGGCCCGGATAGCGTCGGAAACGCCCCGTTTCGGGCCCTATGCCCCGATAATGCCTTCAATTCTTCGTCATGCGCGGAAGAGCTTGACCCGGCGCGCCGGTTTTCGCGCGCCCGTCCAGAACCTCCTGAAAGCGCAGCAGGCGCCCGGCATTGCCAAGCACCAGAAGCGTGCTCATATTGTGCAGGATCGCCGCCACCAGCGCGCCCGACGCACCGAGCAGGCCGAACATGGCGAGCGCCATCACGGCGATGGTCCAGCCAAGGCCGATGAGGACATTGATCTGAAGGATCTGCCGGCAGCGCCGGCTCAGGCGCAGGCAGGTGCCGAGCCGCCGCAGGTCCGCGCCGACAAGGATGACGTCGGCCGAAGCGAGCGCGATGTCGGCCCCGCCCGCGCCGATGGCCACGCCCACAACGCCGGCCTTGAGCGCGAGCGAATCGTTGATTCCGTCGCCGACCACCATGGGGCGGAAACCGGCTGCGATCTCGCGGCGGACGGCGGCGAACTTGTCTTCCGGCAGGGCATGGGCGATGACGTTGGGAATGCCGACCTTTTCCGCCACGCTTGTTGCGGCGACGCTGCGGTCGCCGGTCAGAAGCAACTGGCGGCCAAGGCCGAGATCGCGCAGTTCGGCGAGCGCCGCCGCCGCTTCCGGCCGCACCCGGTCGGCGAGAAGCAGCCAGCCGAGAAATTCGCCGTTGAGGGAGAGGCCGGCGACCGGCCCCTCGCTCTCGGGCACGGGCGGTGTCGCGATGCGCAGCGCCGCGAAGAGTTCCGGCCGTCCGAGCGCGGCAAGCCCGTGCGCCGTCTCCGCCACGACGCCGAAGCCCTGCCGCTCGCGCACCGTTTCGAGCGGATAGCGCGCCTCCGGTGCCACGGCGGCGGAAAGCGCGCGGCTCACCGGATGGCTGCTCGCCGCGCCGAGGCTCGCCGCGAGCCGCAGGATCGTCTCTTCGCTGATCTGCGGAGAGGCGGGGCGGATTTCCTGCAAGTGCAGCGCGCCATAGGTCAGCGTGCCGGTCTTGTCGACGATGAGCGCGGTCAGGTCGGCCAGTTCCTCCAGAAAGGCCGAGCCGCGCACCAGTATCCCGTGGCGGGCGGCCACGGCGACCCCGGCGATTGCCGTGGCGGGCGCGGAAAGCACCAGCGCGCAGGGGCAGGCCGCGACGATCACCGCGAGCATGATTTCCGAGCTGCCGGTCATGAACCATGCCAGCGCCGCGATGGTCAGCACCAGCCCGATATATTGCCCGGCATAGCGGTCGAGAAGCCGCGTCACCGGCGGCTTGGAGCGTTCGGCCTGCTGCATCAGCGCGATGACGTTGCCGAGTGTCGAGTCCGGCCCGGTGCGCGTGACCTCGACGGTCAGAAGCCCGTCGAGATTGATCGCCCCGGCGAAGACCTCCGTGCCGGCGACCGCGTCCACGGGCACCGATTCGCCTGTGATCGGCGCGGTGTCGAGGCTCGCCTCGCCGCTCAGCACCACGCCGTCGGCGGGGATGCGGTCCCCGGCGCGAACCTCGACGCGGTCGCCGGGAACGAGCGCGCCATTGTCCACTTCCGTGATCGTGCCGTTCAGGGAGAGCCGCCGGGCGCGGCTGCGCGTTAGGTCGCGCAATGCGTTTATCGCATCCTGCGAGCCGACGATGCTGCGCTCCTCCAGCACATGGCCGACAGTCATGATGATCGGCAGCAGCGCGGCGGTGATGAGATCGCCGGTCGCCCATGCCCCGATCACCGCCAGCGCGACCAGTTGGTCAGTGACGCCGTGCAGGCCCGGATCGCGGAGACTGGCGACCGCGGAAAGCAGCACCGGAACGGCGACGAGCAGCGAGGCGGCGCCGAGCAGCAATTGCCCCACCTGCTCCTGACCGGGCGCAAGCCACGACCAGAGGAGGCCGAGGACGAGCAGTCCCGCCGCCGCCATGGCGAGGATGAGCTGGCGGGCGGCGATGCGCTTTTCCTCGCCGGTCAGCACGCCGCCGCGCGCGATCAGGCCGTGCCCGTGACCATGGCTGTGGCCCCCATGTCCATGACTATGACCATGGCCGTGACTATGCGCGTGTCCGGTGCCGTCGCTCATTTTTCCGTGCCTTGCAGGATGAGCCGCCGGTCCGTGGCCGGATCGACGGTCGTGACCGATTTCGCCTGCGACAGGATCGCGGCAATACGTTCGCGATAGAGGCGCAGCGCCACGTCCGGGTCGCCGCCATTCGCGCGCGCCAGGCTGACGATGGCCGCCGTGTCGGCCCTCGCGCGGGCGACGCGTTCGTCGGCGCCGGCCTGCGCCGCCTGCACGGTCTGGTTCGCCGCCTGCGTCGCGTTCTGCGCCGTCCTGGCCGCCTGGTTCTGGGCATCCGCGACCGCCTGTCGTGCCTGCTGGCTTGCGGTCAGCACGGCGTTGAAGGCGTCGATGGCGGAGGCGGGCAAACCCGCGCGGATATCCACGCGCTCAACCGTGATGCCGAGGCCCGCGCCTTCCGCCTTCAGCGCGTCGAGGCTGCGGTTGATGCCGTCGACCAGTTCGGCGCGCAGCCGCTCGCGCTGTTCGGCCGCATTGCTGTCGGAGCCGACCAGTTCGGGCCGGGCGACGAGGATGCCGTCCAGGTCGCGCCCGGCGCAAAGCACGATGGCGTTGCGCGTTGCCAGCCGGTCGAGCGCCGGCGCGATATGCGCCTGCTGGAGCGCATAGTCGTAGGCGTCCGTCACCCGGTAGAATACGTTGACATCGAGTTGCACCACGCCGGAATCGCCGGTCAGCAGATAGTCGCTGTCGGAAGGAGCCTGTTGCTGCGCGCCGGCGCCGGAGGCCTCGCGTTCCTCCGCATCCTCGTCGGTGGAATTGACATCGTAGGCGGACTGGCTGATCCGCGACGTGGCCGCCTTTGCGGGCGGGAGAGGATGCAGCACGCTGCCCACCCGCTGTTGCAGAACGCGCTGCGGCGAGGGGATCAGCGCCACCTGCTCGAAGGGGCGCGGCCATGCGACCAGAAGCCCGGCCGGGCGGATGCGCTCGATCGCCCCGAAGCGGTAGACGACGGCCTGATAATCCGGGCCGATCTCGCGGATGTTCGATACGGTCCATCCGAGCGCGGCGAGAATGGTGACGGCATAAAGGACGCGGAAGCCCAGCCTGCCGGCTTGCAGCCATGGGCTGCCGCCCGTAATGCGGTCGTGGGGCGCGGGATCGTCCATATGGCTGCCGGATGCGCTCATGTCAGGGCTTGCCTCCGGCCGGGCTTGCCGGCTGTGCCGGAACTGGCTGAGGGGCAGGCGGCCCATCCACCAGTGCGCGGAAGGGGGCGGCGTCGGTGCGCAGGATCAGCCGCGTTTTCGCGTTGATGATGCTGCCGAGCGTGTCGAGCGAGCGCAGCATTTCATAAAGCTTCGGCGCGGCGGCATAGGCGGCGCCGTAAATCGAGGCTGCCTGAGCGATGGCCGCCGCTTCCGTATTCGCGGCCTTGACCGAGGCGTCGGCTTGCAGGATGCGTGCGTCGCGCTCCGCCGCCGAGCGGATTTCCGCGGCCTGTTTCTTGCCTTCGGCGGTGCGCTCGACGGCGATGGTCTCGCGCTCGGCGCGCATGCGGTCGATGGTGGCGTTGAGCGTCACCGCCGGCAGGGTCACGCTTTCGATGCCGACCTGCGCCACGGTCACGCCGTAGGTGTCGAGCAGTTGCGGCGCGATCTGCGCGCGCAGCCTGTCCTCGAAGGCGGCAAGCTGCACCTTCGACGGGTCGGTGTTGACGAGGCTGGAAAGGTCGAACCCGCTTGCCGCCGTCTCCAGCGCCGAGCCGACGAAGGAGCGGATCTGGCTCGCCGCCTCGTCCGGGTCGTTGCGCACCGCGCGCATGAAAAGCTTGATATCGTGATCGTCCGGCTGCACCCGCCAGCCGACATAGGCATTGACGATGATACGCAATCCGTCGCGCGTGCCGACGTCCTGAAGGCCGCTCGAGGTGGTGCGCAGCCGCAGGTCAACCGGCGTGGCCGTCTCGATGGGCACGGGCAGCCGCCAGTTGAGGCCGGGCCGCAGCAGGACGCGCACCGGGTCGCCGAAGCGGGTGATGACCGTCGCCTCGCCGGAATGGACCTGCAACAGGCAGGCGCTGGCGATGGCCGCCAGCACCAGAACCGCTCCGACGATCAGCCGGGGCCAGGACAGCGGCGAGGCGTGCGCGTGATCATGCGGATGGTCGCCGTGGTCGTGATGGTCGTGGTTATGGGTCACGGCTGTGCCTCGTTCCTGCCGCCGGTGGGGGATGTAACGTCAGAGCCGCCTCGCGCGGGCAGGGCGGCATCGACGGGCGGAGTGAAATCGCGCAGGTCTATGGTCGGGGCCTCGCCGCCGCCGATCCGGTGATCGAGGATCAGCACATCGGCCTGCGGCAGGCCCTTGCGCAGTTCCTCGTAATAGCGCTCCTGAAGGAAGGCCGGACCGGCCTCGTCATAGGCCTTGCGCTCGGCCCCGGCGCGGGCGGAGAGCGCATCGGCCGCAGCCAGCGTCTCGCGCGCCTTGGCGGCGGCGTTGTCGCGGTCGACGGCTGCCGCCGTTTCGGCCGCATTGGCCTTTTCGGCGGCGTTGCCGCGCTCGCGCACCACCAGCGCCTGCGCGGCGATCTCCGCCGCCTGAACCCCGTGATAGGCGTTGGCCGCGCCGGCGGGCGGATGGATGGCCTCGATCACCACGGAAACGATTTGCGCGCCGCTGTGCAGCCGGTCGAGTTCGGCTTGCAGTGGCACCTCGATGGCATGGGCCAGCGCGGTGCGCTCCGCGCTCAGAACGCCGTCGAGCGTGCGCGAGGCGAAGGTGTGCACCAGAACCCGTCCGGCGACGCTGCGGATCAGGCCGGGCAGGTCGGCATTGTTGTAGGTCGCGTCGAGCGCGTCCCGGTCCGTCAGGCCGATGCGGTAGAAAAAGCGTATGTCGAGATCGACAAGCTGGAAATTCTGGCTGTCGTTGCTGGCGCTGGCGATGATCTGGGACTTGTCCATCGGGTGGGTCACGTCCCAGAGCCGGTTGGCGCTGGCGGGGGCGGGGCCTTCCGCCGGGGCGGGCGTCCGGTTGCCGGTAGCCGTCAGCGGCGCGACGGCGGCCAGTTCGTGCACCACGCCGTTTTCCACCGGCACGATGCGACTGAGCGGCCATGGCAGGCCGGCATGAAGCCCCGGTCCGAGCACGGCTTCCGCCTGTCCGAAGCGCTCGTAGATGCCGCGCCCGTTCATCGGAATCTCGCGCAGGCCGCTCAGCAGCCAGCCGGCGAGCACCACGCAGAGGGCGACCGGCAGCAGGGCGCGGCGCATGAAGGAGAAAGCCCAGACCTGCCGCAGGTCAATGCCGGTGCGCGCATGAAGTTCGTCCTGAAGCATCGCGGCCAGTTTCGGCGGCGGCCAGCGCAGCAGCTGCGCCAGCAGGCTGACCGCGATCATGCGCGGCTCGTCGCGCCGTTCGCTTGGGCGGAACATGCCGAGAAGGCCGCAAACGATGAGTTCGAGCGCGATGGCCACCGGCAGCAGTCCTGCGAGCACCATGAGCCGCACCGGCCAGACGCCGCCGGTGCGGCTGGCGAAGAGGCAGAGCGCTGAGACGGACAGAATGAGCACGGGGACGCGCGCGAGATGGGCAAGCCGCTGCGCTTCCGGCCATTCGCCTGTCGAGGCGCCGGCAAAGCGCCGTTCCAGCACAAGGAGGCCGAAGGCGGCGGCAAGGGCCAGCCCCCCAGCGGCAGATGCGGCGGTTCCGGGATCGTCCGCCGGCAGAGCGAGGTTCCAGCCGGCATAGACCGCGAGCAGCGCGAGCAGCGCCAGCCCGGCGATTTCCAGCGGTTCGGCCCCGATCGTTCGCACGGCCACCCGCGCGACGGCACCGAGCCTGTCGCTGAACCATTGGCCGATGTCGAAGCCTTCCGGCTTTTCGCCGTTTTCCGCCGCAGGCGGGGCGGCGGGCGTTTCGGTTGGCTGAGCGATGGCATCGCGCCGCCAGCCGGCCACGGCCAGCGCCGAGCGCAGCCCCGCGGTCAGAACGAACAGTCCGGCGGCATTGTTGTAGAAAAGCGGAATCCAGATGCTGTCCGGTACGAGAATGGCGACAAGCCAGCCCGCGATCAGCAGGGAGAAGGCCAAAGGCAACAGAAACTGCGTCGCCCTGTGCAGAAAACGGGTTTGCGCCCGCGCAAGCTGAAACCGCGGCAGGCGCCCCGGATCGGCATTCTCGCCGTCATGGTCGGTTATCATGGGTTCCATTGCGTGGGCCGGTCTCGCGCATGATCGCGTGGGACGGTTCTACACGAACTATTCGGGCCGGAAAATGGCAATCATGACTTCAATTTAACGTCAGAACTTCAATCCGGCAGGGTCGAGCCGGAATCTTCCTCGTCCTCGTAGCCGACGAGATGCAGCGGGCGTGCGGCAAGGTCGCGCAATTCGCACCAGCGCACCAGCGCCTCCTCGCGGCCATGCGTGACCCAGACTTCCGCCGGGGCGATCTCGTCGATGGTCGCGATCAGCTCGTCCCAGTCGCAATGGTCGGAAATGATCAGCGGCAGTTCCACGCCGCGCTGCCGCGCGCGCTGGCGGATGCGCATCCAGCCCGACGCGAAGGCGGGCAGCGGATCGGGAAAGCGCCGCGCCCAGCGGTCGGAAAAGGCCGATGGCGGCCCGACGACGATCTGCCCGGCGAAATCCGGCGCTGCCTCGCCGCGTTCGAGCGTGGCGGGTTCGAGCCGTCCGAGATCGATCCCGCGCGACTGGTAATAATCGCAGAGCTTCTGCAAGGCCCCGTGGATATAGATCGGCGCGTCGTAGCCCGCTTCGCGGATAAGCTTTATCACGCGCTGCGCCTTGCCGAGCGAATAGGCCCCGACCAGATGCGCGCGTTCGGGAAACTGGGTGAGCGATTTCAGGAGGCGGGCGATCTCATGCGCCGCTTTCGGGTGGCGGAACACCGGCAGCGCGAAGGTCGCCTCGGTGATGAACACGTCGCATTTGACCGGCTCGAAAGGCGCGCAGGTGGGATCGGCGGCGCGCTTGTAATCGCCGGAAGCGACGATGCGCGTGCCGTCCTTCTCGACCGCGATCTGTGCGGAGCCGAGCACATGGCCCGCGCCATGAAAGCCGACCTCAACGCCGTTGACCGTCAGCCGCTCGCCGAGACGTATGGCCTGCGTCGATCCGGCAAAACCCTCGCCATAGCGCAGCCGCATGATGTCGAGCGTTTCCGGCGTCGCCAGCACATGGGCATGACCGGCGCGGGCATGGTCGGAATGGCCGTGCGTGATCAGAGCGCGCTCCACCGGGCGGACCGGATCGATATAAAAATCGCCGGGCGGGCAATAAAGTCCTTTGGGAGAGGGGCAAAGCAACTCGTTGAAACGCATGAAGCCAAGATAGGTCGCGTCTCGGCCGCCGGAAAGAGCAAGTTGGCAAAACGAGAACAAAAGTGAACAAAGCTCTTGGCGGGCGCTTCTCGCGCCACTAGATTGGCGGTCGTGACGCTGAACCTGAAACCCGCCGCCGCATCGGCCGCCTTTCCCCTGCCGGACCGTTTTCTCGAATGGTTCCGGGCCAAGGGCTGGTCGCCGCGCGCGCATCAGCTCGAATTGCTGGCGCGGGCCGAACAGGGGCAGTCGACGCTGCTCATCGCGCCCACAGGCGCCGGCAAGACGCTGGCCGGTTTCTTGCCAGCGCTGGTCGATCTGGAGGGGCGTGGGCGCGTCAAGCCGGGCACGGCCCGGCGCGGCGTCCACACGCTCTACATCTCGCCATTGAAGGCGCTGGCGGTCGATATCCACCGCAACCTCACCGTGCCGGTCGAGGAAATGGGGCTGGATATCAGCATCGAAACCCGCACCGGCGACACGCCCGCCCACAAGCGCCAGCGCCAGAAGCTCGCGCCCCCCGACATATTGCTCACCACGCCGGAACAGCTTGCGCTTCTGATCGCCTCGAAGGGGGCGGAGCAGTTCTTCAGCGGTCTGCGCTATGTGGTGCTGGACGAGTTGCATTCGCTGGTCATTTCCAAGCGCGGGCACCTGCTGGCGCTGGGGCTGGCGCGTCTGCGCCGCCTGCAACCGGGCCTCCAGACCATCGGCCTTTCCGCCACCGTGGCCGAGCCGGACGAATTGCGCCGCTGGCTGGTCGAGCAGGACGAAAGCGCGCCGAAGGCCGGTCTGGTGACGGTGGAGGGCGGCGCGAAGCCGGAAATCTCCATTCTGGATTCGGTAGCGCGCGTGCCGTGGGCCGGCCATTCCTCGCGCTATGCCATTCCCGATATCTACGAGGCGATCCGCCGGCACCGCACCACGCTTCTGTTCGTAAACACGCGCAGTCAGGCGGAAATGCTGTTTCAGGAGCTTTGGCGCGTCAACGAGGATACGCTGCCCATCGCGCTGCATCACGGCTCACTCGATGCCGGCCAGCGCCGCAAGGTCGAGCACGCCATGGCCGCCAACACGCTGCGCGCCGTGGTGGCGACCTCCACGCTCGATCTCGGCATCGACTGGGGCGACGTCGATCTGGTGATCCATGTCGGCGCGCCGAAGGGCGCGAGCCGTCTGGCACAGCGCATCGGCCGCGCCAATCACCGCATGGACGAGCCGAGCCGCGCCATCCTCGTGCCGGCCAACCGTTTCGAGGTGATGGAATGCCGCGCCGCACTCGACGCCAATTATCTGGGCGCGCAGGACACGCCGCCGCTGATCGACGGCGCGCTCGACGTGCTGGCGCAGCATGTGCTCGGCATGGCCTGCGCCGAGCCGTTCCATGCCGACCGGCTTTACGCGGAAATACGAAGTGCCGCCCCTTACGCGGGGCTTTCCCGCGAAACCTTCGATCGCATTCTCGATTTCGTGGCGACGGGCGGCTATGCGCTCAAGACCTATGAGCGGTTCGCGAAAATCCGCAAGACGGCGGACGGCACATGGCGGGTTTCCAATCCGCGTATCGCTCAGCAATACCGGCTCAACATCGGCACCATCGTCGAGGCGCCGGAACTGAACGTGCGCCTGACGCGCGGCGGCAAGGGCGGCAATGCGCGCGGCGGGCGGGCGCTTGGCCGCATCGAGGAGTATTTTCTGGAAACGCTGACGGCGGGCGACACGTTTCTCTTCGCCGGCAAGGTGCTGCGTTTCGAGGGCATCCGCGAGAACGAGTGCATCGCCTCCAATGCCGCGGGACAAGATGCGAAAATCCCCGTCTATGCGGGCGGAAAATTTCCGCTCTCCACCTATCTGGCCGCGCAGGTGCGCGCCATGCTGGCCGATCCGACGCGCTGGAGCCTGCTGCCGGAACAGGTGAGGGAATGGCTGGAAGTGCAGGAATATAAATCGGTTCTGCCGCGCACCGATGAACTGCTGATTGAAACCTTTCCGCGCGGCGGCCGCTTCTACATGGTCGCCTATCCGTTCGAGGGCAGGCTCGCGCACCAGACGCTCGGCATGCTGCTCACCCGCCGTCTGGAGCGCATGGGCGCGCATCCGCTGGGCTTCGTCGCCACCGATTATTCGCTCGGCCTGTGGGGTCTGAGGGATATGGCGGGCATGATCCGCTCCGGCTCGCTCAGTCTCACGCGCCTGTTCGACGAGGACATGCTGGGCGACGATCTCGAAGCATGGCTGGATGAAAGCTATCTGTTGAAACGCACCTTCCGCAATTGCGCCGTCATTTCCGGGCTGATCGAGCGCCGCCATCCGGGGCAGGAAAAGACCGGGCGGCAGGTGACGGTCTCTACCGATCTGATCTATGACGTGCTGCGCAGCCACGAGCCGGACCACATATTGTTGCAGGCGACACGGGCCGATGCGGCGACCGGGCTTCTCGACATCAAGCGTCTCGGCGAAATGCTGGCGCGTGTGAAAGGACATATAGTGCACAAGCCGCTCGACCATATTTCGCCGCTGGCGTTGCCGGTGATGCTGGAGATCGGCCGCGAGCGCGTGGCGGGCGGGGGCGATGAAATGCTGCTCGCAGAAGCTGCCGACGATCTGATCCGCGAGGCGATGGAATGACGGGTTTCGCCACGCTCGACATTCTCGGCGTTGCCGCCGTCTGCGATCCGTCCGGCGCGCTTTACCTGCCCGATCTGCACATGCTGGTCGTCTCCGACCTGCATCTGGAAAAGGGCTCGTCTTTCGCACGGCGCGGGCAGTTGATCCCGCCCTATGACACGGCGGCGACGCTCGACATGCTGGCGGCGGCGGTCGCCCGCTATCATCCGAAGACGGTGATCAGTCTCGGCGACAGTTTTCACGATGCGCGCGCCAGCGAGCGCCTGCCGTCGCTCTATGCCATCCGGCTGAAAGCGCTGATGGAGCACCGCGACTGGTTCTGGATCACCGGCAATCACGATCCCGAACGGCCCGCCGATCTCCCCGGCGATTGCGTGGAGGAACTGGCGGTCGGGCCGCTCACCTTCCGGCACGAGCCGTCGCGCCGGTTCGGGCAGGGCGAGATCGCCGGCCATCTGCATCCGGCGGCGCGCATCGTGCGGCGCGGGCGCTCGGTGCGCCGCCCGTGTTTCGTCAGCGACGGCGCGCGGCTCGTTATGCCTGCCTTCGGGGCTTATACCGGCGCGCTCAACATTCTCGATCGCGCCTTTCGCGGCCTGTTCACGGACGAGACGCTGCGCGCCTATATGCTGGGGCAGGGCCGGGTCTATCCGGTCGCGCGCAAAGCCTTATACGGCGGATAAAGCCCGCTCATTTTACGCATGTCTTTATCCCAAAACCGGTACCCACTTTTTGGAGACATGCGTCAGTGCGTACCGACGGCCCTGCCGTAGGTCCGCACCACGTTGCGCACGGCTTCCACCATCAGCGCGTGCGGGGTCGCTTCCACCGCGCCGGCGGCGACGGCCGGATAGAGCGTGCCCAGATACTGGCTGATCAGCGTTTCGGGAATCTTGCGGCCTTCGAGGCGCTTCAGCAGTGCATCGACCGCCGCGACGGCCTGCGGGTGCGGCCAGTAATAGCGGATCCGGTCGCTATAGGAGAAATGGCGTTGCAGGCGCAGTTCCTCCGCATCGCCATGGTAATATTTCTCCCAGTTCTTCGGCTCGGCCAGAAGAAGGCTCTCCATCTTCGCCCGCAGCGTTTCTTCCTCCGGCAATCTGTCGAGGAACGCGGCGATCTGGTCGAGGCCGTAAAGCGCCTCGCGCAGCGCGAAGGTGAGGCCGGGGCCGACTTTCAGGATGGCGAAGCCGTCGCGCACGAGCGCGGACAGCGCTTCCACCGGCTGATAATCGGTCGAATGGGCCTCGAACACGAATTGCGGCGTCTTTTTCAGCACGCCGCTCAGCGCCACGGCTTTGGAAGGCTGATAGACGACGACATTCTCGTTGCCGAATTCCACGCCCGGCTGCACCACCACGCCGATGGCGCGGGAAAAGGCATCCTCCAGACCGCGCGCCGCGAAAGCCCTGCGATGCACTTCGATGGTTTCGAGCGCGGCTTCCGGCTTTGTGAGTTCCAGTTCCTCGATCTCCTCCATCGCGCCGCCGGGAATCGGCACCTCGGTGCCGATGATATAGACCGGCGACACGGAACCGGCTGCGCGCGCCGCCTGTTCGGATATACCGGCCAGCCGCGCCGCGCGTTCGGCGGTCACGGCATCGGGCAGGGCCACCGGCTCGCCGGCGCAGCCCATCGACGTGTCGAGATGGATCTTGGTGAAACCGGCGCTGACGAAGGCGTCCATCATGGCTTCGGCCTTCTGCATGGCCTGTTCGGCCGGCAGGTGCTTCCACGGGTTGGGGCCGAGATGATCGCCGCCGAGAATGAGGCGCTTCGTGTCGAAGCCGACGCGGGCGGCGATGTCCTCCACGAAGCGGCGGAAATCCGCCGGCGTCATGCCGGTATAGCCCCCGTCCTGATTGACCTGATTGCAGGTCGCCTCGATCAGCACGTCCGAACCGGTGGCGATGCCTTCCAGAAGGGCCGCTTCGATCACCAGCGGATGCGCCGAGCAGATGGAGGTGATGCCGCCGCGCTCGCCGGCGGCGAAGCGTGCGGGAAGGGTGGCGAGGCTCGCGGTGGTGCTCGACTTGCGCATCAGGCCGTAACTCCATGCTTTGAAAGGAATGCTTCGATCTCGGCCATGGTGGAGGTGCCCTCCATCGGGCCTTTCACGCCCACCGCGCGCGCGCCGGTGGCGTTGGCGACGGTCAGCGCCTTTTCGGGGCTCATGCCGCGCAGCCAGCAGGTGACGAAGGCCGCGCCGAAACTGTCGCCCGCGCCGGTCGGGTCCACTTCCTCGACCTTGAAGGCCGGGGCCGATGTTTCGCCGGATCGGTCGAAATAGCTCGCGCCTTTCGCGCCGCGCTTGACGACGATGGCCTTGATGCCGCAGTCGAGCAGTTCGGCGACGGCCGCCTTTTCGTCGGTTGCCTTGGCGAAAAGGAAGATTTCCGGTCCGCTCGGCATGAAGAGGTCGGTGTTTTCCAGCGCATGGAAAAGTGCCTCGCGCATGCCGGGCAGGTCGAGCATTTCCTTGCGGATATTGGGATCGAAGGAAACGGTGCCGCCCTTGGCCTTGATGCGCACTGTGGCCTCGTGGATGGCGGCGACGATGCCGTCGGAGAACAGCGCCGAACCCATGATGTGCAGGTGGTCGGCGCTTTCGATCAGTTTCTCCGCTTCCGGCGTGAGGCCGATGGCCGAGCAGGCGCTGTGGCGGATGTTGAAGATGAAATCGCGGTTGCCGTCCGGGCGGTAGCGCACGAAGGCGCTGCCGGTCGCTGCCGTCGGATGCAGGGCGATGGCCGAGACGTCCACGCCATCCCCTTGCAGGCGCTCGACGTTGAGCGCGCCGAAATCGTCCCTGCCGACCGCGCTGACCAGACCGCAGGGCTGACCCAGCTTCGCCACCTGATCGATGAAGATCGCCGGGGCGCCGGAAGCGAACGGACCGATCAGCGGAATGGCACTCTTGAAGCCGTTGCCGGTTTCGACGGCCATGATCTCGACGACGATCTCGCCGATGGTGATGATCTTCTTCATGAACGTCCCGTGTTGTGCCCGCATCCGCTTCAGGCGCGGCGGGCCATATCCCAGTTCTGGGGGAGCCGCCGGGCCCTGTCAATAAAAATTTGCGCGCGTAAATTTTATGGGCCTGTTCCTGCGATCTGGCGGTGCGGCGACGGCCTGCCGCGTGCCGGATTCTTCAGGCCGATATGCGCAGTTTGAGTTCGGCATCGAGCAGGATGCGCCGGCATTGCAGCGCGTTGGCCTCTTCTTCGGTGTCCTCGCCGAGAATGCGGAAGATCTGCTCCATCGCCAGCGTACCGATTTCGTTATAGTCCTGCGCCACGGTGGTGAGCGGCGGACAGGTATATTGCGAGGTCGGATTGTTGTCGTGGCCCGCGACGCGGAAGTCGCAATCGTCGCGGTGTCCGACCCTCATGCCGGCCTGCCACAGCGCGCCCATCACGCCGAAAGCGATCCGGTCGTTAGCGCACAGAATGGTCGAGGTCGGAAAGCTGCCCTTCTCGCGCAGGATGCGCGCCGTTTCCTCGAAGGCATATTGCTCGAACTCCCAGCTCCGGCTCGGCTCCAGCGCGATCAAGCGCGGTTCGTGCCCGATCTTTTCCATGGCCGCGCGATAGGCGTCGCGCCGCTGGAAAGCGTTGTTGTTTACGTCCGGCATCGAGAAATAGCAAGGCGGAGTGCCTGAACGGCATAGATAATCCACTATAAGATGGAAGGACTTGACGTTGTCCGTTCCCACAAAGGGTGAATTCTCGTCGAGCGGCGAATCGACGTAGACCGTCGGCACGTCCCTGGCCAGGCGGGTCAGCGTCGAATGGTGCGACTTCTGGCCGAGGGGCGCGATGATCACGCCTGCCACATTGAGCGAGCGCAGCGTCTCCACAGCCCGCTTCTCCAGTTCCGGCTTCCCGTCCGACGACAGCACCACGGCGAGATAGCCGCGCTGTTCGGCCAGCGATTGCAGGCGGCGCGTCATGGCCATGTAGAAATGGTCGAGCTGGGTGGGGATGATGATGCCCAGAATGGTCGTGCGGCGGCGGTTGAGATTGACCGCGAAGAGGTTGGGACGAAAGCCGGATTGCCGGATGGCGGTCTCGATCCGCTCGCGCGTTCCGGGGCGGACGGAAGCCGGGTCGTTGAAATATTTGGAAACCGTCGGGCGCGAGAGGCCGACGAATTCCGAAAAATCCTCCATGGTGCGTATGGTCTTGCGCACGTCCTCAATCCCGTCGGTTGACCGGCAGCGCCGGCCCGGTTCCCGGTCGCCCGGCAATCGCATGCGGCACCCTGAAGGCGGTGCACGGCCACGCCCGCATGAAACACGGTCTGTATTTCAATGATTTCAGGATGTTCCTCCTCCTCCGCCGGCCGAAATCACACCACCCGCGAAGCCGGCTCAAACTGTCAAAGACCGCGTCAAAGGTCAAGCGCACAAATGTGGTCGAATACGGATGCGGCGCGGCGCCGGGCATGTTAGGATGCCGGACCGTATGGCGGCGGGGCCCACGGGGGCATGGGGCGGGGCCGTTGTCCGACCTTGCGGGGCGAAATCTGGAACGTGCAAAAAAGCCATGCCCAAAAACCGTACTTGACAAGCGGGATGAACCGGCTTCAATTCAGTTTACACATGTAAGGATTTTTCTGTGCATTCGTAAAAGGAGGAAACGATATGCGGAGCAGAACATGGATGGCGGCGCTCGCCGCGTCCGCCGCCGGCATGGCGATGATGGCCGGCCCGGCCTTTGCGGAAGAGTTGACGATCGCAACCGTCAACAATGCCGACATGATCATCATGCAGAAGCTTTCACCGGAATGGGAAAAGGAAACCGGCAACAAGATCAACTGGGTGGTTCTGGAAGAGAACGTGCTGCGCCAGCGCGTGACGACCGACATCGCCACCAAGAGCGGCCAGTTCGACATCGTGACCATCGGCGGCTACGAGGCTCCGATCTGGGGCAAGGCCGGCTGGCTGATGCCGGTCGACGATCTCGGCGCCGATTATGATTACGACGACCTGATCAAGCCGGTGCGCGCCGGCCTCACGGTCAACGGCAAGCTCTATGCCGTGCCGTTCTATGCGGAAAGCTCCTTCACCTATTACCGCAAGGACCTGTTCGACAAGGCCGGGCTGAAGATGCCTGACGCGCCGACCTATGAGCAGATCAAGGAGTTCGCGGACAAGCTTACCGACAAATCGAAGGAACAGTACGGCATCTGCCTGCGCGGCAAGCCGGGCTGGGGCGAGAACATGGCCTACCTCTCGACGCTGATCAACACCTACGGCGGAAGCTGGTTCGACATGAACTGGAAGCCGCAGATGAACTCTCCCGCATGGAAGAAGGCGATCAGCTTCTACGTCGACCTGATGAAGAAGGACGGACCTCCCGGCCTGACCTCCAACGGCTTCAATGAGAATCAGGCGCTGTTCTCCACCGGCCATTGCGCCATGTGGATCGACGCCACCTCGGGCGCCGGCCGCGTCTACGATCCCAAGCAGAGCCAGGTCGCCGACAAGGTCGCCTTCACCAAGGCTCCTGTCGAGGTGACGCCGAATGGTTCGGCCTGGATGTGGTCGTGGAACCTCGCCATCCCCGCGACGAGCAAGAAGGCCGCGGCGGCGAAGTCGTTCGTCAAGTGGGCGACGTCCAAGCAGTATGTCGAGCTGGTCGGCAAGACGGAAGGCTGGGTCGCCGCGCCTCCCGGCACGCGCGAATCCACCTATGCCAACCCCGAATACCAGAAGGCCGCGCCCTTCGCCGGTACGGTCCTGAAGGCGATCGAATCCGTCGATCCGACGCATCCGACCAAGGATCCGGTTCCCTATACCGGCATCCAGTTCGTCGCCATCCCCGAGTTCCAGGCGATCGGCACGATGGTCGGTCAGGCGATTTCCGCCGCCGCCGCCGGCCAGCAGAGCGTCGACGCGGCGCTCGACGGCGCGCAGACCCAGGTGGAACAGGTCATGAAGCAGGCGGGCTACATCAAGTAAGCCGCATCTTCACCGGCCTGCCGCCTCCTGTTTTCAGGAGGCGGCAGGCTCCGACCGGAGCATTTCCGGGCAAGGGCGCGAAGCGGTTTTGCCTGCCGCGAAATGCGAAAAACTAAAGAGACAGAGCGATCTACAGGCGGGCTCCCGGGCGAATTTCGGATTTGCCGCAAGGGGCGTCTGATCAAGGGCTGTCAGATTTCGTCCACGCGCAAGCGCGCGTCGCGGAAGGGGAGGAAACAAAATGCCAGCAAATCAGGCGTTGGCTCCGGGCGCGAAACCGCGACGGGCAACGAGATCGCGCCGCAGCATCCGCACCGGACCGCTGCTCGCGCCGTCGGTCATCCTGCTGCTTCTGTGGATGATCGTGCCTCTGGCGATGACGCTGTGGTTCTCGTTCCAGCATTACAACCTCATCAATCCGTTCATGACCGGCTTTGCCGGCTTTTCGAACTATTCCTACCTCCTTTCCGATCCGACCCTGTGGACGGCCATCGGCAAGACGCTGATCCTCGTCGTCTGGGTGCTGGTGCTGTCGGTGGTTCTCGGCGTGCTGTTCGCGGTGATCTTCGATCAGGATTTCTGGGGCAAGAACATCGCGCGGCTTCTGGTCATCGCGCCGTTCTTCGTCATGCCGACCGTGTCGGCGCTGATCTGGAAGAACCTCCTGATGCACCCGGTCAACGGGCTTTTCGCCTATTTCTCGCGCAGTCTCGGCCTGCCGGTGATCGACTGGTTCGCGCAGATTCCCATGGCGTCCGTCATCATCATCGTGGCATGGCAATGGGTACCCTTCGCAACGCTGATCCTGATGACGGCGATGCAGTCGCTCGACCGCGAGCAGATGGAGGCGGCGCGCCTCGACGGCGCCAAGGGGCCGGTGATGTTCTTCTACATCGTGCTGCCGCACCTGCTGCGCCCGATCTCGGTCGTCATCATGATCGAGACGATCTTCCTGCTTTCGGTCTTCGCGGAAATCCTCGTCACCACATCCGGCGGACCGGGCAACGCGACCACCACGCTCACCTACCTGATCTACCTGAAGGCGCTCCTGCAATGGGATATCGGAGGCGCATCGGCCGCCGGTGTCGTCGCCATCGTGCTTGCCAACATCGTCGCCGCGTTCCTGATACGCACCGTGGCGCGCAACCTGGACAATTAGGAGGACGGTCATGGCTGCGAAACGCAAGATGAACAAGGCCGCCGTCGCCGCAGGGATCATCGGATGGATCGTCGCGTTCCTGATGTTCTTCCCGATCCTGTGGATGCTGCTGGCCGCTTTCAAGACCGAGATCGACGCGGTCGCCACGCCGCCGAAGCTGTTCTTCCATCCGACGCTGGAGAACTTCGTGGCGGTGAACGAGCGCGCCAATTATTTCCGCTACGCATGGAACAGCGTGGTCGAGTGCCTCGGCGCCACCATTCTCTCGCTCATCATCGCGGTGCCCGCGGCCTATGCGGCAGCGTTCTTCCCCGGCAAAAAGACGAAGGACCTGCTGCTCTGGATGCTGTCCACCAAGATGCTGCCGGCGGTGGGCGTGCTGGTGCCGATCTATCTGCTTGCCCGCGACACCGGGCTTCTGGATACGCAGATCGGCCTCATCATCATCTTCACCCTGTCCAACCTGCCGATCGTGGTGTGGATGCTCTATTCCTTCTTCAAGGAAGTGCCGCATGAAATCCTGGAGGCGAGCCGCATGGACGGCGCGCGCGTCATGCAGCAGATACGTTATCTCCTGCTGCCGCTCAGCCTGCCGGGCATCGCCTCGACGGCGCTTCTCTCCATCATATTGTGCTGGAACGAGGCGTTCTGGAGTCTCAACCTGACGGCCTCCGAGGCCGGGCCGCTGACGCAGTTCATCGCGACCTTCTCTTCGCCGGAGGGTCTTTTCTGGGCAAAACTTTCGGCGGCTTCCACGCTCGCCGTCGCGCCGATTCTCATCTTCGGCTGGATCACGCAGCGCCAGCTCGTGCGCGGCCTGACCTTCGGCGCCGTGAAATAAGGGGACATTCCGATGGCTACACTTTCGCTTAAACAGGCCACCAAATCCTTCGGCAATGTCGATGTCATCAAGGGCGTCGATCTGGACATAGGAAATCGCGAGTTCGTGGTCTTCGTCGGGCCGTCCGGTTCGGGCAAATCGACGCTTCTGCGCATGATCGCCGGGCTGGAGGAGATCACCGACGGCGATCTGACAATCGACGGCGAGCGCGTCAACGACACGCCCCCGGACGAGCGCGGACTGGCCATGGTGTTCCAGACCTACGCGCTCTATCCGCACATGAACGTGCGCGACAACATGGCCTTCGCGCTGAAGCTGGCGGGCGTCGGCAAGGCCGACCGCGACCGGCAGGTCGAGGACGTGGCGAAGACGCTGCAACTGGACAAGCTGCTGGACCGCAAGCCGCGCCAGCTTTCCGGCGGCCAGCGCCAGCGCGTCGCCATCGGCCGCGCCATGGTGCGCTCGCCGAAGATATTCCTCTTCGACGAGCCGCTGTCCAATCTCGACGCCGCGCTGCGCGTCCAGATGCGCATCGAGCTGGCCCGCCTGCACGAGCGTCTCAAGACGACCATGATCTACGTCACCCACGATCAGGTCGAGGCGATGACGCTGGCCGACAAGATCGTCGTGCTGCGCGACGGCAAGCTGGAGCAGGTGGGGTCCCCGCTGGAACTCTATCACCATCCGGTCAACCGCTTCGTCGCCGGCTTCATCGGCTCGCCGACGATGAATTTCATCGATGTGAAGGTGCATTCCGTCGATACGGACGGCGTGACGGTCGAACTTTCCAACGGGCGCACGGTCAAGGCCCCCGTGAAGGGCGACGGCGTCAGCGCGGGCGCACCGCTCGTGCTCGGCATCCGCCCGGAACATCTGCATCCGGCTGCCGACGGCATCATCGAGGGCGAGATCATGGTGGTCGAGCGGCTCGGCGGCTCGACCTATCTCTATGTGCAGAGCGAGGGCACGACGGGCTTCATCGTGGCCGAGGCGGACGGCAGCAGCACGGCGCGCGCGCATGATGCCGCCAGGCTCGGATTCGACAATGCCGACACGCACCTCTTTACGCCCGACGGGATGGCGCTCCAGCGCCGCGAACGCCATCCGCTCGCCGCCTTCGAGAAGAAGACGCACCTGTAACACGTTAATTTCATTGAAATAATCCCCTTCGGAGAACCATTATGAGACTGAAAGACAAGGTTGCCCTCATCACCGGCGGCGCGCGGGGCATCGGGTTGGGCTTCGCCGAGGCCTACGTGAAGGAAGGGGCAAAGGTCGTCATCGCCGACATCAATATCGGGCGCGCGGAGGAAGCCGCGCGCGGCATCGGCCCGGCGGCGAAGGCGATGAAGCTCGACGTCACCGATGTGGCCGAGATCGACAGCGTGGTGGCCGCGATCGACGCGGAATATGGCGGCATCGACATTCTGGTCAACAATGCCGCGATCTTCGACATGGCGCCGATCAACGACATCACCGAGGAGAGCTACGAGCGCGTGCTCGGCATCAACCTCAAGGGCGCGCTGTTCACGATGAAGGCGGTGTCGAACGTGATGATCAAGCGCGGGCGCGGCGGCAAGATCATCAACATGGCGAGCCAGGCCGGCCGCCGTGGCGAGGCGCTGGTGACGCTCTATTGCGCCTCGAAAGCGGCCATCATCTCCGCCACGCAGTCGGCGGCGCTGGCACTTGTGAAGCACGGCATCAACGTGAACGCCATCGCGCCCGGCGTGGTCGACGGCGAGCACTGGGATGTGGTGGACGCGCATTTCGCCAAGTGGGAAGGGCTGAAGCCGGGCGAGAAGAAGGCCGCCGTGGCGAAGTCGGTGCCGATCGGCCGCTTCGCGACACCGGAGGACCTTATCGGCATGGCCGTGTTCCTCGCTTCTTCCGACAGCGATTACATTCTCGCCCAGACCTTCGGCGTTGATGGCGGCAACTGGATGGCCTGATCCCTGATGAAAGCCATTTACTTTACCAGCAGCGGCGTCGCGGAACTGGCCGACCTGCCGGACCCGGAACTGAAACCGGGCCACGCCCTGATCGAGGTCAGGGCGGCGGGGCTTTGCCATACCGATATCGACGTGCTGCATGGCCGCTACGGCTCCGGCGCCTTTCCGCTGGTGCCGGGGCACGAATATGCCGGCGTGGTGCTGGCGGCGGCCGGTGACGTGACCAATGTGAAGCCGGGCGACCGCGTGGCGGTCGATCCGAACATTCCCTGCGGCCGGTGCCGCGCCTGCCGCAAGGGACTGACCAATCTCTGTGTCGATCTGAAAGCCTATGGCGTCACGCATAATGGCGGTTTCGCGGAGAAAAGCCTCGTCCATGCGGACCATCTGCATCCGGTCGGCGACCTGCCTTTTCCTGTCGCGGCACTCGCCGAACCGCTCGGCTGCGTGCTGAACGGGCTCGATGCAGCCGGCCTGAAAACCGGACTGAGCGTGGTGGAAAACGCGCTGGTTTTCGGCGCCGGGCCCATCGGCCTGCTGCTCGCCCTCTCGCTGAAGGCGGAAGGCGCGCGCGATGTCGCGGTGGCCGATCTCAACGAGCACCGGCTGCAATTCGTGGAAAGCCTCGGGCTGGAGCCGGTGATTTCGGGTTCCGACGCGCTTGCCGCGCGCCAGCGCAGCTTCGATTTCGTCGCCGACGCCACCGGCATCGCCAAGGTGGCGGAAAGCATGATCGGCTTTACCGCCGATGGCGGCACCGCGCTGTTTTTCGGCGTCTGCCCGCCGGATGCGCGGATTTCCGTCGCGCCGTTCGAGATTTTCCGCCGCCAGATCCGGCTCGCCGGTTCGCATTCGCTCAACCGCAACATTCCGCAGGCGCTGGACATTCTCAAAAAAGACAAGGGCGAGATGGCGCGGCTGGTGTCGCATCAATTGCCGCTTGCGGAGATGCTGCCCTTCTTCACCAAAAAAGGCGGCGATCCCGCCACGATGAAAGTGCAGTTCGTACCGGCATGAATTTCAAGAGGAAATTGCCATGACCAAATTGTCGCGCGCAACGCTTCAAAGTTTCGACAAGGTACACAAGCCGGGCTACGACCCGGCGGGCCTGAAACCCGGCATCGTGCATTTCGGCGTCGGCAATTTCCATCGTGCCCATCAGGCCGTCTATCTGGACGAGCTGTTCGCCACCGGCGAGGGGCATGACTGGGCGCTGGTAGGGGCGGGCGTGCGCGCCAGCGACGACGCCATGCGCGACACCTTGAAGGCGCAGGACTGGCTGACCACCGTGGTCGAGCAGGAGGCCGGTCATTCGCTGGCGCGTATCACGTCGCCCATGGTGGATTATGTCACCATTTCCACCGATGAAGGCCGCAAGGCGCTGATGGATTATCTCACCGCGCCGCAAACCCGCATCGTCTCCATGACGATCACCGAGGGCGGCTATTATATCGATCCGGCGAGCCAGCATTTCGATCCCACACACCCGGATATCGTGGCCGACGCCGCCAGCCCCGACAAGCCGAACACCGTCTTCGGCCTCGTCGTGCAGGCGCTGAAGCTGCGCAGGGCGGCGGGCGTCGAGCCGTTCACCGTCATGTCCTGCGACAATATTCCGGGCAACGGCCATGTGGCGAAGGATGCTGTGGCCGGGCTGGCGAAGCTGAGCGACCCGGATTTCGCCGACTGGATCGCCGCCAATGTCGCCTTTCCGAACGCGATGGTGGACCGCATCACGCCCGCGACCGGCGCGCGCGAACGCGAATTCGCCGCCAAGGAATTCGGTGTCGAGGACGGCTGGCCGGTTTTCTGCGAGGTGTTCAAGCAATGGGTGGTGGAGGACCATTTCCCGACCGGACGCCCGGCGCTGGAAAAGGTCGGCGTCACCTTCACCGATCAGGTCGCGGCCTACGAACTGATGAAGATTCGCATCCTCAACGGCGGCCATGCGGCGATCGCATATCCGGGCGGCCTGCTCGACATCCATTTCGTACATGAGGCGATGGAGCATCCGCTGATCCGCCGCTATCTGGAAAAGCTCACGAAAGAAGAGATCATCCCGGAAGTGCCGCCGGTGCCGGATACGGACCTCGAAGGCTACCGCGTGCTGATCGACCAGCGCTTCGCCAATCCGAAGATCGGCGACACGATTCGCCGGCTCTGCCTCGACGGGTCCAACCGCCAGCCGAAATTCATCCTGCCCACCGCTGCCGACCGCGTAGCCGGGGGCAGGTCCGTCATCGGGCTGGCATTGGTCTCGGCCTTCTGGTGCCGCTACTGCTTCGGCACGACCGACAGCGGCGCGGTCATCGAGCCGAACGACCCGTCATGGGACCGCCTGACGAAACAGGCGGCATTGGCCAAGGATAATCCGGCGGCATGGCTGGCGATGGAGGATATTTTCGGATCGCTTGCCTCGAACGCGGCCTATGTCAAGGCGTTCTCCTCAGCGCTGAATCATGTCTGGAAGCACGGCACGCTCAGGACGCTGGAAGCCTATCTGGCCGACGAACTCAAAGACTAGTTAGGCCTTGGCCCTGACAGCCCGTCTTGTTCCGCCGCCGCTTCCGCGGCGACGGCGCGCGCGGTCAAATGACACAATCGCGATATCGGCTCCGATCTTCACTTGCCAAGCGCGGAAAATTCCGCAATTCAATACAACTGCAAATATATAAATCGATTTAGATCGAAAGAGGCCTTATAGTGAATACGGACATGCGCAGCACCGGTTTCCGGGAGGCGATTCTTCAGCACCTGACATATACGCTCGGCAAGGACCCCGCCCACGCACAGATTTTCGACTGGCGCATGGCGCTGAGCTACGCGGTGCGCGACCGCATCGTCGACCGCTGGATGGAATCGACGCGCGCGACCTACCGCGCCGACGCCAAGCGTGTCTATTATCTCTCGATGGAATTCCTGATCGGGCGGCTGCTGGAAGACAATATCGTCAATCTGGAACTGTCGGATGCGGCGCAATCGGCGCTGGAGAGCTTCGGCCTCAACTATCACGAAGTGCTGCTGGACGAGCCGGATGCCGCGCTCGGCAATGGCGGCCTCGGCCGGCTCGCGGCCTGTTTCCTCGAATCGCTGTCCTCGCTCGGCTGCCCCGCCTACGGCTATGGCATCCGCTACGAGCACGGCCTGTTCCGGCAGTCCTTCGACAAGGGCCGCCAGATCGAATCGCCGGAAGACTGGCTCAGCCAGCCCTACGCCTGGGAGTTCGATCGTCCCGAAGCGCGCTTCACGCTCGGCTTCGGCGGCAAGGTGACGCAGCGCGACGGCAAGTCGGTGTGGGAGCCGGACGTCTTCGTCGAGTCGGAGGCGTTCGACATACCGGTCATCGGCTGGCAGGGCCGCTGGGCCAACACGCTGCGCCTGTGGTCGGGACGCGCGGTCGATCCGTTCGACCTGCAACGCTTCAATGCCGGCGACTATGCCGCCGCGTCCGAGAACGAGGCGCTGGCGCGCACCATCTCCCGCGTGCTCTACCCGGAGGATTCCACCGACAAGGGCAAGCGGCTGCGCCTGACGCAGGAATATTTCTTCTCCGCCGCCTCGATCCGCGACATACTGCGCCGTTTCGAGACCGACCACCGCGACCTGCGCCTTCTGCCGCAGAAGGTGGCGATCCAGTTGAACGACACCCATCCGGCCATCGCCGGGCCGGAACTGGTGCGCCTTCTACACGACGAGCGCGGCCTTTCCTTCGGCGAGGCGTTGCAGATCGCGCAGGGCTGCGTCAACTACACCAACCACACGCTGCTGCCGGAAGCGCTGGAAAGCTGGGGCGTGGACCTGTTCGCGAGCCTGCTGCCGCGCCATCTGGAAATCATCGAGCGCATCGACGACGCCCATGCGAAGGCGAACCCCACGCGCAGGAACGCGGCGGTGGGCGACGGGCGCGTCAGGATGGGCGAGCTCTCCTTCATCATGTCGCATCGCGTCAACGGCGTTTCGGCGCTGCATACGGGCCTGATGAAGACCACCGTGTTCAAGGACCTGAACCGGCTGCACCCCGACCGGATCGTCAACGAAACCAACGGCGTGACGCCCCGGCGCTGGCTTCATGCCTGCAATCCCCGCCTGTCGAAGCTGATCACCGAAACGATCGGCGACGAATGGATCGGCGATCTGGAGCAGTTGCGCGAACTTGAGTCGCATGTCGACGATGCCGGCTGGCTCACGCGCTTTGCCGGGGTCAAGGCCGACAACAAGGCGGACCTGTGCGACTGGATCGCGCGCGAGCACGGGCTGATGCTCAATCCGGCGGCCATTTTCGACGTGCAGATCAAGCGCATCCACGAATACAAGCGCCAGCACCTCAATATCCTCGAAGCCATCGCGCTGTGGCAGGATATCCGCGACAATCCGGGCGCCGACTGGACGCCGCGCGTGAAAATATTCGGCGGCAAGGCGGCACCGGGCTATTTCTTCGCCAAGGACATCATCCGCCTCATCAACGACGTTTCGACGGTCCTCGATGCGGATGCGGCGACGCGCGACCTGTTGCAGGTGGTGTTCCTGCCCAATTACAACGTCACGCTGGCCGAGCGGCTGATCCCCGCCGCCGACCTTTCCGAGCAGATTTCGACCGCCGGAAAGGAGGCTTCCGGCACCGGCAACATGAAGTTCGCGCTGAACGGGGCGCTAACCATCGGCACGCTGGACGGCGCCAATGTGGAAATCCGCGAACTGGTGGGCGCGGACAATTTCTTCCTGTTCGGCCTCACCGCCGAGGAGGCGGAGGCACGCCGCGCCATGCCCGGGCACGCCGCGCAGGCGATCGCCGACGATCCGCGTCTGGCGCGGGCCATCGAGGCCATCCGCACCGGCACCTTCAGCCCCGGCGAGCCGGGCCGCTATGCCAATATCGTCGAGAACCTGAGCGGACCGGACTATTTCCTCGTCGCTTCCGATTTCGCCGATTACTGGCGTGCGCAGCGCGAGGTGGACAAGGCCTATCGCGAGGGGAACGACTGGGCGCGCAAGGCGGCGCTGAACGTGGCGCGTTCCGGCTGGTTCTCGTCCGACCGCACCATTCGCGGCTATATGGCCGATGTCTGGAACGCGCATAGTCTGCTGGAATAGGGGCCTGTTGGAACAGGCGCCGTCTGGAGTAGGATGGTTCCGGGCCGGCCCTGAAACGGGGCTGGCGAGTCGTCCCGAAACCAGAGCATCGGACCGAAAAGTGGGTACCGGTTTTCGGGTCGTCCGATGCTCGAACAAAAAGATGGATCGTCACAATGCGCCTGATAAGGCGCGCGACGATCCAGGGACCAACGGAGGAGGGAAAGCGGATGGCGAAGATCGAGCCGAATGAGGTCGCATCCCCGGCGGTGCTTGCCCGGATCGTGGAAGGCCGTTTCGACGATCCTTTCGCGGTGCTCGGACCCCATCGGAAAGGCCGCGTGCGCCATGTGACCGCCTACGATCCCGGCGCGGAAGAAATGTGGGCCGTGGTGGATGGCAAGGCGCATCCGCTTGCGCCCGTCGACGGCTATCCGGGCCTGTTCCACGGCAAGGTTCCCGGCGCGAAGCCCTATCTTCTGCGTGGCCAGCGCGGAAGCGAGCGCTGGGAAGTCGACGACGCCTATTGCTTCGGCCCGGTATTGGGCGAAATCGACGAATATCTGCTCGGCGAGGGCACGCACCGCTACCTGTGGAAGGCGCTCGGCGCGCATGTGATGGCCCATGAAGGGGTGCAGGGCACGCATTTCGCCGTCTGGGCGCCTAATGCGCGGCGGGTTTCCGTCATCGGCGACTTCAACGCCTGGGACGGCCGCCGCCATGTCATGCGGCGGCGCGGCGCGACCGGCGTGTGGGAAATCTTCATGCCCGGCCTCGGCGAGGGCACGACCTACAAATACGAGGTCGTCGGCGCGCATGGCGAACTGGAGGAAAAGGCCGATCCCGTGGGATTCGGCGCGCAGCATCCGCCGCAGACGGCCTCCATGGTGCGCGACATTTCCGGCTATGGCTGGTCGGATAAAGGCTGGATGGGAAGCCGTGCCGAAGCGCAGCGCGTGGACAAGCCGATCTCCATCTACGAGGTGCATCTGGGAAGCTGGCGGCGCAAGGACGGCGGACGCCCGATCTCCTACAAGGAAGCGGCGGTCGAACTGGTCGATTATGTCAAGGAGATGGGCTTCACCCATATCGAGCTTCTGCCGATCTCCGAATACCCTTTCGACGGGTCGTGGGGCTACCAGCCGCTCGGCCTTTATGCGCCGACGATCCGCTTCGGCCCGCCGCACGAGTTCCGCGATCTGGTCAATGCCGCCCACAAGGCGGGGCTGGGCCTCATCCTCGACTGGGTGCCGGGCCATTTTCCGACCGACGCGCACGGCCTCGTGCGCTTCGACGGCACCGCGCTTTACGAGCACGCCGATCCGCGCGAGGGCTTCCATCAGGACTGGAACACGCTGATCTACAATTACGGCCGTCGCGAAGTGGCCAATTTCCTCACCGCCAACGCGCTCTACTGGCTCAAGGAATATCACGTCGACGGCCTGCGCGTGGATGCGGTGGCCTCCATGCTCTACCGCGACTATTCGCGCGCCGAGGGCCAGTGGGTTCCCAACAAGGACGGCGGGCGTGAGAATTACGAGGCCATCGCCATGTTGCAGGCGATGAACACGCTCGCTTATGGCGAGGAGCCGGGCGTCATGACAGTTGCGGAGGAATCGACCTCCTACCCGAAAGTCTCGCGCCCGGTGCATGACGGGGGCCTGGGCTTCGGCTTCAAGTGGAACATGGGCTGGATGAACGATACGCTGGATTATATCCGGCGCGATCCGGTCTATCGCCGGCACCATCACCACCAGATGACCTTCGGCCTGCATTACGCCTTCAGCGAGAATTTCATCCTGCCGATCAGCCATGACGAGGTGGTGCACGGCAAGGGTTCGATGCTGGCCAAGATGCCCGGCAACGACTGGGAGAAATTCGCCAACCTGCGCGCCTATTACGGCTTCATGTGGGGCCATCCCGGCAAGAAGCTCCTGTTCATGGGACAGGAATTCGCGCAAGGCCACGAATGGAACCACGACGCGGAGATCGACTGGGCCTGCATCGGCAATCCGCTGCATTACGGCGTGCAGCAACTCGTCCGTGACCTGAACCGGCTCTATCGCGGGACGCCGGCGCTCTATGCCCGCGACAGCGAGGGAGAGGGCTTCCAGTGGATCGAGGCCAACGACGCGGAAAACTCCGTCTATGCGTGGGTGCGGCGCGGCAGGCCCGGCGACCCGGAAGTGGTGGTGGCGTGCAATTTCACGCCGGTGGAGCGCTCCGCCTACCGTCTCGGCTTCCCGCAGGCCGGAACATGGGCGGAAGCGCTGAACACCGACGCCGAAGTCTATGGCGGCGGCGGACGCGGCAATATGGGCGCAATCGTCGCGAAAGACGGCGAAAGCCACGGCCAGCCCGCCCATGCCGACGTCGTGCTGCCGCCGTTGTCGACGATTGTTTTCATCCGGCAAACCGGCTCGACCGGATCGGAGATTGCCTGATGTTTTGAAGATTTTTCAGGACGTATATCCAGGGAGGAGATATAGACGATGCCTAATACCGAAAGACTTTCCAGCCGTTCCATGGCTTTCGTTCTGGCGGGCGGGCGCGGCTCGCGATTGAAGGAACTCACCGACCGGCGCGTCAAACCGGCCGTCTATTTCGGCGGCAAATCCCGCATCATCGACTTTGCGCTCTCCAACGCGCTCAATTCCGGCATCCGCAAGATGGCGCTGGCCACCCAGTACAAGGCGCATTCGCTGATCCGCCACGTGCAGCGCGGCTGGAACTTCTTCCGCGCCGAGCGCAACGAGTTTCTCGACATATTGCCCGCCTCGCAGCGCTATGACGAAGCCATGTGGTATCGCGGCACCGCCGACGCCGTGGCGCAGAATATCGATATCATCGACAGCTACCGCGTCGATTATGTGCTGGTCCTCGCCGGCGATCACATCTACAAGATGGATTACGAGCAAATGATCCGCCACCATGTCGAGGCGGGTGCGGACGTGACCATCGGCTGCCTGACCGTGCCGCGCAAGGAGGCCTCGGCCTTCGGCGTCATGGCGGTGAACGGCTACGACGTCATCACCAGCTTTCTCGAAAAGCCCGCCGATCCGCCCGGCACGCCGGACGATCCGACCGTGTCGCTGGCCTCGATGGGCATCTATGTCTTCAAGTGGGATTTCCTGCGCGACCTCCTGATCCGTGACATGGAGGACGACAATTCCAGCCACGATTTCGGCAACGATCTCATTCCCGCCATCGTCAAGGGCGGCAAGGCGCAGGCGCACCGCTTCACGCAAAGCTGCGTGCGCTCCAGCGCCGACGCGCCGGCCTACTGGCGCGACGTCGGCACCATCGACGCCTTCTGGCAGGCCAATATCGACATGACCGACTTCACACCCGATCTCGACCTGTGGGACCGCAACTGGCCGATCTGGACCTATTCGGAATCCGCCCCGCCGGCCAAGTTCATCCATGACGAGCCGGACCGGCGCGGCAGCGCGGTCAGTTCGCTGGTCTCCGGCGGCTGCATCATTTCCGGTACGGAAATCCGCCGCTCGCTGTTATTCACACAGGTCCACACCAATTCCTATGCCTCACTTGACGGCGCGATAGTGCTCCCTTACGTAAACGTCGCTCGTCACGCCCGGCTGAAAAACGTGGTGATCGACGGCGGCGTGAAGATCCCCGAAGGCCTTGTGGTCGGCGAGGACCCGGAAGAGGACGCGAAATGGTTCCGCGTCTCGGAAGGCGGCGTCACGCTGATCACGCAGGAAATGCTGGACCGCAGGGAAGCCGCTTTATGACACGGATATTGTCCGTCGCTTCGGAATGTGTGCCGCTGGTCAAGACCGGCGGACTGGCGGACGTGGCGGGCGCCTTGCCCGCCGCGCTCGCGGCCTGTGGGGCGGACATGCGAACGTTGCTGCCCGGTTACCGGGCGGTGATGACGGCGCAGTCTGAAGCGCCCGTGGTGCTGGAGATCGCCGATCTTTTCGGCGGTCCCGCCCGCATCCGGCGCGGCAGCCTCGGCGCGACGGCGCTCTATATTCTCGACGCGCCGCATCTCTACGACCGCGACGGCGGCATCTATCTCGCTCCCGACGGGCGCGACTGGCCCGACAACCCGCAGCGTTTCGCCGCACTCAGCAAGGCGGCGGCCATCGTCGCGGCGGAAGGCGTCGAGGGCTGGCATCCGCAGGCGCTGCACCTGCACGACTGGCAGGCCGGGCTTGCGCCGGTCTATCTGCGGCAGGCGGGCGCGGACCATGTCAGGACGCTCCTCACCATCCACAACATCGCCTTTCAGGGCCTCGCGCCCGCCCATATGCTGAGTGCGCTGCAACTGCCGGCGCATCTTTTCACGTCCGCAGGCTTTGAATACTGGGGCAAGATCGGCGCGCTCAAGGCTGGCATCGTCTTCGCCGACAAGGTGTCCACCGTCAGCCCCACCTACGCCGAGGAACTGATGACGCCGGAATTCGGCATGGGCATGGAAGGCATCCTCGCCGACCGCGCCGCGGATTTCACCGGCATATTGAACGGCATCGACACGGAGGCGTGGAATCCGCCCTACAAGGCGGCGGCCGGCAAGGCGAAATACAAGGCGGCGCTCCGCGAGGAATTCGGCCTGCCGGAATCGGACGGTCCGCTCTGCGTGGTCGTCTCGCGGCTGACCGGGCAGAAGGGGCTGGACCTGCTGATCGAGGCGCTGCCGGCGCTGATGGACAACGGCGGGCAACTCGCGGTGCTCGGTTCCGGCGAAAGCAGCCTTGAAGCCGCCTTCGCGCGCGCCGCCGAACGCTATCCCGGCGTGGCGCTGCGGCTCGGCTATGACGAACCGCTGTCGCGGCGCATGATCGCCGGCGGCGATGCGATCGTCGTTCCCTCGCGCTTCGAGCCGTGCGGCCTGACCCAGCTTTACGGCCTGCGTTTCGGCACGCTGCCGCTGGTTTCGCTGACCGGCGGTCTGGCCGATACGGTCATCAATGCGTCGGCGGCGGCCATCGCGGCGGGCGTGGCCACCGGCGTGCAATTCCATCCGGTCTCCGCGCTGGCGCTGGCGCGCGCGCTCATGCGGCTCTGCGCCCTTTACGGCCAGCCGGACATCTGGTCGCGCATGGTGCGCAACGCCATGGCCCAGCCGGTCGGCTGGGATGCCTCGGCGCGCGTCTACGCCGACCTGTTCAAGGCGATGGTCGCTCGATGACCGCGTTCACGATTCTGGAAGGCCGCGCCGAACCGCTTGGCGCGACGTTCGACGGAGACGGCGTCAACTTCGCAGTCTTTTCCGAACATGCGACCCGTGTGACGCTGTGCCTGTTCTCGTCCGACGGCGCGCGCGAGACGCACCGCATCGACCTGCCGGAGCGCGACGGCGACGTCTGGCACGGCTATGTGCCGGGCCTGCGCGCCGGCCAGCTCTACGGCTTGCGCGCCGACGGGCCCTATGCGCCTGCGCAGGGGCACCGCTTCAACTACAACAAGCTGCTCATCGACCCCTATGCCAAGCGGCTGACATGGCATCCGATCTGGCACGATGCGCTGATGGGCTACACGGTCGGCGCGCCCGACGCCGATCTCAGCTTCGATAAGCGCGACAGCGCCGATTTCATGCCGCGCTGCGTGGTGGAAGACCCGGCCTTCTCATGGGGCGCGGACCATGCGCTGCGTGTGCCGGCCGCCCGGACGATCATCTACGAGGCCCACGTCAAGGGGCTGACGCAGCTGCACCCGGACGTGGAATATCCGGGCAAGTTCCTCGGCCTCGCCTCCGACGCGATGCTGGAGCATCTTCAGAAACTCGGCATCACCGCCATCGAGCTTCTGCCGCCGCACACCTTCCTCAACGACCGCTTTCTGGTCGAGAAGGGGCTGGTGAATTTCTGGGGCTACCAGAGCATAGGCTTCTTCGCGCCCGATCCGCGCTATCTGGCCAAGGGCAGGATCGCCGAGTTCCAGCACATGGTGGCGCGGCTGCACGCGGCGGGCATCGAGGTCATTCTCGACGTGGTCTACAACCATACCGGCGAGGGCAACGAGAGCGGCCCGACGCTTTCCTTCCGGGGGCTGGACAACCGCAGCTATTACCGCTTGCAGGACGATGCCCGCTATTACATCAACGATACCGGCACCGGAAACACGCTGAATCTCGATCATCCGATGGTGCTGCGCATGGTGATGGATTCGCTGCGCTACTGGGTCGAGGTCATGCATGTCGACGGTTTCCGCTTCGATCTCGGCGCCACGCTGGGGCGTACCGGGCGCGGTCAGTTCGACCGGGGCGCGGCCTTCTTCGACGCCATCCGGCAGGACCCCGTGCTCACCCGCGTGAAGCTGATCGCCGAGCCGTGGGATATCGGGCCGGGCGGCTATCAGGTCGGCGCCTTTCCGCCGCCCTTCCTTGAATGGAACGACAAATACCGCGACGGCGTGCGCCGCTTCTGGCGCGGCGACGGCCATGTGGCGGAACTCGCCGACCGGCTGACGGGCTCGGCGCTGCAATTCGACCATTCGGGCCGGCCTGCCACGTCCTCGGTCAATTTCCTCACCGCCCATGACGGCTTCACGCTGATGGACGTGGTGAGCTACAACGAAAAGCACAACGAGAAGAACGGCGAGGACAATCGCGACGGCCACAGCGAGAATTTCTCCGACAATATGGGCATCGAGGGCGGCACGGAGGATGCGGCGATCCTTGCCGCGCGCGCGCGGCGCCGCCGCAACATGCTGGCGACGCTCCTGTTCTCGCAAGGCACGCCGATGCTGCTCGCCGGCGACGAACTCGGCAATTCGCAGCAGGGCAACAACAACGCCTATTGTCAGGACAACCCCACCGGCTGGGTGCAGTGGGACAACGCCGATCCGGCGTTCCTTGCCTTCGTGCGCAAGCTGATCGCCTTCCGCCGCGATCACCCGATCCTGCGGCAGAAGCGCTTCCTGCATTCCAAGCCGCGGCTGAGCGACGGCCTTGGCGACCTGTTCTGGCGCCGGCCCGACGGCGAGACGATGAGCAACGGCGACTGGTCCCGGCCGGACCTGCATGTGCTGTGCGTGGAAATGCGCATCGCTTCCGGCACGCCCGCCTATGCGCAGCGCGAGGAAGCGCTGTTCCTCGTCTTCAATGCCGGTCCCGCCGTCGATGTCACCCTGCCGCCGCCGCCCGCCGGCTGGCGCTGGAAGCTCGGCGTCGACACGGCCGAGCCCGAACGCTCCCCCAGCCCGGTCGAGACGGCGACGCTGGCGGTTGAAGCCCAATCCGTTGTCGTGCTGGAGCTGGAACGCCATGACGAATGATCCCCGCCTGACGCTCGCCGCACATATGGGTGTTTTGCCCGGTTTCCACGATCTGACGGGAATATGGCGCGACACTTCGGTGGAAACGGCGGTGGCGTTGCTGGCAGGGATAGGCGTGAACGCGGCGACATGGGCCGAAGCGGAAGCCGCACTGGCCGAGGGGCACGACGACATTCCGGAGGATGTGATTTCCAGGGCGGGCGAGAGGGCCGCCCTTACTTTTTCCGCCGATACGGAATGGCGTCTGACATTCGAGGACGGCACAACCGCGGAGGGGCGGGGATCGGACAGCCTGCCGGTTCTACCGCTCGGCATTCATCGACTTCAGGCCGGCGGCCGCGCCTTCACCCTGCTGGCCGCGCCTCACCGCCTGTCCCTGCCGGACCGATGCTGGGGCCTGATCGCGCCGCTTTACGGGCTTTCGCAAAAGGGCATCGGTTCCTATGACGATCTGGCAGCGCTGGCCTCCGGCATGGGCGGGCATGGCGCGAGCTTCATCGGCATCAATCCGGTCCATGCCGGGTTTCCGGTCGAGACCGGCTGCTTCAGCCCCTATACGCCATCGCACCGGCGGCGGCTCAACGTGCTGCATCTGGCGGGCGGCGAGGGCGCGGAAGGCCCGCTGATCGATTACGCCCGCGACATTCCCGGACGGCGGGCGGCGCTGCGCACCCAATATACCGCTTTCGACGGCGATGAACGCTTCGACGCATGGCGCGCGGCGGAGGGCGAAAGCCTCGCGCTGTTCGCGCTGCATCAGGCGCTTTCGGAACGGCATGGCGCCTATTGGTGCGACTGGCCCGCCGAGCTTCATGTGCCATCCAATCCGCGGGTCCTGGCCGCGCGGGCGGAACTGGAACCGGAAATGCGCTTCCACGCATGGCTGCAATGGCGGGCGGACAGCGCACTGTCGCAGGCCCATGAGGCGGCGCGGCAGGCCGGCATGAAGCACGGCCTCTATCTAGATCTCGCGGTCGGAACCCATCCGTTCGGTGCGGAGACATGGGAAGACCCCGGCAGCTTCGCGGTGGGCATCTCGCTCGGCGCGCCGCCCGATCCGCTCGGTCCAGACGGGCAGAACTGGAACCTCGCGCCCTTCAATCCGCTGGCGCTGCGCGCTCGCGCCTATGCGCCCTTCGCCGAGACGCTGCGCCGGCATCTGCGTTTCGCCGGCGTCCTGCGCATCGACCATGTGCTCGGCTTCGAGCGTGCCTTCTGGGTGCCGCGGGGCCTGCCCGGCGCATATATGCGCATGCCGCGCGACGCCATGCTGGCGGTGACGCGCATCGAGGCGGCGCGCAGGGGTGCGGTGATCGTCGGCGAGGATCTGGGTGTCCTGCCCGACGGCTTGCAGGCGGCGCTGGCGCAATCGGGCATTCTCGGCTGCCGTGTCGCCATGTTCGAGCGTGACAACTGGGAACCGCCGCAATTCCGTGCGCCGGAAGATTACGAGATAAGCGCCATCGCCAGCTTCTCCACCCACGACCTGCCGACATGGCGCGGCTGGCGCTCCGGCGCCGATATCGGGGAACGCGCCCGTATCGCCGGCAAGCCCGACGAGGCGCGGGGCGCCGAACTCGCCTTCCGTGCCACGGAAGTTGCGGCTTTGGATAGCCTGCTGCCGGACGCGGGCGAGGATGCGTTGCACGATTTCCTTGCCCGCACGCCTTCGGCGCTTGTCGGCGTGCAGGCGGAAATTCTGCTCGGCATGGAGGCGCAACCCAATCTGCCCGGCACGGTGGACGAATATCCGAACTGGCGCATCCGCCTGACGGTGGAGGCCAGCCGACTGGCGGCGGATGCGCGCGCCGGAACGGTCGCGCGCATCATGCGCGGGCGCGGCCGTTCCGCCCTGTAATCCGGAGCCAGCGCGCCGCATAGGGCCTGCCCGCGAAATGATCGCCGGGACGGCCGATCGTGCTGTCGTAATCTGGCAAGTCCGGCGATCTTCATGCTATATCCGGTTTACGCCTCCGGCGGCCGGTCGGGCCGGTCATGTCGGCCACCAATTCAATCCGGGCAGGAAGGGGCTGCGGGCGCCTGTTCGACGTGCTTGAACACGCTCTCCGTTGGGGTCGCGCATATGAAATCGAACACCGCATACTGGTTCCGTCTGATGAGGGCCGCCTATAGCGAGCCTCACGATCCGATTTCGGACAAGATAACGGCGGACCAGCTGCGGGATATCTGCAAGGGTCTGCGCTTTTCCATGCCGGTCAGCAGCATCCTGTCTGTACTGGTCCTGGTGATGCAGGTGATCAGCGGAGATTTGGGCGAGGGGATCGTCTGGTTCATTCTGGTCAACGCGGTCAATGTAATCCGCATTGTCGACGTATTGAAGTTCCATCGCGCCAGCGCCGCCATGCAGGCGGATTCGGAGTATCTCACGCGCCACCTGACACGCTTCAAGCTTTTTGCCGCGCTCGCCGGCATCCTGTGGGCGGGGGTAGCCTATCTGGCGTACGGTTTCACCTCGCCGCAATTCGCGCCCTATCTGGTGATCCTCGCCGGCATCTGTGCCGGCGCGGTGACATACGGTTCGTCCTATGCGGCGGTCGCGATCAATTTCATCACGCCGCCGCTGGCCGTGACGGTCATCTGCCTGCTGATGCAGCCCGATCTGCCGCGCTGCCTGCTGGCTTTTGCCGTGGTGCTGTTCGGGATCGGCCTGACACGCGGCGCGCTTCTCGGCCAGAACCGTTTCATCGAGACGAGCCGCCTGAAACACGAGGCGGAGCAGACGGCGCGGGAGATGGCGATCATGTCGGAAGAGGATCCGCTGACCGGCCTTTTCAACCGGCGCGGCCTCGAACACGCGATGCAGCACTTTTCGCCGGTGGATGCTCCGTTTCTCGTCATGCTGATCGATCTCGACGGCTTCAAGTCGGTCAACGACACCTATGGCCACAAGGCCGGCGACGATCTTCTGATCGCGATCACCGAACGCATCCGCTATATCGCCCCCGAGGGCTCCATCCTCGCGCGCATCGGCGGCGACGAATTTCTGCTGTTCCACCCCCGATCGGCGGACGACAACCTGCCGGGGCCTCTGGCGAAACGTATCATCGCCGGCATCGCCAACCGGTATCAGGGCCTGCTGTCGGTGGAGATCGGCGCCTGCGTCGGCATCTGCCGGCTGGGCTATCTCGATCCCGTCGAGATGCTGCTGCACGCCGATTTCGCGCTCTACGCCGCCAAGAAGCGCGGCCGCAACGAGTATTATCTTTTCGACGAGCATCTTCAGCAGGAATGGGAGCGGAAGATGAGCGTCGAGCGCGACCTGCGCGTGGCCATCGAAACCGGGCAGGTGCAGACCTGGTTCCAGCCCGTCGTGGAGCTTTCGACGGGGCGGACCATCGGTTTCGAAGGGCTGTTGCGCTGGACGCATCCGCAGCATGGCGCCATCTCGCCGCCGGAGATCATCGACATTGCCTGCGCCATCGGCGTGGTGCATCAATTGACGCACAGCGTGCTGTCCAGTTGCTGCGGGATGATCGGGAAGCTTCGCGATCGCGGTCGGGCCGATCTCACGGTGGCAATGAACCTTTCGCCGCGCGAACTCGTCAATGGGCAGATTCCGCATGAAATCCTGTCGGAGATGGACCGTCACGGCCTGCCGTCCGCAATGCTGGAAGTGGAGATCACCGAGGAAGCGCCCTTCGATCAGCGCGCGATGAACGAAAGCCTGGGCGTGCTTTCAGATGGAGGCGTGGCGATCGCGCTCGACGATTTCGGCACCGGCTTCGCCACTTTTGCCTCGCTCAGGAACGGGCGCATCGACAAGATCAAGATCGACAAGGATTTCGTCAGTGGCATAGACCAATCCAGAGAGAACCAGCATATCGTGCGCGCCATCGTGGAGATCGGCACGGCGCTGGGGATCAAGGTCACGGCCGAGGGCGTGGAGACGGAGGCGGAGCGCGCCACGCTGTTCCGGCTCGGCTGCAACAGCGGGCAGGGCTATCTCTTCGCACCCGCGCTGCGGGCGGAACGGGCCATCGCCATGCTCCACGGCGGGCATGCGGACCAGCGGCCCGGTCCGCCGGCAATGAAGCGTTCATAGACGACCGGCCATCGCCGGGCCGGTCGTCTCGTGACTGGGGAGACCGCGTCAGCAATGCTGATCCGGCCTGCATGCCTTTCTATGCGGCGCGGGCCCGTGATGAGCCGGCCGATGCGGCGCCGGTCCGTGTGGAGCCGCCCTGTGCGGCGCGGGTCCGTGCGGAGCCGGCCCATGGGGTGCCGCCCGTGGTGCCGCCCGTGGTGCCGCTCTGGGCGGTTGCGGTCTAGATGCGTGCTGCGGCATGGGATGCGGAGCCGGCTGTTCCTGCCGCGGCGCTTCCCGCGTGAAGGGCGGCGGCGCCTTGGGAGCCTCCGGTGTCTTGTGGTCCTCCCGTTCCTTAGGGGCTGGCGGAACTGCCGGCTTTTCCTGCATTTGCCCGCCCTGCGGCGCGGGTCCGGCATGTTTCTCCGCCGGTGGCTGGGCCGTCAGCGGCTTCTCCTGCGGTCCGCCTTCCTTGTGCGGAGCGGGAGCGACCGGCATGCCCGGCATGGCCCCCGGAGTGCCGCCGGCCGGCGCATGGTTCGCGGGTTCATTCGGGCCGCCGGGTTTCGCACCTTCCTCGCCGGCGAAATGCAGGGGACGCGGCGTCGCGGCAATCGCGGGCTTGCCGTGATTGGCGGCATCGAACAGCTTGCCGTTCGTGCTCGCGGCGCGGATATGCTGGATCTGCGGGCCGGTCGGCTGGATATGGGGCTCCCGCGCGACCTGTTCCTGCTGCGGCGTCGGCCTCGCCGGGATGCCGCCCGCACCGCCATTGTAGCTGACGCGGTTGATGACCGTCTTGTTCACCACCACCGTCTTGTCATAGACGTTGGTGACGTTGACGGAGCCGAAATTGTTGACGGTGCGGTTGTAGAAGAAGCGGTCGCCGTTCCAGTATCCGCCCTGATATCCGTTGCCGGCATAGCCGAAGCCATAGACGATCCCGCCGTAGAAGCCGACATGATGCGCCCAGTAACCGGTGTTGTAGACATAGATGCCGTTGGTGAAGGCCCAGTAGCCCGGCGTCCAGAGCAGTCCGGGCCGGGGCGGCAGGACCCATGTTCCCGGCACCCAGTAATAGTCGTAATTGTTCCACGACCAGTAGCCGGGCGTCCAGATATAGCCCGGTCCCGGCATGGGCGGCTGATCGTAGACGGGCAGCGGCGGCGGCGGCCGGTTCGCCCTGATCTGGAAGCCGCTGGGACAGGTGCAGGCCTGCGCCAGGGCCGATGACGGCGCGACCACTAGCGCGGCCGTGGTCAAAGACGTTGCGACGGCGAGAAAAAATCTGAATCCTGACATCGGATATGGTCCTTCACACGATAAGCCCCTGCATTGGTTTGACCGCCTCGCTGCCGGGGAAGACCTTGCCGCCCAATACCGAGGCAGAAAGCCCGAACTGGTCGGCGAGGAGTCCCTTCAGCACTCCGCGCACATCGGTGGTGGGCGCGAGGTCGCGGCCCTGATAGAGCTGTGCCGGCTTGAGCCCCGGCCAGTCGGCGATGACACGCCCGCCGCGCAGCGCGCCGCCCGCCAGAAGCATCACCGTGCCGGTGCCGTGGTCGGTGCCGGTCGTTCCGTTGATGCGCGCCGTGCGGCCGAATTCGGTGACGGCAACCACCACCGTATCTTTCCAGTGCGCGCCGAGCCCGGTCTGGAAGGCGGCGAAGGCCTCGTCCAGACCGCCGAGCAGCATGGCGAGCCGGCCTGTCGCGCCGCCCTCGTTGACATGGGTGTCCCAGCCGTCGAAGGCGAGCGCGGCGATGCGCGGCCCGTCGTCGGCGGCCATCAGCCGCGCCGCGCCCGCCGCCGATTCGCGCATGGCCCCAGCCGCGCCGCCCCTGCGGTTTTTGATGTCCATGCCGTCGCCCGCCGCCATACGGCCGGCATCGAGGCCGTGCTGAAGCGCCGCGGCGAGCGGCGGATCGCGGTGCGTGTAGAGATCGAGCACGCGGTCGGCGAGATCGTCGCTCGGATCGGGCAGGCGCTGCGGCGCCCAGCCGAGGATCGGCGCCCCGCCGCGTATGACGAGCGGGGTCGAGGCCCCGACGGCGAGGCCGCCCTTCACGCCGACCCTGTCGCCGCCCGGCAGGGCGGAGAGCGCCCGGTTCAGCCAGCCTGTCGTGGCATGGCCCGGACCGGGATAGCCGCTCTCCAGCGCATCCTGCCCGTCGAAATGCGAGCGGTCGCGATAGCCGGTGGCGGCGGCATGCACCACGGCAGCCTGCCCGGCGCGGAACATCCGCGCGAAATTGACCATGGCCGGATTGGCGGCGAAGAAACTGTCGAGCGGCAGCGCCGGATGCGGCCCGCTGAGCGACAGGGCGATATCGCCGTGCAATCCGGCATAATCGGGATCGCCGACCGGCCCGATCGTCGAAAGCCCGTCTAGCGCCCCGCGCAGGATGACGACGACGAGGCGCGGATCGCGATTGTCGGCGGCGCGGGCGAAGCGCGGCAGGCAGGCCCATGCGGACAGGGTTCCGCCGCCGACGAGCACGGCACGGCGGGCTGGATCGGGCGTCTCGCACAGAGGATTGAAGAATTTCATGACGTTACCTCCGCTGGAATTCGGGCGACATGAGCAACAGCGCCACCGCCTGCTGGCGCGATGCGGCGCGCGCCACGGCCTGCCGCGTTTCCGGCGAGGCCGATGGCCCGACGATATCCGTCAAGAGCGCGTTGGGGTCGCCGATGGTCTTCATCTGGCGTGCGGCCTGCCATGCGATGTCGAGCCGCATCTTCATTCCGGCGGGCGAGGCATGGGCGGCGGCGGTATCGGGATAGCCGTTCGGTTCCGGCGGCTGCCACAGCGGCTCGCCGAGCATGTTGAGCCAGTTGAGCGTCTGGCCGGGATCGGCGCCCGGCGCCGGGCCGATGGCGCGGCGCATGGCCAGCGCGTAGTCGAGCGGCGAGCGCATCTTGGTGAGGGGATGCGACCACGCTTCAGGCATGTTGATCAGGGTCAGCGCCATGACGCGCAGGTCGCCGTCATGCCTGGAAAAGGCCGCGGTGAGACGCGCGACCGCCGAGGGCGGCGGATCGTCGGCGATGAAATGCTGCGCAAGCTTGGTGGCGATATGCCTTGCGGTGGCCGGATGGCGTGCCACGTCGTTCAGCACCGCTTCCGCCTGACCCTCGCCACCGGCGGGATAGGTCTTGCCCATGAAGGTCTCGTCGCCCGGCTCGTGCGCATTGGCGTTGAAGGCGAAGGTGCCCGGCTGGCCGAGACCGCCCTCGCGCCCGGCCATGGTCCAGCCGGTCAGGATGCGGGCGAAGGTGGTGACATCGGCCTGCGTATAGCCGCTGCCGACGCCGAGCGTGTGCAGTTCCAGAACCTCGCGGGCGAGGTTCTCGTTGAGGCCGCGCCTGCCGTGGCCGCCCGCGCGCGAATCCGGGCCGACCGATTGCTGGTTGTCGAGAAAGAACAGCATGGCGGGGTGATGTTCCACCGCCAGCAGCATGTCGGAGAATCGCCCCAGAATATGGGGGCGGATGGCCTCGCGCTCGAAGGCGCCGGCCGAAACGCGCACGATATTGTCCTTGGCGGCGGACACGCAGAAATGGTTGGACCAGAAGGCGACGAGCCGCTCGACGAAGCCGATTTCCACTTGCAGCGCCTTGTCGAAGCGCGCCTGCTCCTCGGCCCGGAACAGCTTCTGCTCGACCGAAGGCAGGCCCGGTTTTGCCGGTTTTGCCGGTGAGCCGGTGGCGGCCCCGCGATCCCGCATGGCTTTGCGCTCGATGGCTTCCGCCATGCTCGCCTGAATGGCCGCGGTGCTGCCCGGCAGTTCGGTTACGGATTGGTCGTCATGGACGGTGAAGGTCGGAATCAGCGCGATTTCCCGCGTGGCAAGTTCGGCTTTCAGGACGGCGCGCGGATCGCTGTCGAGCTTCCTTCCAAGCCGGGCCATGTCGCCCGGCCGTGCGCCGAGGCCGAAGCGGTTGAAGACGACGAGCGCCCTGCCGGGGGCTTCGTCGGGCTTTGCGGGTGGATAGGCCATGGCTGACTCGCTTGTGGCTGGTTCCGGGGCCGATTGCCTGGAGGCGGCGCGCACGCGCGCGCCGCTGCCCGTTCATTCCATCTGTTGCGATACCGTCTCGTCAGTGGTGCCAGTGATGGCGCCAGACGGGGGGATGCCACATGGGATGGGGATGATGCCAGCGCCACCCCGGATGATAATAATAGACCGGGCGGTGCCAGCCCCAGCCGTAATAGTGGTAGACCGGCCCCGGAACGATGACGTTGGGCACGCACCGGCCCCAATAGTCCGGATGCCAGCCCCAGGGGCAGCCCCAGGCGACCTTCTGAACGAGGCCCGATTGGACCGAGCCGGACTGGACTGGGCTTGATTGGGCCGGGACAGCCGCCGCCGTGGTGGCCGTGGGCGCGAGCGGCATGGCGGAGGCCATGCCGGCGGTCATCAATAGGCCGCCGAGAGCCGCGGCCGCGAAAGTAAGAGATCTGGTCAAGGCACTTACTCCATCACTTGCGAGAGTTAAGGAAACGTGGCCCCCCTTCATTCCATTCAACGGCGTATGAAGCCCGATCCGTCGCTCGATATCGAAAATTTTTTCGATCGTTCCGCGGCGACGGTTTTTCAGCGCGCTTTCCTGGGCGGCGGCAGGCGGCGGATCAGTCCGTCGGCCAGAAGGTCGCGCACCTGCTGCGAACTCGTGGCGGCGAAGTCTACGATGCGCTGTTCCAGCTTGGCGCGCATGGTGACGTCCGCCGTACGGGCGCGCTGGAGCGCCGCCGAAAGCGCGGCGGCATCGAGCGTCGGCTGCCGGAGCAGATTGGCGGCGTCGCGGCGGGCCTGCCTGCTCTCGATCATCGTCGGGCGGTTTTCCAGCCGCACGGCGCGCAAGGCCTTGTGCAGCGCGACGCGCTGGTCAGGCGGGAGGCTTCGCACCGCCGCCTGTAACGTGCCGCCGGGAAGAGGCCCGTGGCTATGCACCCAGAGCGCGCCGCCGATGAGGCCGCCAAGCAGGAAGACATTGAGCGCCACCGACACGATGAGCGGAAGGCGGGAGGAAGCCATGGTCACATATCCTCTTGCGCCGACTGCGACGGGACGAGGTCGCCGAAGGCGGTCGTATCGGCGTCGAAGACGGTATGGTCGGTCAGGGGCGGGGGCGAGATGACGGCCACCAGCAGCGCGCCCGCCAGCACGCCGGCAAGCCCGAGCCCGGCGAGGCCGAAGCCGGACCACCACAGCCGTCCGCGCCGCCGGCTCGCCAGCCGCGCACGGCCGTCTTGCAGGATGCGCGCATGCAATCCGGACGAAGGCGCGGGAACGGCATAGGCGTCGAGCATGGCGTCGAGCGCGTCCGCGCGCGCCAGAATGGCCCTGCCATCCGCCGACAGCGCGAAGGCTTCGGCAGTGGACCGCTCTTCTTCCGGCCACGATTGCAGCCGCCCGCCATAGATCGAAGCCAGCGTCCCGAAACGCTGCGCATCCATCGTTTTTTCTGTCATTGCCGGATGTTCCGCGCCCTCATGCATCGCTTTCGTCCCCTTTCAACATCGCCTGCAAGGCGCGGCGTCCGCGTGAGAGCAGGCTTTCCAGCGCCTCTATGCTGACATTCATGACCTCTGCGGCTTCGGCATTGGACAGGGCCTGATAATAGGTCAGCACGATCGCCTCGCGCTGGCGCGGGGCGATCGCTTTCAGGGCCTGTTCGACCCGGATGCTGGCATCTTCATGCCTCCGGGCCTCCTCCGCCGTATCGTCCTGCGCCATGTCGGGCAGCTCGTCGGCACTGGTCCATTCGCGCCGGCGCCGCAGCCGATCGTAGCAGAGATTGAGCGCGACACGATGCAGCCAGGTGTCGAAACGCGCCCGGCCGGCGCGCCAGCCCGACGCATGGCGCCACACCCGGATGAAGGTTTCCTGCGCCACGTCCTCCGCCTCCGCGGCGTCGCCCAGCATGCGCCGGGCGAGCGCCAGCACGCGCGGCAGCCTGCGGGCGACCAGCGCCTGCATGGCCGCCTCTTCGCCCGCGCCGATACGGCGGACCAGCTCTTCGTCCGGGTCGGAACCCATCGATGGCGGCACTCCCATGGGCGGATTCTGCGGTCATCGCATCTGCTTTCCTGCCTGTCGTTTTACTGCGCCTTCCTGGTAGCGGAATTGTGACCCGGCATTTCATCCGGTGTCAGCACGCCGTCATGATTCTTGTCCATATGGTTGAAGCGTTTGGTCAGAAAGGCATCCAGTTCGTCATGGTCGATGAAGCCGTCATGATTGGTATCGATCAGCTTGAAGAACTTCGACGGATCGCCCTTGGCATTGTGCTTCGTGCGGAAGGCGGTCCATTCGGCCAGGCTGATCTTGCCGTCATGGTCGGCGTCGGCTTTCATGAAGGCCTTTTCCCGGCGCGCCTTGAACTGTTCGAGCGTTACGCCGCGCTTCGGTGCCGGCGTGGCGGCCTGAGTGCCGGTTTGCGTGCCGGTCTGCGCATTTGTCTGGGCGAGCGCCGGTCCGGCGACGATCAGCACGAGGGCCAGCGGCATGGCGGTGATCAGGGGACGGATCATGAGCGTTTTCTCCATGTTCGGCCATATTTTTGGCCTTATGCGGGTGGGAAGGATGAGCTGACTTACGGTTCTTGAACGTGGCGGGCCGGTAAATCCGTCGCTGTCGCGTGCGAAAATTTCAGCGCCCTGTTGCGCGGCTTCGATTGATCGAAAACAATGCGGGCCCGGAGCCCGCGCTTAAACCTGCCATGGGCTGGAAATCTGGCCGCCAAATATGGAACCGTCCGAATGAACAGCCAACTCGTCACCTTCAATGCCGGCTCGTCCACGGTAAAGGTCGGCATTTTCGAACATGACGGGCAGGCGGTGCGTCCCACGGCCAGAGGCGCCATCGATTTCAATGCGGTGCCGCTCACCTTCCGCATGAGCGGCGAGGGGGGTGAAACGGTGGTGCCCGTGCGGACCACGCTGAGGGGCGACCTCGCCACGGTCTTCGGCCGGATTCTGGGCGCGTTGCCGGATCATCTCGATCCCGGCCGCGTCGCCGCCATCGGTCATCGTGTCGTCCACGGCGGCGATATTTTCGCGGGGCCTGTGCTTCTGGACGAGTCGGCCATCGCCGGGATCGACAGCCTGTCGGTCTTCGCGCCGCTGCACCAGCCGCAAAGCCTCTCGCTGATCCGCGCGATCCGCAAGCTTTTGCCGTCGGTTCCGCAGACGGCCTCCTTCGACACCGCTTTCCACCGCACCATGCCGGATACGGTGCGCCGTTTCGCCCTTCCGGGCGCATTCCACGATCGCGGCGTCAAGCGCTATGGCTTTCACGGCCTTTCCTATAAATCCATCGCCGGCAATTTTGCCCGCCTCGCGCCGGAACTGGCCGGGGGCAGGGTGGTTGTGGCGCATCTGGGCAGCGGGGCCAGCCTGTGCGGCATGCAGGGCGGGCGAAGCCTAGACACCAGCATGGGCTTTTCCACGCTCGACGGCATTCCGATGGCGACGCGCTGCGGCGCGCTCGATCCGGGAGCGCTGCTTTATCTCACGCAGCAGGAGAAGATGGACGCCGATGCCCTGTCGAACCTGCTCTACAAGCAGTCCGGCCTGCTCGGCCTTTCCGGGATCAGCGGCGACACCCGCCGGCTGTTCGCCGAAAACGACTCCCGCGCGCGCGAGGCGATCGACATTTTCACGCTTCGCATCGCCGGCGAGGTCTGCCGCCTCGCCGCCACGCTGGGCGGACTGGATGCGCTGATCTTCACGGCGGGCATCGGCGAGCATCAGCCGCAAATCCGCTCTGCCGTCTGCGACAGGCTCGCATGGCTGGGCCTCGGGCTCGATCCGGCCGCCAACACCGCCAACGCCTTTCGCATCACGCGCGAGGGAAGCCCGGTCGCCGCCTTCATGCTGGCGACGGACGAAGAGCACGTCATCGCCACCGAAGCACTTGAAACCATAGCGGGACTTTCAGGACGGACCGAAGACGCCCGGCCCCGCATCAGTAAAGGAGAAACGGTATGAGCACCGCGCCAGCCAAAGGGCCTCTGACGCCGCAGGAGCTATCCCTGATCAACCGCTACTGGCACGCGGCCAATTATCTCTCCGTCGGGCAGATCTATCTGATGGAAAACCCGCTGCTGCGCGAGCCGCTGAAGCCGGAGCACGTCAAGCCGCGCCTGCTCGGCCACTGGGGCACGACGCCCGGCCTCAACTTCATCTATGCCCATCTCAACCGTGTCATCCGCAAGCGCGACGCCAACGTCATCTATATCTGCGGTCCCGGCCATGGCGGTCCCGGCATGGTGGCCAACACCTATCTGGAAGGCACCTATTCGGAAATCTATCCTCATGTGAGCGAGGACGAGGACGGGCTGCGCCGGCTGTTCCGGCAATTCTCCTTCCCCGGCGGCATTCCGAGCCATGCCGCGCCCGAGACGCCCGGCTCCATTCACGAGGGCGGGGAACTGGGCTATGCGCTGGTCCATGCCTATGGCGCGGCTTTCGACAATCCCGATCTCGTGGTGGCCTGCGTGGTCGGCGACGGCGAGGCGGAGACCGGCCCGCTCGCGACCTCGTGGCACTCCAACAAGTTCCTCAATCCGGTACGCGACGGCACCGTGCTGCCGATCCTGCATCTGAACGGCTACAAGATCGCCAATCCGACCGTGCTCGGACGCCTGTCCGACGAGGATCTGGACCACCTTTTCCGGGGCTACGGCTACGAACCCTTCTTCGTGGAGGGCCATGAACCGGAGGCGATGCACCAGAAGATGGCGGCGACGTTCGACACGATCTTCGACCGCATCGCCGCGATCCGCAAGGCGGCGGACGAGAAATCGCCGGAGCGCCCGCGCTGGCCGATGATCATCCTGCGCAGCCCCAAGGGGTGGACCGGGCCGAAATTCGTGGACGGCCTGATGGTCGAGAACAGCTGGCGCGCGCATCAGGTGCCCGTGGCCAACTGCCGCGAGAACGAGGGGCATCGCCGCATTCTGGAAGACTGGATGCGGAGCTACGATCCCGCCGACCTGTTCAACCCGGACGGCAGCCTGAAAGCGGAACTGAAGGCGCTGGCGCCCGAGGGGCAGCGGCGCATGGGCGCCAATCCGCATGCCAATGGCGGCCTGCTGCGCAAGGAGCTGACCACACCCGATATCCGCAGCTACGCGGTCGACGTCACCGCACCGGGCGCGGTCGAGGCGGAATCCACCCGCATTCTCGGCCAGTATCTGCGCGACGTGCTGCGGCTCAACGAGCCGGAGAAGAATTTCCGCGTCTTCGGCCCGGACGAGACCAATTCCAACCGGCTCAACAGCGTGTTCGAGGTCACCGACCGCGTATGGATGGCGGAGACGCTAGACACCGACGACCACCTCTCGTCGGATGGGCGGGTGATGGAGGTTCTAAGCGAGCATCTCTGTCAGGGCTGGTTGGAAGGCTATCTGCTGACCGGGCGCCATGGCTTCTTCTCCTGTTACGAAGCCTTCATCCACATCATCGATTCCATGTTCAACCAGCACGCCAAATGGTTGCAGGTCTCGCGCGAGCTGCCGTGGCGCAAGCCGGTCTCATCGCTCAACTACCTGCTGACCTCGCATGTGTGGCGGCAGGACCATAACGGCTTCTCGCATCAGGACCCGGGCTTCGTCGATCTGGTGGCGAACAAGAGCGCCGACACGGTGCGCGTCTATTTCCCGCCGGATGCCAACACGCTGCTCTGGGTCGCCGAGCACTGCCTGAAGACATGGAACCGGGTCAACGTCATCGTGGCGGGCAAGCAGCCGGAGCCGCAATGGCTGCCCATGGCGGAGGCCGTGAAGCATTGCGAGGCGGGTCTCGGCATATGGGACTGGGCCGGCACGGAGGACGGGCTGGAACCGGACCTCATCATGGCGTGTGCCGGAGACGTGCCGACCATGGAGACGCTTGCCGCGGTGGATCTCCTGCGCCGGAGCGTGCCGCATCTGCGCGTCCGCGTCGTCAATGTGGTGGATCTCATGGCGCTGCAATCGCCGACGCAGCACCCGCACGGCATTTCCGACGAGGAATTCGACCGCATCTTCACCCGCGACCGCCCGGTGATCTTCGCCTATCACGGCTATCCCTATCTGATCCACCGTCTGGTCTACCGGCGCACCAACCACCCCAATTTCCACGTTCACGGCTTCATCGAGCAGGGAACCACTACCACGCCGTTCGACATGGTGGTGCTGAACGAACTCGACCGCTACCATCTCGCCATGGCGGCGATCGAACGGCTGCCCATCGCCCAAAGCGAGGCGGAGCCGATCGTTGCCGAAGCCAAGGAAAAGCTGGTGCTGCACCGCGCCTATGTGCGCGAGCACGGCGAGGACATGCCGGAAATACGCGACTGGAAATGGCCTTACCCGCGCGATGCCAAGGCCTGACGGAGCGCGGGCTCTAACGAATGGAAGCATCGGCGGCACAATGGCCGCCGATGCTTCGGTCTGTCCTGAACGGAATTCGGCCTGCCGCCCTTACTTGTTCTTCTGAAGAAGGAGCTGCACCAGCTTCTGGTCCACTTCGCCGGTCGGCTTCTGGCCGTTGGCCTTCTGGAACGCGGCGATGGCGGCGCGGGTCTTGTCGCCCATCTGGCCGTCGACGCCGCCGGTGTCGAAACCGTTCTTCCTGAGGATGATCTGGATGTTGCGCACCGCCTTCTTCATGTCTACCGCGCCGGTCGGCGCCGCGTTGCCGTCGGTCCATGCGTCCGGCACATTGGTGGCGTTGGCCGCGTCGTCGAGCGGCGTGGCCTTCCAGAGCTTCACCGCGTTGCGGGCGCGCTCCAACTGCTCGGGCGTCAGTGAGCGGCCGATCTGGTCGCGCTTGTCGGCGGCGTCCTTGTCGCCGGAATTGGCGGCGAGCGCGAACCACTTGTAGCTGTCCTCCAGATTGACCGGCATGCCGAGACCCTTGGCGGCGAGGATGCCCAGATTGTACTGGCTGTCCTTGACGCCGTGTTCGGCGGCGTCGGTGAACCAGCGCACGGCGGAAACATTGTCCGGCGCGCCGTTGGTGCCGGTGGCGTAGAGCACCGCCAGATTGTGCATGGCGCTGATATTGCCCTGTTCGGCCGCACGCTTGTACCAGTCCTTCGCCTTTTCAAGGTCGCGGGACATGCCGAGCCCCTTCTCGTACATGTTGCCGAGACGGTATTGGGCCGGGGCGAAGCCGCGCGTGGCGGAAACCTCGAACCACTTCGCAGCGCTGGCGAAGTTCGCGGGCGCGCCTTTTCCTTCCATGTAACGGTTGCCGATCTCGTAAAGGGCGAGATTGTCGCCCTTGGCGGCGGCTTCGCGCAGTGCGGCCGGGCCTGCATCCGCCGGAATGGCGGGCACGGGCTGGCTCGCAGCGGGTGCAGCAGCAGGCGCGGCGGCAGCTACGTCCGGTTTGGCTTGCGGCGCGGCCGGTTCGGACGCCTGCGCCGGGGCTGCCTGCGCAGCCTGCGGCTGGGGCGCGGGCGGTGCGGTCACCGGTGCGGATGCCGCCGGTGCGGGGGCAGGCGTGTCGGTCTTTATGTCCGCCGTGTTCTCGCTCCGGGGCGTATCGAAGACCTTCGCAGCGGCGGTTTCTGCCGGTGCCGGCGTTTCGGCCTTGGCCGTCGCCTGCGGCGCGGCATCCTGCTGCGGTTGCGTATCGGCAGTCGTCTCCGTGCTGCCGTCATGCTTGAAGAATGCCGTGCCGATCTGCAACCCGGCCATGGCGATCATGACCGCGCCGATGGCCATGAGGATCGGCTTGCGCTGGCGCTGCAAGAAACTCACGGCAGGTCGGTCGGTGGCATCGTCGGCGGTTCCCTCGGCGTCGTCGGTCTCCGTCCGGCCTGCAACGTCCTTGCCGGCGGACTTCTCGATCAGCCCGGATTCGGCTGCCGCCATCTGCGCGGCGCGGCGGGCGGCGGTGATGAGATCGGCCTTGCCGCCGGCATTGCCGTTGGCGGCGCGCGCCGGTTCCTTGGCGTCGTCGCCCGTGCTTTCGCGCTGGCGGCGTTCTTCACGCACACGCTTCATGATGGCGTTGAGATCGGGCACGTTCTCGTCGTCGAAGCCGCCAACGCCGATCTTGCTATCGCCGATCTTGCTATCGACAGGGTCGACATCGGCATAGCTGCTCCCAGCGGCCCGTGTATCGGACGTTTCGCTCCGGTCCTTCGCCGGAAGGAGCTTGCCCGGTTCCGTCCTGTCGGGCGCGGTCCGGGAAAATCCGCCGAACAGCACCGCCGGTCCGGCGGCAGGGCTGTCCTTGGCCGTCGCCGGTTCGCGCTCGGCCGCCGGATTGCGGTCGCGCACCGTCTTTACGCTCACGTCCTGTTCCAGCTTCGCCAGCCGGTCGACGATTTTGACCAGCGTGCCGTGCACGGTCTCGAAGGTGCGGGTGTTGCGCTCATCGGTGTTGCGGGCCAGCGCTTCCAGCGATTTCATGTCCTGGCCGAGTTGCTGCGCGACAGCGGATTCGCGCTGCGATCCGTGTTCGAGAACATGGGCGACGGCGCTTTCCGCCGCCTCGCGCGCCGCGTCCAGCACGTTCTTGCGGTTCTCGCCGAGCGAACGCTCGATCGAGTCGAGACGCGGACCGATGCGGGACAGTTCCGCGACCGGCGCTTGCAGGTGGCGGGCGATATCGGCGATCTGCGCTTCGAGATTGCGGATCGCCGCGCTGTCGATGGCCGGAGGCGGGGCCTGCCGGAGACCCTCGGAAATCTGCTCCGAAAGATCGTCCATCCGGTTTTCCAGCGCGTGAATCGCGCCGGTGTCGCGATGCAGGCTCGCATATTGCGCGTTGAACCGCTCGGTCAGTTCGGAAAATCGGCAGTCGATCCTGTCGAGCACGGCGGGATGCGGTTCGGCGGCGCGGTGCTCGACGGCTTCCAGCTTGCGGCCGATGAGGTCGAGGCGCTCCTCGAATGCGTGATAATCGGTCTGGCTCAGATGGTCCATGACCTTGGCGACCCGCGAGGCAAGCAGGCCGATCTGTTCCGCGAGTTGGCCCGCCATGGAGCCGGGCAGGGCGGAACCGTCGGACAGGGCGTCGATGCGCTGCGACAGCAGGCCGAGCTTCTGGTAGATCAGGTCGGAATCATGCTGCGCGACGGCGGTATCCAGTTGCCGGGTAAGATCGGAGAGGCGGTTCTCGATGCGCTCCAGCCGCAGCCCTGCTTCCGGGTCGGGCTCGCGCTCGCCGGCGGCGGTCTGGTCGAAAACCTCGTTCAGGCGGCGGGTGAAATTGTCCTCAAGGGACGTGCGCAGGGAATGGGCTTCCTTGCGGCTGTCGAGCCGGCGGCGCAAATTCTCGGTGATTTCGGCAAGCCCGGCGGCGGAATTGGTGATGTGCTGCGGGGCATGATGATGCGCAGGCTCCGCCGGTTCCTCTTCCTCTATGTCGAAGTCGAGCAGCCGGCGTTCCAGACCGGCCAGCGTTCGTTCGAGCTCCTGCATTGCCTGGGGCACCGGACGGCGTTCGCGAGAGGCGTTCAGTTCGTCCATGAAGGATTGTGAGGCCGGTGCCAGCTTCGGATTTGCCATGGGAAATCTCACTTTCCAGGGATGCGGCGGAGGTTACGGATCGTCGGGAGCAAATTGTGCAACGCAGAACCGATATGTTTTTGCCCGATTCACATTCCTACAAACATGGTAAACAGTCGGTTAATATCTGCTTTTCCGTACCGGTTTTCGGGGGAATGACGGGCTTTCCCGGCTGCAATGGCAGGATCGCGTCCGGCAGGCGGTGGCGAGGGATGCCGCGAAAATGTATATGAGTCGATTCTGATAAATAGCTCGCCGCCGGGCATGGATGTGCGGCGGGCGTGTCCGGGGGGCGGAAACGGATGGACGATGACGGACAAGGTGGCAGGGCCAGAAGCGATAGCAGCTTTACTGACGACGCGCGCGGACCTGAAGGGACGGGAGCACCTATCCGGCGGGTCGGTGTTCAGGATCGGCGATCTCGCGCAGGAATTCGGCGTCACGCTGCGGACGTTGCGCTTCTATGAGGGCAGGGGTCTGCTCAACCCGCGCCGGGCCGGCGTGACACGGCTTTACGGGACGGAGGACCGCACGAGACTGCGTCTTATTCTTTTCGGGCGCCGGATCGGCCTCACGCTGGCGGAAATGAACCTGCTGATCGACCTGCGCAGACACGATTCCGGCGATGAGCAACTGCGCGCGCTGCGCGAAAAACTTGCCGGCAAGCTGGACGAACTGGAAAAAAAGCGCGCCGAAATCGACACCTCGCTGGAGGAGCTCAATGTAATCCTGAGCCGGCTGGACTCGGTCAAGGGCTGATCTCAAAGCGCGTCGCGATCTTTCAGATTCGCTTTCCGCGCGTGAACCCTTTGTTTCCGCGCATTTCCGGACGCAAAACCGGTTCCCGTCCGCCTCGCGAACTGCTGGAAATGCTTTAGTCGCCCTCCACCTGATCGAGATAGGCGCCGTAACCTTCCGCTTCCATGCGCGCTTTGGGAATGAAGCGCAGCGACGCGGAATTGATGCAATAGCGCAGGCCACCGCGATTCGCCGGTCCGTCCGGGAAGACATGGCCGAGATGGCTGTCGCCATGGGCGGAGCGCACCTCGGTACGCACCATGCCGTGCGAAAAGTCGTCCAGCTCGCGCACATTGGCCGGCTCGACCGGCTTGGTGAAGCTGGGCCATCCGCAATGGGAATCGAACTTGTCGGCGGAGACGAAAAGCGGCTCGCCCGAAACGATATCGACATAGATGCCCGGCTCCGTGTTATGGAGATATTCGCCGGTGCCGGGCCGCTCGGTGGCGCCCTCCTGCGTGACGCGGTATTGCTCCGGCGTCAGCTTCGCGATCGCTTCCGGTTTCTTGCTGTAGCCCATGGGTCGCACTCCTCAGCCATGATCGATCGGCATAGATAGATAGAGCGGGAGCCGCCATCGGTCCAGCATAAAGAAGCATGGCATGTTTTCGCTTTACGGGCTTCAAATCGAAAGCTAATCTTTCGGTTGCAGTGCTTCGGGAGGAGTTCGCGTGCAACCTGATTTATCCGGCCGGCGGGTGGAGGCCCGCCGTTACCCTAACGGCCACGAATACAGCATATCCGCCGGTATCAACGCCGGAAACGGGGCCGGAGTGAGGGCATGAGCGTATCCGCAACAGCGGAAGAGCCGGCATTGCTCGAAGCCGTTTCCCTTTCCAAATCCTTCGGTCCGGTGCAGGTTCTGAAGAATATCGGCCTGCGCATCCGCGCCGGCGAGGTCCACGCGATCATCGGCGAGAACGGGGCCGGGAAGTCCACGCTGATGAAGGTGCTTTCCGGCCATGAACAGCCCACTTCCGGCGAGATTCGCATCGAGGGCAGCCAAACGGTCTTCGCAGGCCCGGTGGATGCGGAAGCGCGCGGCATCGTGCTGGTGCATCAGGAAATCCTCCTGGCACCCGATCTGACCGTGGCGCAGAATATCTATCTCGGCCGCGAACTGGCCCGCGGACTCACCGTCGACGACAGGTCCATGCGCGAGGGCGCGCGATCCGCGATCCGCGATCTCGGCGCCGAGATAGACCCGGACGTCGTCGTCGGCACGCTGTCGATCGCCCAGCGCCAGCTGGTGCAGATCGCGCGGGTGCTGCTCGTTCCGCACCGCGTGGTGATCTTCGACGAGCCGACCGCCTCCCTCACGCCGGTCGAGACCGAGGCGCTTCTCAAGGTGATCCGCGACATTCGCGCCAGAGGCGTGGCCGTGATCTATATTTCGCACCGCCTGCCGGAAGTGAAGGAGATCGCCGACCGGGTGACGGTGCTGCGCGACGGCGCGCTGGTCGCCTCGCACGACATATCGCAGTTGCAGCCCGCCGACATGGCGCGCCTCATGGTCGGGCGCGACGTGACCAAGCTCTACCCCGACCGTGTCGGGCGGCAGGATGGCGGGCGGGTGCTGGAAGTGAACGGGTTCGACGTTCCCGGTCATGTGCGCGATGCCGCCTTTCATCTCGACCGGGGCGAGATACTGGGTTTCGCCGGGCTGGTCGGCGCCGGGCGCACGGAACTCATGGAAGGGGTCGTGGGCCTGCGTCCCGCCCGCGGCGAGGTCCGCCACAATGGCAGGCCGGTGCATTTCCGCAACGCGCACGACAGCCTCATGGCCGGCATCGCCTATCTCAGCGAGGACCGCAAGGGCAAGGGGCTGTTGCTCGCCAAGGATCTCGTCGTCAATCTCACGCTGGCCTCGCTGCGGAAGTTCGTGCACCATTTCCAGATCGACCGGAAACGGGAGCGCACGGCGCTGGACGAGGCGATCCGCGAATTCGACATCCGTACCGGTAGCAAGGATATTCTGGCCGGCCAGCTTTCCGGCGGCAACCAGCAGAAGCTGCTTCTGGCCAAGATGATGATGCTCGATCCGTCCATCGTCATCATCGACGAGCCGACGCGCGGCATCGATGTCGGCACCAAGGAGCAGATATACCGCTTTATCGCCAGGCTGGCGCAGGAAGGCCGGTCGATCATCGTGGTCTCGTCGGAAATGCCGGAACTGATCGGCATATGCGACCGCATCGTGGTGATGCGCGAGGGCCGGATCGCGGGCGAGGTGTCCGGCGAACGCATGACGGAACAGGAAATCGTGGTTCTCGCAACGGGTGTAGCCGTGGAGGACGCGGCATGACGGAAGACGACAGGAAAAGCCGATGACACAGGCCGCCACCGACAAGAGCCGGGCACCGAAAACATCGCGGGACTGGGACCTGCGCGCCGTCGCGCCCTTCGTGGCGCTGGCGCTGCTGCTGGTGCTCGGCGCCTTCGCCAACCCCAATTTCCTCAGCGTCGACAATCTGCTGAACGTCATCACGCGCAGCGCCTTCACGGCCATTATCGCGGTCGGCGCGACCTATGTCATCACCTCCGGCGGGCTGGATCTTTCGGTGGGCGCCATGCTCGCCTTCGTCGCGAGCATCATGATCATGTTCATGAACAGCGGCGTCATCGCCGATCCGCTGCTGATGCTGATCGCGGGGATGGCTCTGGCCGTGGTCATCGGTGCGCTCTGCGGGCTAGCCAACGGGCTGATCACCACGCTCGGCCGCATAGAGCCCTTCATCGCCACGCTCGGCACGATGGGCATCTTCCGGGGTCTCACGACGCAACTGTCGCAGGGCGGCGCCATCACGCTGCGCAATTCGGAACTGCAGAGCCTCTACCGGCCGGTTTATTTCGGCTCGGTTCTCGGCGTGCCGGTGCCGATCATCGTCATCTTCGTCACGGCGGCGGTTGCGGCCTTCGTCCTCTACCGCACGCGCTACGGACGCCATCTGATGGCGGTCGGCTCCAGCGAGGACGTGGCGCGCTATTCGGGCATTTCGGTCGGGCGCGTGCGCACCATCGCCTATATCGTGCAGGGCATCTGCGTCGCCGTGGCGGTGCTGCTCTACGTGCCGCGCCTCGGCTCCACATCGGCCACCACCGGGCTGATGTGGGAGTTGCAGGCGATCACCGCCGTCGTCGTCGGCGGCACGGCGCTGCGCGGCGGCGTGGGGCGCATATGGGGCACTGTCTGCGGGGCCTTCATTCTGGAGATCATCGGCAATATCATGCTGCTGTCGAATTTCGTCAGCGAATATCTGATCGGGGCCATTCAGGGCGCGATCATCATCATCGCCGTGCTGGTGCAGCGTTCGCTGTCGCGGAGATGACGGGCAGGATACCGGCGGAATCGCGGCGCGGTTCCGGGCGGAGGATTTAAGGCAAGACACTCTTTTGGGAGGAGGAAAACATGCACAGGAAACTTATGGGACTCGCATTCGCCGCGCTGGCGACGGGGGCACTGGCCTTGGGGGCTTTCACGGGGCTGGCGCAGGCGGACGAAAAGAAAATGACCATCGGCGTCTCCATACCGGCCGCCGACCATGGCTGGACGGCGGGCGTGGTCTATCACGCCGAGCGCGTGGCCAAGCTGCTGATGGCCGAGCATCCGGGCCTGAACGTCATCGTCAAGACCTCGCCGGACGCCGCCAGTCAGGCCAATGCGTTGCAGGACCTGTCGGTACAGGGGCTGGACGCGCTGGTGGTGCTGCCTTCCGATCCCGATCCGCTGGTCAACGCCATCAAGGAAATCAAGGACAAGGGCACCTTCGTCGCGCTGGTGGACCGCGCGCCGAGCAACAACGACAATTCGATCCGTGACCTCTATCTCGCCGGCAACAACACCGCCATGGGCGAGGTCGCCGGCGCCTATATCAAGAAGACCACGCCGGACGCGAAGGTGGTCGTCATCCGCGGCCTGCCGATCCCCATCGACCAGCAGCGTCAGGACGGCTTCGACAAGGGCATCGCCGGCTCCAACGTCAAGGTTCTCGACCGCCAATACGGCAACTGGAACCGTGACGACGCCTTCCGCGTGATGCAGGACTACCTGACCAAATATCCGAAGATCGACGTGGTCTGGTGCCAGGACGACGACATGGCCGTCGGCGTGTTGCAGGCGATCGAGCAGGCCAAGCGCACGGATATCAAGTATATCATCGGCGGCGCCGGCTCGAAGGACATGGTCAAGAAGGTGATGGACGGCGACAAGCTCGTGCCGGTCGACGTGCTCTATCCGCCGTCCATGGTGGCGACGGCGATGGAGATCACCGCCGCGCATCTCTACGATCATGTGGCGGTGAACGGCAGCTATATCCTCGATGCCACGCTCATCGACAAGAAAAACGCGAAGCAGTTCTACTTCCCGGATTCGCCGTTCTGATACCAATCATGCGCCCGCCTTTCGGGGCGGGCGCATCCGCGTTGCGATGTGGAGGTTTTCGATGAAGACGATCAAGGGACCGGGCATTTTCCTCGGACAGTTCGCAGGCGATGCGCCGCCGTTCAACACATGGGACGGCATCACCCGATGGGCCGCCGCCAAGGGCTATGCCGGGGTGCAGGTGCCCACATGGGCGAGCCAGCTGATCGACCTCAAAAAGGCTTCCGAATCAAAAGATTACTGCGACGAGTTCATGGGAGTTGCCAATGAGAACGGCGTCGAGGTGACGGAGCTTTCCACCCATCTGCAGGGCCAGCTCGTTGCCGTCCATCCGGCCTATGACGAGGCTTTCGACGGCTTTGCCGCGCCGGAAGTGCGCGGCAATCCGCGGGCGCGGCAGGAATGGGCCGTGGAACAGGTGAAGATGGCGATCCGCGCCTCGCGCAATCTCGGCCTCCGCGCGCAGGCGTCGTTTTCCGGCGCGCTGGCCTGGCCCTTCTTCTATCCGTGGCCGCAGCGCCCCGCCGGTCTGGTGGAGACGGCGTTCGACGAACTGGCGCGGCGCTGGCTGCCGATCCTCGACCATGCCGACGAGCACGGCGTGGATATCTGCTATGAAATCCATCCCGGCGAGGACCTGCATGACGGGGTGACGTTCGAGATGTTCCTCGACCGCGTGAAGCAGCATCCGCACGCAAACATGCTCTACGATCCGTCGCATTACGTGCTGCAATGCCTCGATTATCTCGACAATATCGACATCTACAAGGACCGTATCAGGATGTTCCACGTCAAGGACGCGGAGTTCAACCCGACAGGGCGGCAGGGCGTCTATGGCGGTTATCAGGGCTGGGTCGAGCGCGCCGGGCGCTTCCGTTCCCTCGGCGACGGGCAGGTGGATTTCGGCGCGGTGTTTTCGAAGATGGCGGCCAACGATTTCGACGGCTGGGCCGTGGTCGAATGGGAATGCGCGCTGAAGCACCCGGAAGACGGCGCGCGCGAGGGCGCGGAATTCGTGAAGGCGCATATCATCCGCGTCACCGAAAAGGCGTTCGACGATTTCGCAGCCAGCGGCGCGGACGACGCAGCCAACCGGCGTATGCTGGGCCTTTCCGACAAAGTGTGAGGGCATCATGACCATCGAAGCGAAGAAGCAGGAACCCGCCCACCCGCGCATCCGGTTCGGCATGGTGGGCGGCGGTTCGGGTGCACTCATCGGCGGCGTGCACCGCATGGCGGCGCGGCTCGACAACCGGTTCGAGCTTGTCGCGGGCGCGCTGTCGTCCACGCCGGAAACGGCGCTGGAATCGGGGCGCTCGCTTGGCCTCGCAGAGGACCGCATCTATTCCGACTACAAGGCGATGGCGATCCGCGAGGCGCGGCTGAAGGGCGGCATCGAGGCCGTTTCGATCGTCACGCCCAACCATCTGCATTACGACGTGGCGAAGGAGTTCCTGAAACGGGGCATCCATGTCATCTGCGACAAGCCGCTGACCGCGACGCTGTCGGATGCGAGGAAGCTGAAGAAGCTCGCCGACGAAAGCGGCGCGCTGTTCGTTCTCACGCATAATTACACCGGCTACCCGCTGGTGCGGCAGGCACGCGCCATGATCGCCAATGGCGAACTGGGTGATATCCGCGTCGTGCAGGTGGAATATGCGCAGGACTGGCTGACCGAGCCGGTGGAGAAGACCGGTGCGAAACAGGCGGTCTGGCGTACCGATCCGGCGCGGTCGGGGCCGGGCGGCTCCACCGGCGATATCGGCACGCACGCCTTCAATCTCGCCAGTTTCGTGACCGGGCTGACGCTGGAAAGCCTCGCGGCCGATCTTCACAGTTTCGTCGCTGGCCGCCGTCTCGACGACAATGCGCATGTCATGCTGCGGTTCGCAGGCGGGGCGAAGGGGATGCTCTGGTGCAGTCAGGTCGCGCCCGGCAACGAGAACGCGCTGCGCCTGCGTGTCTATGGCACCAAGGGCGGCATCGAATGGGCACAGGAAGACCCGAACCGGCTGTGGTTCGCGCCGTTCGGCGGCGAGAAGCGGCTCATCATGCGCGCCGGTCCGGGGACCGGCCCGGACGCGGCGCGGGTGACGCGCGTTCCGCCGGGCCACCCGGAAGGCTATATCGAGGCATTCGCCACCATCTACACCGAGGCGGCCGATGCCATCGAGGCGCACCGCGAGGGCCGCAAGCCGGACGGCGCGGTGGTCTATCCGACCGTGGACGACGGGTTGAAGGGTGTCGCCTTCATCGACGCCTGCGTCCGTTCCTCGAAGAAGAACGGCGTCTGGGTGAATCTGTAACGGGAATTGCCGATCGCGTGCCGTCTGGCGTAAATTATCCATCCTTTCGTTTTGGAGGAGATGCAGGATGGATCGATTTACCGGCGGCTGCCTGTGCGGCAATGTGCGGATTGAGGCGTCGGGCCGCCCACACCGGGTCGGCATCTGCCACTGTCTCGACTGCCGCAAGCACCATGGAGCGCTTTTTCACGCGTCCGGGATTTTCCCTCGCGATGCGGTGACGGTGGAAGGCGAAACGCGCGATTATAACGGACGGTTTTTCTGCCCGCGTTGCGGCTCGCCCGTTTTCGCGCGCAGCGGCGACGAAGTCATTGTGAATCTCGGTTCGCTGGATGCCCCGGACCAATTGCAGCCCACCTACGAATTGTGGACGATCCGGCGGGAATCCTGGCTGCCGCCGTTTCCGGTCGCGAAGCGCTATGAACGCGACCGCGACACCACGAGTCCGTTTGAAGGCTGAGCCGGCCGAACGCCGGCTACGCCATCTCACCCTTCAAGCGGACGCAGCGCCGGATAGAGCGCATGATAGCGGCGATAGGCGGTGTCATAGGCCGCAAGCAGCGTCTTCTCCGGCTCGATCGTGCGGGCGGTGCGGGGCGGCGTGCAGACCGCGAAGGGATCGGCTCCGGTCGCCGCGATCAGCCCCAGCCGCGCCGCGCCGAAGGCGGCGCCGAAATCGCCTTCTTCCGGCAGGGAGACAGGCACGTTCAATGCCGTGGCGATGGATTTCAGCCACCACGCGGAGCGCGATCCTCCGCCGACCGCGACCAGCGACGTGATTTCCGTGCCCGCCGATTGCAGCGCGGCGAGATTGTCGCGGATGGCGAAGGCGACGCCTTCGAGCACGGCCTGCGTCAGGGCGGTGCGGTCGCATGCGTGGTCCAGCCCGGCAAAGACGCCGCGTATCTTCGCATCGTTGTGCGGCGTGCGCTCGCCGGAAAGATAGGGCAGGAAGGTCACGTCGCCGGGCGCTTTCAGCCTATCGCCGAGTTCCGCCGTCAGCGCCTGCGGGCTCGCGCCGGTGATGCCGGCGTACCAGTTGAGGCTGCTTGCCGCCGAAAGGATCACGCCCATCTGGTGCCATGTGCCGGGCAAAGCGTGACAGAAAGCGTGCACCGCGCTTTCCGGCTTCGGCTGGTAGGAGCCGTTGGCGGCGAAGAGCACGCCGGACGTGCCGAGCGAGACGAAGGCCTGTCCCGGCTTCACCGTGCCCATGCCGCAGGCCGAGGCCGCGTTGTCGCCCGCGCCGCCGGCGACCACGGGGGCGTGCGCAAGTCCCCAGCGCGCGGCGAGTTCCCCGCGCAAGCGGCCCGTCGCATCGCTGCCCTCGGCAAGGCCGGGCATGTGGCTTTCGTCGAGGCCCGTCTTTTCCAGAAGTTCGGCCGACCAGCGGCGCCGGCCCGTGTCGAGCCAGCTCGTGCCGGCCGCATCGGACATGTCCGAGACATGTTCGCCGGTCAGCCACAGGCGGAGATAATCCTTCGGCAGCAATACCTTGCGGGTGCGGGCGAAGATTTCACTCTCATGGCGCGCCACCCAGACCAGCTTGGGCGCGGTGAAGCCCGGAAAGACGATATTGCCGGAGATGGCGCGGAAGGCCGGATCGGCGTCGAGTTCGGCGGCTTCCGCGTGGCTGCGCGTGTCGTTCCACAGGATGGAGGGGCGCAGCACCCGGTCCTGCGCGTCGAGCAGCGTCGCGCCGTGCATCTGCCCGGAAAGCCCGATGCCGGTGACGGCGGAAAACGCCTGCGGGTGTGCCCTGCGCAGGGCGTCGATGGCCGTTTCGCAGGCCGCGATCCATTGCGCGGGGTCCTGCTCGCTCCAGCCATGATGCGGACGCGATACGTCGAGTTCGCCATGCGCCGAACCGACCGGACGCTGCGCGTCGTCGATCAGAAGTACCTTGACGCCGGATGTGCCGAGATCGATGCCGAGATACATGTTCGCTCCTGTCCAGATGGGATAGGAGTCTTGTTTCACCGCACGGGCGCGGCGTCAAATGTTTCCACGCCGCCCTGCACCGCAAATAAAATACCGGGGCGGCTTGCACCGCCCCGGCGGGGTCTCTGTTCCCGATCAGTCGTAATAACGCGGCGGCGGCGGAGGTGGGGGCGGCGGACCCCAGTCCCTGTGCCGACGGTATCTCCAGTAAGGCGGCGGAGGCGGAGGCGGCGGTCCCCAATGCCTGTGATGATGTCCCCAATAAGGCGGAGGCGGGGGCGGTCTCCAGTAGCGCGGACGATGCCGGGGCACGCAGCCGCGCGGCGTTATACGCCATCCCGGCCCACAACGGTAATCGACCTTCTGGAGCAGCCCGGTCTGCGCGGGTTGATCGAGATTGCCAACCGGAGCGGCTTCGGCGCCGAAGGCAAAAGCCGACAGCACCGCGGCCAAAGAAAGTACGGTCATTCTCATACCGTTTCTCCATCTGGTTTTCACCCTGTCGATCTTACCCGAATTTGCGGAATATTAGCGGCATACGAAATCAAATTGCTTGAATGGCGGATATAATTGCGCGAGCAATCCTTTTGCTGCGAAGCTCTGCTTTTCCGGTTGCATGTGCGCCCGGGCGAGGCCAATTCGTCGCGGCGGCCTATTGAACCAAAAGCGAATCGCAGGCAGGGTCTGCGACAGAACGGTTCCCGTTTGTACGCATTTCCGAATGCAAAACCGTTATATAGTTTTGCCGGAAACGCCTTGATGTCAGGTGAGTGAACATGTCCGTCCAGCGTGCGAGCTTCTACATTCTTCTGGCATTGATCACGGTCGCGTTCGCCTGGCTGCTCCTGCCTTACTATACCGCGGTGCTGTGGGCGGTGATCCTGGCCCTCATCTTCTATCCGGTGCAGCAGCGCCTCGTGGTCCTCCTGCGCGGGCGGCGCGGCATCGCGGCCGTCCTGTCCGTGCTGATGTGCATCCTGCTCGTCATCCTGCCGATGCTGGTGGTGTTCAGTTCGCTGGTTCAGGAGGTCACGACGCTCTATCAGCGCCTGAGCAGCCGCGAATTCGATCTCAACGGCTATATCAACAGCATCCTTTCCGTGCTGCCGGGCTGGCTGGAGCAATGGCTGGAACGATTCGAGCTCGGCGATTTCGCCGAATGGCGTTCGCGCATTTCCTCCGCCGCCTTGCAGGGCAGCCAACTTTTCGCCGGGCAACTGGTGAGCCTCGGCCAGAACACGTTGCAATTCGTGGTCGGCTTCGGCGTCATGCTCTATCTGCTGTTCTTCCTGTTTCGCGACGGGGCCGATCTCGGCGGCACGATCAGGCGGACAATACCGCTCTCCGACGATTACACGCGCCAGTTTCTCGACAAGTTCGCCGCCGTGATCCGGGCGACGGTCAAGGGCAACATCATCATCGCCGTGGTGCAGGGCGTGATAGGCGGCGTCGCCTTCTGGGCGGTCGGGATCGAGGCAGCGCTGCTGTGGGGCGTGATGATGACCTTCTTCTCCCTTTTGCCCGCCGTCGGCGCGGCGCTGGTCTGGGGGCCGGCGGCGATCTGGTTCCTCGTCAGCGGAAGCTGGGGCAAGGGGCTCGTGCTGGTGCTGGTCGGCACGCTGGTCATCGGCCTCGTCGACAATCTCCTGCGCCCGCCGCTGGTCGGCAAGGGCACGCGCATGCCCGATTACGTGGTGCTGATCTCGACGATCGGCGGCATCTCGCTCATCGGCATCAACGGCTTCGTGCTCGGCCCGCTGATCGCGGCCATGTTCATCGCGGCATGGTCGCTGCTCGCCGAAGAACAGAAAGGGGAGCACAGGAGCGGCGACGGGGAAGGCCGCCCGTCCCGGCGCATTCGACGCTCCAAATAAATACGCGCGCCCAATGGCGCTCGAATGGAACGAAATCTGTCGCGATCCGGAGAAGGCGTGCGTTTTTTCCGCGATAGAATTCGCCAGCCGCTGTCCGTCTTCATGGCGGATTATCGGTCTTGGCGACGTTTGATAAACGGCTGGCCGCGCCGGCCGGAAGGAGGAGAAATGAGCAGGAACCGTGGTGTGGTCTATATGCGGCCCGGCAAGGTCGAAGTGCATGACATAGACGATCCGGTGCTGGCGGCGCCCGACGGGAGGAAACTGGAGCACGGCGTCATTCTCAAGGTGATTTCCACCAATATATGCGGCTCGGACCAGCATATGGTGCGCGGCCGCACGACGGCCATGCCCGGTCTGGTGCTCGGCCACGAAATCACCGGCGAGGTCATCGAGAAGGGCGGCGACGTGGAGATGCTCGACGTGGGCGACATCGTTTCGGTGCCGTTCAATGTCGCCTGCGGACGCTGCCGCTGCTGCAAGTCGCAGGATACCGGCGTGTGCCTGACGGTCAATCCGTCGCGCGCCGGCGGTGCCTACGGCTATGTCGACATGGGCGGCTGGATCGGCGGGCAGGCTCGCTATGTCATGGTGCCCTATGCCGATTTCAATCTGCTGAAATTCCCCGATCGCGACAAGGCGATGGAGAAGATTCGCGATCTCACCATGCTGTCCGATATTCTGCCGACCGGCTTCCACGGCGCGGTGAAGGCGGGCGTCGGCGTCGGCTCCACCGTCTATGTGGCGGGCGCGGGGCCGGTTGGGCTTGCGGCGGCGGCCTCCGCGCGCATTCTCGGCGCGGCGGTGGTCATGGTCGGCGACTTCAACAAGGAGCGCCTCGCCCATGCGAAGAAGGTCGGCTTCGAGCCGATCGACCTGTCGGCCAACGGGACGCTCGGCGAAATGATCGCCGAAGTCGTCGGCACCAACGAGGTGGACAGCGCCATCGACGCGGTCGGCTTCGAGGCGCGCGGGCATAGCGGGGGCGAACAGCCGGCCATCGTGCTCAACCAGATGATGGAGATCACCCGCGCCGCCGGCTCGATCGGCATTCCGGGTCTTTACGTGACCGAGGATCCCGGTGCGACCGACAAGGCCGCCCAGCACGGCAGCCTGTCGCTGCGCTTCGGGCTCGGCTGGGCCAAGGCGCAGTCCTTCCATACGGGCCAGACGCCGGTGCTGAAATATAACCGGCAGCTGATGCAGGCGATCCTGCATGGACGGCTCAACATCGCCGAGATCGTCAACGCGCAGGTCATCTCGCTGGAAGACGCGCCGCAGGGTTACGAGAGCTTCGACCACGGCGCGGCGAAGAAGTTCGTGCTCGACCCGCACGGGATTCTCGCCAAGGCTGCATAACGGGGCGGCATGACGGAATAGCGGAGGCCCGGTATGAGAATATCGGGCCTCTGGCGCAACATGGATGCGTGCCCTACATGGATATCGACACAGCCGGTAGCGGAGGACCGCATGATCGATATTCATCTGAAACGCATCTATGACGCGCCGTCGAAAAGCGACGGCTATCGCGTGCTGGTGGATCGCGTCTGGCCGCGCGGCATGACGAAGGACAAGGCGGCGCTCGATCTGTGGGCGAAAGACGTCGCCCCGTCGACGGACCTGCGCAAATGGTTCGGCCACGATCCGGCGAAATGGACGGAATTTCAGGCGCGCTATCGTGCGGAACTCAAGGACAGGCTACCGGCGCTCAGGGAACTTATCGCCAAGGCCGGCCATGGCCCGCTGACGCTGCTTTACGGCGCGAAGGACGAGGAACACAATCAGGCCGTCGTGCTGCACGAATTCATGCGCACGCTGTAGCCCGACTGACGGCGGACGGCTTTAGCCTTTCCCCGATCGTTCGCTGTATTGATCCGACGGCTTGCCCTGCGTGATGAGCCGCGCGCTGTGCTGGCCGCTGATATAGGTCCACAGCCAGTTCCATGCGACCGCGGCGCGGCTGCGCGTTCCGATCAGGAAGAAGATGTGGGCGATGCCCCAGAACCACCATGCCAGCGCGCCCTTGAGCTTGATACGGCCCATATCCACCACCGCGGCGCCCCGGCCGATGGTGGCCAGATTGCCCAGATGCCGATAGGAGAAGGGCGGCCAGGCGGCCGTGCCGGACATGCGGGCGCGGATCACGCGGGCGACATAGGCGCCCTGCTGCTTGGCGGCAGGCGCGATGCCGGGCACCGGCCTGCCGCCCTTTGCCGTGACGAAAGCCGTGTCGCCGATGGCGAATATGTCGTCATGCCCCGGCACGTTGAGGTTGGGACCGACGATCACCCGTCCGGCGCGGTCGGCATCCGCGCCAAGCCATGCGGCGGCGGGAGAAGCTGCCACGCCCGCCGCCCAGATCGTGGTGCGGCAGGGAATGAATTCCTCGCCCACGGTTACGCCCGTCGCGGTGATATCCTTCACCGGCACGCCGAGACGCACTTCCACGCCCAGCTTTTCCAGCGCATTGAGGGCATAGCCGGACAGGTCTTCCGGAAAGGCCGGCAGGATTCGCGGTCCAGCCTCCAGCAGCAAAATGCGCGCCTGCCGCGTATCGATATTGCGGAATTCCGGCCACAGCGTGCGCCGCGCCAGTTCGGCGATGATACCGGCAAGCTCGACGCCGGTCGGGCCGCCGCCGACGATGGCGAAGGTGAGCAGCGCCTTTCTCTCATCCATGTCCTGCGTGCGCTCCGCCCGCTCGAAAGCCAGCAGAAGGCGGCGGCGGATGGTGGTCGCATCTTCCAGCGCCTTGAGGCCGGGCGCGAATTTCTCCCATTCGTCATGGCCGAAATAGGCGTGCCGCGCACCGGTGGCCAGCACCAGCACATCGTAGGGAACTTCCGTCCCGTCCTCCAGCACCACCTGCTTGCGCGCCGTATCGACCCCCGTGACGGTGGCGAGCAGCGTGGTCACGTCCTTGCGGTCGCGGAAAAGGTGGCGGATCGGCCATGCGATTTCCGAAGTGGTGAGGATCGTGGTCGCGACCTGATAGAGCAGGGGCTGGAACAGATGGTGGTTGCGCTGGTCGATCAGCGTGATGCGCGCAGCGGAACCTTCAAGGTCGTGGATCAGTTGAAGGCCGCCGAATCCTGCGCCAACGACGACGACATGCGGGTTTTTCGGTATATTCATGGGCTGAACCTGCCATTGGATTGCACATTCCTCCCACTGCGACCGCAGCGCTTTTTCCGCCGCGTCACGAACCTACATAGATAGAAAGGCGGTTTCACTCAACCTCCAACCGGAAACATCCCTTTGGCGTCACCCCCCGGCAGTTTCCGGTTTTCGGTCAGAAATCGTCCTCGTGATGGAAGTTGTGAAACCACGCATATGCCGTTCCGATCATCACCGGCAGCAGCACAAGCCCGGTCCAGAATATGATATTGCCCATTTTTTCCCTCCCTGTTGCCCTGCGATGCGTCTTTTTCCGGCATCGGCCGGATACGGGGACAACGGGCCGCGAAGCCCATTTTTCACTCCGATGCCCTGAAAACACATCGCTGGCATGAGGAAAACGCATGGCGCTCGGTTTGGTTCCGCCCATGAAAGTCCTGTTGCAAAGAATCTTCGATATGGTTAGAAGGAACGAACATCAAGAGTTGGGGCGACGCCCAACGCCAACCTGCCGTTCCGGGCAAGGTGGCACTCCCCCCAGGGGAGGATGTGGCCGGGCCGGCAACCAAACGGAACAAGCCACCAGCGTTCGCCTTGCAGAAGAGACGAGAGACGAACGCGACCATGCCGATCAAGATCCCGGACGACCTGCCCGCCACCAGTGTCCTCGAAACCGAGGGCGTGATGGTCATGCGCGAGACGGACGCGGTGCGTCAGGATATCCGCCCGCTGAGAATCGGCCTGCTCAACCTCATGCCGAACAAGGTCGTGACCGAGACGCAGATCGCCCGTCTTCTAGGCGCGACGCCGTTGCAGGTAGAACTGACGCTGGTGCGCATCACCAACCATGTCGCGCGCCACACGCCGGCCGATCACATGCTCTCCTTCTACCGGCCGTGGGAGGACGTGCGCGACGAGCGTTTCGACGGCTTCGTGGTGACCGGCGCGCCGGTGGAACGCCTGCCTTTCGAGGAAGTCACCTATTGGGATGAACTGCGGCGCGTCTTCGACTGGACGCAGACCCATGTACATCGCACGCTGAACATCTGCTGGGCGGCGCAAGCGGCGGTGCATCATTTCCACGGCATGGGGAAATACGAGCTGCCGGCCAAGCTTTCGGGCGTCTACCGCCAGCGCAATCTCGTGCCGTCATCGCCCTGGCTGCGCGGCTTTTCCGACGATTTCGCCATTCCCGTCTCGCGCTGGACCGAGGTGCGCAAGGCCGATATTCCGGCGGAAAGCGGCATGACCATTCTCGTCGACAGCACCGAGAGCGGGCTATGCCTGCTGCACGATCCGAAGCATCGCGCGCTGCACATGTTCAATCATGTGGAATACGATACGTGCTCGCTCGCCGACGAATATTTCCGCGATATCAAGGTCGATCCGCAAACGCGGATGCCGGTGAATTATTTCCCCGACGACGATCCGGCGCATGTGCCGGAAAACCGCTGGCGCGGCCATGCCCATCTGCTGTTCGGCAACTGGATCAACGAGATGTACCAGTCCACGCCTTACGACCCGGAGAAGATCGGTAAAGTCTAGGCCGCGTTCAGCCGGAGGTGCGCTCGACGAAATTGTACCATTCGTCCGGCGAGCCGTGGAAGACGTTGAGGTCGATCCGATGGTTCACGCCCTTGGACAGGCCTGAGCCGGAATATTGCCAGAACACCCAGCGGCGGCCCGGATAGACCTTGCTCGGATGCCGGGCGACCGCGCGCAGCCAGAAATGATAGTTGGGGAAGGCCCCGCGCAGATTGTCGTCGTAGAAATCCGGCGCCGTGTAGATGATCGGGCGCTTGCCGTAATGGCGTTCCAGCCGGTCCATGAACGCCTGCATCTTCTCGCGCACCTGCGCGGGAGAGGGACGCCGGCGGCAGGAGGAATCGCCGTTCCATTCCACGTCTATCACCGGGGGCAGTGCGTTGGGGTCTTTCGGCACGTTGCGAATGAACCAGTCGGCCTGCTGGCTGGCCGCGCGGCACCAGTAGAAGAAGTGATAGGCGCCGCGCCGGATGCCGGCCTCGCCCGCCTCGCGCCAGTTCTTGCGGAACATGGGATCGAGATGGTCGCCGCCGTCCGTCGCCTTGATATAGGCGAAATTGGCGCCCTGCGTGCGCAGCTTCGGCCAATCGATATCGCCCTGCCAGCGCGATACGTCGACGCCGTGCACGGCGAGCATGCGCGGGGATGAGCGGCCGAAATTGATCGGCTTCGCGTCGCGGAAACGGCGGCTGTAGACCTTCTGCCATTCCTGCGGCGAGAGCCGGACCGGCGGACGGGCCGTGGCTCCGGGTATGGGCATCGGCATGGCGACATTGGTGGGCGGCGGCGTCACTGGGCGCAGGCCGGGAGTCGGCGCGCTGGCCAGCCCGCCGATCGGTCCGACCGGAACGGGCGGCGGGGCCGGCTGTTCGGTGGTGTCGTCGGCGGCGTCGGGGCCCAGTTCGGCCTTGAACGGGCCGCCATCGGGCACAGGTCCGGTCCAGGCCAGAATCTCGTCCCGCGGCGCATGGCGCGGCCTGCGCGAAGCCGCCGCCTCGCGGACCCTAGCGGGCGGCACGGGCTTCACCACCGAACTCGTCGTTTCCGCCGAGGGCTTCGGCTGCGGCATGATGCCGTCAAGGCCCATGCTCGACGTGCAGCCCGAAAGGGCCGCGCAAGCGAGGGCAAGGGCCGGCACAAGCTGGAAGCGCGAAAGCGAGGAACGCATGGACACCCGTACTCGAAACTCAAGGGCGGCTGCGCCCGTCTAAGCGCACCCTCTCGGGAGACTAAAGACAAAAGCTGAATCCAAGGTTTACGAAAGCGGACGTGAAAATAAGCCGAACGGCCCGTTCAGACGGGGTTCATGGGCTCCGGCCGATGCTTTTCGGGAAAGTTGCCGCATTTGGTTTCTAGCAATTGATGCGAATCACGCGGCGCAACATCCGTGTGTCCGTTTTCTTGCCCGAGGAGAAAGCCTATGTCTGTTCGTTCCAGATTGCTCGCCACGGTCGCCGTCCCCATCCTGTCGGTATCGCTTTGGGTGCAGCCCTCGCTGGCGGATATGCTGGCCCGGCCGGTTCAGGTCGCGCAGGGAGATGAAGATCAGCCCGTAAACCCGCACAAGCGCCAGCATGAAGGCGAAGGCCAGCAGCGAGCGCCGGAAGGCCAGAGGCCGGGCGGACATGGCCCCGCAGGGGGTGGGCCGGAAGGTCAAGGACATGGGCCGCAGGACCATGGTCCGCAAGGCCACGGGCCAGAAGGTCGGGGTCCGGCAGTAAACAGGCCGCGCCCGCAACCCGGCGAGCAACGGCAACCTGAACAAAGGCAGCCGGAACAAAGGCAACCTGAACAAAAACCGGCCGAGCCGAAGCAGCCTCAGGAAGCACCGAAGCCCGCCGCTCCCGCGCAGAACATGCAGCGCAAGGCACCGGCTCCGGTATTCGGAGAGCCTGCGCCCAAGCGGCATGAGCCGCAGGGACAGCAGGGCGGCCAACCGCAGCCCGCACAGCTGAACGAACAGAACGGCCACAACGGCCATGGCCAGCCGCAGGGGCATGCGCCGAAGCCGCAGGGCGGCCAGCCGGCCCAGCAGCCGGGCGAACCGAAGCAGCCGCAAAACGGCCAGCCGCATAATGGTCAGCCGGAACCGGGACAACGGCCGGAGGGCGCGCATCCGTCCATGCCGCAGCCGCAGGGCAGACAGCCCGGTCAGCCGCAGGGCGGTCCGCAACAGGATGGAAAACCGGGCGAACAGCACAAAGGACCGCAAGGCGGCCAGATGCGCGGACCGCAGGGTGAACCGGGATCGCAGCCGGGCATTCCGGGTCCGGGCGCGCCACGGGCGCAGAACGGCATGCCCGGACAGCCGCAGCCGCAAGGTGGGCCCCAGAACGGAAAGCCGGGCGGTCCGGCCTCGCAGATCATCGACAAACATACCTTGCAGCAGAAGCAGGAGATCGCCAAAGACCCTGCCAAGACGCCGGGCACAGTGGTGCTTCCGGTGCAGAACGGCGCCGCCGTCCTCGACAGCGACAAGGATGCCGATAATTTCGGCGGCGAGCAGTCGCGCCAGCAGCGGCGGCGGCAGCGTCAGGCCGAGCGTGTGGGACCGCCGCCCGCCAGCGACGCGGCGGCGCAGGCCGGCATACCGGCCAATATGCGCGCCGGTTTCCCCAAGCGGATACAGGCCAATCTCGACGAGAAGGGCACCCGCGTCAGCCAGCCGCCGGCCTTCGCGTTTCCGGTCCCGCCCAATATGGGCAACCGGCCCGGCGGTCCCGGTCATTTCGAGCAAGGTAATTTCGGCCCCGGCAATGGGCCTGCCGGCGGCAATACGGTCATCAACAACGTGACCAACAACATCACCAATGTGCGGGTGGTGGACAGGGTCGACAACCGCGTCGTCTACGGAGAGGGCAACGAGATTTTCGTGCGCGGCGACGACCGTCCGCGCCTGCGCCGCGATGCCACGCAATCCTATTACGAGCAGCTTCCGGGCGGACGCCAGCGCGAGACGATCATACGGCCGGGCGGCTATCGCATCGTCACCATCTATGACCGCTACGGCGATATAGAGCAGCGCACGCGCATCGATCCCGACGGCTCGCCGCATCTGATGATCTTCGCTCCGCCGAGCGAGGACACGCCGGACGCGGCGGTGATGGATGTCGGCTACGAATTGCCGCCGATGCGCCTCGCCATTCCCGTTTCCGATTACATCATCGACGTGGCCGACAACCCGGATCGCGATTATTACAGATTCCTCGAAATGCCGCCGGTGGAGCCGCTGCCGCGCGTCTATACGATCGACGAGGTGCGCAATTCCGCGCGTCTGCGCGACATGATGCGCCGCATCGACCTCGACACGATCCATTTCGCCACCGGCAGCGCGGATATCTCCCAGTCGGAGGCGGAATCGCTGCGTCAGGTCGGGATGGCGATGCAGAAGATACTGTCGCACGATCCGACCGAAACCTTCCTGATCGAAGGCCATACGGATGCGGTCGGTTCGGCCAGTTCCAACCTCGTGCTTTCCGACCGTCGGGCGGAATCGGTGGCCGATGCACTCACTAACTTCTATTCCATCCCGCCGGAGAACCTTGTCACGCAGGGCTATGGCGAGCGGTTCCTCAAGATCGACACGCAGGGACCGGAGGCGGAAAACCGCCGCGTCACCATCCGCCGCATCACGCCGCTGATCCGTCCCGTGGTGGCGCGGCAGTGAAGGAAAAAGCGTTGGGACAACAAGGCGATAAGTGAAGAAAAACCGGTGGCCCGCCCGATAGTTTGGGCGGGCCATTTGTTGTTTGGAGATGGCTGAAAGCTGGTTGAAAGCTTGGGCCTGCTATTTCGGAAAGCACCGATAGAGGAATCGGCTGCATGCGAGGAGGAGTCCGGCACTGTCCGGGTTCGCGCAATTTCTGGAGGAGCACGATGAAAATTTCCCTGAAGTCCTGCCGGCACCTGTTCGGCGCGGCCATTCTCGGCGGCGCCATGATCGCGGGCGCGGCCGCCGCCCATGCCGAAAAGCTGACCGTGATCGTCGGCGGCATGGAAAAACAGATCTATCTGCCGGCGGTGCTGGCCGAAAGGCTTGGCTATTACAAGGATGAGGGCCTCGACGTCGAACTCATCAACAGCCGTGCCGGTGTCGATGCCGAGAACGAGCTTCTGGCCGGTGCGGCGCAGGCCGTGGTCGGTTTCTACGACCATACGATCGACCTTCAGTCGAAGGGCAAGTTCATCCAGTCCATCGTGCAGTTCAGCCAGGCGCCGGGCGAGGTGGAGCTGGTTTCGAGCAAATATGCCGACAAGATCAAGTCGCCGGCCGATTTCAAGGGCCACACCCTCGGCGTGACCGGCCTCGGCTCCTCGACCGATTTCCTGACGCAATATCTGGCGGTGCGCAACGGGCTGAAGCAGGGCGACTATACGCTGCTGCCGATCGGCGCCGGCAACACCTTCATCGCCGCCTTCAAGCAGGACGCCGTTCAGGCCGGCATGACCACGGAGCCCACCATCTCCACAATGCTCAAGAGCGGCGATGCCAAGATACTGGTCGACATGCGCACGCCGGAAAACACCGTCGCCGCACTTGGCGGGCCTTACCCGGCGGCCTCCTTCTACGTCCAGTCGGCATGGCTGGAGACGCACAAGGAAGATGCGCAGAAATTCGCCAACGCTCTCGTCAAGACCATGCGCTACATCGCCTCGCACAGCGCCGAGGAGATCGCCGACAAGATGCCGAAGGACTATTATGTCGGCGACAAGGCGCTTTACGTGAAGGGTCTGGCGGAAGGCAAGGCGCAATATACGCCGGACGGCCGCATGCCCAAGAACGGGCCCGAGACCGTGCTGAAGGTGCTTTCCACCTTCAAGAAGCAGGTGGCCGACAAGCAGATCGACCTGTCCAAGACCTACACCACGGAATTCGTGGACAAGGCCAACGCGAAGCTCGACGCCGGCAAGTAAGGCCAGAAAGCCGGCCCTCGCCGGGCGAGGGCTGGCGATATCCTTTCTTTGAACACAATCGATCCTGTCGCACAGGCGCGGAGGTCTTCCTTCCGCGCGAGCGATGCGTTCATTCCGCGAGGAGCCCATGCTGATGCAAGCCCCCCAGACAACCACCAGGACGGCCGTGCGCGGCGAGGCCGGCAACGACGTCCCCGCCATTGCGCTCGATAATGTCACCCGCCGCTTCGTGACGCCGGACGGCAAGATGATGACCGCGCTGCGCGATTTCACCATGACGGTCGCGAAAGGCGAATTCGCCTGCGTCGTCGGCCCCACCGGCTGCGGCAAGTCCACCACGCTCAATCTCGTCACCGGTCTTGCCCGTCCGAGCGCGGGCGAGGTCCGCCTCATGGGCAAGCCGGTCGGGGGCATCAGCCCGGATATCGGCTTCGTCTTTCAGGCGGATGCGCTGTTCCCGTGGCTCAACGTCATCGACAATGTGAGCGCCGGCCCGCGCTATCGCGGCATGGGCAAGGCGGAAGCCTACGAGAAGGCGCGAAGCTGGATCGCACGCGTCGGTCTCGCCCGCTTCGAGAAGCATTATCCGCACCAGCTTTCCGGCGGCATGCGCAAGCGCGTCGCGCTGGCGCAGACCTTCATCAACGAGCCGAAGATATTGCTGATGGACGAGCCGTTCAGCGCGCTCGACGTGCAGACGCGCACGCTGATGCAGGGCGAGTTGCTGGAACTCTGGCAGCAGTCGGGCGCATCGGTGATCTTCGTCACCCACGATCTGGAAGAGGCCATCGCGCTCGCCGACAAGGTCTATGTGCTGACCGCAGGTCCGGCCACGGTCAAGAGCGTCTACGATATCGACATTCCACGTCCGCGCTCGATGGAGGAAATCCGCTACGACAACCGTTTCGTCGAAATCGCCAAGGTCATCTGGGACGATCTGCGCGAGGAAGTGCAGATCGGCCAGAGCCGCGCGCTGGCCACTGGCAACTGAACCGGGAGGAACCGACATGACCACGCAGACCATCGCTCCCGCTCCGGCCAGGGATCCCGCAGGCAGCGCCGCCGAACTCGCCCGCACCGAAGCCACCTTCCGCGCCCGGATGCGCAAGCGCCACGCCGTCGTCATCCTCGTGCGCATCGCCATCCTCCTCGCCGTGCTGGGCGGCTGGGAACTCGGCACGCGCACCGGCGTGATCGATCCCTTCTTCTTCGCCAGTCCCTCCGGCATCGCGGAACAGATATGGACATGGATGGTGGAAGGCACCTCGCAGGGGCCGCTTTCCGAACAGATCATCGTCACGCTCGAGGAAACCATACTCGGCTTCCTGATCGGCGCGGTGGGCGGCATCATCTGCGGCATCATCCTCGGCCGCAACAAGTTCCTCGCCGACGTGTTCTCGATCTATATCAAGATCGCCAATTCCATTCCGCGCGTCGTGCTGGGCTCGATCTTCATCATCGCGCTCGGTCTCGGTATGGCCTCCAAGGTGGCGCTCGCCGTGGTGATGGTGTTCTTCGTCGTCTTCGCCAACGCCTTTCAGGGCGTGCGCGAGGCCGACCGGGCGCTGATCGCCAATGCGCAGATACTGGGCGCTTCGCCGTCGCAAATCACGCGCAGCGTCATCGTTCCGTCGGCGATGAGCTGGATTCTGGCGAGCCTGCATGTGAGCTTCGGCTTCGCGCTGGTCGGCGCCGTGGTGGGCGAGTTCCTCGGCGCCAAGAAAGGCGTCGGCCTGATGATCTCCACCGCGCAGGGCGCGTTCAACGCCAATGGCGTCTTCGCCGCGATGGTCATCCTCGCCGTGCTGGCGCTGGTGGTGGAATACATCATCTCGCTGATCGAGAACCATCTCGTCAAATGGCGGCCGCAGGCGCTTTCCGAACAGGGAAGCTGACGAAAGCAACCGGCGATAAATTCGCGTCAAGCGGCGGCGGGCAGGGTCACGACGACCGTAAGCCCGCCGCCTTTCGTTTCTTCGAGCTCAACCGTGCCGTCCGCCGCGGCGGCCACCTCGCGCACGATGGCGAGGCCGAGTCCGCTGCCCTCGGCGGCGGTGCCCGGCACGCGATAGAACCGCTCGAAGACATGCGCACGCTCCGCCGGCGGAATGCCGGGGCCGTTGTCCTCAACCGTGACGCGGACCGTCGCATCCCGCCCTTCGATGCGCAGCGTCACCGTGCCGCCCTTCGGCGTATAGGTGAGGGCGTTGTCCACCAGATTGACGATCATCTCGCGCAGCATGGCGCCGTCGCCGGTCACCATTGCGCATGCGGTCACGAGATCGAGGCCGAGATCGATCCCTTGGTCGAGAGCCTTGCCGGCGAGGCTTTCCAGCACCTGCTTGCCGGCCTCGCCGAGATCGACCCGGTCGGCACGGGGCCGGCGGCTGCCGGGTTCGGCGCGCGAAAGCATCAGCAATTGCGCCGCGAGACGCGAAAGCTGCATGGCGCTGCCCTTGAGGCTCGAAAGCGCCTCGGTCCGGTCCTGTCCTTCCGCGGCGCGCTCGGCGAAACTCGCCTGCGTGGTGAGCGTGGCGATAGGCGTGCGCAACTGGTGCGCGGCGTTCTGGATGAAGCGGCGCTGCGCCGACATCTGCGCGCGGACGCGCTCCATATACTGGTTGAGCGCGGTGACGAGGGGGCGCAGTTCCGTCTGCACGCCCTGCGGGTCGAAGGGTTCCAGTTCCGGCCCGCGTCCGCGCACCGCGTCGCGCAGGCGGATCAGCGGGCGCAGGCCGAAGCGCAGGCCCAGAAGCGAGAGCGCGCCGGCGGCGACGATGAGCAGGGATTGCTGCCAGACCGCGTGAAGCCAGAGGTCGCGCTGCATCGCCGTGTAACCGGAGAGCGTCACGCCCACCACCACGTCCACCGCCTGCGGCAGGTCGACGGGGGCGGCGAGCGGATGGCGAAGCACCACCAGCCGCAACGGGCGGTCGCGATAGCTGCCCTCGTAATAGAGCGGATCGAAATTGACGATTCGGGGCGGCTTCGGCAGGTCGGGATAGCCGGCCAGCAGGGCGCCGTCGGAAGTCTCGACCCGGTAATAGACGCGGTCGGCATGGCCGGTGGAGAACATTTCCAGCGCCACCGGCGGAATGACCGCATCGATGGCGTGGTTCGAGGCCGCTGTCGCCTCGCCGATGGCGCGGGCCGAGGCGGTCAGCATGCGGTCGGTGACGATGCCGGCGATATCGCCGGAACTGCGCCAGGCGATCCAAAGATTGGCCCCGGCGACGGCGATCAGCGGGATCACGATCCATGAGACGAGCTGCGCGCGCAGGCTTTGCGAAAGGCGGGGGAGGAGGCTCATCGCTCAGCCCGCGTCGCGCAGCAGATAGCCGAGGCCGCGCAGCGTCACGATCTCGGCCTTGCTGCCTTCGAGCTTTTTGCGCAGACGGTGAATATAGATCTCGATGGCGTTCTCGTCGGTCTCGCTGTCGAAATCGTAGATGCCCTGCACCAGCACCGCCTTCGACACGGTGGTGCCGATGCGGCGCAGCAACTGCTCCAGCACCGCATGTTCCTTGGGCGCCAGCGGCAGCGCCTCGTCGCCGACCGAAAACAGCCGCGTATTGGTGTCGAAGCGCAGCAGGCCGCAGGTGACGACCGGCGCGCTGCGCTGGCTGGCGCGGCGCAGATGGGCGCGGATGCGCGCCTCCAACTCGCTGAGTTCGAAGGGCTTGGCGAGATAATCGTCCGCGCCGGCGTCCAGCCCGCGTATGCGCCCGTCGAGGCTTGCATTGGCGGTGAGGATGATGACCGGCACCTCGTTGCCGCGTGCGCGTATGTGCTCCAGCACGTCGAGGCCGGTCCGGTCCGGCAGGCCGAGATCAAGGATCACCAGATTATATTGCGTGACGGCGAGCGCCTGTTCGGCGTCGGCGGCGTCATGCACCGTATCGACGTTGTAATTCGACTGCTGGAGGCTCTTGGCCAGCCAGCTTGCAAGGGTCGGATTGTCTTCCACGAGCAGGATGCGCATGCCGGACGATGATAGCGGTTTTACGCCGCCGTCAAGCGTTTTGGAGCCGAAACGACGTTTCCATCGCCGCGTGCGGGCGATATAAAGCTTGAAAAACATCATGATGATAACAGGGAGCAGGGTGTTGAAGATCGGCGTCGTTACCGTTTCCGACCGCGCCAGCCGCGGCGAATATGATGATCTGAGCGGACCGGCCATCGAGGCATGGCTGAAGGCGGCGATCGTGACACCTTACGAGACGGTGCGCCGCGTCATCCCGGACGGCATGGAATCGGTGCGCGACACGCTGATCGGCCTGTGCGACCGGGAGCATTGCGACCTGATCCTCACCACCGGCGGCACGGGGCCGTCCCCGCGCGACGAGACGCCGGAGGCGATGAGCGCCGTCATGGAAAAGGAACTGCCCGGCTTCGGCGAACTGATGCGCCGCGTCAGCCTCGAACAGACGCCGACCGCCATCCTGTCGCGCCAGACGGCGGGAAGCCGCGGCAGGAGCTTCATCCTCAACCTGCCCGGCAAGCCGGCCTCGATCGCCATGACCTTGCAGGCCGTGTTTCCCGCCGTGCCCTATTGCCTCGACCTGATCGGCGCGGGCCGAATCGAAACCGATCCCGCGGTCGTCAAGGCTCACCGGCCGGGCTGAAAGATATTCTTCGGCCCGAACCGGTTTCTTCTCCGGCTTTTCTTTGCCAGATGATTAATTGTGCAATGCAGCCTTGCGCTTTTGCATGATTTCAATGCTTGCATTTCCCTGTAAGCAGGCGGAATAATAAAGAAAAAAGGGGAAATCAGTGAAGCCATTCGATGAAATGCTCCATCATGGCGGCGGTGTCCGCCAGCCCTACGACCTCCTCAAGCAGTGGCTGGATGGGCAGGCGCAGGGCAAGCTCCTGCAAAAGACGAAGGATGCCGAGAGCGTCTTCCGCAAGACGGGCATAACCTTCGCCGTCTATGGCGACGCCGAGGCCGCCGAGCGCCTCATTCCCTTCGATATCATCCCCCGCATCATTTCGGGCCAGGAATGGCGGCGGCTGTCGCAGGGCATCGAACAGCGCGTCATGGCGCTCAACGCCTTTCTCGACGACATCTATCACCGGCAGGAGATCGTGCGCGCGGGCCGCGTTCCGAAGGAACTGGTCGTCAACAACGAGGCCTTCCTGCCGGAGATGATCGGCTTCCGCCCGCCGGGCAACGTATACACCCACATCATCGGCGTCGATATCGTGCGCACCGCCGAAAACCAGTTCTATGTGCTGGAAGACAATGCCCGCACGCCGTCCGGCGTTTCCTACATGCTGGAAAACCGCGAGACGATGATGCAGCTCTTCCCGGAGCTGTTCCAGAACGTCAAGGTGCGCCCGGTCGAGAACTATCCGCATCTGCTGCGCCAGTCGCTGGCGAGCGTGGCGCCGCCCGGAACCAAGGGCGTGCCGACGGTCGCGGTGCTGACGCCCGGCATCTACAACTCGGCCTATTTCGAGCACGCCTTCCTCGCCGACCAGATGGGCGTGGAACTGGTGGAAGGCAGCGATCTGCGCGTCGTGGACGGGCGCGTGGCCATGCGGACCACGCAGGGCTACCGCACCATCGACGTGCTCTACCGGCGCGTGGACGACGCCTTCCTCGACCCGCTCACCTTCCGTCCCGATTCGACGCTGGGTGTCGCCGGCATCATGGATGTCTACCGCGCCGGCAACATCACCATCGCCAACGCGCCGGGAACCGGCATCGCCGACGACAAGGCGATCTATTCCTACATGCCGGAAATCGTGGAGTTCTATACGGGCCGCAAGGCGATCCTCGAAAACGTGCCGACATGGCGCTGCTCGGAGCCGGACAGTCTCGCCTATGTGCTCGACAATCTGGCCGAACTGGTGGTGAAGGAGGTTCACGGCTCCGGCGGCTACGGGATGCTGGTCGGACCGACGGCGACCAAGGCCGAACGCGAGACCTTCGCGAAGAAGCTGAAAAGCCGCCCGCGCAATTATATCGCGCAGCCGACGCTGGCGCTCTCCACCACGCCGATCTTCACCGAGAAGGGCCTCGCCCCACGCCATGTGGATCTGCGCCCCTTCGTGCTGGTCTCCGACCGTATCCGCATCACGCCCGGCGGCCTGACCCGCGTGGCGCTGAAGGAGGGGTCGCTGGTGGTCAATTCCAGTCAGGGCGGCGGCACCAAGGACACGTGGGTGCTGGACGACTGATGATTGGACGACCGATGTTTCAGGGCGGACGATTCCGATAACGCAAATCATATCACACGCCGGGGCCGCTGATCGGCCCGGCGTGAAAAGAGGAATGATTTCATGCTTTTAGGCCGTACGGCAAATGGATTGTACTGGATGTTCCGCTATATCGAGCGGGCAGAGAACATGGCGCGGCTGGTGGATGCGGGCCTGCGCATGGCGCTGACGAGAACCTCCGACGCGCCGGAGGAATGGTCGTCCGTCGTGGTGTCGGCGGGGGCGAGCCAGTCCTTTTCCGCCAAGTACGACGCCTATAATGCCGCCAACGTGGCCGATTTCCTGCTGCGCGACACGGACAATCCGTCGAGCGTCATGTCGTGCTTCGACACGGCGCGCTCCAACGGGCGCATGGTGCGCACGGCGCTGACCCGCGAGGCATGGGAGAGCGTCAACGAGGCGTGGATGACGCTGAAGCGCTTGCTGTGCCAGCCGGTGAAGGAAAGCGACCTGCCGCCGCTCCTCGACCAGATCAAGCGCGAGACGGCGCTGATCCGCGGTACGTTCCACGGCACCATGCTGCGCAACGAGATTTTCGATTTCGCCAGTATCGGCACCTACATCGAGCGCGCCGACAACACCGCGCGTATCCTCGACGTGAAATATTACGTGCTGCTGCCGGCCATTTCCTATGTCGGCACCACGCTCGACAACTACCAGTGGGAATCGATCCTGCGCTCGGTTTCGGCGCACCGCTCCTATCGCTGGGTCTACGAGGGCGATTACCGCCCGGCGCAGGTCGCCGAGTATCTCATCCTCAACGCCCGCATGCCGCGCTCGCTCAACCATTGCTACCGCAGCATCAACGGGCATCTGGATTTCCTGTCGAAAGACTACGGCAGCCGCGCCCTCTGTCACGAAACGGCGGAAAAAATCTATGCAACGCTGCGAAATCAGGACATAAATGCGATCTTCGATATCGGCCTGCATGAATTCCTGACCGAGTTCATCACGCATAACAACCGGCTCGGCAACGAGATCGCCGAGGCCTATAATTTTTATTGAGGTCGCCTCTTGCTGCTCACGATCAGGCACGTCTCGCATTATGCCTACGACCATCCCGTGCCTTATGCGGTGCAGCGGCTGCGTCTGCGCCCGCCGACCGTGCCCGGCCAGACGGTGAAGCACTGGGAAGTCTCCCTCGAGGGCGGGGAGCCGGAAGTCTCCTATATGGACGGATTCGGCAACCGGACCGATCTGGTGCAGCACAGGCGCAACGTCCACGAAATCGTCATCACCGCCGCCGGCCGGGTGGAGGTGGAGGATCGTTCCGGCGTCCTCGGCCCGGTCTACGGCTACGCGCCGCTGTGGCTGTTCGAGCGCGAGACGTCGCTGACCCTGCCCGGCGAGCGTATCCGCGCGCTGGCGGGCGACGTGGAAAAGGGGCAGGCCGGGGCGCAAGATCGCCTCACTCTGCTGCACGATCTGATGAAGGCGGTGCATGCGGCCGTGGCCTACGTGCCGGGCACCACCAGTGTGACGACCGATGCGGAAACCGCGCTCGGCGCGGGCAAGGGCGTCTGTCAGGACCACAGCCACGTCTTCCTGTCGGCGGCCCGGCTGCTGGGCATTCCGGCGCGCTATGTCTCCGGCTATCTGCTGATGGAAGGCGTCGAGGACCAGACCGCCAGCCACGCATGGGCGGAAGCGCATGTGGACGGGCTGGGCTGGGTCGGTTTCGACGCGGCCAACAATATCTGCCCCAACGACCGCTATGTGCGGCTTGCGGTCGGCCTCGATTATCGCGACGCGGCCCCGATTTCCGGGGTGCGGCACGGCGGCACGACGGAAAGCCTTGCGGTCCATATCAATGTAGGGCAGTGATTTCGGATAAAGCCAGATTCGTCCGCCGGATATTGCGATGACCTATTGCGTTGGAATGAAGATCGATCGCGGCCTCGTATTCATGTCCGATACGCGGACAAATGCCGGGCTGGACAATATCTCCGTCTTTTCCAAGATGCGTACCTGGTCGAAGGTGGGCGACCGTGTGATCGTGCTTCTTTCCGCCGGCAACCTCGCCACGACGCAGGCGGTGGCGAGTTTGCTGGAAGAGCGCATGAAGGCCCCGGCGGAGCGGCATTCCTCGCTGTTCGATGCGCCGTCCATGTTTCAGGCGGCGCGTCTCGTCGGCGATACCGTCAAGGAAGTGATCGCGAGTTCCACGCCCGAGGGGCAGACTGCCGACGCCTTCGGCGCGTCCTTTCTTCTGGGCGGCCAGATCAGGGGCGGCCAGACGTGCCTGTTCTACATCTACCCGGAAGGCAATTTCATCGAAAGCTCCGCCGATACGCCTTTCTTCCAGATCGGCGAGAACAAGTACGGCAAGCCGATCCTCGTGCGCGCCTATCACGAAGGGATGCGGTTCGAGGATGCGGTGAAACTGCTGCTGGTCTCGTTCGATTCGACGCTGAAGGCCAATCTGTCGGTCGGGTTGCCGTTCGACATGCAGATTTACGAGACGGACAGTCTGGAGCCGGGCCCGCAACGGCGCTTCGAGGCCTCGGATCCCTATTATCAGACCGTGTCGGAGAGATGGTCGGAAGCGCTGAAATCCGCGCTGGAGCAGATTCCGCCGTTCCGTTTCGACAAGGATTGAAGGGCAAGCCGGGATTGAAAGAAAAGGCCGGAAGCATCGCTCCCGGCCTTTTTCATTCGATTTCTGCAAAGATCAGTAGAAGACCTTGAAACGGCTGTCGTCGTCCATGAACGTCTTCTCGCCGAACGGCTTCTCGTTAGAGCCGAACGGCATCTGGGCGCGCAGCTTCCACGAGGACGGCACGTGCCACGTTCTGGCGACTTCCGCGTCGATCAGCGGATTATAGTGCTGGAGGCTCGCACCGATGCCGGCATCGGCCAGCGCGACCCAGACCGAATGCTGGGCCATGCCGCTCGACTGTTCCGACCAGACAGGGAAATTATCGGCATAGAGCGCGAATTTCTCCTGCAAACCCTTCACCACATCCTGATCCTCGTAGAAGAGGACGGTACCGGCGCCGGCGGCGAAGCCGTCGAGCTTGGCTTCGGTCTGCGCGAAAGCGTCGGCCGGGACCACTTTGCGCAGCGTTTCCTTGGCGATGTTCCAGAGCCGTTCGCTCTCTGCCCCGAACAGGATGACGGCGCGCGAGGTCTGCGAGTTGAAGGAGGACGGCGTATGCTTGATCGCCTCGCGGATCAATTCGGCGACTTTTTCCTTGGGAAGCGGCAGATTCCTGCCGAGGGCATATTGGGTACGGCGCTTTTTGAGGGAGGCAATGACGCTGTTTTCCATCGATCTTTGTCCTGATGTTGCAATCGTGGCGCGGACCCGTCCGTCATCCTCGCCGGGGCTTGGTCTGGCGGATCGGCCGCAGGGATAGTCGACGGCAGAATATTGAAAAGCCACGCCGAAGCCAGCCCGCCTTTCTGAAACACACTGTCAACGAATCGCGACGATTTGCGGAAGATTGTTTCCCCATCGCATAACGGTGAAGGAATCCGGCCTCGCGCGACCCGATCCGCTCGATCTCGGCCTCGACATAACCGACGATCTGCGGATTCGCGACAGGCATGGCGATGCCGCGGCTCCGTTCTTCGCGCTCGGACCGGTGACGAAAGGCATCTTCCGGGAAGCGGCGGCCGTTCCCGATATCCGCGTGCAGGCGGACGGACTGGCCCGGCTTCTTCTCGGAGCGTGAATCCGGGCGCATACAGGCGAAAGGAAGGCGGAAATCGTTACGTCAGGGCGTAATAACTTTCGATAACCCCTTGAAAGCTATTGCCATAATATCCCCCCGCCGGTCATAATGATTCCAAGGGGCAAAATGATTTGTCCACGCAACGCGGCGACGGAAGCGGATTGGAGGGCGGTGAAGCATGGCGACGGACGGCAGACTGCTTTTCCTGCTGGTCCTACTTCCGTTTCTCGGCAGCGTCGTCACGGGCCTATTCAGGAGCGCGGATCGCAGCGGCTCCGCATGGTTCAGCGCCGCGATCGCGCTCGTCGCCCTTGTCGTCGTCGCCAGCCTTTATCCGGTCGTCGCCGACGGAAAGGTCGTGCGCGGGACCATCGAATGGCTGCCCGGCTACGGGCTGGACGTGACGCTGCGCATGGACGGTTTTGCATGGCTTTTCGCCATGCTGATCGCCGGCATCGGGCTGCTCGTAGTGATCTATGCGCGCTATTACATGTCGCCGGACGATCCGGTGCCGCGCTTCTTCTCCTTCCTGCTCGCCTTCATGGGGTCCATGCTGGGCGTGGTGCTGTCGGGCAATATCGTCCTGCTCGCGGTGTTCTGGGAACTGACCAGCGTCTTCTCCTTCCTGCTCATCGGCTACTGGTATCACAATGCGAGCGCGCGCGACGGCGCGCGCATGGCGCTGACCGTGACCGGCATGGGCGGTTTCTGCCTCTTGGCCGGTGTGCTGCTGCTGGGCCATATCGTCGGCAGCTACGATCTCGACAAGGTACTGGCGGCGGGCAACATCGTGCGCGCGCATCCGCTCTATACGGTGGTGCTGGTGCTGATCGTGCTCGCCGCCTTCACCAAGAGCGCGCAGTTCCCGTTCCAGTTCTGGCTGCCCAACGCCATGGCGGCGCCGACGCCGGTCTCCGCCTATCTCCACTCGGCCACCATGGTGAAGGCAGGCGTGTTCCTGCTGGCGCGGCTGTGGCCCGTGCTGGCGGGCACCGAGCAATGGTTCTGGATTCTGGGCCTCGCCGGTCTCGTCACGATGCTGCTCGGAAGCTTCTTCGCCGTATTCCAGCAGGATCTCAAGGGGCTGCTCGCCTATTCGACCATCAGCAATCTCGGCCTCATCACGGTGCTGCTCAGCCTCGGCAGTCCGCTGGCGGCGGTGGCGGCGATCTTCCACATGGTTAACCACGCCATCTTCAAGGCGTCGCTGTTCATGGCGGCGGGCATCATCGACCATGAGACCGGCACGCGCGACATGCGCCGCCTGAGCGGCCTGTTGCGGCCCATGCCCTATACGGCGGCGCTGGCCATGGTGGCGAGCGCGGCCATGGCCGGCGTGCCGCTGCTCAACGGTTTCATCTCCAAGGAGATGTTCTTCGCCGAGACCGTCGAAACCCATATGGCGTCCTGGCTCGACACGATCACGCCCTATGTGGCGACGCTCGCCGGCGTCTTTACCGTCGCTTATTCGGTGCGCTTCATCCATTCGACCTTTTTCGGGCCGCCGCCGCACGACCTGCCGCACGAGCCGCATGAACCGCCGCGCTGGATGCGCCGTCCGATCGAGCTTCTGGTGCTGCTCTGCCTGCTGATCGGCATCGCGCCCGGCCTGTCCATCGGGCCGTTTCTCCATTCGGCCGTCGTCGCGGTTCTGGGGTCGGCCACGCCGCAATACAGCCTTTCCGTCTGGCATGGCTTCAACCTGCCGCTGATGATGAGCATCGTGGCCATGATCGGCGGCATCGTGCTGCATTCGCTGCTCAGGAACTATCTCGCCACCAGCGAGGACGGCCCGCCGCTGTTCCGCCATTTGCAGGGGCAGCGTATTTTCGAGCGCGTGCTGGTGACGCTGTCGTGGAACTGGGCGCGCAAGGCGGAAAGCTTCCTGAGCACCCGCCGCCTGCAACCGCAACTGCGCATCATCGTCGGCGTGGCCATACTGGCCGCGGCATGGCCGCTCTTCGAGAGCGGCTGGAGCGCCCTGCGCTCCGGCACGAACAGCGCGCAGCCCGTGGACCCGATCTTCGCCGCGCTCTGGCTGATGGGCGCGACCTGCGCCATCGGCGCGGCATGGCAGGCCAAGTTCCATCGCCTCGCGGCGCTGATGCTGCTCGGCGGGGCGGGACTCGTCACCTGCATCACCTTCATCTGGCTCTCCGCGCCCGACCTCGCCGTGACGCAATTGCTGGTGGAGATCGTGACCACCGTGTTGCTTCTGCTGGGCCTGCGCTGGCTTCCCAAGCGCTGGGAGGACCCCGATCCGCTGCCGGCGAAGCTGCTCCCCCGCATCCGCCGCTATCGCGATCTCGCGCTGGCGCTGATCGGCGGGACGGGCATGGCGGTCATCGCCTATGCGGTGATGACGCGCCCGTCGCCGGACAGCATCGCCGATTATTTCCTCGAAAACGCCTATCCGGGCGGCGGCGGCAGGAATGTCGTCAACGTCATCCTCGTGGATTTCCGCGCCTTCGACACGTTCGGCGAGATTGCCGTGCTCGGCGTGGTGGGTCTCACCGTCTTCGCGCTCCTGCGCCGCTTCCGCCCCGCGCCCGACACAACCGGCTCGACCGCGCAGCAGAAGATTCAGGACGCCTACGACGAGGCCATGCCGGACCGCAAGGCGGGCGACACGCTGGCCGATTATCTCGCCGCGCCGTCGGTCATCATGCACTGGCTGTTCCCGGTCATCATCGTGTTCGCGGTGCATCTATTCCTGCGCGGGCACGACCTGCCGGGCGGCGGCTTCGCGGCGGGCGTGGCGCTGGCCATTGCCTTCATCCTGCAATATCTGGCGAAGGGAACGCGCTGGGTGGAGGACCGGCTGCGCATATTGCCGCTGCGCTGGATCGCGCTCGGCTGGCTGTTTGCGGCGGCGACCGGGGCAGGGGCGTGGCTGTTCGGCTATCCCTTCCTCACCACCTTCTTCCGCTATGCCGACCTTCCGCATATCGGCAAGATGCCGCTGGCGAGCGCGCTCCTCTTCGACCTCGGCGTGTTCTCGCTGGTCGTGGGCGCGACCGTGATCGTGCTGATCGCGCTGGCGCACCAGTCGATCCGCAGGCACCGCGTGGAAAAGCTCGCCGGCGCGAAGGAGGAGAACTGATGGAACTTGTGCTGGCTCTCGCCATCGGCGTGCTGACCGCTTCCGGCGTCTGGCTGGTGCTTCGCCCGCGCACCTTTCAGGTGGCGATCGGCCTGTCGCTGATCTCCTACGCGGTCAATCTCTTCATCTTCTCCATGGGGCGGCTGCGCTCCGACGCGCCGCCGGTGCTGACCTCCGGCACGAACGTGCTGCCGGGGCAATATGCAGATCCCGTGCCGCAGGCGCTGGTGCTGACGGCCATCGTCATCGGTTTCGCCATGACCGCGCTTTTCCTTGTCGTGCTGCTCGCCTCGCGCGGGCTGACGCGCACCGACCATGTCGACGGCAGGGAGAACTGACGATGCCGTGGCAATCGCACCTCATCGTCGCGCCCATAGTGCTGCCGCTGGTGACGGCCGCGGTGCTGCTCCTCTTCGACGAGCGCCGCCGCAAACTGAAAATGGCGATCAACACCGTCTCGACGCTGGGCCTCGTCGCCATCGCCGTCGTGCTCGCCGGCATGGCCAACGAAAAGGCGCCGCAGGCCATCGTCTATCTCATCGGCAACTGGCCGGCGCCCTTCGGCATCGTGCTGGTGCTGGACCGGCTGGCCGGGCTGATGCTGCTGCTGGCGAGCCTGCTGGGGCTGGCGGCGCTCTCCTTCGCGCTGGCGCACTGGTACAAGGCCAGCCCGCATTTCCACACCATCTTCCAGCTTCTGCTGATGGGACTGAACGGCGCTTTCCTCACCGGCGACCTGTTCAACCTCTTCGTCTTCTTCGAGGTCATGCTCGCCGCATCGTACGGCCTCGCGCTGCACGGTTCCGGCCCGGCGCGCGTGAGGGCGGGGATGCACTATATCGCCGTCAACCTGCTCGCATCGTCGCTGTTCCTGATCGGGGTGAGCCTGATCTACGGCGTCACCGGTACGCTCAACATGGCCGATCTCGCCAAGCGCATCGCGGAGGTGGCGCCCGAAGACCGCATGCTGCTCGAAGCGGGCGCGGCGGTGCTGGGCGTCGCCTTTCTGATCAAGGCGGGCATGTGGCCGCTCAATTTCTGGCTGGCGCCGACCTATACGGCGGCGGCGCCGCCGGTCGCGGCCGTCTTCGCCATCATGAGCAAGGTCGGCATCTATGTGCTTTTGCGCCTGTCGCCGCTCATGTTCGGCGTCAGCGCCGGTTCCTCCTACGGTTTCGGCAACGACTGGCTCTATTTCGGCGGCATGGTGACGCTGGCCTTCGGCCTCATCGGCGTGGTCGCCTCGCAGGCGCTTGGCAGGCTGGCGAGCTACAGCATCCTCGTTTCCTCCGGCACGCTGCTGGCCGCCATCGGCAGCGGCAACGCCGCCATGACGGGCGCGGCACTCTTCTACATGGTCAGTTCCACGCTCACCATTGCCGCCTTCTTCCTGCTGATCGAACTCGTCGAACGCGGGCAGGACGCCGCCGCCAACGTTCTCGCCGTCACCATGGAAGCCTATGGCGACGAGGAAGAAGAGGACGAGGAGGAGGAAGTGGGCGCGGTGCTGCCGGCGACGCTCGCCATCCTCGGCACCTGCTTCGGCATCGTGGCGATCCTGCTGATCGGCCTGCCGCCCTTTTCCGGCTTCATCGCCAAGTTCCTCATCCTCTCGGCCGCCTTCAACGGCGACGGTTCGGCGGCGCGGCAGGCGCAGGCGGTCAGTCCCGCGAACTGGGTGCTGGTGACGCTCATCCTGCTCTCCGGCCTCTCCGCGCTCATCGCCATGACCCGCACCGGCATCCGCACCTTCTGGGCTTCGCTGGAAGGCAATGTCCCGCGCGTTCTGGTGCGCGAGGTGGTGCCGGTGGCGGGGCTGCTGGGGCTCTGCCTCGCGCTCACCATCGCCGCCGGTCCGGCGATGCGCTATATGGACGATACGGCGCGCGCGCTGCACAATCCATCCGATTATATCGACAGCGTCCTCGACGCGCCGCGCGCCAACGTGACGCCGGCCAGCACCGGCACCGGAACGGGAGGCACGCCATGAGACGGATTTTTCCCTATCCGCTGCTTTTCGTGGCGCTGGTCGTGTTCTGGCTGCTGCTCAACGGCTTTACCCGCGCGCAATTCATCCTTGCCCTGCCGATCGCCTTCTTCGCCTGTCTGGCCATGACCGCGCTGCAGCCGCGGAAGAACCATATCCGCTCCATGCCGGCGCTGGCGCGCCTCTGCTCCAATCTGGCGGTCGATGTCGTTCACTCGAATATTGCGGTGGCCCGCACCGTGCTTTCGGGCGGCAAGCGGCAGCGGCAGGCCGGCTTCGTCATCGTTCCGCTGGAACTCGAAAACAGCACCGCGCTGGCGGTGCTCTCCATTCTCATCACCATGACGCCCGGCACGGCATGGGTGGACTACCATGCCGCGCGGCGCGAACTGACCATTCATGTGCTCGACCTCGATGACGCGGACGCCTGGCGCGATCTGGTGAAGCGGCAATACGAAAAGCCGCTGATCGAGATATTCGGGACGGCAGACGCAACCGGAGAGGAGAAAGCCACATGAGCGCCGTCATCATCTTCTGGTCGCTGCTTGCCGCGCAACTGATGCTGGTCGCCGCCATGGGCTGCGCGGTCTACCGCCTGCTTGCGGGTCCGCGCGCGCAGGACCGCGTGCTGGCGACGGATGCGCTCTATCTCGGCGCGCTGCTGCTTCTCATCACCTTCGGCATCCGCACCGGCTCGACACTCTATTTCGAGGCGGCGCTGATCGTCGCCCTGCTCGGCTTCGTGGCGACGGTGGCGCTGGCGAAATTCCTGATGCGCGGGGAGGTGATCGAATGATCCATGCCGCCGGAATCCCGCTCTGGGCCGCCATGCTCATCTCTTTCTTCCTGCTGGCCGGCGGCTTCTTCACGCTTGTCGGCTGCATCGGGCTGGTGCGCTTCAGAAGCTTCTACGAACGCATCCACGGGCCGGCGCTCGGCACCTCCTTCGGGGCAGCCGGCATATTGATCGCCTCGATCCTTTTCTTTTCCATATTGCAATCGCGGCCCGTGCTGCACGAAGTGCTGATCGCCGTCTTCATCGTCGTCACCACGCCGGTGACGCTGATGCTGCTGAGCCGCGCCGTGATCCATCGCGACAGCACGCAGGACAGCCGGGAACTGCCCGCCATATCCGATCCGGCCGACGAAGGCTGACCCATGAGAGCATTTCCAGCGAAAGTGCGAAGCGGTTTCGCGTAGGATAATGCGTAAAAGCAAAGAGATAGAGCGTGTTTCGATCTGATAGGATCAGATCGAAACACGCTCTAAACACTGCCCTGCGGCCAATTGTCCGGATGCGCGGGCGGGTCGTCTGGTTTATATGGATTTCAGTAATTTCTGAAATTTCGGAAATAAATGAAGCGGGACCGTTAAATGGAACTGTCGCCAATCGTCCAGTCCTTCGTGCTCCATTTCGGCGAAATGGGCAGCCGCTGGGGCATCAACCGCACGGTTGGGCAGATTTACGCGCTGCTGTTCCTGTCGCCGGAGCCGCTCTGCGCCGACCAGATCGTCGAGGCGCTCGGCGTGTCGCGCTCCAACGTCTCCATGGGTATCCGTGAATTGCAGGGCTGGAACCTCGTTCTGCTCAGGCACATTCCCGGCGACCGCCGCGATTTCTTCACCACGCCGGAAGATGTGTGGCAGATTTTGCGGACGCTGGCCGAGGAACGCAAGAAGCGCGAGATCGATCCGACGCTTACCGTGCTGCGCGAGGTGCTGATGCAGGAGCCGCAAGATGCGCAGGACCGCTATGCGCAGGACCGTATGCGCGACATGCACCGGCTGATCGAGCAGCTCACCAACTGGTACGACGACGTCAAGAAGCTCGATACCGACCGTCTCACCAGCCTTCTGGCGCTCGGCGCGAAAGTGACCCGTTTCCTCGACGCCACGGACCGGATCGTGGCGCTGGGGCGAGGGCGAAGCAAGGCCCGGAAGGAGCCGGGACGAAAGTGACATCCGCTACCGAAAAAACGGCGGACGAAAAGAAGCGCCAGCGCCGGCCCGTTTCACCACGGCTGAAGCGCGGGGCTTATCTTCAAACGCTTGCCGCCCTTCTGTGGCTGCCGCAGGCCGGCGCCATCGCCTTTGCCGTCGGGAACCTGGCCGCGACCGGCTTCGATGCCTCGCTCTATTATTGCGCTGCGGCGGTGTTCCTGATCGGCTGCCTGCGCAGCCTGCTCGATGCGGCGGGGGCGGCGCTGGCCTTCGACGCCGCGCGGGCGGAGCTGACCGGCCTGCGCGAAAAGGCCGTTGCGGCGCTCGCCCGCCGCTCGCCGCTCGACAGGACGCGGCCGGCATCCGGTGAGGCGGCGAGCGTGCTGGCCGAACAGGCGGAAATGGTGACGCCCTATCTCGCGCGCTTCGTGCCGGTGCGTATCCGCGTCATGCTGGCGCCGCCGGTGATCCTCGCCGCGGTGTTCTGGTTCTCGTGGGTGGCGGCACTCGTGCTGCTGGTCGCCGCGCCGCTGATCCCCGTTTTCATGGCGCTGATCGGCTGGCGCGCACAAGCCGCGAGCGAAAAGCAGCTTGCCGCACTCGGCGGCATGAACGGCTTCCTGCTCGACCGGCTGCGCGGGCTCGCCACCATCCGCACGTTCCGCGCCGTCGACATGACGGCGCTGCGCCTGCGCGCCAACGCCGAAACCCTGCGCGCCCGCACCATGAACGTGTTGCGCATCGCCTTCCTGTCCTCGGCGGTGCTGGAACTCTTCTCCGCGCTCGGCGTCGCCATGGTCGCCGTCTATATCGGCTTTCACCTGCTTGGCACGCTGCATTTCGGCGCATGGGGCCACAGGCTCTCGCTTTCCGATGGGCTGTTCATCCTCATGCTGGCGCCGGCCTTCTTCGAGCCGTTGCGCGATCTTTCCGCCGTCTGGCATGACCGCGCATCGGGCGAGGCGTCAATCCGCGCTCTGGAAAATCTCGGCCGTCACGACATGCGGGTGCCGGGCGACGGGCAGCGGGATGACTTGCAACAGGAAACGGCGGCGGAAATCGCGCCCACCGTTGCATTGCACGATGTGGCTTTCGCCTATGGCGACGGCCCGACGGTGCTGGAAGGTTTCGATCTTTCCGTCGCGGCGGGCGAGCACATAGCACTTCTGGCCCCCAGCGGCTGCGGCAAGTCCACCTTGCTCGCCATGATCGCCGGGCTAGCCGCGCCGCAGACCGGTACCATCGCCATCGGCGGCGTGCCGCTCGACGATGCCAATGCCGCCGCCTTGCGCGCGCGGATGCGCTGGATCGGGCAAAGGCCGCATATATTCGCGGGCTCGGCGCGCTACAACATCACGCTGGGCCGTGCGGCGGAAGCCGGCGAAACTGCCGCCATCATCGCCGATATGGCGCTGTCCCATGTCACGGGCGTCACCGGCAACGCCCTCATCGGCGAAAACGGCGCCGGGCTTTCCGGCGGCGAAGCGCTGCGGCTGGCGCTGGCGCGCATCGCCGTCGACGGCAAGGGCAGCATCATCCTCGCCGACGAACCGACCGCCCATCTCGATCATGACACCGCCGCCCACATCGCCGATGCGCTGCTGCGGCTCGCCAAGGGCCGAACGCTGATCCTCGCCACCCATGACGAAGCGCTGGCGCGGAAAATGGATCGCATCGTGCAGCTTGGGGAAAATCGCGAAACGCTGTTTCAGGGGAGGGCCGCCGAATGAAGGGCCTGCAATCCTTGCGGACGATTCTGCGCCTGTTTTTCAGGACGAAGGGCACCGCGCTTCTGGCCGGCATCGCGGCAGCCGCCGCCACCGTACTGGCGGGCATCGCGCTGCTCGGCCTTTCCGGCTGGTTCATCACGGCGACGGCTATCGCCGGGCTGAGTGTGGCGGCGGCCGTCGTCTTCGACGTCTTTGCGCCCGCCGCCGGTATTCGGCTGCTGGCGATCGTGCGCACCGGCGCGCGTTATCTGGAGCGGCTCGTCACCCATGACGCAACGCTCGCCGTTCTGGCGGCGCTGCGCGAAAAGCTGTTCCGAAGCTGGGCGCGGCCATGGGCGGCCAATGCGCTGCTGAAGCGCCCGGCGCGGCTCCTGTTCCGCCTGACCGCCGATATCGACGCGCTCGATTCGCTCTATCTGCGCGTCATCGTGCCTATGGGCGCGGCATTGGCGACGGCCGTGACGGCGGCCATCGCGCTCGGCTTCGTCAATCCGCTGCTCGGCATCGCGATCGCTCTGGCGCTGCTTGCCGCAGGGCTTGGCCTGCCGCTTGCCGCCGCCCTCACGGCGCGCAAATCCATGCGGCGGCGCATGAAGGGCACGGAGGCGATGCGCGCCCGCGCCGTCGATCTGGTGGCCGGGCAGACCGAACTCCTGATGGCCGGCCGGATGGAGGCACAGAGGGCAGCGCTCGCGCGCGCCGACACCTATATCGCCTCGGCGGACCGGACGCTGAACCGCATCGAGATCACGACCGGGGCCGGTTTCGGCATCGCCCATGCGGCGCTACTTGCCGGGGGCCTGATCGGCATAGGCTGGCTGGTGCGGGCGGGAACCATCGGCACGCCGGTCGCCGCTTTCGCGCTTCTGTTCATTCTGGCCTCGATGGAGCCTTTCGCGGCGCTTCGGCGCGGGGCGATGGAACTGGGGCGCACGATAATCGCCGCCCGACGCGTCGCGCCGCAGCTTCTCCAGACGGACGAAACGTCGGCTTTGCCGCTGCCGCCGCGCGGCAAGGCGGTGCAGCTTCGCGCCGTCAGCGTGCGCCATGAAGGAGCGCAGGCCCAGGCGCTGCACGGTGTCGATCTCGATATAGCGCAGGGCGAGCGCGTCGCGATCGTAGGCACAAGCGGCGCGGGCAAATCGACGCTGTTTTCGCTGCTCGCGGGCGAGATCGCGCCGGAGAGCGGCGAAGCGTCGGTGGAAACGGCCGCGCTCCTCACCCAGCGCACGGAGCTTTTTCAGGACAGTCTGCGCGGCAATCTGGCGCTGGCGAAACCCGATGCCGACGATGCGGCGCTGACGAAGGCGCTCGATTCGGCCGGCCTCGGCGATTTCGTCGCCGGCCTGCCCGCCGGTCTTAACAAGGTTGGTCTCGACACGGTTCTGGGCGAGGGCGGGCTCGGTCTTTCGGGCGGGCAGGCGCGGCGGCTGGCGCTGGCGCGGCTTTTCCTTTCGCCCGCGCCGCTCTGGCTGCTCGACGAGCCGACGGAAGGGCTGGACGGTGCCACCGCCGGAGACGTTCTGGCGCGGCTCGAAGCGGAGGCCGCCGGGCGCACGCTGCTTGTCGCAACCCATATTGCGCGCGAAGCGCGTATTTGCGGTCGCCTCATTGTTTTGAATCAAGGCGCGCCGGTTCTGGATGTGGTGAAGCATGATCCACGCTTCACCGAAATCCTCGCAACCATGCGATGAGTCGGTCGATGAGAGGGGACGGAACGGGCAACCACCCGTTCATCCTTTTTTGAAGTAGGGGGGCTGCGGCAGGACGCAGCTCGTAACCAAGGAGGGCCGGTTTACCGGCTTGTTGAGATGGAATTCGATATAGTCACCCTGTCGCGATTGCAGTTCGCAATCACGGCGCTTTATCATTTCCTCTTCGTGCCCCTGACATTGGGTCTTTCCGTGCTGCTCGCCATCATGGAAACCGTCTATGTGATGACGGGACGGCTCATCTGGCGGCAGATGACGAAATTCTGGGGCACGTTGTTCGGCATCAATTTCGCGATCGGCGTGGCGACGGGCATCGTGATGGAATTCCAGTTCGGCATGAACTGGAGCTATTACAGCCATTATGTCGGCGATATTTTCGGCGCGCCGCTGGCGATCGAGGGCCTGATGGCCTTCTTCCTGGAGGCGACCTTCGTCGGCCTGTTCTTCTTCGGCTGGGACCGCCTGTCCAAGGTGGGGCATCTCGTCGCCACCTATTGCGTCGCCGCCGGCTCGAACTTCTCCGCGCTCTGGATCCTGATCGCCAACGGCTGGATGCAGAATCCGGTCGGGTCGGCCTTCGACCCCCAGACCATGCGCATGGAGATCACCGATTTCTTCGCCGTGCTGACCAATCCGGTGGCGCAGGCCAAGTTCGTGCACACCGTCTCGGCTGGCTATACGGCAGCCTCGATCTTCGTGCTCGGCGTTTCGGCGTGGCTGCTGCTCAAGGGCCGCTCCACGGAACTGGCCAAGCGCTCGATGACGGTCGCGGCCTCCTTCGGCCTCGCGGCTTCGCTTTCGGTGGTCGTGCTTGGCGACGAGAGCGGCTATCTGGCCAACGAACACCAGAAGATGAAGCTCGCCGCCATCGAATCCATGTGGGATACGGAACCGGCGCCGGCCTCCTTCACCGCGTTCGGCTTTCCCGATCAGGCAACGCGTGAGACGCATTTCGCGGTCCGCATTCCGTGGGTGATGGGCCTTATCGGTACGCGATCGCTCGACACCACCATTCCCGGCATCAACGATCTGGTGCAGAGCGCCGAGAACCATATTCGCAACGGCATCGTCGCCTATGACGCCTTGCAGAAGATTCGCGCTGCCGGCAATACGGGCGCGGTGCCGCAGGACGTGAAGGATGTCTTCGCCGACAACAGCCAATGGCTGGGCTATGCGCTGCTGCTGAAGCGCTATGTGGACGATCCGCGCAAGGCCACCGACGCACAGATCGCGCAGGCCGCCTCCGACACGGTGCCGCAGGTGCTGCCGCTGTTCTGGGCGTTCCGCATCATGGTCGGCATCAGCATCCTGCTGATCCTGCTCACCGTGACCTTCTTCACCCTGTCGACCCGGCACAGTCTCGACCGGTATCCGTTCCTGCTGAGACTTGCGGTATGGGCCATTCCGCTGCCGTGGATCGCCATCGAGGCGGGCTGGTTCGTGGCCGAATTCGGCCGCCAGCCATGGATCATCGAAGGCGTTCTGCCGACGGCGGTAGCCGTTTCCAATCTCGGTGCCTCGACGGTTCTCCTGACGATCCTCGGCTTCGTGGCCATCTATACGGTCCTGTTCATCATCGAGATGGGCCTGCTGCTGCGCGCCATCAAGGCCGGGCCTGAACCGGACGGTCAACCCGAAGCAGTGCTCGCCCCGGCCAGCCTTGCGCCTGCGGAGTAAGAATCATGATACTCAGCGATTTGTTGGACTATCAAACCCTTCGCGTCATCTGGTGGGTGCTGCTCGGCGTGCTGCTGATCGCCTTCGCCGCCATGGACGGCTTCGACCTCGGCGTCGGCATCCTCCTGCCCTTCGTCGGCAAGGGCGATGTGGAGCGCCGCGTGGTCATCAACACCGTCGGCCCGGTCTGGGAAGGCAATCAGGTATGGCTGATCCTCGGTGGCGGGGCGATTTTCGCCGCCTGGCCTCCGCTCTATGCCGTGTCCTTCTCCGGCTTTTACCTCGCCATGTTCGTCATCCTGTTCGCGCTGATCCTGCGTCCGGTGGCGTTCAAATACCGCTCCAAGCGCGAGGGTCAGGGCTGGCGCGCCCGATGGGACTGGATGCTGTTCATCGGCGGCTTCGTGCCGGCGCTGATCTTCGGCGTGGCCGTGGGCAACGTGCTGCAAGGCGTGCCGTTCCGCTTCAGCGACGACATGCATATTTTCTATGACGGTTCGTTCTTCGGCCTGCTCAACCCGTTCGCGCTGCTCTGCGGTCTTCTCTCCGTCGCCATGCTCACCATGCACGGCGCCGCATGGCTGACGCTGAAGACGGACGGCGCGGTGCAGGCGCGCGCCCGTTCGTTCGGCAGCGTGGCGGCACTTGCCACGCTCGTGCTCTATGTGGTCGCCGGCGTGGTGTCGTGGCTCTGGATATCGGGCTACAGGATCACCAGCGCCATCGTCACGGACGGCCCGTCCGATCCGCTGCGCAAGACGGTGGAACTTGACCATGGTGCATGGTTCGCCAACTATGCGCACTATCCGGTGCTTTTGATCGCGCCGGCGCTTGGCATCCTCGGCGCGCTGGCCGTGGCTGTGTCGCTGCGCGGCAAGGGTGAAATCGCGCCGCTTCTCTTCGGCAAGCTGTCGATCTTCGGCATCATCTCGTCGGTCGGCGTGTCGATGTTCCCCTTCATCCTGCCGTCGTCGATCGATCCGAAGGCGAGCCTCACGGTGTGGGATTCCTCGTCCAGCCATATGACGCTGTTCATCATGCTGGTCGTGACGCTCATCTTCCTGCCGATCATCATCGCCTACACCACATGGGTCTATCACGTCCTGTGGGGCAAGGTGGAGAAGGGCATGATCGAGGACGAAAGCAACCACGCCTATTGACCCGCTCGCAACAACAGCAACGCAAGAAAGGAAACACGGATGTGGTATTTTTCCTGGCTTCTGGGCCTGCCGCTCGCAGCCGCCTTCGCCGTGCTCAACGCCATGTGGTACGAACTCACGGATGACCGGCTGCGCAAACTCATCGCCACCGACCCGACGGCCGATCTGGCCCGTCAGGGCACGAAGCACCATTGACGCAAGACAGAGGCGGCCCGGAAACGGGCCGCTTTCTTCACCTCACGGCTGCGGAATGGTCAGTTCGGCCACGAAATCATAGGCGTCGCCGCGATAGAGCGAGCGGGTGAACTCCACCACGCGGCCCGAGGCCAGATAGGAAATGCGCTCGATGGAAAGCCCGGCATCGCCGGCCTTGACGCCGAGCAGCCGGGCGTCCTGCTCCTTGAGATTGCAGGCCGATATGCGCTGCACCGCGCGCACGGGGCGGAAGCCCGTCCGCCCCAGTTCGGCATAGAGCGAGCCCTTCACTGCGTCGGGGTCGGGCAGGATCGCGCTCGAAAGGCTGGCGCGCTCGATGGCGAGCGGCGTGTCGCCCGCCATGCGCAGGCGTCCGAGCCTCGCCACCCGCGTCTCCGACGATACGCCGAGCTTCATCATTTCTTCCGGTGAAGGATAGTAAAGCCCGCGCTCCAGCCATTGCGACCGGGTGTCTATGCCGCGCCGCGCCATGTCCTCGGTGAACGAGGTCAGCATGGAAAGCGATTGCTGCACGCGCTCACCCGGATGCACGACGAAGGTGCCCGAACCGTGGCGGCGCACCAGAAGGCCGGACTTGACCAGATCGTCGACCGCCTTGCGCACCGTGACGCGGCTGATATTGGCATAGCCGGCGATGTCGCGCTCCGGCGGCAGGGCCTCGCCATCCGCCAGATGCCCGGCGCGGATCGCCGCTTCCAGCGACTGGCGCAACTGCACGTAAAGCGGCCCGGCGCCGGACGAAGGCGCGGAGCCTTGCAGGTTGCGGGGCAGGAAGGCGCTGAAATTGCCGCTCATATGCGCACCTCCGGGCTTGCGCCGCCATAACGCTTGCGGGCCAGTTGCAGCGCGCCGGTGAGCGCATCGGCCGCCGGCGCGACGAGAAGCCTGCGCTGATGTTCCGGCAGCCATTCGACATAGGGCGCGGCCAGCCCGCCCAGAAGGCTGATGCGTCCGGCCCCTTGCATGATCAGCACGTCCAGCGTTTCGCTTATATGCGCGGCGGAATGTTCCAGCAGCGCGCGCGCCGCAGCGTCGCCCTCGCGCGCATACCGGAAGACGCGCGGCGCATAGCGCCCGAAATCGGCAGGCTTCGCCGTCCATGCAAATTCGACCAAAGCGTCGGGCCTGCCGCCGAATTCCCGCAGGGTGTCGGTGGTAAGCCGTCCGGGGGCATGGATGCCGTCATGCACCAGCAGGCATTCCTGCAACAGGCTCTGGCCGAGGCGCGCGCCGCTGCCGAGATCGCTCAAGGGAAAACCCCAGCCGCCGACCGAATGAACCTTGCCGTCGCTCCGCACGATATATGCCGAGCCGGTGCCGAGAATGGCGACCGCGCCGTCATCGTCGCCGAGCGCGCCCTGAAGCGCGATCAGCCCGTCGAACTCGACATCGGCATGCGCGAAGGGCAGTTGCCTTTCGATGGCTGCGCCCGCGCCCTCGACATTGCCGCCCGCAAGCCCCAGCACGGCATGGCTTTCCGCATAACGGTCCTTGTCCAGCCCGGCCTCCGCGAACGCGGCCTCGACAGCCGCAAGCACGCTCCTGCGCGCGCCTTCCGCGTCGGTGACGATATTGGCCGGGCCCGCGGTGCCGCGACCGAGAATCGCGCCCGCTGCATCCGCCACCACGGCGCGGCATCCGGTGCCGCCGCCATCCACGCCAATGAACAATTCCGTCATGAGATACCTCCGTTGAGGAAGATACCAAAAAAATACCATTAACCAAGCAGTTTTGTTCTACCTGAGAAAAATCGGGCAGTTTATTGGTAAATATACATATTTTTTAACGACCTCGATTTTTGCGCCGGAAAATCGTAAACGTCTCTGGACAATTGGTACTTTTTTGGCATTAAATCCTTATCCGGGGGAGCGTAAGGCCGGGATGCCGCGTTCCAGAAAACAGGACTTCAAAAAACGGGAGATCGTCAAATGGGTCGCAATATATTGAAATCCGGGGTGTTTAAATGCGTGCTGCTCGGCTCCACGCTGCTGGCGTCGGGCTCGGTCGCTCTGGCCGAGAACGTCACGCTGACGGTGGAAAGCTGGCGCAACGACGACCTGCAAATATGGCAGGAGAAGATCATTCCGGCCTTCGAGGCCAAACATCCCGACATCAAGATCAACTTCGCTCCGAGCGCGCCGACCGAATACAACGCCGCGCTCAATGCCAAGCTCGATGCCGGTTCGGCGGGCGATCTGATTTCGTGCCGTCCGTTCGACACCTCGCTGGAACTTTTCAACAAGGGCAAGCTTGCCGATCTCACCGATCTGGCGGGCATGAAGAATTTCTCCGACACCGCCAAGGCGGCATGGTCCACCGACGACGGCAAGAAGACCTTCTGCGTGCCGATGGCCTCGGTCATCCACGGTTTCATCTACAACAAGGACGCCTTCGACAAGCTCGGCATCAAGCCGCCGGAGACGGTGGACGAGTTCTTCGCCATGCTCGACAAGATCAAGGCGGACGGCACCTATATTCCGATGGCCATGGGCACCAAGGACATGTGGGAAGCCGCGACCATGGGCTACCAGAATATCGGCCCGACCTACTGGAAGGGCGAGGAAGGCCGCAAGGCGCTGATCGCCGGCAAGGAAAAGCTGACCGATCCGCAATGGGTGGAGCCGTTCAAGGTGCTGGCCAAGTGGAAGCCTTATCTCGGCGACGGCTTCGAGGCGCAGACCTATCCCGACAGCCAGAACCTGTTCACGCTCGGCCGTGCGGCGATCTATCCGGCCGGATCGTGGGAGATCGGCCTGTTCAACACGCAGGCGCAGTTCAAGATGGGCGCTTTCCCGCCGCCGGTGCAGAAGGCGGGCGACACCTGCTATATCTCCGACCATAACGATATCGGCCTCGGCCTCAACGCGGCAAGCAAGCATGCCGCACAGGCCAAGGTGTTCCTCGAATGGGTGGCCTCGCCGGAATTCGCCGAGATTTACGCCAACGCGCTGCCGGGCTTCTTCAGCCTCAATTCGACGCCCGTGAAGATGACCGATCCGCTGGCGCAGGAATTCGTCTCCTGGCGGCAGAAGTGCAAGTCGACCATCCGCTCGACCTACCAGATCCTGTCGCGCGGCACGCCGAACCTCGAAAACGAGACATGGGTCGAATCGGCCAATGTGATCAACGGAACCGATACGCCGGAAGCCGCCGCCAAGAAATTGCAGGCCGGCCTCGATAGCTGGTACAAGCCCGGTAAATAAGGGCCGGTAAGTAATACCAAGTGGCGCGGGCGGCCAATGCCCGCGCCAACTTTCCTCGCCATCGAACGACGATCGATTGTGGTCGCGCCTTTTGCGGATACAATCGAGCATTTCCAGCAAAAGTGCGAAGCGGTTTTGCGTAGGATAATGCGTAAAAATAAAAGATAGAGCGGTTCCGCGATTCCGTGAAAACAGGAACCGCTCTAGGCGAGGGATTTCTGCTGCATCCAGACGAGAGCGAACGCCATCCATGAGTCAATCCGCGGACATGCCCGTCGCCCGCAAGCGCCCGGTGCGCTGGCATATTCTCGTATTCCTGCTGCCCTGCGTGGCGGTCTATACGGCGGTGATGGTATTGCCGCTGATCGAGACCCTGCGGGAGGCGTTCTATAACGTGGTGCACGGCCAGCGCGTCTTCGTGGGCCTCGCCAATTTCCGCGCGCTGTTCGGCGATCCCAACTGGTCCGCGGATTTCTGGAATGCCTTGAGAAACAACTTCATATTCTTCTGTATTCATATGCTGGTTCAGAATCCGGTCGGCATCCTGCTCGCCGCCATGCTGTCACTGCCGCGCCTGCGCTTTTCGGCCTTCTACCGCACGGCGATCTTCCTGCCGACGCTTCTGTCCTTCGTCATCGTCGGCTTCATCTGGAAGCTGATCCTGTCGCCGATCTGGGGCGTCGCGCCATGGATGATGGATATGGTCGGCCTGAAATGGGCGTTCGGGCCGTGGCTCGGCAAGGCCGACACGGCGCTCGTCACCGTGTCGCTGGTTTCGGTCTGGCAGTTCATCGGCATTCCGATGATGCTGATCTATGCCGCGCTGCTCAACATTCCCGATGAAATCATCGAGGCGGCCGAATGCGACGGCATCACCGGCTGGAGTCAGTTCTTCAAGATCAAGCTGCCCCTGATCCTGCCGTCCATCGGCCTGATCTCGGTGATGACATTCGTGGCCAATTTCAACGCCTTCGACCTGATCTATTCGATGCAAGGCGCGCTCGCCGGACCGGACAAGGCGACCGACATTCTCGGCACCTTCCTTTACCGCACCTTCTTCGGCTTCCAACTCCAACTCGGCGATCCGTCGATGGGCGCGACAATCGCCGCCGTGATGTTCCTCATCATCCTCGCCGGCGTTTCGCTCTATCTGTTCGGCATCCAGCGGCGCATGCGGCGCTACCAGTTCTGAGGGATGAAACCATGTCGAAAGCCCGCACATCGCCCCTTCGCTCCGCCGCCGTCCACGCCGCGCTGATCTTCTACATGCTGGTCGCCGTTTTCCCGGTGGCGCTGACGCTGATCAACTCCTTCAAGGACCGCAACGCGATCTTCCGCCAGCCCTTGCGGATACCGACGCCGGAAACGTTCAGCCTGATCGGCTATGAGACCGTGCTGAAACAAGGCTCGTTCCTGACCTATTTCGAGAACAGCGCCATCGTCACGGTGGTCAGCATCTTTCTGGTGATCCTGTTCGGCGCGATGGCGGCTTTCGCGCTTGCCGAATACCGGTTTCGGGGCAACATGCTGATGGGGCTTTATCTCGCCATCGGCATCATGATCCCGATCCGCCTCGGCACGGTAGCGCTGTTGCAGGGCATGGTGGCCGTCGGGCTGGTCAACACGCTGACGGCGCTGATCCTCGTCTATACGGCGCAAGGGTTGCCGCTTGCGATCTTCATCCTGTCGGAATTCATGCGCACCGTCTCCGACGACCTCAAGAATGCGGGCCGCATCGACGGCATGTCGGAATATGCCATCTTCTTCAAGCTGGTGCTACCGCTGATCCGCCCGGCCATGGCGACGGTTGCCGTCTTCACCATGATCCCGATCTGGAACGATCTCTGGTTCCCGCTGATCCTCGCGCCCGGCGAGTCTACCAAGACGGTGACGCTGGGCGCACAGCTTTTCATCGGCCAGTTCGTCACCAACTGGAACGCGGTGCTGGCCGCGCTGTCGCTGGCCATGTTCCCGATCCTCATCCTCTATGTTCTCTTCTCGCGGCAACTGATCCGCGGGATTACGGCCGGAGCCGTCAAATGACTTCTGAAATGCCCATCCGTGTTCTTTCCGCCGGTCTCGGCAATATGGGGCGCAGCCATGCCCTGGCCTATCACCGCAATCCGGGTTTCGAGATCGTGGGCCTCGTCAACCGTACGAAAGTCGCCGTGCCGGACGAACTCATAGGTTACGAAATCCACCCGTCCTTTCACGAGGCCCTTGCCGAACTGAAACCCGATCTCGCCTGCATCGCCACCTATTCGGAAAGCCATGCCGAATACGCCGTTGCGGCCATGGAGCAGGGCGCGCATGTCTTCGTGGAAAAGCCGCTGGCGACCACGGTGGCGGATGCGCGCCGCGTGCTCGACTGCGCGCGCGCCAACGGGCGTAAGCTGGTGGTGGGCTACATATTGCGCCATCACCCGTCATGGATGCGGCTGATCGAGGAAGCGCGCAATCTCGGCGGCCCTTACGTCTTCCGCATGAACCTCAACCAGCAGTCCAGCGGCGCGACGTGGGAGACGCACAAGAACCTGATGAACACCACACCCCCGATCGTCGATTGCGGTGTGCATTATGTGGATGTCATGTGCCAGATCACCGACGCGAAGCCGGTGGAGGTGCGCGGCATGGGCCTGCGCCTTTCCGACGAGATCGCGCCGGACATGTATAATTATGGCCATTTGCAGGTGTTGTTCGATGACGGCACGGTCGGCTGGTACGAGGCGGGCTGGGGGCCGATGATGTCGGAAACCGCCTTCTTCGTGAAGGACGTGATCTCGCCGAAAGGCTGCGTCTCCATCGTCATGAACGAGGCGACGACCAAGTCCGACGACGTGGACGCGCACACCAAGACCTCGACCATCCGCATCCACCGCGCCGAGCGCGGGACGGACGGAAAGTTCCTCAAGCCCGACACCGATCTTTCCATGGCCGACGAGCCGGGCCATCAGGAACTGTGCGAGCGCGAGCAGGCCTTCATGCTGAAGGCCATCCGCGAGGATATCGACCTCGACCGCCATATGAACGACGCGCTGCAATCGCTGCGCATCTGCCTTGCCGCCGACGAAAGCGTGCGCACCGGCAAGCCCGTCAAACTGTAAGGAAACTGCCCGTGGGATCGCTTCAGCTCAAATCCGTCCACAAGCGTTACGGCGCGCAGGAGGTTCTGCAAGACATCAATCTGGAAGTGCGCGACGGCGAATTCATCATCTTTGTCGGGCCGTCCGGCTGCGGAAAATCCACGCTGCTGCGCTCCATCGCCGGGCTTGAGGACGTATCCGCCGGCGCTGTGCTGATCAACGGCAAGGACGTGACCGTCACGCCGCCGTCGAAGCGCGGCATCGCCATGGTGTTCCAGTCCTATGCGCTCTATCCGCATCTGTCGGTGAAGGACAATATGGGCCTCGGCCTCAAGCAGGCCGGCACGCCGAAGGCCGAGATCGAAACGCGCGTGGCGCGTGCGTCCTCCATGCTGTCGCTCGATCCCTATCTCGCGCGCCGTCCGGCGGAAATGTCCGGCGGCCAGCGGCAGCGCGTCGCCATCGGCCGCGCACTGGTGCGCGATCCTGAACTGTTCCTGTTCGATGAGCCGCTGTCGAACCTCGACGCCGCGCTGCGCGTGCAGACGCGGCTCGAAATCGCCAGACTGCACCGCGAACTGAAAGCGACGATGATCTACGTCACCCACGATCAGGTGGAGGCGATGACGCTCGCCGACCGGATCGTGGTGCTGAGCGCGGGCCGCATCGAGCAGATCGGTACGCCGATGGAGCTTTACAACCGCCCGGACAATCTGTTCGTGGCCGGCTTCATCGGATCGCCGCAGATGAATTTCATCGACGCGGCGCGCATCGGCGAAAGCGGCGCGAAAACCTTCGGCATTCGGCCCGAACATCTTTCGGTAAGCCGCGAGAACGGGCGCTGGAAGGGCAAGGTCATCCATGCGGAGCATCTGGGTGCGGACACCATCCTCTACATAGAAACGGAAGCAGCAGGGCTGATAACCGTGCGGCTGTTCGGCGAGCAGCATTATGACGAGGACGATGTGATTTTCGTCACGCCGGACGAGGGCAAGGCGCATCGTTTCGACGCCGAGGGCAGGGTGATCCGGTAAGGCTGACGGATCAGGATTTGCCCTTGCGCTCGTGCCGCCAGACAAAGATGGCGGCGCCGGCCACCATCGCGGCGAGCGTGAACCATGTGATCGCATAGGAAAGGTGTGCGTTGCGGAATTTCACCACCGTCAGCCCGCCGATCGGATAGGCATCCGGATTGCGTCCCGCATCCGCGTCGATGAAATAGGGCGCGACGGGGCCGAGATTTTCCTTCGCCGCGAAAGCCGCCACATCGCGCGAGTTCCAGTCGTTGCGCGCAGGATCGTTGGGGCGCAGGAAAAAGCCGCCCGGTTCGGGCATGCGCAGCAGTCCCGTCACGGTGGTCTGGCCCGCGATCTGCAACTGGGGACCGAGCGCCGGTTTACTACCCTGCTGAACCGGCACGAAACCGCGATTGACGAAGGTCAGCGCGCCATCCGCCGAGCGCATCGGCGTCAGGACCCAATAACCCATGCCGCGCTCGGTCAGCGCATGGACCAGTATTTCCTTGTCGTTCAGATAGGTGCCGGTCAGCGTGACATGCCGGTATTCGTCGTCCTTCGCATTGACTTGCGGCCATTCGTTCCTGCCCGGAGCCGGCACGGGCGCGGCATGGACGCGCGCATCCACGCGGGCGATGAGAGCGAGTTTCCACTGCAAGCGTTCGATCTGCCAGATGCCGAGCCCGACAAACAGAACGAAGAAGATCAGGCCCAGCACCGCCATGAAGCCGAGAAAAAGGCCGGATTTTTTCTCCGCTACCCGTTCTTGTCCGTCTGCCGTCATGGATTTTGTGATCCGATATTCCTGATTGTCCCGAAGATGGGCGATACTTACTCCAGTGCCTCGCGTTTAGAAAGTCCGGCGGCGGAACAAGAACGTGATCGGTCCTTGCCTCCTCCTGCATGCGCCATGGGTCGTAGGGGAGGGATGAGGTTTTCGGGAAATGTGCTGAAACCGCATAAAAAAAGCGCGCCTGAAGCGCGCTTTACTGAATTTGGATGAGACCCGGCGTTGCGTCAGCCGATCTTGTGTGCCCGGCGGCGGCGGTGCGAATAACCTCCCTTGGACAGGCGCAATATGTTGCAGACCTGTGTCTTGTCCTCGGACGGCTTGGCCTCCTGCGTATGAATGCGCTGCAATATCTGCAGGGTAACGGTGCGATCCTTTTCGCTCGGTCCGATGATGATACTTCGCATCAAACTATCTCCCTGTTTGCGCATTTCCGGCGAAACAGCGAAGCGACTTCGCCGATCGGAAAACGCGGTGACAACACTGGCACAGGGCAGCCTCCGGGCTACCCCGGCCGGCTCATCAGGAATGCACGGATTATCGAATGGATGAAGTATTAACCAAATTTTATGTATTGACAAGCGCATTCGTGCAACAGTGTGCAAGCCCCTGATAACGCTGAAAAACGAAAGGCCGGGCGGCATGATGCAGCCCGGCCTCCAGCATTTCAGGCTATCGGGATCAGTCGTGATTCCCGTTCAGAATCTCACGCTTGCCGACATGATTCGCCGGGCCGACGAGACCTTCCTTTTCCATGCGCTCCACAAGCGAGGCGGCGCGGTTGTAGCCGATGCCGAGCCGGCGCTGGATATAGGAGGTGGAGCACTTCTTGTCGCGCATCACCACCTTCACCGCCTGCTCGTAGACGTCGGCTTCGTCGCCGTCTCCCATGGCCGTCGCGTCGAACACGGCGGCTTCGGGCGCGTCTTCCTCTTCGTCCTCGTCTTCCGTCACGGTCGCCAGATAATCCGGGCGGCCCTGTTCTTTCAGATGATCGACAACCTTTTCCACTTCCTCGTCGGAGACGAAGGGACCGTGAACGCGCACGATGCGCCCGCCGCCGGCCATGTGCAGCATGTCGCCCTGACCGAGAAGCTGTTCCGCCCCCATTTCACCGAGAATGGTGCGGCTGTCGATCTTCGACGTGACTTGAAACGAGATGCGGGTCGGGAAATTGGCCTTGATCGTGCCGGTAATGACATCGACCGACGGGCGCTGTGTCGCCATGATCAGGTGAATGCCGGCGGCACGGGCCATCTGGGCGAGGCGCTGCACCGCGCCTTCGATGTCCTTGCCGGCGACCATCATCAGGTCGGCCATCTCGTCGATGATGACGACGATATAGGGCATCGGCGTCAGGTCGAGTTCTTCCTGCACATAGGTCGGCTCGCCGGTTTCCTTGTCGAAGCCGGACTGCACCGTGCACATGACGGTCTCGCCTTTGCCTTTGGCGGAAGCCGCGCGCTGGTTGAAGCCCTCGATGTTGCGCACGCCGAGGCGGGCCATCTTGCGATAGCGGTCCTCCATTTCGCGCACGGCCCATTTCAGCGCCACGACGGCCTTCTTGGGGTCGGTCACGACCGGGGTGAGCAGGTGCGGGATGCCGTCATAGATCGACAGTTCCAGCATCTTCGGGTCCACCATGATGAGGCGGCATTCCTCAGGCTTGAAGCGGTAGAGCAACGACAGGATCATGGTATTGATGGCGACCGACTTGCCGGAGCCGGTGGTACCGGCCACCAGAAGGTGGGGCATCTTGGCCAGTTCCGCGATGATCGGCTCGCCGCCTATGCCCTTGCCGAGGCAGAGCGGCAGGCGGTAGCTAGACGATTCGAAGGCGCGCGAGTCGATCATTTCGCGCAGGTAAACGGTCTCGCGGTTGGCGTTCGGCAGTTCGATGCCGATGACGTTGCGGCCCGGAACCACCGCCACGCGGGCCGAAAGCGCCGACATGGAACGGGCGATATCGTCGGCAAGGCCGATGACACGCGAGGACTTGACGCCGGGGGCCGGCTCGAACTCGTAGAGGGTGACGACCGGACCGGGGCGGACATGGATGATCTCGCCGCGCACGCCGAAGTCCTCCAGCACGCTTTCCAGAAGCCCGGCGCTGCGCTCCAGCATTTCCTGCGTGATGATATTGCCTTCCTGCACGGGCGGCTGCTGCAACAGGTCGCGCGGCGGAAATTCGTAAGCGCCATGGACGACCGGCGCTTCCGCGCGGGGAAGGGGCTTGGGCTGATAAAGCGCGATGGCGGGCGCTGCCTTGCCGGGGGAGGGGGGCGCTTGCATCGCCGTTTCGATTGCGGCGGGCGCTTCAGCCTCGGCAGTTTCCGCGATCTCGTCCTCGGCGGCATTCTCGATGACGGGAGCAGGAGCTGCCACCGGCGCGACAACAGGTGCGACCGGGGTAACCGGAGCAGCCGGAATTTCGGCCCTGACTTCCACTGCCGGAGCAGGCGCGGGGATCGGCATGGGAGCAGGCTCTGGAGCGGCCACGGGGGCGGGCGCTTCCTCCTGTGATCGCGGCCATTCCCGGATACGGAAGCGGGCGAGAATGGATTCGACCGTCGGTGCCGGCTTCTTCGGTTCGGCCGGAGCAAGCGCAACGGGAGCAAGTCCCATTTCGGCCATGCTCTCGGGCGCGCATCCTTCCCAGAAGGCGGAATCGGAAAGCCACGCGAAACCGGATATGGGTGCGTCCGCTGCATCGGAGGCTTCGGCGGCGGGCGCGGCAGGTTCGGCCTGCACGGCTACAGGCGCAGCCGACACGACCGGAGGCGCGGGCGGGGCGACAGGGGCGGGAGTGACTGGGAGGGACGCGACGGATGGGCGCGCCATGGTACGCGAAACGGTATCCTGCAACGCCGCGACGGTCATGGGTTGCGCTTGGGGCTGCGTTTCCGCCGCCTTTTCCGTCTTGTCCAGAGCAGGGCGCTCGGGTGCGCGCCCGTTGATATCTGGCAGTTCCTCGCCGCGCCGGCGCAGTAGTTCCACTTCCGGCGTGCGCGTGAAACGGACATTAGCGCCCAGCGAGAAATGCATCTTCCAGGCGCCGTCGCTGGCGTCATTCGGTCCGCCCGCCGGGTCTTGCCGCAGCTTCGGGTCCGAGGCGTTTCCCGTGTGATTTCCAGTCGAATTGGGGAAATTTTCTCTCAAATTACGCATGACACCTGAACCATGGATTCTGTCGCCTGAATGAGCTTCAGTAATAGAAAATGAAGGTTAACAAGCCCCTTCATAAACATGCGGGCAAACCGAATTTTCTGTATGTCGGGGTAGGGGATCAGTCCCGCGCCAGCGCCACGACGGGATCGAGCAGCGAGGCGTTGCGGGCCGGAATGAAGCCGAAACCGATGCCGATCAGGCTCGAACAGACCAGCGCGACGACCATGGAGGCCGGAGAATAGATGAGCTGGAACATGGTGCTGAACTGCGCGAACAGCACGCCGAAGCCGACCGCGATCGCAACGCCCGTGATGCCGCCGATGAGACAGACCAGCACCGATTCGATCAGGAACTGCTGGAGAATATCGCTCTGGCGCGCGCCGATGGCCATGCGCACGCCGATCTCGTTGATTCGTTCCGACACCGAGACCAGCATGATGTTCATCACCCCGATGCCGCCTACGAAAAGCGAGATGCCGGCGATGCAGGCGATCAGCAGGGCCAGCATGGCGGTGGTGGCCTGAATGGTCTTTTGCAGGCTGTCGGTGTTGAAGATGAAGAAGTCCTGAGTGCCGTGGCGCTTGACGAGGAACTCGCGCACCATCCGCTCCGCCGCCTCGGGGTCCATGGTGTCGGCCACGCGCACGATGATGGTCTGGAGCGAACGCGAGCCGGTCATGCGCGTCTGCACCGTGGTATAGGGGAGGTAGACTTCGAGATTGGGCGAACCGCCCATGCCCTGATCTTCCGGCTTGACCACGCCGACGATGCGCACGGGCATGGTCTTGAGGATGACGATCTTGCCGATCACCGAGCCGTATTCATGCGGAAAAAGCGTCTTCGCCGTATTGGAATCGATCACCGCGTCCTGTGCGATGTCCTCCACGCTCTTGTGATCGAAGAAGCGGCCCTCGACGAGCTTGCTGTTGCGCGTTGCGAAATACTGCTCGCCCACGCCCTTCAGCGACACGCTCACCTCCTTGTCGTCGACGCGCACGGTGGCGGTGGTGGAGTTGGACGGCGTCGCCGCCACCACATAGGGCAGGCGGCCGAGTTGCGTCGCATCCGCAAGTGTCAGCGTGGTGATCTGCGCCGCCCGCACGTCGCCGAAGCCATGCCCCGGCCCGATATAGAGCGTGTTGGTGCCCAGATCGCTGATGCGTTCGAGGATCTGCTTCTGCGATCCCTGTCCGAGCGCCACCACGCAGACCACCGAGGCCGTGCCGATGATGATGCCCAGCATGGTGAGGAACGTGCGCATGCGATGCGCGTTCATCGAGCGCAGCGCCATGGCGAAGGCTTCGCTGAAACGTCCGCGCAGGCCGGAGAAGCGCGATTGCGGCTTTTCCGGGTGGGCGGGAGCGGTGATGCCGGTCCGGTCCGGCTCCGGTTCCCTGCGCGTGTCGGAGACGATGCGTCCGTCGCTGATTTCGATGATGCGCCGGGCGCGCTCGGCCACGTTGCGGTCATGGGTGACGATGACCACCGTGCGGCCGTCGCGGTTGAGTTCCTGGAGAATGCCGAGCACCTCGTCGCCGCTGTGGCTGTCCAGCGCGCCTGTCGGCTCGTCGGCGAGGATGACGTCGGCATTGTTGATGAGCGCGCGCGCGATGGAGACGCGCTGCTGCTGGCCGCCGGAAAGCTGGTTGGGACGGTGGTTCATGCGCTCGCCCATGCCGAGCCGGCGCAGGATGTCCATCGCCCGCGCCCGCCGGTCGGTTCGGCTCAGCCCCGCATAGATGGCGGGAATCTCGACATTGCCGACGGCGTCGAGTTCGTTCAGCAGGTGGTAGCGCTGGAAGATGAAGCCGAAATGCTCGCGCCGCAACTGCGCCAGCTCGTCCGCCTCCAGTTCGGAGGTGGAGCGGCCGGAAATGCGGTATTCGCCTTCGGAGGGCCGGTCGAGGCAGCCCAGAATGTTCATCAGCGTGGATTTGCCGGAACCGGACGCGCCGATGATCGCCACCATCTCGCCCCGCTCTATGGTGAGATCGATATGGTGGAGAACGGTCGTGAAGTCGTCGCCGGCGGGATAATGCCGGGAAACACCCTTCAGCGCGATCAGCGGTGCTTCGCTCATACAAGGCTCATGTCAGGGGCCTGGCGGTGGTCCGCCATCGGCCGTGGCCGTCGCGGTGCCGCCGCTTTTCAGCGAGCGTTCGTAGGCCATGTTGTCGGTGACGATCCTGTCGCCCTCCTTCAGCCCGGAACGGATTTCCGTGTTGATCTTGTCCGTGATGCCGGTCTCGACCGCGCGTTCCTCGATGCGCCTGCCGTTCGTCACCACATGCACCGTGGCCTTGCCCGGCGTCGCGCTATCCTTGAGCGCCGAGACGGGCGCGAGCAGCACATTGTCCGCCTTGGCGAGCAGGATATGCACCTCGGTCGTCATATAGGTGCGCAATATCCCGTCGGGGTTCGGCACGCTGAATATGCCTTTGTAATAAATGGCGGAAGAGGTGGAGCTACTGCTGGAGGAGGAGGAAAGGCTGCTCGACGAGGTGAAGCTCTTGTCGCTGACGATGGAATCGGGCGCTGGGTCGATCTTTTCCAGCTTCGACTCGTAGCGCTTGCCGCTCTGGCCGGAAATAGTGAAATAGAGCGGCATTCCGGGACGCACCAGCGTGACGTCCGCTTCCGAAATATCGGCCTCCACCGTCATCTGCTGCAACTGGCCGAGGATGGCGATGGTGGGCGCGGTCTGCTGCGCGTTGACGGTCTGGCCCTCCTGCACCACGGTGGCGAGGATGGTGCCGTCGATAGGCGCGGTGATGCGCGTATAGTCCAGATTGGTCTGGGCGATCTGCACGTCGATCTTTGACGCGGCGATGGCTGCCTCGCTGTTGGCGAGGTCGGCTTCCGCCGCCGCCTGCGTGGCGACGGCCTTGTCGTACTCGGCCTTGGCGACGGCGTTGCGACCGATCATCATCTGGTTGCGGACGAGATCCTGCTTCGCCAGCGCGAGATTGGCGATATCCTTGTCACGGGTCGCCTCGTTCTGGCGCAGCGTCGCCTGCGCCTTATTCAACTGGTTCTGCTGGTTGGTGGAATCGATCAGCGCCACGATATCGCCCGCCTTGACCTCCTGTCCCGGCCTGACCTTGAGCGAGAGGATGCGGCCCGTCGCCTGCGCGCCGATGGCGACAAGCCGGCTCGGTCGCAGCGTACCGGTGGCCAGCACCGAGCTTTCGATGTCGCCGCGCCGCACCATGGTGGTGGCGGGCAGGGGAGCTTCCTTGGTCCAGTGGCGAAGAGCGAGCCAGCCCGCCACCGCCGCGACGGCGAGAAGGACGAGCCAGAATCGCCAGCCGAATCTGCGCTTGGGTTTCATTGCGGTCTGGTTCCCCCTGCCGCCGGCGCCGCCGGCGCGCCTGCCGCAGGCTTGTCGGGGGTCACGATATGCGGTCCGGTGTAACCGTCCACGACCTCCGGTCTGTCGACATCGATGCGGCCGTTCCAGCCGCCGCCGAGCGCCTTCTGCAAGGCGACGTAATTGACCACCATATTGGTGCGCGCGTCCGCGAGGCTCGTTTCCTGCGTGAACAGATCGCGCTGCGCGGTGAGCACGTCGAGGAAGCTTTTGGTTCCGGCCTGATACTGATCGAGCGTCAGTTGGTTGATCTTGCGGCTGTTGACGACGATCCGCTGCAATTGCGCCACCTGCAACCGGTTCTGGTTCAGCGACACGCTGGCGTTTTCCACCTCGCTCAGCGCCGTCAGGATCGCCTTGCGGTAGGCGATGAAATACTGGTCGCGCTCGGCCTTCGCGAGGTCCACGTTGGCGCGCAACTGCCCGCCGTGGAAGAGCGGCACGGTGAGGCTCGGCCCAAAGGCCCAGCTTATCGTGGAGAGCTTGCCGAGATCGCCGAATTTCGTGCCGCCCGTGTTGACGTTGCCGGTGAGCGAGACGCTCGGATAGAGCGCGGCCTCGGACTGTCCGATCTTCGCCGTGGAACTGGCATAATCACGTTCCGCCGCGCGAATGTCCGGGCGGGTAAGAAGCAGGTCGGCCGGCAGGCCGGCGGACACCTTGCGCGGGACGGCCGGCACGGCGCGCGGCTTGTCGAGCTGGGCGGCCAGGGTCAGAGAGGACTGGCCGGTCAGAACGGAAAGCGCGTTCAGGTAATTGGCGTAGGCGATGCGCAGCGGCGGTATCTGCGCCTCGGTCTGCGCGGCCTGCGTTTCGGCACTCAGCAGGTCCACCTGCGATATGTTTCCGGCCGCGAGCTGGGTGCGCGTCAGCGCCACGGTGCGGCGCTGCGAGGCGGCGTTGCTGTGGGCGATGGCGATGTCGGCCTGCGCGCCGCGCAATTGCGCATAGTTGGTGGCGATGTCGCCGATCAGCGTGACCAGCGCGTCGCGAAGCTGCTCGTTCGCCGATTCGACGCTGTAATAAGCGGCCTCGGCCCCGCGCTTGTTGCCGCCGAAGAGATCGAGTTCCCATTGCGTCTGGAAGCCGCCGCTGAACTGGTTGGTCGCCCGCGTCCTGGCGCTGTCGGAACGCTGAAAGCTGCCGTTGGAGTCGAGCGTCGGATAGAGCGCCCCGCCGGCCGAGACGTAGGCGGCGCGCGCCTGCCGGATCTTGGCCTTCGCCGTCGCCACGTCCGGGCTGCCGGCGACGCCGGCGGCGATCAGCCGGTCGAGCACCGGATCGTTGAGGGTTTTCCACCAGTCGGCGAGCCGCGGTGCCCGCGTGCTGGCCTTGCTGTTCCAGCTTGCGGGCGTCACCACGACCGGCTTGCGATAGTCGGGGCCGACCGCCACGCAGGCCGCCATCAGTGGCAGAAGGCCGGAAAGGACAAGGAGGCGAACTGGCGGCTTCGTCAAAAAACTGGTCCTGAACAAGGTTGGGGTCACGCCGCCGGGCAGGACGGACATTGCTTCTTACACGGAACGGATGCGCCCGACAAAACCCAAAACGTTATGAACCACATCTTGTTACGCTTTTAAGGCAGTCTTCCGTCAAAGGCGCGGCCACATACCGGCCATGCACAGAAAAAACGGGAACATTTCGCATTCGCTTCGATCGATCGCGCTGCCTTTTCATCAAAAGCCGATTGACAGGCGTTTCCGGCATGTCATCAATGCGCGGCATCGAAAACTGGCCGCGGCCGGAGCACGGGACATATCAGCATGAAGCTTACGATTGAACAGGTGCTCGATCGGGCAGGGGCGGGTGCATTCCAGCGCAATCTGCTCTGGGTTTTCGGCCTCGTCTGGGCGGCCGATGCCATGCAGGTGCTGGCGGTAGGGTTCACCGCGGCCCCCATTGCCAAAACCTTCGGCCTTTCCGTGCCGGAAGCCCTGCAAACCGGCACGCTGTTCTTCCTCGGCATGATGATCGGCGCAGCCCTTTTCGGCAGGCTCGCGGACAAATATGGCCGCCGCCGCGTGCTGCTCCTCACCGTCGCCTGCGATGCCGTTTTCGGCCTGCTCTCGGTTTTCGCGCCGAATTTCGGACTGCTGCTCGCCCTGCGCTTTCTCACCGGCGTGGCGGTGGGCGGCACATTGCCGGTCGATTACGCCATGATGGCCGAATTCCTGCCGGCGAAGAATCGCGGCCGCTGGCTGGTGATGCTGGAAGGCTTCTGGGCCATCGGAACGGTGGTAATCGCGCTGGCGGCATGGGCGGCGAGCCTTGCCGGCGTCGCCGACGCATGGCGCTATATCTTCGTCGTTACCGGAGCGCCGGCGCTGATCGGCATCGGGTTACGCCTCTGGGTGCCGGAATCGCCCATGCACCTCCTGAAATCCGGCCAGATGGAGCAGGCGAAACAGGTCCTGAACCGCGTGCTCATCCGCAACGGAGGGTTGACGCTCACAAGCAGCGACGAACTGGAAGCGCCGCGCGCGGTCGCACAGGGCGGGCTGTTCTCGCCGGTCTTGCGCCGGCGCACGCTGGCCATGATAGCGATCTGGTTCCTCGTTTCGGTCTCCTATTACGGCATCTTCACATGGATTCCGGCGAAACTCGCCGGCGACGGCTTCGGCTTCGTGCGTGGCTATGGCTTCCTCGTTCTGGTGGCGCTGGCGCAGGTGCCGGGCTATGCGCTGGCCGCGTGGGGCGTGGAGGCATGGGGCAGGCGCAGCACGCTGATCGGGTTTCTGTTCCTGAGCGCGGCGGCCTGCGTGCTGTTCACGCTCGCAACCGGTACGTTGGTGGTGGCCGCTTCCATCCTCATCATGAGTTTCGCACTGCTCGGCACGTGGGGCGCGCTCTATGCCTTTACGCCGGAACTTTATCCGACCGCGCTGCGCGCCAGCGGTATGGGCGCCGCCGGCGCGATGGCGCGTCTCGGCGGGCTGCTCGCCCCGTCAGCGGTTGCCATCGTCATCAGCCAGAGCTTCTATGTCGCCGTTGCGATGTTCGCGGCCCTTCTGGCGCTCGCGGGCATCGTTGCCTTCTTCATCGATGTGGAGACGCGCAGGCAGGCCTTGCAATAGCCGGCAAGGGCGGATCAGAGCGATTTGCGGAAAGTGAGGTTGAGGCGCACGCGCCCCAGCCGCTCGTGCATACCTTCCTTGAGCGCAAGGATGCCGTGATAAAAGAGTCGCGACGGGCCGCCCCACACCACCACGTCGCCATGGCGGAGCACATGGCGCGCGACCGGATCGCCGCGTTTCGCGCCGCCAAACTGGAAGGTTGCCGGCAGTCCGAGCGAGACCGACACGATGGGATTGGAAAAATCCCGCTCGTCCTTGTCCTGATGCAGCGCCATTTTCGCGCCCGGCTCGTAGCGGTTGACAAGGCAGGAATCGGGCGAAAAGGCCGGATAACCCGCTTCGCGCGCCGCCGTTTCGGCAAGGGTGCGCAATATGTCCGGCATTGGCGGCCATGGCCGGCCGGTATCGGGATCGGCAGAACTGTAACGATAACCGCGCCGGTCCGTCACCCAGCCGGCATCGCCGCAATTGGTCATGGCCACCGACATGCGATAGCCGCCCGGCGTCGTCATGTGACGGAAAGGCGCGGCGACGATGACATCCTCCAGCGCCGGCAGAATGGCATCTTCGTCCGGCAGCGCAAAGCCATGCAACAGCACAGCGCCGGGACCGAGAACCTCGCGGGTTTCCATTCGTGCAAACAGGTCTTCCATGCTATCTTTCTAGCACGGAATGGCGCAGACACCCGTGCAAATCGCCGCGGCGCCGAATGACCATGACGGCATAACGTTAGTTCCATAAGATAGATTATGCGATCATATCGTGCGTCCAAGGTACGATTTCACGACCGCATCGTGAGCCATGCGATGGCCGCGCAGAGGATCTGAAGCACGCCGCCCGCCAGCATGGCGAGGCGCAGGCCCCCGGCTCCGCCGCCCGTCATGGCGAAAGCCGTTCCGAGAATGGCGATGCCGCCGGTAGCACCTGTCATGCGCACGACGTTGATGAGCGCGCTGGCCGTACCCGACCGTGCCGCTTCGACCGCGCCGACGGCCGCTCCCATCAACGGTCCCGTGGCGAAGCCCATGCCAAGCCCGGTCAATGCCAGCCCGGCCTCCGTCACGGCGATGGTTGTGCGATCCGCGCCCGCGCCGATCAGCAGAAGGCCGCAGCCGATGATCGCGACCCCGGTGGTCGCCACGGCACGCGCGCCGTATCGCGCGACCAGAGCGCCGGAGAACGGCGAGACGGCGACGAAGACCAGCGCCATCGGCATCAGGGCTACGCCGGCTGCCACCGCCGAAAACCGTCCGGTTTCCTGCCATACGAGCGGCAGCAGGAAGAGGGTGGCATACATGCCGAAGGTCATTCCCGCGGTAGCTGTCGCCGCGCCGCGAAACGTACCGGAGCGGAAAATGCCGGGCGGCACGAGCGCGGCCTCTCCCCTGCCCGCTTCCACCCGGATGAACAGCACGAATGCGATGGCAGCGACCGTAAACGCAATTGCCGCCAGTTTCGGCGCGGTATGGGCCTCGATGGCGGCGAAGACGAGACCGCCAAGTGCTGTCGCGCCGAGGCACTGGGCCGCGCCGTCGAAATGCCGTCCCTGCGGATCGGAGGATTCCGGGATGGCGGAAAAAGCGAGGGCAAATGCGGCGATTCCCACGGGAATCACCACGAGGAAGATGCTGCGCCAGCCGAACCGGCCGATCAGCAGCCCGCCCAGCGTCGGGCCTATCGCCATGGCGACACCGTTGCACGCCGCCCAGATGCCGAGTGCGCGGCCGCGCTCTGCCGAATCGCGCCAGACCACGCGGATAATGGCCAGCGATGCCGGTATGAGCAGCGCCGCGCCAAGCCCGGCGAGCGCTCGTCCCGCAATCAGGATCGCGGCGGAAGGCGCTGCGGCGCAGAGCAGCGAGGCCGCCGTGAAGACGCCCGCTCCGGCCATGAAGATGCGCCGGCGTCCGTAGAGATCGGCCAGAAGCCCGCCCGTCAGCAACAGCACGGCATAGACGAGGTTGTAGCTGTCCACGATCCATTGCAGCGCGCCGATCCCGGCCTTGAGATCGGCACCGATGGCGCGTGTGGCAAGGTTGACGACGGCGGTATCGATCTGCGCGACGAGCACGGCGAGGCAGAGCGTCAGCAGTGTGAGGCCGCGGGGTGCTGCAACTTTTCGAGCGATGGAAAGGGAGGAATCTGTCTGCATGGCGGCAATCTTATCGATGCGCGCGACGCGATGTTTCGATGCGTATCGAAGCATCCGGCGGAATAAGATGATAATATGCGCATCAGGATCGGGAGACGAACATCATGGATTTGTCGAACATATCGGCTACGGCGTTTTTGATCGCAGACCAGACCCGCGTGGCGATCCTCATGAGGCTGATGGACGGACGGGCCCTACCCGCCGGCGAACTGGCCATTGCCGCGGGCGTAACGGCGCAGACCGCGAGTTCCCATCTCGCCCGGCTGCTCGAAGGCGGTTTCGTCATGGTGGAGACCGAGGGGCGGCACCGTTATTACCGGTTGTCCGGGAGCCACGTCGCGCAGGCTATAGAGCACCTTGCCACGATCCGGTCCGAAGCCCCGCGCCGCGCAAAGACACTGAGCCCGCTATACCGGCAATTGCGCTTCTGCCGCAGATGCTACGATCATCTGGCCGGACAGGTCGGCGTGGCCTTGACCCGCACGCTGGAAGAGCGCGATTACATCCGCCCCGTCGAGGACAAGCAATATGCCGTCACCGACGCCGGCGCCCGCTGGTTTGCCGATATCGGGCTGGATGTCGCATCGATCATGCCCACTCGGCGCGGTCTGGCGCGGCAATGCCTCGACTGCACGGAGCGCGTGCATCATCTGGCCGGGCCGCTCGGCGTCCATTTCATGGCGACGCTTTGCGAAAAAGGCTGGCTGCGCCGCGCGCCGGACTCGCGTGCGGTCACCGTGACGCCGAAAGGCTGGGTCGGGCTCAGGCAGTCGCTGGACATAAGCGAGGAGCGGATAGCCGTGCTCGCGCAGCCGCGTGAAACGCCGCTCTGGCTTTCGGTCAAGTGTTCAGGAACGAGTGAACCAGCACGGCGACGTTCAGGCTGACGATCGGGACGATGCAAGATGGGCGACCTCGCGAATCCAGGCCGGCCGCTCCCATCGCGGGTTTATCTTTCGGCGTGGTTTTCCAGCGCGTGGCAGCCGTATCCGGATCGTCGGCCGCATAGGCCGGCATCATCCGGCGCCACCGTCCTGAGGATCGAACTGCGAAAGGCGATTGAGTTCGGAGCGCAGGCGCTCCGCATCCAGCAGTTCGCTCTCGATCGCCGCATGGACGCGCGTCCAGATCGGCACCGCCTCGGCCAGAACCGCGCGGCCCGCCGGTGTCAGCCTTAGCAGGCGCGCGCGCCGGTCCGCCGGGTCTATCGATGTCTCGACGAGGCCCTGCCGCTCCAGCGGCTTGAGATTGGCGGTCAGGGTCGTCCGGTCCATCGCCAGCAATGCCGCGACGCTGCCGAGCTTGGGCGGTTCCGGCCGGTTGAGCGACATCAGCAGGGAAAACTGCCCGCTGGTGATGCCGACGGGCTTCAGCGCGATGTCGAAACGGCGGGCAAGCGCGCGCGCCGCCCGCTGCGCGTGAAGGCACAGGCAGGTGTCGCGGACGAGAAGCGTGGTCGAAAACGGAATATCCATCGGGGTGGTTGACATATCCGAAAATTTAGGTTGATATCAACTTATATAAAGCGCCATTCGCTGTCCACTGCCGCAATGCAGGTAGATCGCGACCCGCATGGAAGGTTTCATGGGAGCAGAGGAGACAATCATGAAAATCGTGACCAGCCTGAGTTTTCGGGGACAATGCCGCGAGGCGTTCGAGTTTTACGCCGAAGTTCTGGGCGGCAAGATTATCGCCGCCATAACCTATGGGGAAGCGCCGCCCGAAATGCCGATAACGGACGAGAAATACAAGAACTGGCTGATGCATTGCTGGCTCGAGGTTGGCGATCAGGCGCTGATGGGCGCCGATATGGATGTCGCATGGGCGCATAACATCGACAAGCCGAAAAACGGCTTCGACGTCACGCTGCACACCGGCGATGCTGCCGAAGGCCGGCGCTGGTTCGAGCGGCTGTCCGAAGGCGGAAAGCCGGGCATGCCGTTCGGCGAAACGTTCTGGTCGCCCGGTTTCGGTACGCTGGTGGACCGGTTCGGCATTCCGTGGATGATCAACACCGTGCCGTCGGCCGGCTGGAAACCGGCACAGAACTGATCCCTGCCCGGAGGCTTCGATGAACCACGCCTATCGGTCGGCGCCCTATCGCTGGGTGATCGTCGCGGCGGGCGGCCTGCTCGGCTGCGTCGCGATCGGTGCCATGTTTTCGCTGCCCGTCCTCCTGCGGCCCATGGCGGAGGATACCGGATGGTCCGTCACCGGCATATCGACGGCGATGACCATCGGCTTTCTCGCCATGGCGGCGGCCAGCATGGTCTGGGGCGGTCTCTCCGACCGCTTCGGCCCGCGTCCGGTGGTGCTGGCCGGCTCGGCCCTGCTGCCCGCAAGCCTCGCGCTGGCCAGCCGGGCGGGATCTCTCATCGAGTTCCAGTTCCTGTTCGGGTTGCTGGTGGGCGTGGCGGGGGCGGCTGTCCTGCCGCCGATGATGGCGGCGGTGACAGGCTGGTTCGACACGCAGCGCGGGCTTGCGGTATCGCTGGTCTCCGCTGGCATGGGCATGGCGCCGATGACCATGTCGCCGCTCGCCGCATGGCTGGTGACGATCCATGACTGGCGCACCACCATGCTGATCGTCGCCGGCATCACGGCGATCCTGATGATTCCGGCAGCCCTGCTCGTGCGGCGCCCACCCATGCCGGCGGACACGCAGGCCGGAACGGCGGCTGGCGACGGACCGCAGATGGACATGACGGTCGGAGAAGCGGTGCGTTCTCCGCAATTCGTCACGCTGATGCTGGCGAATTTCTTTTGCTGCGCCACCCATTCGGGGCCTATCTTCCATACGGTGAGCTATGCGGTGACCTGCGGCATCCCGATGATCGCGGCGGTGACGATCTACAGCGTCGAGGGATTCGCCGGCATGTTCGGCCGCATCGGTTTCGGCCTCGCCGGCGACAGGTTCGGCGCGCAGCGCGTGCTCGTCATGGGGCTTCTGGCGCAGGCTTTCGGCGTGCTGGCCTATGCCTTCGTGCGCCAGCTCGAGGGCTTCTATGCGGTGGCGACGGTGGTCGGCTTCATCTATGCCGGCACGATGCCGCTCTACGCCGTTATCATCCGTGAGAATTTCCCGCTGCGCATGATGGGCACGATCATCGGCGGATCGGCGATGGCCGGTAGCCTCGGCATGGCGACCGGCCCGCTGTTCGGCGGCGTGATCTACGACCGCTTCGACAGCTATACGCTGATGTATATCGGCTCGTGGGGTCTGGGACTGGCGGCGACGCTCATCCTGACCGCGTTCCGCCCTTTCCCGGCAATGCGGGCGGAGAGTGCCGCTTGATATCAATAAAATATAATAATATCAATAATTTATGGCGGAAGGGGTGGGATTCGAACCCACGGTACAGTCTCCTGCACGCCGGTTTTCAAGACCGGTGCCTTAAACCGCTCGGCCACCCTTCCGGACGATGGGCACACCGGTTCTTCCGGCCGGCCAGTCATCGGATAATCCGGCCTTTTACCAGCTTTACCGGCGGCGTCAATGCGCCCTGCCCGCGCCGGTTCCTGCGCAGGTCCATGCAAATGCGGCCGCAATCCCGATGATATACCGAGCCCCGTGATTGACGGCGCGTGCCGCGCCGCCTAACCTCCAGCCGGATCAAAAAAAGCGTATACGGGGAAATCATGAGTCTGGAATCGGTCAAGGCGTTCTTCGCCGACAGGGCGCCCGAAATCGAGGTCATCGAATTGCCGACCAGTACCGCCACCGTGGCGCTTGCGGCCGAAGCGCATGGTGTCGAGCCGGGCCAGATCGCCAAGACGCTCTCCATCTCTGCGAAAGACCGGATCGTTCTCATCGTCACCCGCGGCGATGCGCGCATCGACAATCGCAAGTTCAAGGATCGTTTCGGCACCAAGCCGCGCATGCTCGACGCGGATGCCGTATTGGCCGAGACCAGCCATCCGGTCGGCGGCGTCTGTCCGTTCGGCCTGCCCGGCGCGTTGCCGGTCTACTGCGATATTTCGCTGAAGTCCTTCACGGAAGTGGTGCCGGCGGCAGGCGCGACCAACAGCGCGGTGCGCATCGCTCCCGAACGCCTAGCCGAACTGACCGCCGCCGAGTGGATCGATGTCTGCCAGTAAAGCATGTCGCGCAAAAGTGTGCAGCGGTTTTGCGATAACGACATGCGCAAAAACAAACGGTTAAAGCTTGGCGCGCAGCCCAGCCACACGGAGACGTGAAGCCTCTTCGCTCTTTTGATCTTTAAAGGTGAGAAAAGACTTCATATATTTTAAGAATTATTCTAAAGTGTCGATGGACAAAAATTTCTCTGAAGCGTTTCAGGCCGTTCCGGCCATACGCTTTCAGGACGTGCGAAAGGAACCGACATGCGTCTCACACGCCAGACGAATTACGCCGTTCGGATGCTCATGTATTGCGCGGCGAACGAGGGGCGCCTGAGCCGCGTTCCCGAGATCGCGCGGGCCTACAACGTTTCGGAACTTTTTCTGTTCAAGATTCTCCAGCCGCTCGTCGAGCACAAGCTGGTCGAGACGGTTCGCGGCCGCAATGGCGGCGTGCGCCTCGGCCGTGCGGCGAGCGAAATTTCGCTGTTCGACGTGGTGCGCGTGACCGAAGAGAATTTCGCCATGGCGGAATGCTTCGAGAACGAAGCCACCGAATGCCCGCTGGTCGACAGTTGCGCGCTCAACTCCGCGCTGCGCGAGGCGCTCAACGCCTTCTTCGGCGTGCTGATGAAATACAGCATCGCCGATCTGGTCAAGGCGCGGCCCAACGTGCGCGCCCTTCTGGGGCTGGATGAAGTGGAACAGGCGCGCGCCGCAGGCTGATCGTTTGTTTTTACGCATTTCCGAACGCATCGAAGCAGGTTCAGAAATCAGTCCCGTGGACTGATTTCGCTGCGGAGGCGATTCAGACTTTTGCAGGAAATGCCATCTTTCACTGGTCGCATTTCCGAACGCAAAACCGCTTCACACTTTTGCTGGAAATGCTCTACTCCGCCGCCGCGCGGATTGCCGATTGCGGCAGGACGAAGGGCACATTCCGCGCCGGCAGCACTCCCACCCTCAGCGCGCATTCATAGACGCGTTCCAGCCGCTCGTCGGTCAGCGCCTCCTGTGGCGGCGCGATCGTATCGAGCCTGCCCCCGCACATGACGGCGATGCGGTCGGCGAACATGGCGGTGAGATTGAGATCGTGCATGATCGCGATCACGCCGCCGCCGGCTTCCGCGAAGCCGCGCGCGATCTCCATAACAACGATCTGGTGGCGGATGTCGAGGTTCGACACCGGTTCGTCCAGAAACAGGTAGCGCGGCACTCCGTCCACCACCGGCCTCCAGACCTGACACAGCACGCGGGCAAGCTGCACGCGCTGCTGTTCGCCGCCGGAAAGCTCCTGATAGAGCCGCCTGCCCTGCCCGCCGAGATCGACCCTTTGCAGGGCGATGTCCGGCAGGTTTCCTTCCTCCGCGAGCGGCAGTCCGCTATAGCCGCCGGTCAGGCCGAGACGGACGATCTCGCGCACGGTGAAGGGAAAGGACAGGGCGCTCGCCTGCGGCAGCACGGCGCGCCGCGCTGCCATTTCCCAGGGCTTGAAGGCGCTGAAATCGCGCCCGTCCAGCAATACCGCGCCCGTATAGGGCAGATCGCCGGCCAAGGCGCGCAGCAGCGTGGTCTTGCCGGAGCCGTTGGGACCGACGATGGCGGTTATCTGTCCCGGCGCTGCGAAAAAGTCGATACCGGCCAGAATCCTGTTGCCGCCGAGACTTACGCCGAGATTTCTCGTTTCGATCATCGCCCCCCTCACAGGTCCAGAAGGCCGCGCTGGCGCAGCAATATCCATAGGAAGAACGGAGCGCCGCAGACCGCCGTGATGATGCCGATCGGCAGTTCGGCGGGCGCAACCACGGTACGGCTCAGCGCATCGGCCAGCAGCAGCAGAATGGCACCGAGAAGGGCCGCCGCAGGCAGGAGATAGCGATGGTCCGGCCCGATGACGAGGCGCAGCATGTGCGGCACCACGATGCCGATGAAGCCGATGCCGCCGGCCACCGCGACCGTTGCGCCCGTCGCCGCCGCCACGGTCACGATGGCGACGTTCTTGATGCGCTGCACGCGGATGCCGAGATGGCCCGCCACCGCCTCGCCGAGCGCCAGCGCGTTGAGGCCGTGCGCGAGAAAGGGAGATGCGACCAGCACCAGCGCGATAATCGGTCCGGCGGCGGCAATCTTGGTCCATGTCGCGCCGGCGAGCGATCCGAGGCCCCAGAAGGTGAGATCGCGCAACTGCCGATCATCGGCCATATAGACCAGAAGCCCGGTGGCGGCACCCGCCAGCGCACCGAGCGCGATGCCGGCGAGCAGCATGGTGGCGACCGAGGTGCGGCCGCGCCTTGTCGCGACACGGTAGAGCAGCCATGTGGTGAAAAGCCCGCCGAGAAAGGCGGCGAGCGGCAGGGCATAGATGCCGAGCAGCGCGGTCAGCGGCGCGAGCACGCTGCCGCCGAGCACGATCATCGATACCGCGCCGAGCCCTGCCCCCGAGCCTACGCCGACCAGCCCCGGGTCGGCCAGCGGATTGCGGAACAGGCCCTGCATCACTGCGCCGGAAACGGCAAGCCCGGCTCCGATCAGCATGCCCATGACGACGCGCGGCAGGCGGATATCCACGATGATGAGATGGTCGCGTCGGAAGGCTTCCGCCCCCTCTCCCGCCCCGCCGACGAGACCGCGCAGCAATGACAGCACCGAGGCGTCGGATGCACCGGCGGTAAGACTGAACAAGGCGGTCAGGCACAGAAGCACGGCAAGAACGCCGATGGCAAGCCGTGCGCGCGGCGCGCGGTCGCCGTTCTCTCTTTTCGTGGCTGGGTGCAACATGGTGAAGCCCTTGCCTTCCGCCACGCCGTCCTGGCTGGTCATTTTCGATTTCCTTGCCTTATCGTATGTGCAGGCGGACGCGCTCATTTCGCGTCTGCGGCGCCGTAGAGTTTCTCCGACAGGTCGCGGACGGCTTCGCCGGTGCGCGGACCGAAGCCGAGCAGATAAAGCCCGTCCATCGCCACGATATCGCCGCTGCGGCCGGCAGGCGTTTCCGCGATGGCCGGGTTCTTCAGCAATTCCGTGCTCGCGGCGCTGTGACCGCCATTGTTTATCATCAGGATCACGTCCGGCGCGGCCTTTTCGATCGCCTCGTCGGTCAGTTGCTTGTAGCCCGGGTACTGGTCGATGACGTTGACGCCGCCGGCGAGCTTGATGATTCCATCCGCCGCTGTGCCGGTGCCGGAAGCCATCAGCCGCCCGCCCTGCATGGAGAGGATGAAGAGCACGCGCTTGCGCGGATTATGGGCAGAAACACGTTTTTCGACGGCGTCGAGATCGGCGCTCACCTTCTCCGCCAGAACCTTCGCCTTGTCCTCGAGGCCGAGCGCCTTGCCCACTGCCTCGATCTTGGCCGTCACACCCTCGGCGGTATATTTGTCCGGCACGATCACCATCGGCACGGAAGCCTTCTTCAGCACGTCCAGCGTTTCCGGCGGGCCGCTGCCCTCGACCAGAAGGATGCCGCTCGGATTGACCGACAGCACGCTCTCGGGCGAAAGCCTGCGCATGTAGCCGACACTTTTCAGCTTCAGCGCCTCCGGCGGATAAAGGCTGGTGTCGTCGCGCGCGACGAGCATCTTTTCCGCGCCGAGCGCATAGACGATCTCCGTCAGCGCGCCGCCGATGGAGACGATGCGCGACGTGTCCGGAAACTGCGTGACCGGTTCGGCGCGGGCCAAGACCGCCGCACATGAAAGCGCCATCGCGGTCAAAGCCGCGACGCACATCGAACGCATTGCGAGATAATGCATGATCCGGACCTCAGGCGGCGGTGGACTGCGGCAGACGCGGCAGGTTTTCGGCGATCATGCGCCAATCCGCCCTCTCACCCTCGCCTTCATGGCGCTCGCCGAAGAACTGCACGATGAGATCGCCCTTGGCGTCATAGGCTTCGAGCGAGGTCACATGCCCGTCCTTCGTCGGCTTGCGCACCACCCATGCGTCGGCGATATGGTCGGCGCGCAGGTGCATGTGGAACGTCGGGTCGAGCACGTTGAGCCACGGCCCCATCGGCTTGATCTCGTGAATGAGGCCGGTATGGATCTGGATGCAGCCGCGATTGCCCACGAAGCACATGATCGGAATCTGTTCCTGCACGGCATGGTTCATCATGGCCTCGACGGACGAGCAGTCGACGCGCCATGCGAAATCCTGCCCCGCCAGGTGCACGGCCTGAAGCCGGTCCACGCCGAAATCCTTCAGCAGCCCGACGAACTGATGCACGTCCGTCAGCGCGCTCCAGCGTTCGCGGAAGGCGGCCGTATCCACCAGCGACAGGTCGGCTTTCGCTTTCCCGGACCGGATGGCGACGGTCTCGATGGAGGGCGACTGGTCCGCCGCCAGCAAATCGGACACCAGCGCGTCGTAGGCCGCCACATCGGAGGCAGGACGCAGGTGAATCTTGTGTACCGCCTCGCCCGCCTCGTCGAAGAATTGCAGGCTGCGGCGCACATCGTCGCCGTCGCGCTTGGCGACCGCGAAACCGTGCACCCAGTGCTTCGGGAATATGCGCAGGTCGATGTCCTTGCCGAGCGTCAGCGAGGCATGCTGCCCATAGACGGTCTTCTCGAACGGACCGATCTTCTCGTGCACCACGCTCTCGTTGCGCGTCAGCGCCATGACCTCGCCCAGCGACGGCGCGCGGGCAAGCAGCGTTTCCAGATCGGCGCGGATGCGGCGGGCGGACATCGCCGCGTCCTCGCCGAGACCGCAATGGGCCGCGACGAAATCGGCTTCGGAAATGCCGAGGCTCTGCGCGAAATCGCGTTCGCGCGATTTCGGATTGTCCGCCCGTGCCTTGAGTATCTGCTCTGGGGTGGGCCTGGATCGGGTCGTCATGGGAATATGCCTATTTGTTCAGGATGAGCTTGCCTTGGCGGGTGATCTTGAGACGATAGAGCGATCCGCCGTGCTCTATGCCCACTTCGCGGCAGGTGCCGAAGAGTTCGCGGCTGCCGTAAGTCTTGAGGGGCTGTTCCGGCAACAGCGACAGCGCGTGCAGGCCGGGCATCTCGCCTGCCTGACGGTCGATGCCTATGTGGTCGGGGCCGATATGGTCGGCAACCGGCCTGCTGCGCGCAAGCCGCGCCTGCATGTCGATATGAATGCGCCTGTTCATTTTCGCCTCACAAACACACCGGCCACGGGAATGCATCTGGCCGGAATTGATTTGTTGACAACCTCTGTCATGTTAAGTAATCACTGCATTACTGGAACGAACGAGTCAAGTTTAAATCTCGTTTTTCCCGGGCAAGCCACGAAGACGTCCTCTTCCCAGCCAGCGTTCGGCCCCGAAGCGCAAGCCTTCACCCAAGCTTTGCGCAAAGGGCACCAACTCATTGATTTTCATGTCTTCACCGTCGGAAACCTGACGGGTTGATCTCTGGCACACGAAGGAATGCAGGAATGCGGGCGACGATTCACGGGGTTTTCAGGCGGTCACATCTGGCAGGGAGCGGTCTCGCCATCGTTCTGGCGGCGCTGTCGTCACAAGCACTGGCACAGGAGCAGACCAGAGACGACAGCAATGGCGGGGTCACGCTCAATCCGATCGTCATCAAGAATGCGAAGGCCAAGGCCAATGCCAAACCGGGCGTCGCCCAAGGTGCGGTGCCGAGGGGGTCGGTCACGGATACGCCGCTTGCCAGCACCACGACGGCCGACGATATCCGCAAGAAGGACATCGATTCGCTGAAGGACGTCGGCAACACGACGGAGCCGGGCGTCACCTTCAGCAAGGGCGGCGACGTCAATATCCGCGGGCTGGACGGCGACCGCGTGCTGACCACCATCGACGGCATTCCCATTCCCCATGTCGAAACGGGATCGCGCGGCGGCCTGAACGAGGTCAGGGGCGGCGGTGTCGATTCCTACGATTTCTCCGCCCTGTCCACCCTCGACGTTCTTTACGGCGCGGACGCCAGCCGGGTCGGCGGCGGCGCGATGGGAGGCGCGCTGGTGCTGCGCACGCTCGAACCGGAAGACCTGCTCGCGCCCGGCAAGATGCTCGGCGGCGTCGCCAAACTCACCTATGACGGTTCCGACCGGTCCATCGTCGGCTCGGCGGCGGTGGCGCAGAGGGTGCGGAACACCTCACTGCTGTATCAGGGGTCCTACCAGTACGGCCATGAATTGCAGAACACCGGCGATGTCGGCGGCTATGGGGCGGCACGCACGGAAAGCGATCCGATGGACTACCATCGCAGCAACCTGATGTTCAAGCTGCGGCAGCAGCTCGAAGGCGGTCATATCATCGGGATCACGGCCGAGCGCAACCGCTTCGACTCCGACACCGATATCGATTCCGATCCGGGCACGACCTACGACAACAAGCGTTATTATCAGGACCAGATCAACGAGCGTGACCGTGTTTCGCTGGATTACCGCTACAAGGCGCCGAGCGAAGACAGCCTCGTCAACAACGCCTTCGCCACCATCTACTGGCAGCGGGTACACCGCAATGTCGGTCTCGACGCCTATCGCATATCGAGCCTGAAAGGGCCATATACGCGCGACTACGATCTGACCCAGCAGCAATGGGGGGCCACCGGCTCCGCCAATCTCGGTTTCGACACGGGCAGACTTACCCACTCTCTCACGCTCGGCGGTGATTTCAGCTTTGCCCAGAGCAAGCAATACATGTCCGGCGAGGACAACTGCACACGCGGCACGGCGACATTCCGGGAACAGATGGGCGTTTGCCCGTTCCTGCACATCAACCAGTCGGATACGCCGAAAGTCGATGCCTATCGGCTGGGCCTGTTCGCCGAAGACAAGATCACCATGGGCGATTCACGCTTCTCGGTCACACCCGGTGTGCGTTTCGACTGGTACCGTTACGAGCCGAAGATGACAGAAGAGTATGAGAAGAATTACGGCTTCTCGAAAGTGGGTCTGCCGAACGGCGCTTCCGGCAACCGCTTTTCGCCGAAGGTGCGCTTCGCCTATCAGGCGACGCCCGATCTCGAACTGTTCACCCAGCTTTCGACGACCTACAGGGCGCCGACCGTCGACGAGATGTATCTCAATTACACCTCGGCCTATTATGCAAGCTGGGGTAACCCGAACCTCAAGGCGGAAAGCGGCTACGGTATCGATGTCGGCGCGCGTTACGGCGACAAGCTGTCGGGCGGCAAGGTGACGTTCTTCGCCAACCGCTACAAGAACTTCATCGATACGGTGCAACTGCAATCGGACCTGTTTCCGTACGGCATAACGACCTATCGCAACCTGAACCGCGCCCGCATCGCCGGTGTGGAGGCGGAGGCGCATCACACCTTCCAGAGCGGTTTCGACGTGCATGGATCGGTCGCCTATTCCAAGCCGGTCAATCTGGACGACGATATCGCGCTCAATTCGGCCGTGCCGCTCAAGGGCGTGGTCGGTGTCGGCTATAACACCGATTTCTGGGGCGTGGACGCCAGCGTCGTCGCCGCCGCCCACCTCAAGCAGGTCTACCAGACGACATCGGGCAAGACGACCCGCCGCGTGCCGGGTTACGGCGTCGTCAACCTGACAGGCTGGTGGGAGCCGAAGCGGGCCAAGGGCATGCGTTTGCAGGCCGGCGTCTACAATCTGTTCAACCAGGAATATTACGATGCCGCCGCGCTTGGGGGCGTGACCACGGTGACAGAGCGCTTTTCGGAAGCGGGCCGCTACTTCAAGGTTTCGCTGACGCAGAAGTTCTGATCGGGCGAACCGTTTCGCCGCATCCAAGGGCCGGCTCTCCCCTGACCGCAGAGCCGGTCTCCTGTTTCCCGGATACGGCGTGGCGCGTGCGGCACCCTACCCCGCACGCGCCGAAAATTTCAGAGCGGTTCTAGCTAGAACCGCTCTATCTCTTTGTTTTTACGCATTTCCGAACGCAAAACCGCTACGCACTTTTGCTGGAAATGCTCTATAAAGCCAGTCCTGAGCAAGAAAGAAGGATGAGTCATGTTCATTGCCATGAACCGTTTCAGGGTGCGCGTCGGCAGCGAGGCCGATTTCGAAACCGTATGGAGGAACCGCGATTCGAAGCTGAACGAATTGCCCGGCTTCGAGAGCTTCCATTTGCTGCGCGGCGCGACCAACGAAGCGGAGGGTTATACGCTCTATGCTTCCCATACCGTCTGGAAGAGCCGCGAGGACTTCCTGTTCTGGACCAGATCGGAGCAGTTCCGCGAAGCGCATCGCAATGCCGGCGACAACAAGCCGCTCTATCTCGGGCCGCCGCAGTTCGAGGGCTTCGATTCCGTTATGGGCGAATAGGCCTCCGTGCCGGATCGGTGAATTCCGCAAAAATCGCCTCGCGCCATTCGCTCGGATGCTGTGATCCACAGCCCTGCGGCGAAATGGCGCATCTGTTGGGGTCGGTGGTCTTTCCGCCGCCCCGGCCCGCCCCGAAACGGCAAATCCCGTTTAAACATGGGCGCTTAACTCATATTTAGAATGATTCTAACCTATTGATTTTTAGAACATTTCAAAAACATAGCGTTTGACAAGACATGGCTTGCCTCGTCATAAGTTGACCCAGTTTGGCGGGTTATGAGTGCCTGCCGAAAGAATACCTTTGATGTTCGGGCCTTTAACCCTTGCAATTGGAGGAACCATTGTCCGGTTCAGTTTGCCCAAGCGTTGTCCGTAAAGTAATGCCGCATCTTCCTTGCGGTATTTTTTCGGTTATCGTTGAGGGTAAGCCGGGGAATCTCCTTCATGCGCGGTATTCCGCATTCGCTTTTTGCGATTCAGGTATGGAAGAATAGTTTCCATGCTGGTTTGTAGCTGCAACGTTATTACCGACAAGGATATCGAAGCGGTCGTGATCGAGCTTCTCGATCAGGATTGCTGGCAGCTTATTGTGCCCGGTACCGTCTATAACGCCATGTCCAAGAAAGGCCGCTGCTGCGGCTGCTTCCCAAACGTCGTGGAAACGATCATAAGGGTGACCGAAGAGTACCATCTTCGGAAGAACCAGATGGACGAGAATACGGTCCAGTTCATGGATCGCGTCCGTTCGTTACGCGACAAATTCGGGAGTACATGGAATGAAAGGCGAACCAAAGGTCATCGAGCGGCTTAACGAGGCCTTGTTTCTGGAACTGGGCGCGGTCAACCAGTACTGGCTGCATTACCGCCTTCTCGACGATTGGGGCTTCAAGCGCCTTGCCAAGAAGGAGCGCGCGGAATCCATCGAGGAAATGAACCATGCCGACAGGCTGGTCGAGCGCATTATCTTCCTCGAAGGTCACCCGAACCTGCAAACCGTCGCGCCGCTGCGCATCGGCCAGAACGTCAAGGAAGTTCTGGAGGCGGATCTCGCCGGCGAATACGACGCCCGCACCGCCTACAAGAAGTCGCGCGAGATTTGCGACCAGCTCGGCGACTATGTCTCCAAGCAGCTTTTCGATGAGCTTCTCGCCGATGAGGAAGGCCATATCGACTTCCTCGAAACCCAGCTCGACCTGCTCGCCAAGATCGGCGAGGAACGCTACGGCCAGCTCAACGCCTCGCCGGCCGACGAAGCCGAGTAAGCCCGTTTCGACCTTCACGAAAAGCCGGGGCGGCATCGCCCCGGCTTTTTCATTTACGGCAAATTCTTTACGTCCGCCCCCTCGCCGTGGTAAAGCGCGCGCAATTTCCGACAATCGTCAAGGTTTCTCCCATGAGCGCACCGCGCGTCAGTTTCGTTTCACTCGGCTGCCCGAAGGCACTGGTCGATTCCGAACGCATCATCACCAGCCTCCGCTCCGAGGGCTACGAGATTGCGCGCAAGCATGACGGGGCCGACCTCGTCATCGTCAACACCTGCGGTTTCCTCGATTCCGCCCGCGACGAGTCGCTTGAGGCCATCGGCCTCGCGCTCAACCAGAACGGCAAGGTGATCGTCACCGGCTGCCTCGGCGCCGAGCCGGAGGTGATCCGTGAACGCCACCCCAACGTGCTGGCCATCACCGGCCCGCAGGCCTATGAAAGCGTGATGAGCGCCGTGCATGAGGCAGCACCCCCGGCGCACGATCCCTTCGTGGACCTCGTGCCGCCGCAGGGCGTGAAGCTCACCCCGCGCCATTACGCCTATCTGAAAATCTCCGAGGGCTGCTCCAACCGCTGCTCCTTCTGCATCATCCCTGCCCTGCGCGGCGACCTCGTCTCGCGGCCGATCGACCAGGTGCTGCGCGAGGCGGAAAAGCTGGTCAAGGCGGGCGTGAAGGAAATCCTCGTCATCTCGCAGGACACCAGCGCCTACGGCCTCGACATCAAATATCAGGAAGCGATGTGGCGGGACCGCGCGGTGCGCACCAAGTTCCTCGACCTGTCGCGCGAATTGGGCGAGATGGGCGTCTGGGTGCGCATGCACTACGTCTATCCCTACCCGCATGTGGACGAGGTCATTCCGCTGATGGCGGAAGGCAAGATCCTGCCCTATCTCGACATCCCCTTCCAGCACGCCTCGCCGGCGGTGCTCAGGAACATGCGCCGCCCGGCGCATCAGGAAAAGACCGCGCGCCGCATCCAGGCCTGGCGCGAGACCTGCCCCGACCTCGCCGTGCGCTCCACCTTCATCGTCGGCTATCCGGGCGAGACCGAGGAGGATTTCCAGATGCTGCTCGACTGGCTCGACGAAGCCAAGATCGAGCGCGCCGGCTGCTTCAAATATGAGGCGGTCAAGGGCGCGAAAGCCAACGATCTCGGCCTCGATCCCGTGCCGGAAGAAGTGAAGGAAGCCCGCTGGCATCGCTTCATGGCCAAGCAGCAGCAGATTTCAACCAATCTTCTCAAGAAGAAGGTCGGCAAGCGCCTGCCCGTCATCATCGATGAAGCGCATGGAACCACGGCCAAGGGCCGCACCCGCTACGATGCGCCGGAGATCGACGGCAGCGTGCATATCCAGTCGCGCCGCCCCTTGCGCACCGGCGATATCGTGACGGTGAAGATCGAGGCCAGCGATGCTTACGATCTTCACGGCATGGCCGTGTGATACTGCTTTAGAAAAAGCGCATAGAACGTTGTTATAAAAGGAAAAGGGCGTGATATGGGCCCTTTTTCTTATGGCAGCAGGATGCTGGCTCCGGTCGTTTTGCGCGCTTCCAGATCCTCATGCGCCTTGCGGGCGTCCTGCAGCGCATAGGTCTGGTTGATCTCGATCTTCACCGCGCCGCTTTCCACCACGTCGAACAATTCTGCCGCGGTCTTTTCCAGATCGGCGCGTTTGGCGACATAGTTGAACAGCGTCGGCCGCGTGGCGAAAAGCGAGCCCTTCTGCGCCAGAAGGCTAAGGTCGAAGGGCGGGATCGAGCCGGAGGACTGGCCGAAGCAGGCGAACATGCCGAGCGGTTTCAGCACGTCGAGCGAGCCCATATAGGTGTCGCGGCCGACGGAATCATAGACCACGTCGACACCTTCACCCTTGGTCAGTTCACATACGCGCTCGACGAAATTCTCGGTGCGGTAGTTGATGACATGGTCGTAACCATGCGCCTTCGCAAGCGCGATCTTTTCCGCCGAACCGGCCGTACCGATGACGGTCGCGCCCAGATGCTTGGCCCATTGCCCGGCGATCAGCCCAACCCCGCCGGCCGCGGCATGGAACAGGATCGTTTGGCCGCGCTCGACACGGAAAGTGCGGCGCAACAGATATTGCGCCGTCATGCCCTTCAGCATCATCGCCGCCGCCGTCCTGAGATCGACGCCCGCTGGCACCTTCACCAGACGGTCGGCGGGCAGGATGCGCTCGTCGGCATAGGAGCCGGGCGTCGCGACATAGGCGACGCGGTCTCCGACATGCACATTCTCCACGCCCGCGCCGACGGCCACCACCGTGCCCGCGCCTTCATTGCCCGGCGTGAACGGCATAGCCGCCGCCTTGTAAAGCCCGGTGCGGAAATAGACGTCGATGAAATTGAGGCCCACGGCTTCGTGGCGCACCTTCGCCTCGCCCGGCCCCGGTTCGCCGATCGGCACCTGCTCATACTTCAGGACCTCCGGTCCGCCGGTCTGATGCACGCGGATGGCGTTTATCATTTCGTGTCTCCTGTCTTGTTCCTGCTCGCGCCTTTGATCGCCCCCTTGGCCGCGGCCTTCTCCGCCGCGACGACGGCGGCCGTGCGCCCGAGGTTTGGAAAGAGCTGCATGACCGCGCCGACGCAATAGATATAGATACCGGTCACGGAAACGCCCATCCGCACCCAGAGCGGCGCATCGAGCGTATAATAGAGCGCGATGATGCCGAAGGCGCACCAGAGCAGGAAAACGGTGAGATTGAGCGGGCGCAGACGCACCACCCGCACCGGATGCAGGAAGTGGATCGGCACGAAGGACAGCAATGCCGAGACGACGACGAAGCCGAAGGCCACCCATTCTCCCGGTTTGACGATGAAGAGCGTGAAGACCACCATGTTCCAGACCACGGGAAAGCCCTTGAAGAAGTTCTCCTTGGTCTTCATGCCCATATCGGCATAGTAGATCGCACTGGAAATGACGATGATCGCGCCCGATGTGAACGAGAGATAGGTACCCATGAAGCCGCTCTGGTAGAGCGCGAATGCCGGAATCAGCACATAGGTCACATAGTCGATGATGTTGTCGAGCAGTTCGCCCGACCAGTTCGGCAGGACATATTTGACTTCCAGCCGGCGAGCTATCGGACCGTCGATCCCGTCCACGAACAAGGCGAGGCCGAGCCACCACCACATGGCGGTATAGCGCCCGTCGCTGGCCGCGACGATGGACAGGAAGGCGAGGAACGAGCCGGAAGCCGTCAGCAGATGGACCGAAAACGCCTTGGCCTGCGGTGCGGTGACTTTCTTGGGCTTGAGTTTTCCGGTCAGTCTGGTTTTCACGCCGTCCGCCATTTCCCTGCCGCTGATATTTCACCGGGAGCCGATCCCGAATGCGGCGTTTTTTCGGTCTTGCCGGCTTGTTTACCGCGAAAAAGCCGATCTTTCACCAGCTTTCCGCCAATAAGGTGAAAAGAGCAAGGGAGGCGGCGGCAAATCGGCGTTCATTCCACGGAAGAATGGAGTTACGGTGCGCGGGATGTGGAAAAACGGCGGCGGTGCTGCCAACGAAATCAACGGGACGGCAGGGGATTTCTTTCTTTTTACCCCCGTTTGAGCTAAGCCGTTTCGCAGAATGGAGAAGCCGATGAACGATCTGGTTGCGAGCAAATCCCTCACCGATATCGTCATCAGCGGCGGCGGTCCCGCCGGGATGATGGCGGCACTGGCACTCGGCGCCGCCGGATGGCGGAGCGTCCTGATCGGTCCGGAGACCGATGCCGACGACCGCCGGACAACCGCGCTCATGATGCCGGCTATCCGCTTTCTGGGACAAATCGGCGTCTGGGACGCCATCGCCCCGGAAGCCGCCCCCCTCGCCTCGATGCGCATCGTCGACGCCACCCGCCGCCTGATCCGCAGTCCGGCCGTCACCTTCCGCGCCGGCGAGATCGGCGAAGAGGCCTTCGGCTACAACATCCCCAACGCGGTGCTCAATGCGAAGCTGGCGGAGGCCGTGGCAGGAAGCGGCAATATCCGGCGCATCACCACCCCGGCCATCGAATACCGGCCCAATGGCGATCACGTCACGGTGACGCTTGCCGGCGGCGACACGCTGCATGCGCGCCTGCTGGTCGCGGCCGACGGGCGCAATTCCGCCGCGCGTGAAGCTGCCGGTATCCGCGCGCGCCGCTGGACTTATCCGCAGACAGCGGTGGTACTCTCCTTCGCCCATACGGTCGATCACCAGAACGTTTCGACCGAGTTCCACACCGAGGAAGGCCCCTTCACGCAGGTGCCGCTCAAGGGGCGGCGTTCCAGCCTCGTCTGGGTGGTCAATCCCGCCCGCGCGGAAACGCTGCTCGCGCTGGACGATGCCGCACTCGCGGCGCGCATCGAGGAAATGATGCAGTGGATGCTCGGGCGCGTCGCCATAGACGTGCGCCCGCAGGCATGGCCGCTGTCCGGCCTCGTGCCGCATGCCTTCGCGGCGCATCGCACGATCCTGATCGGCGAGGCGGCGCATGTCTTCCCGCCTATCGGTGCCCAGGGGCTCAATCTCGGCACGCGCGACGTGGAGACGCTGGTGAGAGCGGTCGCCGGCGACCCCGGCGATCCAGGCTCAGACCGGGTCATGCGCGCCTACGACCGCGCGCGCCGCCCGGATATACTGGCGCGCACCGGGTCGGTGGACGCGCTCAACCGCTCGCTGCTCTCGTCCATGTTGCCGGCGCAGATCGCGCGCGGACTGGGGCTGGAAGCCCTGCGCTCCTTTGCGCCGCTGCGGGCCTTCTTCATGCGCGAGGGCCTGCGTCCGGGCAGCGGCTTCGCGCATTTCCTGCCCAGATCGCCCAGACTGCCGGGATCGGCGAACTGACCCTTCGTTACGGAAATATCGTGTGTTGCACCGGTCTTTCATTTGCCCCGGCGCGGCCTATATCCGCATGATGATCATGACACAGATAAAGCATGCGAAATTCCAGATCGGCCAGGTGGTTCGGCACCGGCTTTTCCCCTTCCGGGGCGTCATTTTCGACGTCGATCCCGAATTTGCCAATACGGAGGAATGGTACCAGTCCATTCCCGAAGAAGCGCGCCCGCGCCGGGACCAGCCTTTCTATCACCTGTTCGCGGAAAATGCGGAATCCGAATATGTGGCCTATGTGTCGGAGCAGAATCTCGTGGCCGACCCCAGCGGCGAGCCGCTGCGCCATCCGCAGATCAACGAGATGTTCGACCGGCTGGAAAACGGCGCCTACCGGGTGAAGGCGCAGCGCGCGAACTAGAGCGTTTCCAGCAAAAGTGCGAAGCGGTTTTGCGTCCGGAAATGCGTAAAAACAAAGAGATAGAGCGGTTCCGAGATTCCGTGAAGACAGGAGCCGTTCTAAAAACGGGGCTGAAACGAAAAAGGGGCGCCGGATGCGCCCCTTTCCCTGAACATATCCGCCTGCCTTACTTGGCGGCGTCCTTGGCCTTGTCCTGCTCGGCCTTCATCTTATCCTCGAACTCCTTCTGGCGCTTCTGGACGGCGTCCTGAAGTTCCTTCTGGCGCTGCTCGAGATCCGACTGCTTGAGCGGAGGGCCGCTGAGCGCCTGTCCGAAGCCAGACAGCGAGACCGGGATCGGATTGGGCTTGTTCTGATAGTTGACGGAAATGAGCGTCACCTTCTTGCCCTTCTGGAGCGCCTTGATGAGGTCGTCGTTGAGGGGCGCCTCGGCGATGCAGCGATCGGGGAAGCAGATGCCGTATTCGAGCTTGACCGGCTTGTTGTTGTCGATCTGCATGCCGACGCCGGCCGGGATCAGGCGGCCGATCGGCACCGTGACCTGAAAGATCTTGCGGTTGATCTTGCCCTTGATCTCGATCAGGTTCACCGCCGTCAGAAGCTGGCCGGAATCGGCCGTGACGATGTTCTGCGTGTTGCAGATGTCGTTGTCTTCCTGCTTGGAGCAAACCTTGAACCAACCCTGCGGCGGCTGCTGGGCGGACGCGGGCATCGTCGCGGCGGCAAGCAGGGCGAACGCGCCGGCCATGGCAGATGCGGCAGCGATTGTCTTCGTGCTGGACATGATCAACAGGTTCCTTTCAACACTTTGATCTGGTGTTCCCATTTTCCGGCAAAGCCAGCGATAGATTGTCACTGGTTTGAAAATGCGGCAACAGCGTGACTTTTCGGGATTTCCGGCCTGATCCCGGCAATCCTGATCCGGGGCGGTGTTACAACGACTGCCAGTGCGAATCCAGACAAGTTTCCATATTCGGCCCTGCAAATCCGCCAGAATCTGTATTTTGCTCGGCACTGTCGCGGCGGGGACACGCTCTTATTCCGCACACAATGCCGGTTCATGATATTTTCACCGCGCGAATCAATATGTTTCAGGGCATTCCCTTTGGAACGGCAGGAAATATCACGCTTGTTTACAATGGACGGGTGAAGTTGAACGGACCGATTGCCCTTCTGCGCGGCCTGCCGCGGCTCATGCTTTGGTGCTGGCTGCTGACGATCGCGGCCTTCATGCCGGGCGCCGGTGCTCTTGCAGCGCAGGATCAGGATCATGCCGCGCAGGCGCAGCCGGACCATGCCCCAGATTACGCATTGGCCATGCACGGCGACGTGGCCCTGCCGAAGAATTTCGACCACTTCCCCTACGCAAACCCGAACGCGCCCAAGGGCGGCAGGCTGACCATGGGCGTGGTCGGCACTTTCGACAGCCTCAACCCCTTCGTGCTGCAAAGCATGCGCACCACGGCGCGGGGCCTGTTCCTCGATGGGGAACTGGGCAGCCTCGTCTACGAGCCGCTGATGCAGCGCTCGCGCGACGAGCCGTTCACGCTCTATCCGCTCTTGGCCGAGAAGGTCGCCATCGACCCGGACCGCAAATGGGTGGAGTTCACGCTCGACCCGCGCGCCAGATGGTCGGACGGCCAGCCGGTGACGGTGGACGACGTGATCTTCACCTACGACCTGCTCACGAAAAAGGGGCGCCCGCCCTTCAACATGCGCATGGACCGGATCGCCAGGATCGAGAAGACCGGCGAGCGCTCGGTGCGCTTCGTCTTCAACGAAAAGTCGGATCGAGAATTTCCGCTGCTCATCGCCTCCACCATGCCGGTTCTGCCCAAACATGCCATCGATCCGGCCACTTTCGGCAATGCGACGCTGAAGCCGCCCATCGGCAGCGGGCCCTACCTGGTGGCGCAGGTGCAGCCGGGCCAGCGCATCGTCTACAAGCGCAATCCCGATTATTGGGGCAAGGACCTGCCCTCGCAGCGCGGCCTGAACAATTTCGGCACGCTCAGCATCGAATATTACCGCAACGAGACGTCGCTGTTCGAATCTTTCAAGAAGGGCCTGCTCGACATTTTCGTGGAGGGCAATCCGACACGCTGGGAAACGGGTTACAATTTCCCCGCCGTGCGCGAAGGCAAGGTCATCAAGGAGAGTTTCGAGAAGGGCACCCCGGCCAACATGCTGGGCTTCGTGTTCAACACGCGCCGTCCGGTCTTCGCCGACCGGAACATAAGGCAGGCGCTGGGCCTGCTGTTCGATTTCGAATGGGCCAACCGCAATCTCTTCGCCGGACAATACCGCCGCACCGAAAGCTTCTGGCAGGGTTCTGTGCTTTCCTCGGTCGGCAGGCCGGCGGATGCGCGCGAAAGGCAGTTGCTCGCCCCCTTCCCCAACGCGGTGCGCCCGGACGTGATGGACGGCACATGGCGCGCGCCCGTGACCGACGGCAGCGGCCATGACCGCGCGCCGGCGAAAAAGGCTTACGAACTCCTGCTCAAGGCCGGTTTCCACTTCGAGGACGGCAAGGCCATCGGGCCGGACGGCCAGCCGCTGCGCTTCGAGATCATGACGCGCTCGCCGGACGAGGAAAAGGTGGCGCTCGCCTATCAGCGCAACCTCTCCCGCCTCGGCATAGAGGCCGATGTGCGCACGGTGGACGACGCGCAATATCAGCAGCGCCTGCAAACCTTCGATTACGACATGATCCTCGGCTCGCTCACCGGTTCGCTTTCGCCCGGCAACGAGCAATGGATGCGCTGGGGTTCCGCCTCGCGCAACGTGCAGGGCAGCTTCAACTATGCCGGCGTCGCCAATCCCGCCGTGGACGCCATGATCAAGGCCATGCTCGCCGCGCGCACGCGCGCGGATTTCGTCAGCGCCGTGCGCGCGCTCGACCGCGTGCTCATCTCCGGCGACTACTATATCCCGCTCTATCACCTGCCCTATCAGTGGGTGGCACGCTGGAGCCGCATCGGCCATCCGACGAAAACGCCGCTCTTCGGCTATTACCTGCCGGCATGGTGGCGGATTAAGCAGTAATATAACCGGCAATAACGCTTTGCCTACAATAACGCTTTGATTGCGGTGCCATCCGCCCTACATGCATGGTCGATTGAGCATTTCCAGCAAAAGTGCGTAGCGGTTTTGCGTCCCGGAATGCGCACAGGTAAAGAGACAGACCGATGCGAGGGAGCGCCGCATGATCGGAAAGAAGATCACTATCGACGTGGTTTCGGATGTTGTGTGCCCGTGGTGCTTCCTCGGCCGCAAGCGGCTGGAAGCCGCATTGGCGCTTGTGCCGGACGTGGCGGCGGAAGTGCGCTGGCGGCCGTTCCAGCTCGACCCGAACCTGCCGCCGCAGGGCAAGGACCGCGCCGCCTATCTGCGCGAGAAATTCGGCAACGGCCCGAAGATTGACGACATCCACAGGCAACTGACGGAGCTGGGCGAGGAAAACGGCATCGCCTTCGATTTCGAGGCGATTACGCGCGCTCCGAACACGCTCGACGCGCACCGGTTGATCTACTGGGCGGCGCAGGCCGCACCCGGCACGCAGGACCGCATAGTGGGCGTTCTGTTCTCGCTCTACTTCGAGCAGGGCCAGGACATCGGCGACCACGAGGTGCTGGTGGACGCCGCGGCGAGCGTCGGCATGGATGCGGAGGTGGTGGCGCGGCTGTTGCAGAGCGACGCCGACAAGGCCACCATCCGCGAGGAGATCGACACCGCCAACCGCATCGGCGTGCGCGGCGTGCCCTGCTTCATCATCGACCAGAAATATGCCGTCATGGGCGCGCAGACGCCGGACGTGCTGGCCGACGCCATTCGCCAGACGGCGGAAGGCTTCGAGCCGGGCATCGCGGAAGACCGCTAGGGATCGATATTATGGACGCGAAGGAAGCGGCAGCCCATTGGGAAGGCAACGCCGAAGCATGGACGGCCCTGAGCCGGGCCGGCTATGACAAATACCGCGATGCGCTGAACACGCCGGCCTTTCTCGCCATGCTGCCGCCAGTGGCGGGGCTCGACGGGCTGGATATCGGTTGCGGCGAAGGCACCAACACGCGCGCGGTCGCCCGTCTCGGCGCGCGCATGACCGGGCTCGACGTCGCGCCCACCTTCATCTGTCACGCCCGTGAAACGGAAGCGGGCGACCCGCTCGGCATCGATTATGTGGTCGGCGACGGCCAGAACCTCGACTTCCCACCGGAGCGGTTCGATTTCGTCACCGCCTTCATGTCCCTGATGGACATGCCCGATCAGGCGCATGTCCTGAAAGGCGTCCATCGCGTGCTCAGGCCCGGCGGTTTCCTGCAATTCTCGATCCTGCATCCCTGCTTCGTGCCGCCGATGCGTCGCAATATCCGCGACGAGAACGGCGCACCGGTCGCGGTGCAGGTAGCCGACTATTTTCAGGAGGCGGACGGGCGCATCGAACGCTGGCTGTTTTCGTCAATGCCAGCCGGGGAGCGCGACAAATATCCGCTCTTTTCGGTTCCCCGCTTCCATCGCACGCTGACAAGCTGGGTTTCAATGATCGTGGAAGCCGGCCTTTCGATCGAGGCTTTCGGCGAGCCGATGGCGTCGGAAGAGGTGGCGGCCGCCGAGCCGATCGTCGCCGATACGCGCGTCGCGCCGATCTTCCTGCATGTGCGGGCGCGGAAGCCGCTGTAAGGCTTCTTCCGCCCCGATATTGCGTCTGACACGGAACGCAATATAGATGGAGCCATGTCGCTCTATCTGAAATCATGGCTATTCACGCTCTGGATAGTCGTCCTGATCTTCACCTTTTCTCACTGGCTGCCGCTGTTCGAAAGGCTGCTGGGACCCTTCGGCCTGATCGCCGGCTTTGCCTTCTTCATAGGGCACTGGTTTGCGGCGCTCTATGGCTTTTATTGTCCCGAATGCGGCCTTTCGGTCTATCGCAGCAGTAAGGGCCTTTTTGCCAGCTATGGTCCAATTCCCCGCCGACGGTGCGGGCATTGCGGACACGATCATTCCCGCACGACCACTGATTAATCGACCCTCGCTCCAGATGTAAAGCCTCCTTGACACCGTGCGGGCGTCCGCATATGTAAAGGTTACTTTACAGGAGGCATTATGATGAAGCATCGGTACTTGTGGGAATTGGGCATCAGCTTGGGCGCTTATGCTGTGGCTCTCGTTGCGTCCCTCTATCTGCTGGCGGACGGAAGAACGGGCGCTTCGCTGCGTCCGGTGCTTTCTCTGTTGCCGATGATCCCGGCTCTGGCGATTTGCTGGGCCGTCGTCCGTCAGCTTCGCCGCATGGACGAATTGCAGCGCAAGATGCAGTTCGAGGCGCTGGGGCTGGCCTTCGCCGCGACGGCCATTGCCACGTTCAGCTATGGCTTTCTGGAAAATGTCGGCTTTCCGCGTATTTCCATGTTCGCCGTCTGGCCTCTGATGGCCGGATTCTGGATCATAGGCGGCATTGTCAGCCGTCGCCGCTACGCATGAAGAACCGGCTCAAGGAACTGCGCAGCGAAAGGGGCTGGTCGCAGGGGGAGCTTGCCGCACGGCTGGACGTATCCCGTCAAACCGTCAACGCCATCGAAAACGGCCGCTACGATCCGAGCCTGCCCCTCGCCTTCGCCATCGCCCGCACCATGGGACTGAGGATCGAAGATATTTTCGAAGAGTAGCGGCGGTCAGGCCGCGGCGATCTTCGCCAGTTGCGTCATGACGACGGCGGAGCCGTTGAGGCGCTTTTCCGGCGTCGGCCAATCGCGGATGAAGACGATGCTCTGGTCCTGACGGATCTTGGCCATGGAGCCCTGCTCGCCGATCATCTTCACCAGCCCGACCGGATTGTTGAAGGTGGCGTTGCGGAACTGGATCACCACGCCCTTCGGCCCGGCGTCGAGCTTCTCCACATTGGCGCGGCGGCACAGCGCCTTGATATAGACGATCTTGAGGAGGTGCTGCACCTCTTCCGGCAGCGGGCCGAAACGGTCGATCAGCTCCGCGCCGAAGGCGTCGATCTCCTGCGGCTCCTCCAGATCGGCGAGGCGGCGATAGAGGCCGAGGCGCAGTTGCAGGTCGGGCACGTAAGCCTCGGGGATCATCACCGCCGTGCCGATGGCGATCTGCGGCGACCACTGGCTGTCCTCGACCTCGACCGAACCCTTGAGCGTCGCCACGGCTTCCTCCAGCATCTGCTGGTAAAGCTCGAAGCCCACTTCCTTGATATGGCCGGACTGTTCCTCGCCGAGAAGATTGCCCGCACCGCGAATGTCCATGTCGTGGCTCGCAAGCTGGAAGCCCGCGCCGAGCGTGTCGAGCGATTGCAGAACTTTCAGCCGCCTCTCCGCCATCTGAGTCAGCATCTTGCCCGCCGGCAGCGTGAACAGCGCGAAGGCGCGCTGCTTGGAGCGCCCGACGCGGCCGCGCAACTGGTACAATTGCGACAGGCCGAACATGTCGGCGCGGTGCACGATCATCGTGTTGGCGGTCGGAATGTCGAGGCCGGATTCCACGATGGTCGTGGACAGAAGCACGTCATACTGTCCGTCATAGAAGGCGTTCATGATGTCGTCGAGCACGCCCGGAGCCATCTGCCCGTGCGCCACCGCGACCTTCAGTTCCGGCACATGATTTTGCAGGAATTCCTGTATCTCGCCGAGGTCGGAAATGCGCGGGCAGACGTAAAAACTCTGGCCGCCGCGATAGCGCTCGCGCAGCAGCGTCTCGCGGATCACCAGCGGATCGAAGGGCGACACGAAGGTGCGCACCGCCATGCGGTCCACCGGCGGCGTGGTGATGAGCGACAATTCGCGCACGCCCGTCAGCGCAAGCTGCAAGGTGCGCGGGATCGGCGTGGCCGAAAGCGTGAGCACATGCACGTCGGATTTCAGCTCCTTCAGCCGTTCCTTGTGCTTGACGCCGAAATGCTGCTCCTCGTCGATGATGAGGAGGCCCAGATTCTTAAACTTGATCGAATTGCCGAGCAGCGCATGCGTGCCGACGACAATATCGACCGTGCCTTCCTCCAGCCCCTTCTTGGTGGCGGCCAGCTCCTTGGCCCCGACGAGGCGCGAAGCGTGCGCGACATGGATCGGCAGGCCGTGGAAGCGTGTGGAGAAGGTCTTGAAATGCTGGCGCGACAGAAGCGTGGTCGGCACGACCACAGCCACCTGCACGCCACTCATGGCGGCGATGAAGGCGGCGCGCAGCGCCACTTCCGTCTTGCCGAAGCCGACGTCGCCGCAGATGAGGCGGTCCATCGGCTTGCCCTCGGCCAGATCGTCGGCCACGGCCTCGATGGCGCGCATCTGGTCGTCGGTCTCGTCATAGGGGAACCGTGCGGCGAATTCGGCGTAAAGCCCGTCCGGCGGCGTCATCACCGGCGCGCCGCGCATCTGGCGCTCGGCGGCGATCTGGATCAGGTGGCCGGCGATCTCCAGGAGCCGCTTCTTGAGCTTGGCCTTGCGCGCCTGCCATGCCCCGCCGCCGAGCTTGTCCAGCACCGCGTCGGAGCCTTCCGAGCCGTAGCGCGACAGAAGCTCGATATTCTCCACCGGCAGGAACAGGCGGTCGTCGCCGGCATAGTGGATTTCGAGGCAGTCATGCGGCGCGCCCGCCGCCGTGATGGTCTTGAGGCCGACGAAGCGCCCGATGCCGTGATCGACATGGACGACGATATCGCCCGCCGTCAGCGAGGCGACCTCGGAGATGAAATCCTGATCGCGCTTGCGGCGCTTGGAGCGGCGGATGAGGCGGTCGCCGAGAATATCCTGCTCGGCCACCACGACGAGGTCGCCGGCGTCGAAGCCGCTTTCCACCGCCAGCACGGCCGCCGTGATCTTGTCGCGCGACAGCGCCTTGACCACGGAGAGCCGGTCGACCGTCTCGATCTTTTCCAGCCCATGCTCATCGAGCACCTGGCACAGCCGGTCGAGCGAGCCTTCCGACCACGCCGCAACCAGCACCTTCTTGCCCGAAGCGCGCAGTTCCGCGATGTGCTTCACCACCGCCTCGAACAGGTTCACGTCGGTCGCGGCGCGTTCCTCGGCGAAGCTGCGGCCCTTGTGCGCGTCGGCGTGGACGACCGTGCGGCCCGGCATGTCCGGCGCGCCGAAGGGGGTGAGGTCGACGCGCAGGCCCGTCGCGGCCACGGCGTCCTCCACCTGCGTGGGCGTGAGGTAGAGCGTCTCCGGCTTGACCGGCTTGTAGGGCACGGCGTCGCCGCCCGGCTCCTTGCCCTCGGCCTGCCGGAGCCGCGCCTCGTAATGGTCCACGACCATGGTGTGGCGCTCGGTCAGCGCCTCATGCACCAGATGGTCGAACACCACCGGCATGGGGCCGGCATGGTCGAACACCGTCTCCAGCCCGTCATAGAACAGCGGCAGCCAGTGCTCCATGCCGGCGAAGCGGCGGCCCTCGCTGATCGCCTGATAGAGCGCATCGTCGCGCTGCGGCGCGCCGAACATGGCGACGTAATTCCTGCGGAAGCGGCTGATCATGTCCGGCGTAAGCGTGATCTCGCTCATCGGCTGGAGCACGAATTCCTTGCGCGTGCCGGTGGTGCGCTGCGAGGCGGGATCGAAGGCGCGGATCGTCTCCAGCGTGTCGCCGAAGAAATCGAGCCGCAGCGGCTCTTCCGCGCCCGGCGCGTAGAGATCGAGAATGCCGCCGCGCACCGCATATTCGCCGATGTCGCGCACGGTCGAGACGCGCTCGAAGCCGTTGCGCTCCAGCCGCGCGGCGAGATCGTTCATGTCGAGCTGGTTACCGGGACGGGCAGAAATCACCTGTTCGGCAAGGGCTGCCTGCGGCGGCAGCCTTTGCAAAATGGCGTTGGCGGTGGTGAGCACGATGGCCGGATGCGGCGACTTCTTCAGCGCCGCCAAGGCGTTCAAGGCCGCGAGCCGCCGCGCCGAGGCGTCCGCGCCCGGCGACACGCGGTCATAGGGCAGGCAGTCCCATGCGGGCAGATGCAGCACCGGCAATTCCGGCGAGACGAAGCCCAGCACCTGCTCCAGATCGGCGATGCGCTGCCCGTCGCGCACGATATACATGATCGGCCCGTGTTCGCCGATCTCCTCCACCAGACGCGCGAGGCAAAAGGCCTCGAAACCGTCGGCGACGCCGTCGATCACCACATGGCGGCCAGTATCCGCTTTTGGGCCGGACTTGAGGCCGATCTTGCTGAAAACGGGCATTGTCTATCTCAGAATTCGATGCGGTCGCGGAAGGCGACGATATCGCGGAAAAGCGGTGTGTCGTATTCGGGCGGGGTCGGGCGCTCGCCCATCACCCATTGGAAAAGATCGCGGTCCAGCACTTCGAGAATCCGCTCGAACTCGTCGAGCTGATCGTCGGTGAAGCCGGCGATATAGGCGTCGGCATATTGGCCGAGAATCAGGTCCGTCTCGCGCATGCCGCGATGCCATGAGCGGAACAGCAGCTTGCGGCGGCGCACGTCCAGATTTTCCGTCGAACAGGTGCTGCCAGTCATCGCCGTCTCGCTTTCGGTGGGTTCGGATGCCGGTATATAGCATCTCACGCGCCGGTGGGAACCCGTTTCCTGACCCGGAACAAAAAGAGCACAGAAACTTTATCGCTTACCCTTGCCAGGGCTTGCTTGTGGCGGCGAAGCGGTTAATGCTCGCCGCCATGCGCCCGTCCTTGCTCGATCCCTTCTTCGCCTCCGTCCGCTCGCTTTCCGGCATCGGCCCGAAAGTGTCGGTTCTGCTCGGCAAGCTGCTGGGGACCGACGCGCCGGGCGCGGAGCCGAAAGTGGGCCAGCTTCTGTTCCTCGCGCCGCACAGCGTCATCGACCGGCGCAACCGGCCGGGGATCGCGAACGCGCCGGAAGGGACCGTCGTCACGCTGGAAGTGACGGTGGACCAGCACCAGCCCGCGCCGCCCGGACGCGGCAATGTCCCGCACCGCGTTTTCGCCCATGACGAGACCGGCGAGATCGCACTGACCTTCTTCCACGCGCAATTGCCGTGGCTGCAAAAAACGTTGCCCGAAGGCGAAACGGTGATCGTCTCCGGCAAGGTGGAATGGTTCAACGGCCGCGCCTCCATGGTGCACCCGGATTATATCGCCAGCCTCGAAGACGCGGCCAGCCTGCCCATGGTCGAGCCGGTCTATCCGCTCACCGCCGGCCTGTCGCCCAAGACGCTGGCGCGCGCCATGCGCGAGGCGTTGAGCCGCGCGCCGCAATTGCCGGAATGGATCGACGCGCCGCTGCTTGCGCGCGAGCGTTTCCCGGCTTTCCACGAGGCGATGCAGATTCTGCACCAGCCGCAGGAACCCACTGATATCGCGCTCGAAAGCGTCGCCCGGCGCAGGCTCGCCTATGACGAATTCCTCGCCGGGCAACTGGCGCTGGCGCTGGTGCGCGCCAAGACCATGCGGCTGTCGGGGCGTCCGCTGGAGGGCACAGGAAAAATCATCGCGGAAATCCTGCGCCACCTGCCCTATCGGCTTACCGGCGGGCAGGAACAGGCGGTGCGCGACATCGTCGCCGACCTCAAATCGCCGCAGCGCATGCTGCGGCTTTTGCAGGGCGACGTGGGTTCCGGCAAGACGGTGGTGGGGCTTCTGTCCATGGCGCACGCCGCCGAATCCGGCGGACAGTCGGCGCTGATGGCCCCAACGGAAGTGCTGGCACGGCAGCATTTCGCCACCATTGCGCCGCTCGCTGGAAAAGCGGGGCTGAAAGCCGCCCTGCTCACCGGCCGCGAAAAGGGCAAGGAGCGCGCCGCCGTTCTGGAGGGGCTGAAAAGCGGCACGGTCGATATCGTCATCGGCACCCATGCGCTGTTTCAGGAAAAGGTCGAATATCACGACCTCGTCTTCGTCATCATCGACGAGCAGCACCGTTTCGGCGTGCATCAGCGCCTGATGCTGACCGCCAAGGGAGCCGCGCCCGACATGCTGGTGATGACCGCGACGCCGATCCCGCGCACGCTGGTGCTGACCGCCTTCGGCGACATGGACGTATCGAAGCTCACCGAAAAACCCGCCGGCCGCCAGCCGATCACCACCGCGATCATACCCATGGAGCGCATGGGCGAACTGGTCGAGCGCATCCGCAAAGCAGTGGCGGAAGGCCAGAAAATCTACTGGATCTGCCCGCTGGTGGAAGAATCCGAGGTGGTGGAGCTGACTTCCGCCGAGGAGCGCTTCGAGAGCCTGAAATCCGTGTTCGGCGACCGCATCGGCCTGATCCACGGGCGCATGACGGCGGCGGAAAAGGACGAGGCCATGCGCGCCTTCAAGCAAGGCGAGACGCGGCTTTTGGTGGCCACCACGGTGATCGAGGTCGGCGTGGACGTGCCGGACGCCACCATCATCGTCATCGAACATGCCGAGCGTTTCGGGCTGGCGCAATTGCACCAGTTGCGCGGCCGCGTCGGGCGCGGCGACAAGCCCTCCACCTGCCTGCTGCTCTATAAAGGCCCGCTCGGCGAAGTGGCGCAGGCGCGGCTGAAGGTGATGCGCGAGACGGAGGACGGTTTCCGCATCGCCGAGGAAGATTTGAAGCTGCGCGGCGAAGGCGAGCTTCTCGGAACGCGCCAGTCCGGCACGCCCGGCTTCCGCATCGCCTCCATCGAGGCGCATGCCGACCTTCTCGAAATCTCGCGCAAGGATGCGCGCTATGTTCTGGCGAGCGATCCCGATCTTACATCCGAACGCGGACAGGCGCTGCGCGTGCTGCTTTATCTGTTCGGGCGGGATGAGGCTATCCGGCTGCTGCGGGCGGGATAGCGAAAGGCCGCATCGCCGTGGGCTCGAAGACGCGGCGCGCTGGTGCGGCGGCATCTCCCGATCTTTCGAGACGGCGTTCTTCGCAAAGCGAAGACCGCCTCCTCAAGATGAGGAGATGCGCGGACGTTTGCGCCAATGGATCGCGATAAGACTTGAATTGTCGGAAAGTCAGCAGCGATCAGAGAAGGTCAGCGGCGAACAAGGAAGGCTAGCAACGATCGAGGAAGGCCAGCAGCGATTGAGGAAGGTCGGCGGCGGCCAAGGAAGATTGGCGGCCGTCAAATAGAGCGCCGTTGAAGACAAGCGCGCCGCGCCTCATCCTGAGGAGCCGCCGCAGGCGGCGTCTCGAAGGGCGAGGCGCGGCCATGCCGATAAGGCCAAAGCTAGCGCTTCAGGATGCGGAGACATCCGAACCTTGCCGCCAACGGAGCGCCGAAACGAAAATGGCCGCATCGCTGCGGCCATTTCGATCATCTCATAAAGCTTTATCCGTAACGATCTGATTTTACTCGACCGTCACCGACTTGGCGAGGTTGCGCGGCTGGTCCACGTCGGTGCCCATCAGCACGGCGGTGTGATAGGCCAGCATCTGGATCGGCAGCGCATAGACGAGCGGCGTGATTAATTCCGGCACGTCCGGCAGCACGATGGTGGCCATGGTGTCGATGCTGGCGCTTTCCGCGCCCTTTTTGTCGGTGATCAGGATGATGCGGCCGCCCCGCGCCGCCACTTCCTGCATGTTGGAGACGGTCTTGTCGTAGAGCCGGTCGGACGGCGCGATGACGATCACGGGCATGGTCTCGTCGATCAGCGCGATGGGGCCGTGCTTCAGCTCGCCGGCGGCGTAGCCCTCGGCGTGAATATAGGAGATTTCCTTGAGCTTCAGCGCGCCTTCCATGGCGAGCGGATAGGACGTGCCGCGACCGAGATAGAGCACATGCTTGACCTTGGCCAGTTCCGTACACACCGCCGCGATCTGGTCTTCGAGCTTGAGCACCTGATTGATGAAGCGCGGCGCTTCGGAAAGCTGGCGCACCAGCTCCTTCTCGCGCCTGGCATCGATCGTCCCGCGCGCCTTGCCGGCGGCGATGGCGAGCGAGGCCATGGCCGAAAGCTGGCAGGTGAAGGCCTTGGTCGAGGCCACGCCGATCTCCGGCCCGGCGAGGATCGGGAACACGGCGTCGGATTCGCGCGCGATGGTCGAGCCGGTGACGTTGACCACCGAGGCGATCTTCAGCCCCTGCGACTTGCAATAGCGCAGCGAGGCCAGCGTATCGGCCGTCTCGCCCGACTGCGACACGAACATGGCCAGCGTGTTCTTCGACAGCGGCATTTCGCGATAGCGGAATTCCGACGCGATGTCGCCGTCGACCGGCAGGCGCGCGATCTGCTCGAACCAGTATTTGCCGACCGAAGCCGCGTAGAAGGCGGTGCCGCAGGCCGAGATGGTCAAGCCGTCGATGGCGCTGAAATCGACGCCGACGGCGTCGGAGCGCACTTCGCCCTTGTTGAAGTCGAGATAACGGGCCAGCGTGTGGGAAATGACTTCCGGCTGCTCCCACATCTCCTTCTGCATGAAGTGGCGGTGATTGCCCTTCGAGACGACGAAATTCGTCGCCTGCGACTTCTGCACCGGGCGCTGCACCTCGTTGTTGCTCTCGTCATATATGGTGACGCCCTTGCGCGTCAGCACCGCCCAGTCGCCGTCTTCCAGATAGGCGATGGTGTCGGTGAAGGGCGCGAGCGCGATGGCGTCGGAGCCGAGGAACATCTCGTCCTCGCCATAGCCTACCGCCAGCGGCGGACCCTGCCGCGCGCCGATCAAAAGCTCATCTTCGCCCTCGAACAGGAAGGCCAGCGCGAAAGCGCCCTGCAGCAGCGGCAGGCAGTCGCGCACGGCCTCGACCGGCGATTTGCCCTTCTCCAGCTCGCGCGTGACGAGATGGGCGACAGTCTCGGTGTCGGTTTCCGTCTCGAATATGACGCCCTCGGCTTCGAGCATCGCGCGCAGCTCGGCGAAATTCTCGATGATGCCATTGTGGACCACGGCAAGACGCGGCGTGATGTGCGGGTGCGCGTTGCGCTCCACCGGCTTGCCGTGGGTGGCCCAGCGGGTATGGCCGATGCCGATGACGCCCGGCAACGGCTCGCCGGCGAGGCGCTTCTCCAGATTGACCAGCTTGCCCTCGGCGCGGCGGCGGTCCAGCCGGCCGTTCTGCAGCGTGGCGATACCGGCGGAATCGTAGCCGCGATATTCGAGCCGCTTCAGCGCGTCCACCAGAAGCGGTGCGACTTCATCCCTACCGATAATGCCGATAATTCCGCACATAGGCTGCTCCAGACAAATATTTCAGGCCTTCAGCCTGCGGTTTAAAGAATTCGCGGCGCAACGGCAATCGGGATCGTCGTCGTTTCGCCTCGTCAATTGGTTTGTCTATTTCGCGATGGATTTCGCCGCTTTGATGGCAGCGTACTTCTCACGCAGAATGGTCGCCCGCCCTTCCTTGTTCTCCTGCCGCGCGCGCCCGAAGGCCAGCCCATCGGCGGGGACGTCGGATGTTATCACGCTGCCGGAGGCGATATAGGCGTTATCGCCGATCCTGACCGGCGCGACCAGTGACGAATTGGAGCCGACAAAGGCATTCTCCCCGATCTCGGTCCTGAATTTGTTGTAGCCGTCGTAATTGCAGGTGATCGTGCCCGCGCCGATATTGGCGGCCGAACCAACGGTGGCGTCGCCGATATAGGTCAGGTGGTTGATCTTGGCGCCCTTCTTCACATCGGCATTCTTCACTTCGCAGAAATTGCCGACCTTGGTTTTTTCGCCGAGATTGGCGCCGGGACGCAGGCGGGCGAACGGCCCGATCTCCGCATCGGGACCGATATGCGCGCCCTCCATATGCGTGAAGGAATGAATGAGCGCGCCGGAGGCCACCTGCACGCCGGGACCGAAAAACACGTTCGGCTCGATGATCACGTCGGCCTCGACCAGCGTGTCGTGGTGGAAGAACACGGTTTCCGGCGCGATCAGCGTCACGCCGGCAAGCATCATGTCGCGGCGCCTGCGGTTCTGCCAGATGGCCTCGGCCTCGGCCAGTTCCGCGCGGTTGTTGATGCCGATGACATTATCGACCGGCACTTCGATGGCCGCAACGTTCAGGCCCTTTTGATGGGCGATGGCGACGATGTCGGTCAGGTAATATTCGCCCTTGGCGTTGTCGTTGCCGACCGCGTCGAGCAGCGCCAGCGCATGGTCGCCGCGCACCGCCATCAGGCCGCCGTTGCAGAAGCCGATCTTTTTCTGCGCCTCGGTCGCTTCCTTCTCCTCGACGATGGCGGTCAACCGGCCGCCTTCCTCGATCAGCCGACCGTAGCCGTGCGGATTGGCCGGACGGAAGCCGATCACCACGATATCCGCGCCGCCGGCCAGCCGCGCGCGGGCGGCCTGCAGCGACTGCGCCTCGATCAGCGGCGTGTCGCCGAACACGATCAGGAGGTCGTCATAGCCGCGCGCGATGGCCGCGCGCGCCGCCAGCACCGCGTGCGCCGTGCCGAGCCGCTCGGTCTGCTCGAAGGCCGAGACGGGACCGGCGAATTTCTCCACCGCGTTGCGCACCGTTTCCGCGCCGCGCCCGACCACCAGCGCCACGTCGCTTTTGCCCGTTCCCTGCCCCGATTCCTGAACGGCCTTGACCACATGGCAGACCAAGGGCAGGCCGGCCACCTTGTGCAGCACTTTCGGCAGGCTCGATTTCATGCGGGTGCCTTCGCCGGCGGCGAGCACGATGGAGAGGCATGTGCGTTCGGTCATGGTCGGTCCGGGAGTATGAAAGGTCGGTTCGTTGATAGCATCAAGGCGTATATGGAAGATTAAGGGATATTATCCAAGCCGTCCCAGCACCGGAAATGCCTCCAGCAGCCAGAAAGAGAAGGATTGCATGCCGCCGGTCAGGAACAGCACGCCCGCGACGACGAGCAGCGCCCCCATCGCTTTCTCCACCTTGGAAAGATGTACGCGGAAATGCGACAGGAAGCGCATGAAGGCCCCGGAAAAGAGCGCGGCGATCAGGAAGGGAATACCGAGCCCCAGCGAGTAGACCGCGAGCAGTGCAGCCCCCGCGCCTACCGTTTCGCGACCACCGGCCAGCGTCAGGATCGGGCCGAGAACCGGGCCGATGCAGGGTGTCCAGCCGAAGGCGAAGGCAAGCCCCATGACATAGGCGCCGAGCGGCGAGGCAGGCGCGTTGCGCGCCTGGAAGCGCGCCTCGCGCGAGAGCAGCGACAGGCGCAATATGCCGAGAAAGTTCAGCCCCATCAGGATGATGACGAAGCCGGCGGCGACGGCGATCTCCTGCTGCCAGGCGCGCAGGAAGGCGCCCACCGAGGATGCGCCCGCGCCGAGCAGCACGAAGACCGTGGTGAAGCCGAGCACGAAACCGATCGCGGCCAGCGCGAGCTGGCGGCGCGCCGATGCGCCTGCCGCCTTTTCCGCGCGGAAATCCTCGACGCTGACCCCCGCCATGTAACACAGATAGGGCGGTACCAGCGGCAGCACGCAGGGTGACAGGAAGGACAAAGCCCCCGCCCCCGCCGCCGTCATATAGGAAATATCGAGCACCGATTCCTCATTTGCTTCTTCAATAGGCCCCGCTCTCGCTGCTGCATGGTTATAAGCCGGACAAATCGCGTCGATATATAGACCAAGATTGGTACGGCGTTGAATATTTTCGATGCGGCATTGTGCTCGACCACAGGTTCGGCCCAGATCGCCGCGCAGATTGGCGATGGTTTCCGTGCTGCTCGCACCTTCCTGCACGCGCACGCCAACGATAGTGGCCGAGACTTGGAAATCGCCAAGCTGGTCGTTGATAAGCTCGACTGCATTCGGGTCGGTGCCGGTCAAGCCCATCTTCGCCACGGTGGCCGTATCGTCAGAGTAGAACAGCACCGGGGTATTCAGGGGGAAGACAGTCGCGTCGGCTGCGGGCGCGGTGAAGACCAGACCGACAATCGACATATCCGTGGTTACTGCGGGAAGCGGCTGATCATCGACGCGCGTGATGGAAATGCCGAAAATCGGATCGGACATACCTTTTCTCCAAAAGAAAAAGCCCGCACGAGGCTGGCTTTCAGGGGGCGGATACGAAAAAGCCGCCCGGAGGCGGCTTGAACGATTTTTCGATATGGTTGGTTTTATTGGCCGAAAGGAACCTTTCCCCAAAGCTGGCCGGAAAAGCGGTTCATCACAGCGGCGCGAACGCGGTACGCGATTTTTTTGAATGGGCGCATCAGTTCACGCTTGAGCTTTGCAGCCCGCAACAGCTTTGCCTTTGCGCTCGGCGCGATCATACTGGCTGGAGCCTCGACCGACATAAACTGTTGCTGGATGCAGATTGCCGGAAACATTTGCAAGACGTTCAGGTCCGCAAAAGGCCCCTTGCCTGCGCGAAACATAAAATGATCCACGGGAACGGAAAATTTGTCACTTTCTGTCAACAGCCGTTGGGCGCATTGACGCGAAATAATATATCCCCCGGTGCCCACATGTTCCGCCTTTAGCAGACGCAGGGAATGACCTTGGATTTCGACAAACGCCCGCTTCTCAACAACGGTGTCGCGCATATATGTTTCCAGTTTGATGATATCGAACGATGCGGGCAACCAGTCCAGACTGGAAAATATGGCCTGTGCCGCCTTGCCGAAAACGGCGTCATCCTCGAATACGGCACAAAAAGGTTCACCACTCTCCACGAGCTTTTGCCAGCAACGCCGGTGACTTAAAAAGCAACATACGGTGCCATTGGAAAGCGCATCGTTGTCGCAATAGGTCCGCCGATCCGCATGAGTAAGGCTTTCGGCATCTATCGCTGAAACCCGTTCAAAGGGTAGATTTATAGCAGCAAATGCCATTTGCATTGCGCTCGCGCGGTCGGTCGCCCGATCAAGATTGATCAAGTATGTTTTCATGCTAGTCCCCCCAAAGCCACGATATGGAATTATCGCAACTTTTTGGGGTGCGCAACCTCCCGCTATCCGGGAAGAAGCTCTAATTCAATGCAACCGAAAAGCCCCACCCGGTTAACGCCGGGTGGGGCTTTTTTTTTGTTTTTCAGCCGCCGAATGCGATCAGGGCCGATTCTCTGCCGGAAAAAAGTCCGGATATTTTTCGTTACCCCAGATGTTACCCCGAGATCGGAAATTGACATTCCAGCACGATAGCGACTGAACTATGTAATTGATTTTGGTGAGCGCGCAGGGATTCGAACCCTGGACCTACTGATTAAAAGTCAGTTGCTCTACCGGCTGAGCTACGCGCTCCCGAAGGGGAGCGGTGCGTCCCCGGAAGTGCGGCGGAACATAAGGGCGGCTTTCGCAATGGTCAACACCGGAAAACTGCGTTTCGACCACATAAATTCAAAAAATCATGGGCTTCGCGCCCATCGTTCCGCAGCTGCCCCACGGCAGGGGCAATTTGCCATCTGGAAACAAAACGCCGAAGCGGCCATATGCCATCATCATGACCGACATATCCGCTCCCGTCACCCCAGAAATCCCGCGCCCGCGCGATACGCTCGATGTCCGTTTCCAGCCGATCGCGCCCGATGCGCCGCCGGTGGAATGGCTGGTCGCTGCGGGCCTCACCGATTACGAGGCGGCGCTTGCCTTCATGGAGGCGCGCGTGCAGGCGATCCGCGAGGGAACGGCCGATGAACTGGTCTGGCTGGTCGAGCATCCGCCGCTCTATACGGCGGGTACCAGCGCGCGGCCGCAGGACCTGCTGACGCCTGACCGTTTTCCGGTCTTCAGCACCGGGCGCGGCGGCGAATACACCTATCACGGTCCCGGCCAGCGCGTGGCCTATGTCATGCTGGACCTCAAGCGCCGGCGCGAGGACGTGCGCACCTTCGTGGCGGCGCTCGAACAATGGATCATCGACACGCTGTCGCAGTTCAACGTGAAGGGCGAGCGGCGCGAGGATCGCGTCGGCGTCTGGGTGGTGCGGCCGGAAAAGCCTCGCCTTGCCGACGGCGGTCTTTGCGAGGACAAGATCGCCGCCATCGGTATTCGCCTCCGCCGCTGGGTGAGCTTCCACGGCATCGCCATTAACGTCGAGCCGGAACTCGGCCATTACGGCGGCATCGTGCCCTGCGGCATCGCCGAGCACGGCGTCACCAGCCTTGTCGATCTCGGCCTGCCCGTCACCATGGGCGACGTGGATGTGGCGCTGGGCTCGGCCTTCGAGACGGTTTTCGGACCGCGCCGGGCCGTCTGAAGGTCAGACCTCCGTTTCGCCTTTCACCTTGCGCTCGCGCACGAAGACGTAGAAGCCCGATGCGATGATGACCGCGATGCCGAACCATTTCGAGCGTGTCGGAAAATCGCCGAACACGATCAGCCCGACCAGCACGGCATTGACGATTTCCAGATATTGAAACGGGGCCAGCAGCGAGGCGGGCGCAAGCTTGAAGGCCTGTACCACCATGAGGTGGCTGACCGTGCCGATGCCGCCCAGAAGCAGAAGCCAAAGCCATGCGTCGATCGTGTGGGGCAGGCCGAAGCGCATGTCGTCGAGGCTGGTTAGCGGCGCCACCGCCATGGCGAGAGCGGCGAATGCCGCGCCGCCGATGCCGGCGTGAAACTGCATGACGAGCGGGTTTTCCCGCGCGCCGTATTTGCGGTTGAGCATCAGATAGACCGCAAAGGAAAGCGCGGTGGCCAACGGCAGGAGCGCCACCATGCCGAAGATCGAAAAGCTCGGCTGGATGACGATCATCGTGCCGACGAGGCCGATGCCGACCGCGCTGAACCGCCGCCAGCCGACCTTTTCCTTCAGGAAAACCGCGGAAAGCAGCGTGAGGATCAGCGGCTCGGCGAAATAGATCGCCATCGCATCGGCGAGCGGCATATATTTGACCGCCGTGAAGAAACAAAGCCCGCTGATGCCCATCAGCGCGCCGCGCAGGAGATTGCCGCCGAGGTTGGAACTGCGCAGCGCACGCAGGCCGCCCGTGCCGGTGAGGATCGCGAACATCAGCGCGCATTGGACGAAATAGCGCATGAAGGTGACGGTGCCGGGCGGCATGCCGTCCATCATGGCCAGCCATTTGCCGATGGCGTCCATCAGCGGCAGCATCAGCACGGCGATCACCATCAGGATCATGCCTTGCACATGCGCCGTCACATCACCCGCCCGCCCGTCCCGCATAATTTCCCTCCCGCGTCCTGCACGGTTCTATTTCAGGCGCGCGCGTCTTTCCACTCTCCCGGGCGCGAAATCATGTGCGAAATCCTTTGATAAAGCGGTGCGAATCCGGAACGGAAAGCGAACTTCTGTCGCCTTTCGCGTTTCCGCATGGCATGATCCGGGTGATTCGCAGGACAGGAAGCCGATCGACAAGATGGATGACAGCAACGATCTCTTTTCGGGCGTGTTGAACAATGCGCGGGTGCGCCGGACCGCATCGCAGGGCGAAGCGGCGCCAATCGCCGCGCGTCCCGCGCCGGTGAGACCCGCCGCAGCGCCGAAGGCTGCGCCGTCCTCTTCCGGCGACGATTACAACGCCTCCTCGATCCGGGTTCTGGAAGGGCTGGAGCCGGTGCGCCTGCGCCCCGGCATGTATATCGGCGGCACGGACGAGAAGGCGCTGCATCATCTCTTTGCCGAGGTCATCGACAATTCGATGGACGAGGCGGTGGCCGGCCACGCCAATTTCATCGAAGTCGGCCTCGACGCGGAAGGCTTCATCACCGTCACCGACAACGGGCGCGGCATCCCGGTCGACGAGCATCCGCAGGCGCCGGGCAAATCCACGCTCGAAGTCATCATGACCAAGCTGCATGCCGGCGGCAAATTCGACGGCAAGGCCTACGAGACCTCCGGCGGCCTGCACGGCGTCGGCGTGTCGGTGGTCAACGCGCTGTCCGACGTCCTGGAAGTGGAAGTGGCGCGCAACCGCCGCCTCTATCGCCAGCGCTTCTCGCGCGGCATCCCGCAGGGCGGGCTTGAGGATCTTGGCGAGGTGCATAACCGGCGCGGCACGCGCGTGCGCTTTCATCCCGACCCGGATATTTTCGGCAAGAACGCGCATTTCGATCCGCACCGGCTGTATCGCATGGCGCGATCCAAGGCCTATCTGTTCGGTGGCGTCGAAATCCGCTGGAACTGCGATCCCGCGCTGCTCGATCCGAAGAAGGACACGCCGGAAAAGGCCGTGTTCCACTTTCCCGGGGGCCTGAAGGACTATCTTCAGGCGACGCTCGGCAAGGAGCATCAGGTCACGCGCGAAATCTTCGCCGGCAAGACCGAGAAGCAGGGCGGGCACGGCGCGGTGGAATGGGCGGTGTCGTGGTATGGCGGCGACGGCTTCGTCAATTCCTACTGCAACACGATCCCGACCGGCGACGGCGGCACGCATGAGGCGGGCCTGCGCATCGCGCTGACGCGCGGCCTGAAGGCCTATGCCGAACTGACCAACAACAAGCGCGCCTCCATCATCACCACCGATGACGTGATGACCTCGGCGGCGGCGATGCTGTCGGTGTTCATCCGCGAGCCGGAATTCGTCGGCCAGACCAAGGACAAGCTCGCCACGGTGGAGGCGCAGCGCATCGTGGAGAACGTGATCCGCGATCCGTTCGACCACTGGCTGGCGGCCTCGCCGCAGGAAGCCTCGCGCCTGCTCGACTGGGTGATCGAGCGTGCCGAGGAGCGCCTGCGCCGCCGGCAGGAAAAGGAAACGGTGCGCAAGAGCGCGACGCGCAAGCTGCGGCTGCCCGGCAAGCTCGCCGACTGCACGCAGAACGCGGCCGCCGGTGCGGAAATCTTCATCGTCGAGGGCGATTCGGCGGGCGGCTCCGCCAAGCAGGCGCGTAACCGTGCCACGCAGGCCATCCTGCCGCTGCGCGGCAAGATCCTGAACGTCGCCAGCGCCGGACAGGACAAGCTGACCGCCAACCAGCAGATCGCCGACCTCGTTCAGGCGCTCGGCTGCGGCACGCGCAAGCATTACCGCGAGGAAGAACTGCGCTACGACCGCGTCATCGTCATGACCGACGCCGACGTGGACGGCGCGCATATCGCCTCGCTGCTCATCACCTTCTTCTATCGCGAAATGCCGGACCTGATCCGCAACAGCCATCTGTTTCTGGCTGTGCCGCCGCTCTACCGCATCAGTCAGGGCGGCAAGACGGCCTATGCCCGCGACGACGCGCACAAGGACGAATTGCTGCGCACCGTCTTCACCGGGCGCGGCAAGGTGGAGATCGGCCGCTTCAAGGGCCTCGGCGAGATGCGCGCCGACCAGTTGAAGGAAACCACCATGGACCCGGCCAGACGCACGCTTCTGCGCGTGCAGGTGGACGAGGATTATGCGGACGAGACGCGCAATACGGTGGACGAACTGATGGGAACAAAGCCGGAAGCCCGCTTCCGTTTCATTCAGGACCGCGCCGCCTTCGTCGAGGAACTGGATATCTGACCGCGCTTTTCGAATCGCGAGGCTTTACCGAAACTCGAAGCTCGCGCGCATGCCGACCTTCATGACCTTGCAGCCGAGGCTTTCCGACCATTCCTCGCCGCGCCATTCGACCTCGAAACCCATCTTTTCATAGAGGCGGATGGCCGGGATATTGTCGGCATGGGTGCCGATCAGCGCCGCGGCGAAGCCGTCGAGGAAGATCGCCGCCATCAGCGCATCGAGAATATGCCCGCCGATACCCTGCCCGTGATATTCGGGCTCCACCCACAGGTCGGAAATATAGGGGCTGTCCGGCACCCGACCGCCCCAGCCGCGAATGCCGTCCGCGAGTTCCGCCACCAGAACACCGTCAGCATTTTCAGACAGATGGCGCAGGAACTTCTCTTTTAGCGCGAAGCGACGTTCTTCGGTCAGTTCGATGCCGTGCACCGCCACGTTCCACGCCCTGACGGCGAGCGTGGCCAGCAAGTCATGTTCGCCGGGAGCGGCCCGGCGAATAAACGGCTTCGGCCCTACCACCACTTACGGGGCGTAAAACGTCCGGCTGCCTGTTCGATGACATGGGCCGCCTGAAACAGCGTCTCCTCCTCGAAGGGACGCCCGATCAGTTGCAGCCCCAGCGGCAGGCCAGCCGCGTTGAGCCCGGCAGGAACCGAAAGGCCCGGCAGGCCGGCCATGTTCACGGTGACGGTGAAGATGTCGTTGAGATACATCTTGACCGGATCGTTCGCCAGTTCCTCGTCGCCGAGGCCGAAGGCGGCGGACGGCGTGGCGGGCGCGAGCACCGCCTGCACGCCCTTGGCGAAAACGTCCTCGAAGTCCTTCTTGATCAGCGTGCGCACCTTCTGCGCGCGCAGATAATAGGCGTCGTAATAGCCCGCCGACAGCACATAGGTGCCGAGCAGGATGCGGCGTTTCACTTCCTTGCCGAAGCCGGCGGCGCGGGTCTGCTCGTACATGTCGGCAATATCCTTGCCGGGAACGCGCAGGCCATAGCGCACGCCGTCATAGCGCGCGAGATTGGAGGAGGCTTCCGCCAGCGCCACGATATAATAGGCCGGCAGCGCATATTTCGTGTGCGGCAGCGAGATATCGACGATCTCGGCGCCGGCGTCCTTCAGATAGCGGACGCCTTTCTGCCAGAGTTCCTCGATCTCCTGCGGCATGCCGTCGACGCGGTATTCCTTCGGAATGCCGATCTTCATGCCCTTGACCGAGCGTCCGATGGCGGCTTCATAATCCGGCACCGGCAGATCGGCGCAGGTCGTATCCTTCAGGTCGACCGAAGCCATGGATTTCAGAAGCAGCGCGGCGTCACGCACGTCGCGCGCGATCGGTCCTGCCTGATCGAGCGACGACGCATAGGCCACCGTGCCCCAGCGCGACACGCGGCCATAGGTCGGCTTGATGCCCACCGTGCCGGTGAAGGCGGCGGGCTGGCGGATCGAGCCGCCGGTGTCGGTGGCGGTCGCACCGGCGCACAGGCTGGCGGCGACGGCGGCGGCCGAACCGCCCGACGAGCCGCCGGGCACCAGATCGGCGTTGGAACCTTCCGCCCGCCACGGATTCTTCACCGCGCCGTAATAGGATGTCTCGGTGGACGAGCCCATGGCGAATTCGTCCATGTTGAGTTTGCCCAGCATCACCGCGCCGTCGGCCCACAGATTGGCGGTGACGGTCGATTCATATTCCGGCTTGAAGCCGTCGAGAATGTGCGAGCAGGCCTGCGTATGCACGCCCTTGGTGGCAAAGAGGTCCTTGACGCCGAGCGGAATGCCTTCCAGCGCACCGGCCTCGCCTTTGGCGATACGGGTGTCGGAAGCTTTCGCCATGTCGCGCGCCCGGTCGTGGGTCACGGCCACATAGGCGTTGATCACCGGATTGGCGGCGTCGATGGCGGAGAGATAGGCCTCAGTCAGTTCGGCGGCGGTGAAGGTCTTGGCCTTCAGCCGGTCGCGCGCCTCGGCGATGGTGAGTGCGGTCAGTTCGCTCATGATCAAATCCTGTCAATTCGCCTATTCGACGACCTTCGGCACCACGAAGAAATTGTCCTCGGTCACCGGCGCGTTGGCGACGATGGCAGCGGCGATGCCGCCGTCCGTCACCTTGTCTTCGCGCATGCGCATCTTCATCGGCGTCACCGAGGTCATCGGTTCCACGCCCGTCACGTCGACCTCGTTCAACTGCTCGACGAAACCGAGGATCGCATTGAGTTCTCCGGTCATGCGCCCGGCATCCTCATCGCTGACCGCGATGCGCGCGAGTTTTGCCACACGCTTGACGGTGGAAATATCGACGGACATGCTCTTCTCCGCAAATGCCTCAAAGGGGCGGCCATGCACCGCCCCGGAAAATCCTGTACGGCTATAACGATGCGCTTCCCGAAGCGCAAGAATTTAGAGCCGGTCAGAACGTATGCACCGTACCGGCCGGATCTGCCAGAATCCGGGTCGTTTTCTGCCCTGACATGCCGGAGACCAATTTCTCCGCTGTCTGGTCGAGGATCGGGAAGGAGCCGTAATGACAGGGCAGCACTACCTTGAAGCCGAAATAGCGCCTGCAGGCCAGCGCCGCGACCGCCCCGCCCATGGTGAAGCGGTCGCCGATCGGCACGATGCCGATCTCCGGCTGGTGGAGTTCGTTGATCAGAGCCATGTCGGAAAAGATGTCGGTGTCGCCCATATGATAGAGCGTCGGCGCGTCGGGGAAATGGAACACGAGGCCGTTGGGATTGCCGAGCGCCTGCGAAACGCCGTTCTCTGTCAGCATCGCGGAGGAATGGAGTGCGTTGACGAAGGTGACGGTGAAGCCTTCATGCGCCAGCGTGCCGCCCGTATTGCCGGGGTCGATCTTCTCCACGCCCTGACTGCCGAGCCACGAGGCCAGATCGGCATTGGCGATGACGGTCGCGCCGTGCTCTTTCGCGATGGCTATCGTGTCGCCGACATGGTCGCCATGGCCGTGGGTCAGCGCGATATGGGTGACGCCGGCGGTCGCCTCCTTGAAGTCGATGCCCTTCGCGCCCGGATTGCCATTGAGAAACGGATCGATGAGGATCACCGCCTTCGCGGTTTCGACGCGGAACGCGGCATGGCCGAGCCAGGTGATTTTCATCTTCTCTCTCCTTCGATCTCGATTTGAACTTGCTTCGACGCATTGTCCGACGCAAAACCGCTTCGCACTTTTGCTGGAAATGCTTTGTTGCGAACAGATATGACGCGGATAAAGTCGAAAGCAACCGCTACCGCTTCAAAATCCGATGAGGACCCCAATGAGGACCAATGGCCGTCGTTGAAATAGAAGAAATTCCGGCGCTGCTCGCAGCCGGCGAAACCGTCGCCGGGCTCGATCTCGGCACGAAGACCATCGGGCTTGCCGTCTCCGATATCGGACTTTCCTTCGCCCATCCGCGCCCCGTCATCAGGCGGGTGAAGTTCACGCTGGACGCGCAGGCGCTCATGAAGGCGCTGGCGGCGGACAGGGTCGGCGCGATCGTCATCGGCCTGCCCATGAACATGGACGGCACGGCGGGGCCGCGCGTGCAGGCGACGCGGGCCTTCGTGCGCACCATGCAGCCGCTGACCGACCTGCCCTTCACCTTCTGGGACGAACGCCTCTCCACGGTCGCCGCCGAGCGGGCGCTGATCGGCATGGACGTCTCACGCGGCAAGCGCGCCGAACGCATCGATTCGGCCGCCGCCGCCTTCATCCTGCAAGGCGCGCTCGACCGGCTGCGCGCGCTGAAACGCTCTCACGAATCCGGGTAAAGCTGGTCGATGATGCGCGCCGCGTCATGGCGCGCGTCGAGCATGCCGTATGTGGTGCGCCACTGGCCGCCGAGCCTGGTCTCGATGAAGGCGTCGGCGATATCGTCGGCACCGAGACTGCGCAGTTCCGCCGCAGCCGCCGCGAAGGCAAGCTGCTCGGTCAGCAGCCGGGCCACACCCTGATCCGTCTCGGTGAGTTGCAGGGCGGCGCGAAGCACGTCTATGGTGCCCTGCCCGCGCGGGCCCAGTTGCCCACCGATCCATTCCAGCACCTCGTCGAACAGGCCCGGCGCGCGGCCCAGCACGCGGGCCACGTCCAGCGCCATGACATTGCCGGAGCCTTCCCAGATGGCGTTGACCGGAGCCTCGCGATAGGCGCGCGCAAGGTTGCCGTCCTCGATATAGCCGTTGCCGCCGAGGCATTCCATCGCCTCGCAAAGCAGCGCCGGCGCGATCTTGCAGACCCAGTATTTCACCACCGGCGTCATGGCGCGGGCAAAGGCGGCCTCGGCGCGGTCGCCCGCCGCCATGTCGAAGGCGCGCGCAAGCCGCATGGAAAGCGCCGTAGCACCCGCCACGTCCAGCGCCATGTCTGCCAAGACGCGGCGCATCAGCGGCTGTTCCATCAGCGCCTTGCCGAACACCTGGCGGTGACGGCTGTGATGCACCGCCTCGGCGAGGCCGGCGCGCATCATCCCGGCGGAGGCCACAGCGCAATCGAGCCGCGTCAGCGTAACCATGTCCATGATGGTCTTCACGCCCTCGCCCGGCCCGCCGACCATCCGACCGATGGCCGCGTCGAACTCCACTTCCGCGGAGGCGTTGGAGCGGTTGCCGAGCTTGTCCTTAAGGCGCTGGAAGAAGAAGCCGTTGCCGCTGCCTTTTTCCGTCAGCCGGGGCATGAGGAAGCAGGACAGGCCCTCATCGACCTGCGCCAGAACGAGGAAAGCGTCCGACATGGGCGCGGACATGAACCATTTATGGCCGGTGATCCGCCATTCTCCGCCGACGGCAGGTTCGGCGCGGGTGGTGTTGGCGCGCACGTCGGTGCCGCCCTGCTTCTCGGTCATGCCCATGCCGAGCGTAACGCCGTGCTTGGCGAAAGCCGGCTTCTGCGAGAAATCATATTTGCGCGACAGCACCGCCGGCGACCACTGCTTGTAGACATCCGGCGAAGCCATGAGCGCGGCGAGCGAGGCGCTGGTCATGGTCAGCGGGCAGAGGTGCCCGGCTTCGAGCTGCGCCATGAGATAGAAGCGGGCCGCGCGCGCCTGATGGCGGCGTCCGTTCTCCAGCGGATTCTCTTCCCATATGGAGCAATGCAGCCCCTGCGCGATGGAACGGCGCATCAGCGCATGATAGGCCGGATGATATTCCACCACGTCGACGCGCCTGCCCTGCCGGTCATGCGTGCGCAGCTTCGGCAGTTCCGTATTGGCGAGGCGCGCCATATCCTGCGCTTCCGCCGACAGCACGAATCGGCCCGTCTGTTCCAGTTCGCTGTGCAGTTCCTTCGGGAACCGGGCGGCGATCTGCATCACGAGCGGGTCGCCGAGATAGGCGTTGCCGCCGGCGAGCGGCGGCGTCTGGTTGGTGACTTCGTGCGTTTTCAAGGACTCGTCCCGTCTTGTTCGATTCAAATGCACTCTAAGCCGGTTGTACGGGATTTGCTAAAATTTTCCCTTGTTCCACTCAATTTCCCGTCAGAACGGCACAGGTTTTTCTTTGGGAATCGCGCCCGCCCGTTATAAGGACGGTTGCGGGGCCGATGCCGCGGTCCTATAGGAGTGACTTGCCATGACAAACCAACCGGCCTCTCCGCTTTTCCCCCATCGCCACCTGCTTGGCATCAAGGGGCTTTCGCCCACCGACATTTCGTGTCTGCTCGATCTTGCCGATCAGGAAATCGCCGTCTCGCGCCAGCCGGAGAAGAAGAAATCCGTGCTGCGCGGCCGCACCCAGATCAACCTTTTCTTCGAAGCCTCGACCCGCACGCAGTCCTCGTTCGAACTGGCCGGAAAACGGCTGGGCGCCGACGTGATGAACATGTCGGTGGGCAATTCCTCGGTGAAAAAGGGCGAGACGCTCATCGATACCGCGATGACGCTCAACGCCATGCAGCCCGACATTCTCGTCATCCGCCATGCCTCGGCGGGCGCCGCAGCACTGCTGGCGCAAAAGGTCGGCTGCTCGGTGGTCAATGCCGGCGACGGCGCGCATGAGCATCCGACGCAGGCGCTTCTGGACGCGCTCACCATCCGCCGCGCCAAGGGCCGCATCGAGGGCCTCACCGTCGCCATCTGCGGCGACGTGCTACATTCGCGCGTGGCGCGCTCCAACATCCTGCTGCTCAACGCGCTCGGCGCGCGAGTGCGCGTCGTCGCCCCCTCCACGCTGCTGCCCTCCGGCATCGCCGATATGAGCGTCGAGGTGTTCAACTCCATGGAAGAGGGCCTGAAGGACGCCGATGTGGTGATGATGCTGCGCCTTCAGCGCGAGCGCATGGCCGGCTCCTTCGTGCCTTCGGTGCGAGAATATTTCCATTTCCACGGCCTCGACCGGGAGAAGCTGAAACGGGCCAAGCCCGATGCGCTGGTCATGCACCCCGGCCCGATGAATCGCGGCGTCGAGATCGCCTCCGATGTCGCCGATGGTCCGCAGAGCGTCATCCAGCAGCAGGTGGAAATGGGCGTCGCCGTGCGCATGGCGGTCATGGAGGCGCTCCTCGATCCGCGCCGCAACCCAAGCGCGGGAGAAAAAGCATGAGCGCGATCCTGTTCGAAAATGCGCGCGTGGTCGATCCCTCGCGCGGTCTCGACGAGACCGGCAGCGTGCTGATCGAGAACGGCAAGATCGTCGCCGCAGGCAGCGAAGCCCGCAATCAGGGCGCGCCGGAGGGCGCGGAAAGAGTCGATCTCAACGGCAAGGCGGTGCTGCCCGGTCTGGTGGATGCGCGCGTCTTCGTCGGCGAACCCGGTGCCGAGCACCGCGAAACCATAGCCTCGGCGAGCCGCGCGGCGGCGGCGGGCGGCGTCACCTCCATCGTCATGATGCCCGACACCGATCCGGTTATCGACGATGTGGCGCTGGTGGAATTCGTCAAGCGCACCGCGCGCGACACGGCCATCGTCAACGTTCACCCGGCAGCGGCCATCACCAAGGGACTTCGCGGCGAGGAAATGACCGAGTTCGGCCTGCTGCGCGATGCCGGCGCGGTCGCCTTCACCGACGGACGTCACACCATCGCCAACAGCCAAGTCATGCGCCGCGCGCTGACCTATGCGCGCGATTTCGGCGCGGTGATCGCCTGCGAGACGCGCGATCCCTACCTTGGGGCCAACGGCGTCATGAACGAGGGCCTGTTCGCAAGCTGGCTCGGCCTGTCCGGCAGCCCGCGCGAGGCGGAGGTGATCCCGCTGGAGCGCGATTTGCGCCTCGCCGCGCTCACCGACAGCCGCTACCACGCCGCGCAGCTTTCCTGCGCCATGTCGGCGGAGGTGGTGCGCGGCGCCAAGGATGGCGGTGCGAAGGTGACGGCGGGTATCTCGATCAATCACCTATCGCTCAACGAGAACGATATCGGCGAGTTCCGCACCTTCTTCCGCCTGTCGCCGCCGCTGCGCGGCGAGGACGACCGGCTCGCCATGGTCGAGGCGGTGAAGAACGGCACCGTGGATATCGTGGTTTCCGCCCACGATCCGCAGGATGTGGACACCAAACGCCTGCCCTTCTCCGATGCCGAGGCCGGGGCAATCGGCCTCGAAACGCTGCTTGGCGCCGCACTCCGCCTTTATCACAATGACAGCATCCCGCTCATCCGGCTGGTCGAGGTTCTGTCCACCGCGCCGGCGAAGATCTTCGGCCTCGACGCAGGCACGCTCAGGCCCGGCGCGCGCGCCGATCTCGCCATCGTCGATCTGGACGAGCCCTGGATCGTGCGCGAGCAGGATCTTCACTCGCGCTCGAAGAACAGTTGTTTCGAGGGTGCCCGCTTTCAGGGCCGTGCGGTTCGCACTATAGTGGCCGGCAAGACCGTCTATTCGGCATAGAGCGAAGGGGGCATCCATGGGCGGATCGGACTTTTTCAGCGTCGCGGTTCTGGTAGCCCTGATCTTCGGCTATCTGCTCGGCTCCATCCCCTTCGGGCTGATCCTCACCCGCATGGCGGGGCTGGGCGACGTGCGTTCCATCGGCTCCGGCAATATCGGCGCGACCAACGTGCTGCGCACCGGCAACAAGAAGCTGGCCGCCGGAACCCTTGTGCTCGACGCGCTGAAAGGCACGGCCGCCGTGCTGATCGCCGGCCGTTTCGGTGGCGAGGCTGCGGCCATCGCCGCCGGTTTCGGGGCGTTCATCGGGCATCTGTTTCCGGTCTGGATCGGCTTCAAGGGCGGCAAGGGCGTCGCCACCTATCTCGGCGTCCTGATCGGCCTTGCGTGGCCGGGCGCGCTGGTCTTCGCCGTCGTCTGGATCGTCTGCGCGTTCCTGACGCGCTATTCGTCGCTCTCCGCGCTGGTCGCCTGCGTCCTCACCACCATCGCGCTCTATGCGCACGGCGACCACGCCATCGCGGTGCTGTTTACGGTGCTGACGATCATCATCTTCATCAAGCATCACGCCAATATCAGGCGGCTTCTCGCCGGCACCGAGAGCAAGATCGGAGCCAAGGGGTGAAAGAAGGTGCGGAGCCGAAAAACGGTATTCGCCTTTCCGACCGCCAGCGGCTCAACTGGCTGCGCCTCATCCGCACCGACAATATCGGCCCCGTCACTTTCCGCGACCTGATCCTGTTCTGCGGTTCCGCCGCCAATGCGCTGGAAATGCTGCCCGACCTCAATATCAGGGGCGGCGGCACGCGGCCCGTCCGCGCCATGCCGCTGGACGAGGCCGAGCGCGAGATGGAGGCCATCGCGCGCGTGGGCGCGCGGCTCGTCGGCATGGGCGAGCCGGATTATCCGCCGCAACTGAAAAACTGCGAGAACCCGCCGCCGCTCGTCACCGTAAAGGGCGATGTCGGCGTCTTTCACAAGCCGCCCGTCGCCATCGTCGGTTCGCGCAACGCCTCCGTGGCGGGCGCACGCTTCACCGAGCGGCTGGCGCGCGATCTGGGCGAGGCCGGCTTTGCGGTGATCTCCGGCCTTGCACGCGGCATCGACGCGGCCGCGCACCGGGCGAGCCTCGCGAGCGGCACCGTGGCGGTGCTGGCCGGCGGGCTGGACCGGCCCTATCCGCCGGAAAACCTGCCGCTCTACCGCGCCATTCCCGAGGCGGGCGGTGCGCTCGTCACCGAAATGCCGATGGGCGCGGAGCCCCGCGCCCGCGATTTTCCGCGCCGCAACCGCATCATTGCGGGGCTTGCGCTCGGCCTTGTCGTGATCGAGGCGGCGGAACGCTCCGGCTCGCTCATCTCCGCGCGCATGGCGGGCGAGATGGGCCGCACCGTCTTCGCCGTGCCGGGATCGCCGCTCGATCCGCGCGCGCGGGGCACCAACGCGCTCATCAAGCAGGGCGCGACGCTGGTGACGGGCGCCGCCGACATCGTGGAGGCGCTGATGCCGCTCGCCGGCCCGCGCGATGCGGCTTTGACCGTCTCCGGACAGGGCGATCTCCTTGCCGGCCTGGACGAGATCGCGGACGAGCCGCCCGTGCTGACCACGGACGACGAGCGCCATGCCGTGATCGACGCACTCGGCCCAAGCCCCGTGGACGTGGACAGCCTGCTTCGCCATACGGGCATCGAGGCCGGACAGGTTCATCTCATCCTGCTCGAACTCGATCTCGCCGGCCGACTCGTTCGCTATCCCGGCAATCAGGTCGCGCTCCGGCCCGATGTGTAACGGGGCCTGCGCCCGCTTTCTGCCCTGCTTCGATACGGTCGTGCGCCTCCTGCGAAGCCATGGCGATCATATAGGCAAGCAACGAACAGCGAGCCCCCTTGGCGAGCGTACTCAATTCTCCGAGCATTTTTTCAATATATACTAATACTTCTGAATCGGAATTTCTGCTGTGATTCATGTTTCCCCCGAAGCATCAAGATAAATTGCTCAATTAGAAAGTCTTTAATATGGATGACTGGCCTCTTTGACAGTTGACTTGCCGTCAATCTACCAGAAGCTTCGTAAATAAAAAATGCACTCAAGGGTTGTATTTGCCAATTTTTTATGCCCCGCCCTTGACCAAACGCCGCCCTCTGTTCATGTGAAAGGCAATTTGTTCCACGCGGCAGGGAGGCGATTTGCCTTCACGATACGCGAATTTAGGCTGCCTTACATGAACGTCGTCGTCGTCGAATCGCCTGCCAAGGCCAAGACCATCAACAAATATCTCGGCTCGAACTATAAGGTTCTGGCCTCCTTCGGCCATGTGCGCGACCTGCCGGCCAAGGACGGCTCGGTGCGCCCGGACGAGGATTTCGCCATGTCGTGGGAGGTGGACAGCAACTCCTCCAAGCGGCTGTCCGACATCGTCAAGGCGCTGAAGGAGTCCGACGGCCTCATCCTCGCGACCGACCCGGATCGCGAGGGCGAGGCCATTTCGTGGCATGTGCTGGAAGTGCTGCGGCAGAAGAAAGCGCTCGCCGGCAAGACCGTGCAGCGCGTGGCCTTCAACGCCATCACCAAGAAGGCGGTGCTCGACGCCATCGCCCACCCGCGCGACATCGACGAACCGCTGGTCGACGCCTATCTGGCGCGCCGCGCGCTCGATTATCTGGTCGGCTTCACGCTGTCGCCGGTGCTGTGGCGCAAGCTGCCGGGCGCGCGCTCGGCCGGCCGCGTGCAGTCGGTGGCGCTGCGCCTCGTCTGCGACCGCGAGGCCGAGATCGAGCGCTTCGTCCGCGAGGAATACTGGAACATCGCCGCCATCCTGAAGACGCCGCGCGACGACGCCTTCACCGCCCGCCTCACCGCGCTGGACGGCAAGCGCCTCGGCAAGCTCGACATCAAGAACGGCGAGCAGGCCGGCTCCATCAAGGCGATGCTGGAGAGCGCCAGCTTCAAGGCCGTCTCGGTCGAGGCCAAGCCCACCAAGCGCAATCCCGGCCCGCCCTTCACCACCTCCACCTTGCAGCAGGCGGCGTCGGGCCAGCTCGGCTTCTCGGCCTCGCGCACCATGCAGGTGGCGCAGCGGCTCTATGAAGGCGTCGACATCGGCGGCGAGACCGCCGGCCTCATCACCTATATGCGTACCGACGGCGTGCAGATGGCCCCCGAGGCGATCAACGCCGCCCGCGACGCCATCGGCAAGAGCTTCGGCGCGAAATACGTGCCGGAAAAGCCGCGCTACTACTCGAGCAAGGCCAAGAACGCGCAGGAAGCGCACGAGGCGATCCGCCCGACCGACTTCTCGCGCCATCCCAGGGACGTGCGCGGCTTCCTCGATCCCGATCAGGCGCGGCTTTACGAGCTGATCTGGAAGCGCGCCATCGCCAGCCAGATGCAGGCCGCCGACATCGAGCGCACCACGGTCGACATTGAGGCGACCAGCGGCTCCCGCAAGGCCATGCTGCGCGCCACCGGCTCGGTGACGAAATTCGACGGCTTCCTCGCCGCCTATATGGACCATCGCGAGGAAGAGGACGACGACGAGGACAGCGCGAAGCTGCCGGAAATCCGCTCCGGCGAGGCGCTGGCGCGCGAGAAGATCGACGCCACCCAGCACTCGACCGAGCCGCCGCCGCGCTATTCTGAAGCCACGCTCATCAAGAAGATGGAGGAGCTTGGCATCGGCCGGCCGTCCACCTACGCCGCCACGCTCGCCACGCTGCGCGACCGCGAATATATCGTCATCGACAAGCGCAAGCTGATCCCGGAAGCCAAGGGCCGTCTGGTCACCGCCTTCCTCGAAAGCTTCTTCGAGCGCTATGTCGAATACGACTTCACGGCGGACCTCGAGGAGAAACTCGACCTCATCTCCGACGGCAAACTGTCGTGGAAGGACGTGCTGCGCGATTTCTGGCGCGATTTCTCCGGCTCGGTCGACGACATCAAGGAATTGCGCGTCACCAATGTGCTCGACGCGCTGAACGAGGAACTGGCCCCGCTGGTGTTCCCGGCGCGCGAGGACGGCGGCGATCCCCGCGCCTGTCCCACCTGCGGCACCGGCACGCTGTCGCTCAAGCTCGGCAAATACGGCGCTTTCGTCGGCTGCTCCAACTACCCGGAATGCAAATACACCCGGCAACTGGGCGGCGACGCCAATGGCGAGGCCTCGGCCGCGGACGAGCCGAAGTCGCTCGGCAAGGACCCGTTCACCGGCGAGGAGATCACCGCGCGCACCGGCCGCTTCGGCCCCTATATCCAGCGCGGCGAAGGCAAGGAGGCCAAGCGCGCCAGCCTGCCCAAGGGCTGGACGCTCGACACGATCGACCATGAAAAGGCTGTGGCGCTATTGTCGCTGCCGCGCGACATCGGCCAGCATCCCGAGACCGGCAAGATGATTTCCGCCGGCATCGGCCGCTACGGCCCCTATGTCAGCCATGACGGAACCTTCGCCAATCTGGAGAACGCCGAGGAAGTGTTCTCCGTCGGCCTCAACCGCGCCGTGTCGGTGCTCGCCGACAAGCAGTCGAAGGGCGGCGGACGCGGGCGCTCGACGCCTGCGGCGCTGGCGACCCTGGGCGACCACCCGGACGGCGGCGCGATCACCGTGCGCGACGGCCGCTATGGACCTTACGTCAATTGGGGCAAGGTCAACGCGACGCTGCCCAAGGGCAAGGACCCGGCCGGCGTGACCATGGAAGAGGCGCTGGCGCTGATCGCCGCCAAGGGCGGTTCAGCCAAGGCCAAGAAGGCCCCGGTTCGCAAGGCCGCTACTGAGAAGAAGACGGCCGAGAAAAAGGCCCCCGCGAAGAAAGCCGCCGCCAAGAAGCCGGCGGCGAAGTCGAAGAGCTAAAGCATTTTGCAGCCGAACGGAAACGTTCGGCGTCGCATAAATGCGGTAAAAACAAAGACTTAAAGCGCGAAAAGCGATCGATGAGATCGCGGCGCGCTTTAGATCGCCGCAGAGGAGTAAGCCTTGGCCCGCCGTTTCCCCAATGCCGAAACCGGACGTTCCGCGCGGACGGAACGGCGCGCCGCCAAAGCCGGCTCCAGCGACCCCGCCTTCATGCCGACGCGGGAGCAGGTCCTCCAATATATCGAGGAAAATCCCGACCGCGCCGGCAAGCGCGAGATCGCCAAGGCCTTCAACATCAAGGGCGACGGGCGCATCTATCTCAAGCACCTGTTGCAGGAGCTGGCCGAGGACGGGCTGGTGGAGAAGCGGGCGCGAAAACTGTCGCGGCCCGGCTTCCTGCCGCCGGTGGCGGTGCTGGACATCACCGGGCGCGACGAGGACGGCGGGCTGATCGGCCGGCCTTCCGAATGGGACGAGGCGCAGCACGGCGGCGCGCCGCAGGTGCTGATCCGCCGCAAGCGGCTCGACAAGGCCTCCGACGGCGGCCCGGCCGTGGGCGTCGGCGACCGCGTGCTGGCCAAGATCTTCCGCAACGACGACAGCCACGGGCTGGATTATTCCGCCCGCGTGATGAAGCGGCTGGAGCGCCGCGCCGACGCGGTGCTGGGCGTGCTGCGACAGCTTTCCGGTGGCGAATGGCGGCTCGAACCCGTGGACCGCAAGCAGGCCGAGGTGCAGCTCGACGCAAGCGCGCTGGGCGACGCCAAGAGCGGCGATCTGGTCGAAGTGGAACTGGCCTCCTCGCGCCGGCACGGCCTGCCGCATGGCCGCGTGCGGCAGGTGGTCGGCTCCATCGACAGCGAGAAGGCGCTGTCGATGATCGCCATCCACGAGCACGAAATCCCGCACGTCTTCCCCGATGCGACGATCCGCGAGGCGGAGGAAGCCAAGCCCGCGACCATGGAGCACCGCGAAGACTGGCGCGACATCCCGCTCGTCACCATCGATCCGGCCGACGCCAAGGACTATGACGACGCGGTCTACGCCGAGCCGGACACCGATCCGAACAATCCCGGCGGCCATGTCGTCATCGTCGCCATCGCCGACGTTTCGGCCTATGTGCGCCCCGGCTCTGCGCTCGACCGCGAGGCGCTGAAACGCGGCAATTCGGTCTATTTCCCCGACCGCGTCGTGCCGATGCTGCCCGAACGCATCTCCAACGACCTCTGCTCGCTGCGCGGCCACGAGGACCGCCCGGCCATGGCGGTGCGCATGGTCTTCACCGCCGAGGGGCGCAAGACGTCGCACAAATTCCACCGCATTATGATGCGCTCGGCCGCCCGCCTCGCCTACCAACAGGCGCAGGCGGCGATTGACGGCGCGCCGGACGACGCCACGGCCCCGGTTCTCGACCGCACGCTGAAGCCGCTCTGGGCCGCCTACAAGGTGCTGAAGCGCGGCCGCGACGCGCGCGAGCCGCTGGAGCTGGACCTGCCGGAGAAGAAAATCCTGCTGACGCCGGACGGCAAGGTGGACAAGGTCATCGTGCCGGAGCGCCTCGACGCGCACAGGATGATCGAGGAATTCATGATTCAGGCCAACGTCTCGGCCGCTGAGACGCTGGAGGCGCATCATCAGCCGCTGATCTTCCGCATCCACGACGCGCCGGCGCTGGCCAAGCAGGAGAGCCTGCGCGAGTTCCTGCGCACGCTCGACATGAGCCTCGCCAAGGGCGCGCAGTTGCAGCCCGCGCAGTTCAACCGCATCCTTTCCGCGGTGGAGGGCACGGACCAGCAGGAACTGGTCAATCAGGTGGTGCTGCGCACGCAAAGCCAGGCCGAATACAGCCCCGACAATATTGGCCATTTCGGCCTGCACTTGCGCCGCTACGCGCATTTCACCTCGCCGATCCGCCGCTACGCCGATCTCATCGTGCACCGCGCGCTGATCAAGGCGCTACGGCTCGGCCCGGACGGAATCACCACGGACGAGGAGGCCCGGCTCGGCGAGATTTCGGCACTGATCTCCTCCACCGAGCGCCGCGCCATGCTGGCCGAGCGCGAGACGGTGGACCGGCTGATCGCGCATTTCCTCGCCTCGCATCTGGGCGACGAATATGAGGGCCGCGTCACCGGCGTCACCCGCGCCGGCCTGTTCGTGAATCTTGCGACATATGGCGCGGACGGACTGGTGCCGATTTCGACTTTGGGCCACGAATATTTTCTATATGATGAGGCCAACCACGCCATCACCGGCGAGCGGAGCGGAAAAGGTTTCCGGCTCGGCGACACGGTGACGGTGCGGCTGGTGGAGGCGCTGCCGGTGGCGGGCGCGCTTCGCTTCGAGATGGTTTCCGAACCGCATCCGATGCCGCGATCGATGCTGTCGCATCACAAGGCTGGCCGTGCAGGCCGGTCGGGCCGCATGGCACGGGGACGGCAGGGGAAGCCCGCGGGCGTTCCCCGCCACAGGAAGGGAGGTCGGTGATGAGCATGGCTGGAGCCGGTCCGGCACGCGACGTGCAGCTTTTCGGCGGCGAGAAAGCCGCTCCGCCGCAGCCCGAACGCCACGTAGGCGAGGCCATCCGGCGCGGTTTCTGCTGCCGCTGTCCGCATTGCGGCGAGGGACGGCTGTTTCGCGCCTTCGTCAAGCCCGTGGACCGGTGCGCCGTCTGCGGCGAGGACTACACGCCCCAGCGCGCCGACGACCTGCCCGCCTATCTCACGATCCTCGTCGTCGGCCATATCGTCGTCGGCGCTTTCATGGGCGTGGAAGCGACCACGGACCTGCCGCTCTGGGCGCATATGGCGATCTGGGCGCCGTTGACGCTCATTCTGTCGCTTATACTGCTGCAACCGATCAAGGGAGCGACCATCGGCCTGCAATGGGCGCTGCGGATGCACGGTTTCGGCGGCGAAACCGACGACGATTACATCGAGGGAAATTGAGCGCACATTCGTGACAGAGCTTTCCCCTCCCCCCGCCGTGCCCGGTCCGGCGAAGGTCCGCCGTCCGCGCGACGCCGCCTCGCTGCTCCTGATCGACCGCACCGGCGGGATTCCGCGCGTCCTGATGGGGCGGCGCAATGCCGGCCTCGCCTTCATGCCGGGCAAATACGTCTTTCCGGGCGGCAGCCTCGACGCGTCCGACAGCTCGGTCGCATCGGCCAGCGAACTGCATGCCGCGGACCGGTGCAAGCTCGTCGCCGGCATGGGATCGCGCCCCTCCGTCGCCCGCGCCCGCGCGCTTGGCCTGTGCGCCATCCGCGAAACCTTCGAGGAAACGGGCCTGCGCATCGCCTGCCCGGCATCCGCATCCGCGCCATTGCGCGATTATGCGGAATGGCGTGCCTTTTTGAGCGGCGGCGTCTTGCCCGACCCCGCTCGACTGCGCTATTTCGCGCGGGCTATAACACCGCCCGGCCATCCGCGCCGTTTCGATACGCGATTCTTTATCGCGTTTTGCGAGGTGCAGTCCGATCTTGGCCGTCAGCCGCTCGTGCCGAGCGGCGAACTGGAGGATCTCGGCTGGATGCCGCTCGATGAAGCCCACGAACTCGACGCGCCGCGCATCACACGGCTCATTCTCGCGGAGGCGCAGGCTCTTCTTGCCCGCTGGCGGGACGGCCTGCCCGCATTGCCGGAGGAATTACCGGCGACACACTATCATGAGCGGCGCGGCCGCTTCATCCGTGAAGTGATCTGAGCCAATGAAGGAAGAATTCCCTCCCGCCGGCTTTTTCGGCCCGGAATCGACGAATGCGCCGAAAGGTTCGCCGGGTGACGGGCGGATGCACTGGCGTTCGCTGGCGGCTGCCATCGCGACCATCAGCGCGGTGGGTGCCGCCATCGGCCTCGGCATACCGTTGCTCAGCGTGCTGCTGGAAGATCGCGGCCATTCGGCGAGCCTGATCGGCGCCAACACGGCGGTGGCAGGCCTCGCCTCCATCGTCGCGGCGCCGCTCGCCGCACCCATCGCCGCACGGCTCGGCGTGGTCAAGGCGATTTTCCTGATGCTCATCGTCGGAAGCGCGGCCTTTCTCGGCTTTCATTTCTTCCGGCCGCTCTGGGCATGGTTCGCGCTGCGCATCGTGCTGCATTTTACCCTGACCGTGCTGTTCGTGCTGTCGGAATACTGGATCAACGCCTCCGCTCCGCCGGAAAAGCGCGGGCTGGTGCTCGGCATCTATTCCACGTCGCTCTCGCTCGGCTTCGCGCTCGGCCCATGGCTGTTCTCGAAGATCGGCAGCGCGGGCGGCCTGCCCTTCTACGTGGGCTTCGCCATCATCATGGTGGCGCTGATACCGGTGCTTATCGCCTGGCGCGACAGCCCCGATTTCGAGGAAGGCGAGCATGTGCCCTTCCTGCCCTTCATCTTCTCCGTGCCGACGGCCACCATGGCCGTCTTCGTGTTCGGCGCGGTGGAAACCGGCGGCTTCGCGCTGTTTCCGGTGTTCGGCACGCGTATCGGCTACCCGGAAGGCGACGCGGCGCTGCTGCTCACCATGATCGGCCTCGGCAACGTGCTGATGCAGATACCGCTCGGCCTCGTCAGCGACCGCACGTCCGACCGCCGCAAGCTGCTGCTCTTCTGCGCCGTGACCGGCCTCATCGGCATGGCGGCGCTGCCCTGGCTGTTGCAGCAATGGTATCTCATGGCGGCCGTGTTGTTCCTCTGGGGCGGCGTGGTGGCCGGCCTTTACACGATCGGCCTCGCGCATCTGGGGTCGGAACTGACCGGACGCGAACTCGCCTCGGCCAATGCCGCCTTCGTCTTCTGCTATGCCATCGGCATGCTGGTGGGGCCGCAGGCGGTCGGCATCGGCATGGATGCGTTCGGCCCGACGGGATATCCGATCACGCTCGGCGTATTTTTCGCCGCTTATGCGCTGTTCGCGGCGGGTCGGCTGCTTTTCCGCAGGAGGCGGTCCTGACTTTTCTCACTTGACTTTTGCCTGCCGATCCGTAGTGTCGCGCCGAATTTCCGCTGCCGGATGCAAGTGCCGGAATCGCTGGCGGTTTCTCTAAATTCGGGCATGACCGCGGAAATTTTCCGCGAAACCAATGCTCCGGCAAGGATCAGGACAGGTATTTCGATATGGCCAAGGCTACGACGATCAAGATCAAGCTTTTGTCGACCGCCGACACCGGCTTCTTCTACGTGACGAAGAAGAACAGCCGCACGATGACGGAAAAGCTGACAAAGACCAAGTACGACCCGGTTGCGCGCAAGCACGTCGAGTTCAAGGAAACGAAGATCAAGTAATCCGTTTCCGCGCGAAACAGACATGAAAGCCGCCTCGCGAGAGGCGGCTTTTTCATTCATGCCACCGCGAAGACGACGCGGTTGCGGCCGTTGTGCTTGGCCTCGTAGAGTGCCGCGTCCGTCCGCTCGAAAAGCGCCTCGATACTGTCGCCGTATGGGCGCAGGGTGCCGATGCCGATGCTGATCGTCATATCCACCTTATGGCGGCCGCCCATGATGGCAAAGGGCTTGGCGGCCACCGAGGAGCGGATGCGCTCCGCCACCACCGCCGCGCAGTCCATGGTGGCATCCGGCAGAACGACGATGAATTCCTCGCCGCCGTAGCGGCAGAGCAAATCCATGCCACGCGTGTTTTTTTGCAGGCGCGTCGCGAATTCCCGCAACACGTCGTCGCCCCCGTCATGGCCGTATTGGTCGTTGACCCGCTTGAAATAATCGAGATCGATCATCAGCACCGTCAGCGGCCGTTCCCGCCCCATGGCGCGCGAATGAAGCACCGGCATATGGCTGTCGAGATAGCGCCGGTTGTGCAGGCCGGTGAGATCGTCGGTCACGGCCATGATGATGGTCCGGTTCATGCTCTGGCGCAGAAGATCGTTGTGGCACTTGCGCTTGATCTGCGTGCGCAGCCGCGCGAAAAGCTCCAGCTTCTCCAGAGGCCGCATGAGATAGTCGTTGACGCCCAGTTCCAGCGCCCGCACCACCAGTGCGCCCTCGTCCTCGCGCACGATCAGGATGATCGGCACCAGGCGCGTCCGTTCTATGGTACGCAGCTGCGAGCAGAGCCGCAGCGGATCGTAGCCGGCGAAGGCGGCGGAAACGATGATGCTGTCGTAATCCGTGTTGACGGCGCGGATCAGGGCGGCGTTGGCGTCGTTGGCCACATCGACGCGATATTTTCCGCCGAGAATGGTGGATAGCTGCGCGCCCTCGTCCTCGTCCTCGTCGACGATGAGGATATGCGCCGCGTCTTGCATATCGCCCGCGACCTTGCTGGCGAGCAGCGCTTCGACCTCGGTGTCCGCCACCGTATTGGTGCGCCGGAACAGTTCGTCGGAAACGAGCTTCAGCCGCGCGAGGCTCTTGATGCGCGACATGAGATGCAGATCGCCGGCGGGCTTGGAGAGGAAATCGTCGGCGCCCGCCTCCAGCCCGCGGATCTTGTCCTTCGCGCTGTCGAGCGACGTGATCATCACCACAGGAATATTCGCGGTACGGGCATCCGACTTCAGGCGGCGGCAGACCTCGAAACCGTCCATACCCGGCATCAGCAGGTCGAGCAGCACCACGTCGATCTGCCCACCGAGGCAGATTTCGATCGCATCCGCGCCGTTATAGGCGCAGATCACCTCGTAATATTCGGCGAGAAGGCGGGCCTCCAGCAACTTCACATTGGAAGCGACATCGTCGACGACCAGAATTCTTGCTGTCATGATCCCCCCGCAGACATCATGTTCAGGCGTCGCCCAGATAGGATTTTATCGTCTCTATGAAGCGCGGCACCGAGATCGGCTTCGATATATAGGCCTCGCAGCCGCCCTGCCTTATGCGTTCCTCGTCGCCTTTCATGGCGAAGGCCGTGACCGCGATAACCGGAATATGGCGCAGTTCCTCGTCGTCCTTGAGCCATTTGGTGACTTCGAGGCCGGAGACTTCCGGAAGCTGGATATCCATCAAAATGAGATCGGGGCGATGCTCGCGGGCAAGGTCCAGCGCTTCAAGCCCGTTGCGCGTGCGGATGGTGTCGTAGCCGCTGGCCTCGATCAGATCGCGAAACAACTTCATGTTCAGTTCGTTGTCCTCGACGATCATGACACATTTTACCATCGAAACTTCCCTGGCCTTTTCCGCAGGCCGGCATCCGGCCTATTCCCGCAATTTTCCCTGGACGCCGCCAAATTTAACCGCATTTGATTGATGAAACGCAAATAATTCCGTTTAAGCTTTATGAAACGCCCGGAATCTGGTCGATTCCGCCTTGATGAACCGGTGTGGTTTACGGATTTGAAGTTCCTGAACGTGAGAGCTAACCAAATGACAGGAACTTCAAGTCCGCCACACGAGCGAGACGGAGGATGCCGGTGAAAACCCCGATGAACGAAACCGAGGCGCAGGGCCTTGCAATAGAAGCGCTGGCATGGCTCGCGCAGGACAAGGATCTGTTGTCCCGCTTTCTGGCGCTGACGGGAATCGACGCCGCCTCCATCCGGCAGGCGGCGCGTGAGCCGGGCTTTCTCGCCGGCGTGCTGCAATTCTGCCTCGCGCACGAACCGACGCTGATGCGTTTCAGCGCCGAGACGGGCCGCGATCCGGCCGATGTGCAGACGGCGGCCCGGCTTCTGCCCGGCGGCGGCAACCGCCATCTGGAAAGCGGTTCCTGTTAAACCGTCCCGTTCCCGCCATTGGTTACGTTCAGCACGCTCAGTTCATGCGTGCGCCCGTCGCGTGCGACCCACGACATGGACTGACCGGGAGCCAAGCCGATCAGGGCCGTCCCCACCGGCGTAAGAATCGAAATCCTGCCCTCCGCGATGTCCGCCTCGCCGGGATAGACCAATGTGACCCGACGTTCATGGCCATCGTCCGAGCGGAAGGTGACGGTGGAACCCATGCGGACCGCATTTTCCGGCAACCGCTTTTGCGGCACCACGCGGGCACGGTCCAGTTCCGCCAGCAGTTCCTCGGCAATTGCCTCATGACGTTCGCCAACGCTGTCGGCCAGTCCCGTCAGGCGCTCGTAATCGGCATCGCCGACGACGATGGCCGGCTTTCTGCGGCTTCTCGTGATGGTCTTTTCGCTGGTTCTTTCGCTCATGGACGGCAACTCGCTCTTATTGACGATTGACCCCGGACCTTTCCGCCCGGAGTGGGTATGACTGTGATGAAACGGGCATGAAGGCGCTGTGCGAAGCCGCTTGCCAAACGGCGTATCCTCCCTCGCAGCCCTGCCGCGCCGACAGGACTCGAGGGGTGCTATCCCGCGATGGGGTGTACCCGGTGGATCAGGGATGCAAAGCGACTGTTCATAACATTAAATCTGGTGAAGCTGCCGCGAATGTCAAGGGTCTGACTGGGGGTTGTCCGGGGCCTGACAGGGGGTCTGGCCGGGATCGCGGCGGCAATGCTATCTTGCGGCGTCCGGAATCATGGTGACATTGGAGCGCTTGCTGGCGATGGCCGATCCCTTTGTCGGAAACAGTCCAGAGCAAGGTTTCTGCCGCGATTGCCTTTCGCCGCAGAAAAACGCTTCCGTGCGCCGCTGCCATGCCTGCGGCAGCCCGCGCCTTATCCGCCATCCCGAACTCTACCGGCTATCGCTGGCCCATGTCGATTGCGACGCCTTCTATGCCTCGGTCGAGAAGCGCGACAATCCCGAACTGCGCGACAGGCCGCTGATCGTCGGCGGAGGAAAGCGCGGCGTCGTCTCCACCGCCTGCTATCTGGCGCGCATCCACGGTGTGCGTTCGGCCATGCCCATGTTCAAGGCGCTGGAAGCCTGCCCCGACGCGGTCGTCGTCAAGCCCAATATGGAGAAATATGCCCGCGTGGGCCGCGAAGTGCGCCAGTTGATGCGCGAACTGACGCCTTTGGTCGAGCCGCTTTCCATCGACGAGGCTTTCATGGACCTTGCCGGCACGGAGCGCCTGCACAAGGGCCCGCCGGCCGTGGCGCTGGCGCGATTCGCGAAACGCGTGGAGGACGAGATCGGAATCACCGCTTCCATCGGACTTTCCTATTGCAAGTTTCTCGCCAAGGTCGCGTCCGATCTGGAAAAGCCGCGCGGCTTTTCGGTGATCGGCGCGGCGGAAGCGCTCGCTTTTCTGCGTGACAGGCCGGTCGGCATGATCTGGGGGGTCGGCAAGGCCTTTGCACAGAAATTGCAGGAAGACGGCATCCGCAGCATCGGCCAGTTGCAGGTCATGGAGGAAGGCGCGCTGATAAAGGCATACGGCACGATGGGCCAGCGCCTTTACCGGCTGTCGCGGGGGCAGGACAGCCGCCGGGTCGAGCCGGAACAGGACATGAAGAGCGTGTCGGCGGAAACCACCTTCAACACCGATCTTTCGCGGGCCGACGATCTGGTTCCCATACTGCGCGCGCTGGCGGAGAAAGTGTCGCGCAGGCTCAAGGCGGGCGGTATCGCCGGCCATACGGTGGTGCTCAAGCTCAAGACGCAGGATTTCAGGCTGCGCACGCGCAACCGCCGCCTCGCCGATCCCACCCAGCTTGCCGACCGCATCTTCCGCCACGGTTTGCAGCTTCTGGAAAAGGAACTGGACGGAACCCGCTTCCGGCTCATCGGTATCGGCGTCAGCGAACTTGCATCGGCCGGACAGGCCGATCCGCCCGACCTCATCGATCCGCAGGCGGCCAAGCGCGCGGTCGCGGAAGGCGCGATCGATCGCCTGCGCCACAAGTTCGGCCCCGGCGCGGTGGAGACCGGCTATACTTTTTCCAGGGGCAATCTGACGCGCCCCCAGACCCCGTCCGACAGGAACATGGACGAACCTGACGCAGGCTAAAGCATGTCGCGCAAAAGTGCGCAGCGGTTTTGCGATAACGACATGCTTAAAAACAAAGACGAGAATTTTCGTGCAAAGCCCGCGAACAGCCTGTTAACGGCTTGACGAAGCGGACGGGGATCAATATTGGAACTGCGCAGGAAGCAATCCGCCCATGCGTCGGCGCTTCCCGGATGGCCTCGTGGCGGAGTGGTTACGCAGAGGACTGCAAATCCTTGCACCCCGGTTCGATTCCGGGCGAGGCCTCCACCCTTTTATATCAAACCCCTAAATCAAAAAGTTCAGTATCCACTTCAGGTCTCAGGCCGTGCGCGCGCTATCCGGAATGGCGAAGAGCGGCGAGACGAGTCGCAGCAAAGCCTGCACGATCGGGTTGCGGTGACGGAAAAACATGGTGTTGGCCGTAAGCCGGCTGCCGAGCCGCAGTTTGTTCTCATAATGGGCCTGCCCGCTCTGATAACGGCCCAGGCCGTGCTTCAGGCAATATTCCAGATTTTCGAACCAGCTCAGATAATAAAGATTGTATTCACGACCCGCCGCGGCATCCATGCAGAAGAATTTGTCGATCAGCACATTCTCGTTGCGGACAAGGAGATTGGCGGCAAGAAGCCGCCCTTCAACGTTGTAGAGCGTGCAGAAGGCGCGGCCGGGCATATTGCCGAGAACGCCCGCGAAATATGCGCCTGTCAGGATCTCGAACTGCCGGTCGCCGCGTATGCGCGTGTCGTTGTAAAGCGCCATGAGGCGCGGGAGCACATCGGCGATATCGCTGCGATATTCGACCGATACGGCCTCACGCGCTCGCAGCTTTCGGCGCATGTCCTTGCGCGTTGCCGGCGAGAGCCGCGCCATATAATCGCCAATGCCGTCGAAATCCATGTCGAGATAAGCGGTGGCAAGCCCCGGCAGAGCCGCATAACCGGCTGCGGCGAACACGGCGCGCAAGTCAGCCGGCAATGTCGCGGGTACATCCTTCACGCCACGCAAGGCGCAGTTCTCCGCATCCGCCATCTGCTCGAAGCCACACAGCAGTTGCCTGAGCAAAGCGGGTTGCTGCTGCGGCAGGACGGATGGATGAAAGCCCGGCGCTCCATCCTCGGTACAAGGCGAGCCGAGACAGGCGAGCCGCAGCGTCAGGAAACCCGGCGCATAGCGGCGAACCGCCGTGGCCAGACGGCGCAATATGCCCTCCTCCAGCGTCGTATCGAGCCTGTAGTCGGTGAGAAAGGCCGGCATGGCGGCGATCACCTGTCCGCCATGCACCAGCGTGATGTAGCGCCATTGAAAGCCCTCGATCCCCGCAGCCTCTACCGTAAGCAGGTAGTCGTAATCCTCGATTTCGCCCGGATAGCAGGCGTTCCACGCCTCGCGGTCGATCTCGACGATGGACGCGGCGGTGCGAACACGCGGCACATCGTCAGGCAGCCGCGCGTGCATCCTGATCCTCGAAGAAACCGGCCGTCAGATCGGCGACGGTGCGATGCTGCCGATCCACATGGATCATGTGATAGCTGTCTTCTATCCAGTGCAGACGGCGCGGCCCACCGATATGCCGATTGATATATTCGGCGTGGCGCGGATGGCTGAGATCGTCCTCGCGCGCATGAAGGATCAGAACCGGCGTGCGAATGGCGGGCAACGTCTTGCGCAATTCCCTGCCGAGCCGATACATCTCGACAATACCGGTACCGGGAAAGTGCTCCAGAACGCCGTCAGCCGACATACCGCCCACCAGACGGCGCATGCGCTCGTCCTTGATGCCCATGGCAGGCGATTCCGAAAAATTGAGACGGTTCAGGAACGGCACATGCGCCAGCCAGCCAATCTGGCGCGACAGCATGGGATAGTAGAACGGCATGCCCCAGCCGTCATAATGGAAACAGGGCGAATAGAGCGCTACGGCGCGGATGGAGCCCGGATTGCGGTGCGCCGACAGAAGCGCCAATTCGCCGCCAACGCAGATACCGGCGGCGAAAACCGTATCCGCCTCGGCACCCAGCCTTTCCGCCGCTTCGTCCACGCTTTCCAGCCAGTCCTTCCAATGGGTTGAGCGAAAAACCGCCTCGCCCTTGCCATGCCCCGCCAGCAGCGGCGCATGGACGGTGAACCCCTGCCGATTCAGAAGCCGCCCGACGAGGCGCATCTCGGCCGGGGCGCCGGTCATGCCGTGGACCAACAGCACCGCGCGCCCGTTCGTACCCGGCATGAAAAACGAATAGGGATCGGACATCTTCATGCCTTCACTGTCCGGCTAACGCTTTGCGGCACGAATGAAAAGCTGATCGAGCAATGTCAGCGCCAGATCGATTTCCGCATGCGAGATCAGCAGGTTGGGCGCAAGTGTTATCACGTTCTTGTGGTAGCCGCCGACATCGAGCACGAGGCCGTATTTGCGGCCATCCGCTTCCAGATCGCCCTTCATGCCTTCGTCGCACATCCAGTCCAGCGTCGCCTTGTCCGGCGTATAACCGTCCTCTTGGCAGACTTCGAGACGCAGCGCCAGACCGAGACCGTCCACTTCGCCGATGGTCTTGTGCCGGGCCTGCAGGCGCTTCAGTCCATCGAGGAAGTAGCGGCCCTTTTCCATGACGGAAGCACCGAAATCCTTTTTCTCTTCCAGCATCCGCAGGGTTTCCAGCGCCACGGCGGTGCCCATCGGGTTGCTGGCGAAGGTGGAATGGGTGGAACCGGGCGGGAAGACGCCGGGATGGATCATGTCCTCCCGCGCCCATATACCGGACAGCGGATTGAGGCCGTTGGTGATCGCCTTGCCGAAGACCAGCACGTCCGGATTGACGCCGAAATGCTCGATCGACCACAATTTGCCGGTGCGGTAGACGCCCATCTGGATCTCGTCCACGACGAGCAGGATGCCGTGCTCGTCCAGCACCTTCTTCAGTTCGGTAAAGAAATTCATCGGCGGGATGACATAGCCGCCGGTGCCCTGAATGGGCTCGACATAAAAGGCGGCATATTCGCACTTGCCGGCTTTCGGGTCCCACACGCCGTTATATTCGCTCTCGAACAGGCGGGCGAATTTCTGCACGCAGTAATGGCCGTATTCTTCCTTGTCCATGCCCTTCGGGCCACGGAAGTGGTAGGGGAACTCGATGAACTGCGCACGCTCGGAGAAATGACCGTAGCGGCGGCGATAGCGATAGCTCGACGTGATCGAGGAAGCGCCGAGCGTGCGCCCGTGATATCCTCCCTCGAAGGCGAACATAAGGCTCTTGCCGCCGGTGAAATTACGCACCAGCTTCAGCGAATCCTCGATGGCCTGCGACCCGCCGACATTGAAGTGCACGCGCCCCTTGGCGCCGAATTTGCGCTCGGCATCCTCTGCGATCAGCGTGGCAAGCTCCACCTTCTCGCGATGAAGATATTGCGACGCCACCTGCGGCAGGGTGTCGAGCTGGCGATGCGCGGCGGCGTTGAGGCGCGGATTGCGATAGCCGAAATTCACCGCCGAATACCACATCTGGAGGTCGAGGAACGGCGTCTCCTTCGCGTCATAGAGGAAAGAGCCCTCGCAGCCCGAAAAGAAAGCGGGATGCGCCGAATAATGCACCGTATCGCCATGCGAGCAGTAAAGCTCTTCCAGAAGGCGAAGCTCGTCCTCGCTCCTGACGGATGCGGCCGGATGAACCGCATCGGGAGAAATGGTCCTGTTCATGGATATGCCCTTTCAGGGTAACGGCACCGCAACGGAGGGAAGTCGCGCGCCAAAGAATCGGATTTGTCTGGTTCGGAATGGTGGTTCAGGCGGCGATCCCGGCCCGCAGGGCGGGAAGCAGGCTGCGCAGGCTTTGCGCCACATCGCCGAAGCTGTCATAGGGCAGAAACGCAATGCCGCTCTGCCGGCAGTACGCTGCAAGTTTCGACTTGGCGAAGACGATCTCCGGCTGGTCGGAAACGCAGAAATCCGAACGGCCGTCGCCGACATAGATGCGCGGACCGGATGCCTTCACCACCTTGCATTTGCAGACACCGGAAGCCGCGCGGCAGGCACTGTCGGCATAGGGCGAAGCAAGCGCGTAGACCGTCTCGCCCGCCGCCTGGGAAACGAGAAGCCGGTTGGCGATGACGGGAATGGAATCGAGACCGTGGCGCTTGAGAACATGGCGGATGAAATAGTCCACACCGTCGCTGACGATGGTGAGCGGGATGTGCTCCGCCGCGCAAAGGGCGGCGAAATTCGCGAAACCCGAATCGATCTTCACCGTGTCCAGCACCCGGTCGAGTTCTTCGCGGCTCGCCCGGATCAGAGCCACCTGCTGCCGCATGCAAGTGCCGGAATCGATCCGGCCGGCGGCCCACAGCGCCTCGATCTCTTCCCATTGCGGCCCGGCAAGCCGCTCCAGCACGTGGTCCGTCACATCCTGAAGTGAGATCGTGCCGTCGAAATCGCAATATACCTGCATATTATATGCCTCATGAAATCCGCGAGGCTTCTAGCAGGCCTAACTGAAACGATACTGACGCGAAAATGACGCGAAACTGAAATCCTACAGCCTGTGCATTCACATTAATTTGTCTGCACGTCTGGATTGTAGCCTCTCACCGTTACGCCGCGCGCGGGCGAGAACCACATCGACCCGCAAGCCCCGGCCCCAATCGGGCACGCCGAGCGAAACCTCCGCCGAGAGGCGCTGGGCGATGTCGGCGACGATGGCCAGCCCCAACCCCGCCCCCTCCGTCTGTGGCGAACCGCTGGCGCGATAGAAGCGCTGGAACACCGCCTCGCGCTGCCCGGCCGGAATACCGGGACCGGTGTCGCACACCGTCAGTTGCCAGTCCGTCTCGCCCGATTCACGAACGGATACACGGATTTTGCCGCCTCCCGGCGTGTATTTGATCGCATTCTCGACAAGATTCTCGATGAGCAGGCGCAGCAGCGGCCCGTCCGTTTTCACGAATGCCTTCTCGGTTCCCTCCAGCGTCACATCCAGCCGCTTCTCCCTCACCCTGAGGCCGAGTTCGGCGAGCACCGAGGCTGCCATGTCGTAAAGATTGAGCCGCTTCGACTGGATTTCCTGATGACTCACGCGCCCGGACCGCAGCAATTGCTCGATCAGGCGCAGCGCCCTGTCGTTACTGCGCACGAGGTCGGCAACGATCTCCTTGCGCTCCGCCTCGTCGTCCGTTTGCTGGAGCATCTGGAGCAGGAGCTTCAGCCCGGCATAGGGCGTGCGAAGCTGGTGCGCGGCATGGTCGGCGAACCGCCTCTCAGCGGTCAGCGAGCGTTCCAGCTTGCCCAGAAGCTGGTTCACCGAAGCCGCCAACGGCGCAAGGTCGCGCGGCAACTCATCGGCCGGGATGAAGGAGAGATCATCCGGCGAACGGCTGCGAATCTGGTCCACCAGCCCATAAATGGTGCGCAGGCCCCGGCGAATGCCGAACCACATCAGAACCCCGATCAGCGGAATGAGAATGAGAAGAGGAAGCACCAGATTGAGCAGGATGGTCGACACCAATGTCTCGCGCAGCGCAATCTTCTCACCGACCTCTATGACGATCGGCTGACCCGAAATGTGCAGTGTATAGACCCGCCAGCGCTCGCCGTCATAGGTCAGCGTCGAAAACCCCGGCCGCGACAGGGGTTGTTGCAGGTTGAAGGCGGTCGAGGAATAGATGGCGACGGCACCGTTCTTCCAGACGCGGAACATCTCCGCATCGGCATAATCGTCGGCGTAGTCGTTGAGGGAAAGCTGGTTTCCCATAGTCAAATCGAGATCTCTGAAGCGGCGCGGCGGAACGAAATCGTATTTCAGCAGCGGCTTTTGCAGAAGGTTCCACAGGGTGTTCGCATCGTCGATCATCCGTGCGTCGTAGACATAGTGAATTTCCTGCGTGGCGCTGCGGAACGCCAGCCAGCCGATGGCGAGTACCGTGACGAGGATCGTCGGCGCGACACGGATGAACAGGCTCCATGTCAGGGTCGGCTTTCTCATCGCTCGACCATGTAGCCGACGCCGCGCATGGAAGTGATGAAATCTGCGCCCAGTTTCTTGCGCAGATTGTAGACGATGACTTCTGTCGTGTTGCTCTCGATGGAATTTTCGGCGCTGTAGAGCGCATATTCCATGTCACGTTTGGTGACGTATTTGCCGGCCCGCTCCATCAGGAGCTTCAACAACTGGAATTCCCGCGCGGTCATGGGAATGGGCCCGTGGCCCCCGCGCACCACCATGGCGGCGGGGTCCAGTTCTATGCCGCCGCATTTCAGGATGCTTTCGGTGCGTCCTTCGCGCCGGCGCAGGAGGGCGCGCAGGCGCGCCAGCAGCTCGTCCAGATCGAACGGCTTGACCATGTAGTCGTCCGCGCCGCTGTCCAGCCCCTCGACGCGCTGCTGCGGCAGGTCGCGCGCTGTGAGCAGGAGAACGGGCACATGGTCACCCGACTGGCGAATCCGGCGCAGCACCTCGATGCCGCTGATCGTGGGGAGGTTCACATCCAGCACGATGAGGCTGAACCTCAGCGTTTCGAGCGCCGCCAGCGCGGCCTCGCCGTCCTGCACCCAGTCCACGCCGTAGGCATGTTTCTCAAGAGCCTTTGAAAGAGAAAATCCTAAAATATTGTCGTCTTCAACAAGTAAAATCCGCATTTTCACAGCCTCAACTGCAATATCGGGCGGAAAATAGCGCGTTCAATCGGACATTTTTACGACTGAATACATTTCCCGCAACAACGCGCGTGACAGGCCGTTATTCAACCCGCCTCACGCGCAATGAAAGCTATCGCCACTACACGCGGCGTCACGCAAAAGGCAAGGCGGACAATGCGCCCTGTCACCGTCCGCGCCTGCCCGTTTTCGAGATCGACGGCAATCTCGCCGTAATCGAGAATGACATGGTCGACGGGGAAAACCGCCTTGTAAACCGCCTCCTTGGCGCTGAACAGGAGACGCACGCCAAGCGGGTACCCGTCCCACATGCCGGGCCGGTCGTCTTTGTGGCGGACGAGGGTGGAAATATCCGCCGGAAGCGGCACCGAAGGCTCCACATCGATGCCGATAGCGGAAAACTCCGCCGCGGATCCGATCGCCGCCACGGCCATTTCGTCATCATGTGCCAGCGAGCCGGCGATGCCGGCAGGCCAGAGCGGTTCGCCGGACGGCGCGCGCGGGATCGAAACGTCGACCAGGCCGCGTTCGGCGAGCAGGATGCGCGCGGCGTGCCGTGCCGCACCGCTCATGCGCCGGCGCGAGGCGTTGCGCGCGGAAACGGTTTTACTTTCGAGGGGCAGGAGCAGCGCTTCGTCCCCCTCGCCGATCCACCGGCAGCATGTCGAAATACCTGCCGGAGCGACGGCGCGCATGGCATCCTTCAGCGCCCTTTCCGCCGCCTGGGATCCAGATCCGGGTTCAGCCATGCAGATCGAGATGCGCGATCATCTCGCCATCCTCATCCAGCCCGTCCTCGATGAAACCGGCCTTGGCATAGAGTTGCCGCGCGCCCTCGTTTTCCGGCTCGTAGCAGATCAGCACGCGCCGGATATGGCCCAGCGCACGGATTTCATCCAGCACGGCCCGGAGCGCCGCCTTGCCATAGCCGCGTCCCTGATGATCGCTCTCGATCATGAAGCGGTAAAGCTGGGCGGTGCCGTCGTCGCTCTCCGCGTCGTACATCAGGAATCCGACCAGTTCGCCGCCGGCCAGAATGGCGCGTGGTCGGGCATCCTCGTCCTCGTCGGCCTCCTCCAGCGACTCCGCATTGCTCGCCACCAGATTTTCCTGTCCCGGCGCGAGTTTCAGCCCCGCGACCCGCGCACGCCAATCCGCCGTCACGGGAACGAGGCGGATTTCCGCGTCACCGGTCATGCTGCTTTTTTCCCTGGCCGCTTTTTCCCCGGCTGCTTTTCCCGAAGCGGCAAGCGCGCAGTGCCCCCATGCTTTACCTCGGCCAGAACGGTGCCGTCAGCCGCCACCGGGACAACGAAACGGTTGAGCTTGGCCGGATTGCCGCGCCACACGGAACAGGGCTCAAGCACCTCGCCCTTCATAACGAAGGAATCCGTGTCGACAATGGAACCGTCGCCCATGACGACGCCGTAATGCACGAAGGCGGAGGGTCCGAGCGTGCAGCCGTCGCCGATGCGGATGAAATCGGACTTGAACGCCCCCTCCTCCAGCGAATGCGGCTGGATAACGCAGCCCTCGTTGAGCGTCACGTCGTCGCCGATCTCGACCAGCGAGCGTTCGGTGAGGTTGGCGCCGCCGTCATAGACGCGTTTGCCGACCTTGGTGCCGAGGCAGCGCAGGATGATCGGACGGAACGGCGTACCGGCGAAAACCTGCGTGATCGGCGAATCCGACAGTTTCCAATGCCGCTCATGCCGCCAGAAAGCCTCGTCATAGATGGTCGTCATACGCGGCTTGAGCTTGCGGAAGCCAAGCGAAAAGCGTTCGATGAAGATATAGAACGGAAGCGCGAGGCCGGCGGTAAGCATCACCGCGACGAACAGCGCCTTGTGCGCATATTCGTCGTAATAGTTCAGCGCGCGGTCCCAGATCGCCAGCGTCACGAACAGCATCAGCCATTGCGAGGCGAGGAACATCAGCCCGGTGCGCAGATTGTGGAAGTTCTTGCGCCGCAGCCGGCGCAGGCGATCGGCCTCGTCGATATTGGCGATCAGCTCCTTGTCGCGGTTGACCATGCGCGGAATCTCGAAGCATGGCGAGCCGAGCAGGCCGACATTCTCGCGCACCGGGCCGTCGATGGGCACCATCACCTTGGTGGCCAGCAGGACGTTGTCGCCTGTGCGCCCGTCCGGCGGATAGAAGATGTTGTTGCCGAAATAATTGCGCTCGCCGACGCGCGTATGTTCGAGCCGGAAGGTGGCGGCGGACTTGTGCATGTTGATCATGAACAGGCCGTCCGACACCATGGTCTGGCTGCCGATCTCGCACAGAAGCGGGTTTTCGTGCTGCTGGTTGGTGCCGAAATTGGAACCGGTCTGGATCACATGGTTCAGATCCCAGCCGATGGCGCGCATGTAGGGCACGATGGCCGAGCTGTCCCCGAACAGAAGGTTCAGCACGCGTGAATTGCTGAAAAGCTCCACCATGGACTGAAGCCAGTAATGGAAGCCGTAGAGCGTGTAGGTGCGGTTCGGCTTGAGGAAGATGCTCACCAGACGCGGCACGACGGTCGCCGCCAGCAGCGAGACGGCAAGGAAGCCGAACAGCGTGACGGTGGTGCCGATGGCGACGATGCCGATCGTCTCCTGATAGTTGTCGCTGACATTCTGCCAGTAGCTGTGGAACAGGAACGGGAACGGCGTGACCAAGAGGAAAAGCCCGACAAGCTGGAATATCTCGTAGGTGATGCGGCGTGTCTTGGACAGGGTGATATTGCGCACCTTGCAGTAATCGGCGTCGGTCGGTCCGGCCGGCGACCCGTGCCAGTGCTCCCCGTCCGGGATGCTCTGGCCGCGTTGCAGCGACGAGGCATGGCCAAGCTGCGCGCCGTTGCCGATGTGCGTATCGATATCGATGGTCGAGCCGACGCCGACGAAAGCGTCGTCGCCGATGGTGACGGGACCGGTATGAATATAGCCGCTTTCGGCGCGATAGCCGAAAATATTGGATTCGCGGCGCAGGACCGTGTTCTCGCCGATGGAGATGAGGTCCGTGCAAACCGGAATAGCGCGGCACTCGATGGCGGTATTGCGGCCGAGCCGCGCGCCCAGCAGGCGCAGATAGAGGCTGTAGAGCGGATTGCCGCGGAACAGCACCACCGGCGCGGTGCGGATCAGCGTCTGCACCACCCAGAAACGGTAATAGCGCAAGCCCCAGATCGGGAAGCTTTCCTTCTTCCAGCGGCCGATCAGCACCCACTTCGCCACGATGGCGAAACCGGTCATGCCGAAGAAGCTCGCCCCCGCCAAGACCACGCATCGGACGTAAAGCTGCACCGGATCGTCGAGCGTGTCATAAACCCAGTCCAGCCCCTTGTCGAAGAACAGAAGCGCCACATAGGCATAGACCGCATAGAAGGCGAGTTGCGCCACGCCGCAGGTCCAGTAGGCGAAGCCGGATGCCTTATGGGTAAGGCTCTGCTCGACGGGGACTGCCGTCTCGTTCTGCGGACGGTGCAGATACTGCGCCAGACTGGCGATGGTCGGGTGCAGGTAGATATCGCGCATCGAGGCGGTTTCCCAGCCTTGTGCGGTACGCACCCGCGCGCAGAAACGCGCCATCAGCAGCGAATTGGCGCCCAGATCGTCGAAGAAGTGATCCTGAACCGAAACCTCGTCCAGATTGAGCACCTCGGCCAGCGCGTCGGCCATGAAGCGTTCGTCGTCGTTGGAGGGCGGCACCATGATGCTTTCCGCCGACAGGCGCACATGGGTCGGCTTCGGCAGACGCCGGAGGTCCGCCTTGTTGGAGACCGTCATCGGAATGGCGTCGAGTTCCTCCAGATAGGACGGTACCATGTAGGACGGCAGGCGGCGCTTCAGCTCGCGCGCGATATCGGCACGGGCGATCGGCGGCACGCCGGATTTCGGCGCATAGTAGGCGACCAGTTCGGTGCGGCCCGGCTCGATCTCCCATGTGGTGACGGCGGCCTGCGCCACACCCGGCTGATCGAGCAGCACGGCCTCGATCTCGCCCAGTTCGATGCGGTAGCCGCGAATCTTCACCTGCGTGTCGATGCGGCCGTGATATTCGATCTCGCCCTGCGCGTTGATGCGCCCCAGATCGCCGGTACGGTAGATGCGCGCAGAAGGATTGTTGGGCAGACCGATGAAATCGTGAATGAATTTCTGGTCGGTCAGGTCCGGCCGGTTGAGATAGCCGACGGCAAGACCGATCCCGGCGATGCCGATCTCGCCCATATCGTCGGGATCGGTCAGCTTGGGCTGCTCCGGGTCGATGATGACGATGGAATAGGTGGGCAGCGGCGCACCGATGGTTACCGGCTTGTCCGGCGTCAGCACGCCCATGGTCGCGGTGACGGTGGCCTCGGTCGGGCCATAGGTGTTGAGCAGAAGGCGTCCGGGCTTGGTCCAGCGCGCCACGAGGTTGAGCGGGCAGGCTTCGCCGCCCACCATGAGCAGGCGCAGCCTCGGCACGTCGCTCTCGATGGAGGAGAGAAGCGTCGGACTGCAGGCCATGCAGTTGATATCGTGCGCGCGCAGGAAGTCGGCCAGTTCCTCGCCCACCAGCGTCATGGGGCCGGGTGCGGGCACGACGGTCGCACCGGCGGCAAACGGCACCCAGTATTCCTCCGCCGAGAAATCGAAGGCGATGGTCATGCCGTGATAGACGCGGTCGTCGGGACGGTAGCCGTAGGAGACCGCCGCCACACGCAGGAAATTGCAGAAGCTCTGATGGCGAATGGCCACGCCCTTGGGCCGCCCGGTGGTGCCGGACGTATAGAGGATGTAGCAGATTTCGTCCGGGTTGGCCTTGCGCGCGGCGATGTCGAGCCGCGTGGCGGATTGCTGTGCAATCTCGCCCGCGCATGTGTCGATCAGCACATGCGGCACCGGCATGCGCGCCACACGCTCCGCATAGGCGGCGAGCGAGATGACCAGCTTCACGCCGGCATCCTCGATGATGAGCGACATGCGGTCTTCCGGGAAGGCGGTGGCGAGCGGCACATAGGCCGCGCCCGCCTTCATCACGGCGAGAAGCGTTATATACGTGTCGGCGGAACGGTCGAGCAGAAGGCCGATGCGATCGCCCGGCCTGACGCCCCGCGCGATCAGGAGCCGCGCGAACCGGTTGGCCTGATCGTCCAGTTCGCGATAGGTCCACTCGCGCCCGTCGGAAACGACGGCGACCGAGGCGGCATATCTGTCAGCCAGTTCCTCGAAGAAGAGATCGAGCCGTTCGCCCGGCTGGCCGGGATACGGAAAGTCCGCGCCGATCAGCACCTGACGGCGCCCAGACCCACCCTCTGCGCCGGCGCGCGGGTCATCGCTTTCTTCCGTCACCGCAACAGTGGCGAGCCCGGCATGATTTGTACCGTGATCCATTTCCATACTCATTGACCTAAACCGGGTATCACCGCGCAATCATACGCGCCGCGCACGGCCTGCCCCAAGCTAGGCAAGTACGCAAAATAATGGCAATAAGAAAGCGGATTCTTTCGCTCGCTTCGGTTGCTGCGCCGAGTGTTGCAAACCGGCATTGAACGACCCCAGCTTCCTGCTTCGGCAATTGAAATATTCTTACATTACGGTAAATAAATCACATCTCATATTAAAGAAATTCGGGCCTGAGAGTCCAGTATATTGCTTTCGGCATGAATCAGGCGATTCTCTTTCGGGATAGTCGCCGGACAGCTTCATCTCGCATATGGGGGCGGCTCATCCCGCGATCCGGCCGCCCGTCATCGGATGCGGCACGCCGGTGGTGCCGGGAAAGCTGATCGGCAGGCCGCGCAGGGCGCGCACGGCAAGGAAGGCGAAACATTCGGCCTCGACCGCGTCACCACGCCAGCCAAGCGCTTCGACCGGCACGAGTTCGACCGCCGCACGCTCCCCGATCATCCGCATCAGGGTCGGGTTACGGCGTCCGCCGCCGCTCACCGCGAGCCGCTTCGGGCGATGCGGCAGGATATCGAGCGCCTTGCCGACCGCCGACGCCGTGAAGGCCGTGAGCGTGGCGGCACCGTCTTCCGCATTCAGCCCCTCGGCCATGGCAGCCGTGAAGTCGAAACGGTCGAGCGACTTCGGATAAGGCTTGGTAAAATAAGAATGTTTCAGCAGTTGGCCAAGGCGCGCCTCGTCCACCCTGCCCCTCGCGGCGATCAGGCCGTCGCGATCCATCTCGCCAAGGCCCTGCGCCCTGACGAAATCGTTGATCGGCGCGTTGGCCGGCCCGGTATCGAAGGCCACCAGCGTGTCACCGCCGTCCCACCATGTAATATTGCCGACGCCGCCAAGATTGAGGATAGCCATGTCGCCATGGCCGCCTGCGGTGCCGAGCAGCGCGGCGTGATAGATCGCCGCGAGCGGCGCGCCCTGCCCGCCGGCGCGGATATCCGCCGTGCGGAAATCGTAGACGACTTTCGTACCAATGAGTTCGCTCATCAGAACGCCGTCGCCAAGCTGGCGGGTATCGCCGTGCCGTCCGCCTTGCGGCGCGCGGTGCAGCACCGTCTGGCCATGAAAGCCGACGACGCCGATATCGGCCATGGAGAGCCCGTTTTCCATAACCAGTTCGCGCACGGCGGCGGACTGCGCGCGGGTCAGCGCCTCCTCGGCTTCCGCAAAGACAGCCGGTTCCTGTCCCTCGAAATTCCAGATGCGAGCCTCGGCCTGCGCCCGTTCCAGAAGTTCACGGATGGAAGGCGGATAGGGCTTCAGCGCATAGGCGCCGAACTCCATCACCGTCTCGCCATCGGTTTTCAGGAGCGCGACATCGATGTTCCCGTCCAGCACGGTACCCGTCATCAGACCGACAGCCCATATGGGTTGCATCGACGTCTCCCTTGTCTTTACACATTCCGGACGGAAAACCGCTACACGGTTTTCCCGGAAATGCTCCGTTCAGTAAAGCAGGCGCGCGCGGATCGTGCCCGGAACCGCGCGGATCTCATCGAGGATCTCCTCGCTGGCGCCCCCGACGCCGTCGGCCTCGATGACGATATAGCCCACTTCGCCGTCCGTCTGCAGGAACTGGCTGGCGATGTTGATATCATGACGCGAGAAAATGCCCATCAGATTGTTGAGAATGCCGGGACGGTTCTCGTGGACGTGCATGAAGCGCGTGCCGGTCGGGCGCGGCGGCAACTGCACCTGCGGGAAGTTCACCGCACCGACCGTCGATCCGACATCGGAATATTCGACCAGCTTGCGGGCGACTTCCGTGCCGATGCGCTCCTGCGCCTCCTCGGTCGAGCCGCCGATATGCGGCGTGAGGATGACGTTTTCCAGCCCCTGCAAGGGCGAGACGAACCTGTCGGCATTGGAGGCCGGCTCCACCGGGAACACGTCGATGGCCGCGCCAGCCAGATGGCCTTCCGTCAAAACCTTCGCCAGCGCTTCCAGATCGACCACCGAGCCGCGCGCATTGTTGAGGAGGAAAGCGCCCTTCTTCATCTTGCGCAGCTTCGCCTCGGTGAAAAGCTTGGCCGTGGACTTGTTCGACGGGACATGCAGGCTCACCACGTCGGAAATCTTGAGCAATTCGTCGAGGCTGGCCGCAGGCTTCACATTGCCGTATTGCAGCTTGTCGGACGTGTCGAAATAGCGCACGGTCATGCCGAGGCTTTCGGCCAGATTGCCGACCTGAGAACCTATATTGCCGTAGCCGACGATGCCGAGCGTCTTGCCGCGCACCTCACGGCTGCCGGTGGCCGACTTGTCCCAGCCGCCGGCATGGGCGGAGACGGAACGCGGGAAGATGCGGCGCATCAGCATGACGATCTCGCCGATCACCAGTTCCGCCACCGAGCGCGTGTTGGAGAAAGGCGCGTTGAACACCGGGATGGCGCGCTTGCGCGCCGCCTTGAGATCGACCTGATTGGTGCCGACCGAGAAGCAGCCGACCGCCATCAGGCGGTTGGAAGCGGCGAATATCTCTTCGGTAAGCTGGGTGCGCGAGCGGATGCCGATGATATGCGCATGGGCGATCATCTTCGCCAGATCGTCCTTGTCCAGCGCCTTCGGCAGATGGATGACATTGGTGTAGCCGGCGGCTTTGAAATATTCGACGGCGGTATGGCTGATGCCTTCGAGAAGAAGAACATGAATGCGGTCGCGTGCGAGGGAGAGGCGTTCGGTCATTTTCGGGAGTGTCCAAGATGGAGGGGGCGGCCAGAAAGGCGGATTGTCGGATTACGACATGAATGAACGCAAAGCCGACGTCAATTCAAAATCGATCACTCTTTGCATAGCGCGTGTCCGATGTGGCTTTGGAGCCGGAGCCCTCCCGCCCCGCAAAACGGTTGCATGGTTACGCCGGACATGCTCTTAGGACCAACCGACATTCAGGGGAAGGCTCCGTATGGCATCCGGCTTGTTCGCGCTTCTGGACGACGTGGCGGCGATCGCGAAAATGGGGGCCGCCTCGCTGGACGACGTGGCCGGACAGACCGCCAAGGCCAGCGCCAAGGCCGCGGGCATCGTCATAGACGATACCGCCGTCACGCCCAAATATGTGGTGGGGCTGAAACCCGAGCGCGAACTGCCGGTGATCTGGAAAATCACCAAGGGATCGCTGCGCAACAAGCTCGTCTTCCTGCTGCCGCTGGCGCTTGTCCTCGAATATTTCGCCCCGGCCCTCATCATGCCGCTGCTGATGATCGGCGGCGTCTATCTTTCCTTCGAGGGGACGGAAAAGCTGGTCGAGTTTTTCGTTCCTCATGCGGAAGAGCACGAGGAAAGGAAAGGCGGCACGGCACGCGAGATCGAGGATAGCACGGTCAAAGGCGCGATCCGCACCGATTTCATCCTTTCCGCCGAGATCATCGCAATGACGCTGGCGAGCCTCGATCCGACCAGCCTCTACATACAGGCCGTCATTCTCGCAGCCGTCGGCATCGTCATCACCTTCGCGGTTTATGGCGTGGTGGGGATCATCGTGAAGCTGGACGATATGGGTGTGTCGCTGGTGCGCAACAGCCATTCGACGTTCGGACAGCAGTTCGGCAGGGGACTGGTGGCCGCCATGCCTTTGCTTCTGAAGATCCTCAGCACGGCCGGCACGGTGGCCATGCTCTGGGTCGGCGGCAGCATTGTCGTGCACGGACTGGCCTCGCTCGGTATGCACGGCGTCGAATCCTTCATCCATGCCGCCGTCTCCCGCCTGCCCGCGGGCGAAAGCGTGCCCGCCGCCGTTCTCCGCTGGATCGCGACCTCGTTCCTGCAAGCCGTACTCGCCGTTCTGATCGGCCTTGTCGCCGTCGCTGCGCTGCATCTCGGCAAGAGCCTTTTCAATCGTCGAAGCGGATAACCGTCTTGCCGCGCGTGATATCGCCGACCAGCCGGACGAGTTCATCGCGCGCCGCGACCGGCATCGTTCCGGATATTTCCGCCCCGCTTGCGGTGAAGTCCTCTCGCGCGATCACGACATGATCGACTGCGGTAAGACGCACCTTCAAAAGCGCGTGGTCGGAAAAATCGCAGGCGAACGAAAAGCCGATGGCCGGGATCACGACATTTTTCTCCGCCTGCCGCAGACACGTCGCCGCCGTGCCGCCATAGGCGCGCATCAGCCCGCCGCTGCCGAGCAATATGCCGCCGAACCAGCGCGTCACCACCACGGCGATCCGGTCGAGCTGCTGCCCGTCGATTGCCTGAAGAATGGGCTTGCCTGCGGTGCCGGACGGTTCTCCGTCGTCGCTGAAACGGTAATTCTGCCCCATGCGCCACGCCCAGCAATTATGCGAGGCGGCGGGATCGGAATGGCGCACGAGAAAATCCTTCGCCTCGGCCTCGTTCGCGACAGGTGCCGCCACGGCAAGAAAGCGGCTCTTCCTGATCTCCTGCGCGAAAGTTTCGGTGCGGCTGATGGTAAGCATGGCGATCCCGTGATAGATACTCAGCGCCTATCATCTTCCGCCGCGCATGACGACCCCTGTCACGCGGCGGAACGCCGGGAGGAGCGAAACGACGATGAACATCGCGCATCATGCGACGGGATTGCAGCATATCGGCATACCGACGAAAGATATCGAAGGCTCGGAGAAATTCTATACCGGGCTCGGCTTCGAGACCATCTATCGCACGCAGAACGGCGACAGCCGGGTGATCTTCCTGAAGCTGAAAAACCTGATCGTCGAGATCTGGGAAGGGCCGGCCACCGGCCTCGCCGGGGCCATCGACCATATCGCCATCGACGTGACCGATGTCGACGCGGTGTTCCGCACGCTCACGGCTGCCGGGCTGACGGCCATCGAGGGCGAGGTGCGCCGGCTGCCCTTCTGGGAGAACGGCGTGCGCTACTTCACCATTTCCGGTCCGAATGCCGAAAAGCTGGAATTCATTCAGATGCTTTGATGCAATCTTGAACCCAAAAATGAAAACGGCGCCCCAAGGCGCCGTTTTTTATTACTTTTCACTCAGGCCGGCCAATCAGGCAGCGTTGGAGCGGGTCTTCTCGAAGCGCTTGCGCTCGTTGGAATCGAGATAGAGCTTGCGCAGGCGGATCGACTTCGGTGTCACTTCCACCAGCTCGTCGTCCTGAATCCACGACAGGGCGCGCTCCAGCGTCATCTTGATCGGCGGGGTGAGCTTCACGGCCTCGTCCTTGCCGGCGGCGCGGATGTTGGTGAGCTTCTTGCCCTTGAGCACGTTGACTTCCAGATCGTTGTCGCGGCTGTGGATGCCGATGATCATGCCGGCATAGACCTTGACGCCCGCATCGATGATCATCGGACCACGATCCTCAAGGTTGAACAGCGCATAGGCAACCGCCTCGCCCTGATCGTTGGAGATCAGCACGCCGTTGGTGCGGCCGGCGATCTCGCCCTTATAGGGCTGATAGTCGTGGAACAGGCGGTTCATGATCGCCGTGCCCCGCGTGTCGGTAAGCAGTTCCGACTGGTAGCCGATCAGGCCGCGCGTCGGGGCGTAGAACACCATGCGCACGCGGTTGCCGCCGGACGGACGCAGTTCGACCATCTCGGCCTTGCGCTCCGACATCTTCTGAACAACGGTGCCGGAATATTCCTCGTCCACGTCGATGACGACTTCCTCGACCGGCTCCAGCTTCTCACCGTTCTCGCCGTCCTTCATGACGACGCGCGGACGCGAGACGCCAAGCTCGAAGCCCTCGCGGCGCATGTTCTCGATCAGAACCGCAAGCTGCAATTCGCCGCGGCCCGACACGAAGAAGGAATCCTTCTCGGTCGATTCCTCGATCTTGAGCGCCACATTGCCTTCGGCTTCCTTGAGCAGCCGGTCGCGGATGACGCGGCTCGTCACCTTGTCGCCCTCGGTGCCCGCATAGGGGCTGTCGTTGACGATGAAGGACATGGTCACGGTCGGCGGATCGATCGGCTGCGCCGCCAGCGGCTCGCTCACCGACGGATCGCAGAACGTATCGGCGACGGTGCCCTTGGAAAGACCGGCAATCGCGACGATGTCGCCGGCCTGCGCTTCCTCGATCGGCTGGCGCTCGATGCCGCGGAAGGCGAGGATCTTGGAGATACGGCCGTTTTCCAGCAGCGAGCCGTCCTGCGCCAAAACCTTGACGGCCTGATTGGGCTTGATCGAGCCGGAATGGATGCGGCCGGTGATGATGCGGCCGAGGAACGGATCGGCTTCGAGGATCGTGCCGATCATGCGGAACGGGCCTTCGCCGACCTTCGGGGCCGGGACGTGCTTCAGCACCAGATCGAACAGCGGCGCGAGGCCTTCGTCCTTCGGGCCTTCCGGGTTCAGCGCCATCCAGCCGTTACGGCCCGAACCGTAGAGGATCGGGAAGTCGAGCTGCTCGTCGGTGGCGTCGAGATTGGCGAAAAGGTCGAACACCTCGTTCACCACTTCCTCGTGGCGGCCGTCCGGACGGTCGATCTTGTTGATGGCGACGATGGGGCGCAGCCCCACCTTCAGCGCCTTGCCGACCACGAACTTGGTCTGCGGCATCGGGCCTTCGGCGGCGTCGACCAGAACGATCGCGCCGTCCACCATCGACAGGATGCGCTCCACCTCGCCGCCGAAATCGGCGTGGCCGGGCGTATCGACGATGTTGATGCGCGTGTTCTTCCAGACGACCGAGGTCGCCTTGGCGAGAATGGTGATCCCGCGTTCCTTTTCGATGTCGTTGGAGTCCATCATGCGTTCGGCGACGCGCTGGTTGTCGCGGAACGAGCCGGACTGCTTGAGGAGTTCGTCGACCAGTGTGGTTTTGCCATGATCGACGTGCGCGATAATAGCGATATTACGCAATTCCATTGGGATCACTTCTTTATGAGTTGGGAGCCGCACCGAACAACGCGCGGAAAATCAATGCGGCGCTCATACAGGATTTTTCGCGTTTTAGAAAGGGGCGGCGCGAAACTGCCCCTTTTTATTACAGCAGCGTGCCCGACAGGATCACCAACGCCACGCTGAAATAGATCACCAGCCCCGTCACGTCCACCAGCGTCGCCACGAAGGGCGCGGAGGCGCTCGCCGGATCGAAACCCAGCCTTTGCAGCAGGAAAGGCAGCATGGAGCCGGCAAGCGAGCCGAAGGTGACGATGCAGACCAGCGCCATTCCGACGGTAAAGGCGATCAGCATCCAGTGCGGGCCGTAATCGTAAAAGCCGGCGAACTGCCAGATGGTGATGCGGATGATGCCGATGACGCCGAGAAAGGCGCCGAGCGCCAGCCCGGAGGGAATCTCGCGCAGCGCCACGCGCCACCAGTCCTTGAGCCTGATCTCCTGCAGGGCCAGCGCGCGGATGATGAGCGAAGTCGCCTGCGAACCGGAATTGCCGCCCGACGACATGATGAGCGGGATGAACAGCGTCAGCACGATGGCTTTTTCCAGCTCGGTCTCGAAATGCTGCATGGCGCTGGCGGTGAGCATCTCGCTCAGGAACAGGATGCCGAGCCATCCGGCGCGCTTCCTGATCATCTCGCCGAAGCTGATGCGCATATAGGGCTTGTCGAGCGCCTCCATGCCGCCGAAGCGATAGGCGTCCTCGCTCGCTTCCTCGGTTATGGCGTCGAGCACGTCGTCCACGGTCACGATGCCGATGATATGGCGGCTCTCGTCCACCACCGGCACGGCGAGCAGGTCGTGCTTGCGGAACAGGCGCGCCACCTCGTCGCGTCCGGCGAGCGGCGAAATCATGATCGGCTCCTCGTCGCGGATGATCGACAGGATCGGCTCGTCCGGCTCGCGGATGATGAGGCGGCGCAGGCCCACCACGCCCTGAAGCACGCGCGTCTTCGGATCGACCAGATAGATCGCATAGACCGTCTCGCGCGTGCGCTCGACGCGGCGGATATGCGCCAGCGTCTCGGCCACGGTCCAGTTCGACGGCACAGCGATGAATTCGGTGGTCATGAGGCTGCCCGCCGTATTCGGCGGATAACCCATGAGCTTCTTCAGCGCGACTTTGGTTTCCGGCGCGAGGATGGGGAAAAGCCGCGCGCGGTCGTCGGCATCCAGTTCCTGAAAGACGTCGGTGGCGCGGTCCGCCGACATGCCGTCCAGCAGGGAAGCGGCACGCGCCTGCGGCAGGGCCACGACGATTTCGGTGGCGTGATGCAGTTCCGGCTGGTCGAGCAGGCGGACGGCATCGTCATGCGAAAGCTGCGCGACGACCGCGACGGCATCGTCATCGTCCAGTTCGTTGACGAGTTCCACCGCGTCGCCGGTGTGCATGTCTGCAATGCGGTTCGCAATTACGGCCGCTGGAAGCTCGGCAACGGCGATCGCTTCCGGGGAGACGTCGTTTTCGGTCTTGAAACCGGTCATGGGCTTGCCTTTCCGTCGATCCGCCGTCCGGGACAGATCGTGCAAGCCGACCGCGAGCGATCAGTTCACGAGCTGCCTTGACGGCTGACACAATCGACTGTGACTGTCGCTGGGCATAAGAGATAGAACTCCGGTTGAGAATTGCCGCCTTGGGAAGGAACCCGGCGGCCTCGCCCATGTGCCCTTCGCTACAGGCAAAGTCAAGCCCCCGTTGCGCATCCCGCGCCGAAATCCTAAATCCGGTGCATCCCGAATCTGGCCAACCCGGAGTTCCGCCATGCCCGACGCCTTCAACCACGCGCTCACTCAATGGAACGGGCCGCTCGGCCTGCCGGATTTCACCGCTTTCAGGGACGAGGATTTCGGCCCCGCCTTCGAGGCCGCGCTGGCGCAGGACCTCGCCGAGGTGCGGGCCATCGCCGACGATCCCGCGGCGCCCACCATCGACAACACGCTCAAAGCCTTGCAGCTTTCCGGCAAGGCGCTCGACCGCGTTTCGGCGATCTTCTGGATGCGCGCCGGCGCGCACAGCAACGACGCCATTCAATCGCTGGAGCGCGAGATCGCGCCGAAAATGTCGCGCCATTATTCTCGCGTCATGATGGACCCGAAACTCTTCGCCCGCATCGACGCGCTTTATGAAAGCCGCGACCATCTCGATCTCGACGCCGAGACAAAGCGCGTTCTGGAAAAGACGTGGAAAGGCTTCGTCCGCTCCGGCGCGAAACTCGGCGAGGCGGGCAAGGCGGAACTGGCCGGCATCAACGAAAAGCTGGCCGGCCTCGGGGCGCGCTTCGGCCAGAATGTGCTGAAGGACGAATCCGGCTGGGCGCTGTTCATCGAGAACGAGGCCGATCTCGCCGGCCTGCCCGATTTCCTGAAAAGCGCGATGAAAAGTGCGGCCGCCGAACGCGGCCGGCCCGACGCCCATGCGGTGACGCTGTCGCGCTCCATCGTCGAGCCGTTCCTGTCGTTCGCGCAGAATCGGACCTTGCGCGAACAGGCGTTCCGCGCCTGGGCGAAGCGAGGCGAGAACGGCGGCGAGACGGACAATCGCGACATTGTGCGCGAGATGGTGGAACTGCGCGAGCGCAAGGCGCATCTTCTCGGCTACGCCAATTTCGCCGCCTACAAGCTCGATGACACCATGGCCAAGACGCCCGAGGCGGTGATGGGCCTGCTGGAACCCGTCTGGGACAAGGCCCGCGCCAAGGCGGCGGCGGAGGAAGCCGAACTCGAACGGCTGATCGCTGCGGAAGGCGGCAACCACAAGGTCGCGCCGTGGGACTGGCGCTTCTACGCCGAAAAGCTGCGCGCCGAGCGCTTCGCCTTCGATGAGGCCGAACTGAAGCCCTATCTGCAACTGGACAGGATCATCGAAGCCGCCTTCGACGTGGCTCACCGTTTGTTCGGCGTAAGCTTCGTGGAAAAGAAGGGCGTGCCCGCATGGCATCCCGACGTGCGGGTGTTTCAGGTGCTGAACCCCGACGGCAGCGAACGCGGCCTGTTCCTCGGCGATTATTTCGCCCGCACCTCGAAGCGCTCCGGCGCATGGATGAGCGCGCTGCAATCGAGTCACAAGCTCGATGGCGGGCAGAAGCCTATCATCTACAACGTCATGAACTTCGCCAAGCCCGCCGCCGGCGAGCCGGCGCTTCTGTCGCTCGACGATGCGCGCACGCTGTTCCACGAATTCGGCCATGCGCTGCATGGGCTGCTGTCGGACGTGACATGGCCGGCCGTCTCCGGCACCGCCGTGTCGCGCGATTTCGTGGAGCTGCCCTCGCAGCTTTACGAACACTGGCTGACCGTGCCGGAAGTGCTGGAGAAATATGCCGTGCATCACCGCACCGGCGAGGCCATGCCCAAGGCGCTTCTGGACAAGGTGCTGGCGGCAAAGAACTTCAACGCCGGATTCAACACGGTGGAGTTCACGGCTTCGGCGCTGGTGGACATGGCCTTCCACACCGGCAATGAGAAGATCGCCGACCCGCTGGCCTTCGAGGCGAAGACACTGGAAAAGCTCTCGATGCCCGACGCGATCGTCATGCGTCACCGCACGCCGCATTTCACGCATGTGTTCTCCGGCGACGGCTATTCGGCGGGCTATTATTCCTACATGTGGTCGGAAGTGCTGGACGCGGACGCCTTCGCGGCCTTCGAGGAAACGGGCGACGCCTTCAACCCGCAACTTGCGGAAAAGCTGAAGCGCTACATCTACGCCGCCGGCGGCAGCCGCGACCCGGAAGAACTTTACAAGGCTTTCCGCGGCAAGATGCCCTCACCCGAAGCCATGATCGAAAAGCGCGGATTGAACTGAAACGGAAGGGCCGGGAAATTCCCGGCCCTTTCATTTGTGGCTCAGAATATTGACCAGCCGCCCATAGGGATCGCGCACATAGAAGCGGCGCACGCCCCATTCCTCGTCGGCCGGGCCGTATTCTACGGCGAAGCCTGCCGTCCTCATGCGCTCCAGCACGGCGTCCACATCGTCCACCTCGATGGAAAGGTCGGGAACAGGGGTCCCCGATCCGCCCTCACTGGCGATGCTGATCTGCACGCTCGCCTCGGCCTTCGCCACATAGGTGACGATCCAGCCGTGGTTCATGGCGACTTCCAGCCCCAGCACGTCGCCATAAAATCGCTTCGCCGCGTCGAGGTCCGCCGCGGCAATGTTGGCAACGATACGGCGCACAGCCATCAGTATTCACCAAGCTTGATGTCGGGCGTGTAATCGACGCCTTCCACTTCCTTCACCACCGGCTGGCCGCACTGCATGACGCCGGTGGCCGCGTTGAAGGCATAGGTCGGCGAGCCGTGAAGTAGCCAGCCCTTGTTGAGCGCCGCCGTGACACGGTGACAGAAAGACGCGTCGTCCGGTCCGGTGATGAAACGATAAAGCTTCATGATCTCACTTCCTTCGTGTTGTTGATCCCTGCCTTTGCAAGCATCCGCTCCGCCATGGCCAGATGCAAGCGCTCGACCATGCGTCCGTCAAGCGAAACCACGCCCTTGTCGGCGTTTTCCGGCCGCCCGAACAGTTCCACCACCGCGCGTGCCTCGGCAATCTCCGCCTCGGTCGGCGAGAAGGCGCGGGTCGCCGTCTCGATCTGCGAGGGGTGGATGAGCGTCTTGCCGTCGAAACCCATATCGGCCCCTTGCGCGCATTCGGCGGCAAAACCCGCCGCATCGCGGAAATCGTTGAAGACGCCGTCCAGAACGGTCAGCCCGCCCGCGCGTGCGGCGAGCACGATCTGCATCAGCCACGGCACCAGATAAGGCCGGCCCGGCTGCGGACGCACGCCCGTCTCGCGCGCGATATCGTTAGGTCCGACCACGAAACAGGCAAGCCGCGCCGCCGAGCGATTCCCCAGCATGGCGATCTCGTCGGCATTGAGAATGCCGCGCGGCGTTTCGATCATGGCCCATACCGCCGTCGCCGGTTCGGCGTCATTATGGTCGAGATGGCTGGCGGCGTCGATCACATCCTGCGGACGTTCGACCTTGGGCAGCAGCACCGCATCCGCGCCCATGGTTGCCGCGGCGGCAAGATCGTCCCTGCCCCACGGCGTATCGCCGGCATTGACGCGCACGATCCGCTCGAAGGGCGCGGACGGATACGCCGAAAAATGTGCGGCCAGCGCTTCGCGAGCCGCCACCTTGGTGTCGGGCGCGACGGAATCCTCCAGATCGTAGATCACGCAATCGGCGGTAAGCTTCTGCGATTTTTCCAGCGCGCGGGCATTGGCGGCAGGAACGAACAGGGCGGAACGGCGAGGACGGACGATTGCTTTCATATCAGCTTTGTGCACCGAACGGCCCATGCGTTCAAGTCTTGCAGGCACGGACGGAAGGGCTTGAAATCCGCTCGCCGCCCGCCTATTTCTCAGCTTCGGTCGAATGCGCCCGCCGTCCGCAGCCCCAAAGGCCATGGTAAAGCATTTTGAAAATCTCGTTCCTGTTCCGGTGACGGCAGAAACGGCAATGCGGACCCCGTTCATGAAAAGGCCGCTCACGCAAGGAGCGAAGATTATGACCATCTCCATGACTGTCGCGCGGTCTCCCGCCGACTTCAAGCATCAGGCGCGCCGCCTGCGTCAGGCGCTCGGCGAGGAAGGCTTCCATATCAGCCACGGCAAGGCACTCGACCTCGTCGCGCGCCAGTCCGGTAGCCGCGACTGGAACACGCTCTCCGCCAACGGCGCGCAGACGCCGCCCGCCGACGAGCGCACCGCGCCCTACCGGGTCGGCCAGCGCGTTACGGGCCGGTTCCACGCCACGCCTTTCGAGGCGCGTATCATCGCGGTCGAGGAGACGATCAAGCCGGACCTGTGGCGCATCACGCTGCAATTCGCGCCGGCCATCGACGTGGTGACCTCGCCGCACTTCTCCATGCTGCGAAGACGGCTCACCATCGTCGTCGGCACCGATGGCAAAAGCCGTCGACTGACCGGCAGCGAAGCTGGCAATGTGACGCTCGACGTTTGATCGTTGCGTTATCGGCGCGCCTCGCGCATAATTCGGAAAGGTTGACAGGCCTTTCGGACAGGATTATGCGCGAGGAACGCAACCGGACATGATGCCGGAATGACGGCGCGTTGCGACCTATCGCGCATAGGCGGCCAGAAACGTTGACTCTCCGCAAGGCTGCTGTAAACCAGACTGCAATCAGAGAAGACCAAACCGACAGGTTCAGGACATGGATAAGTTTACCAGGCTCACCGGCGTCGCGGCACCCTTGCCGATCGTCAACATCGACACGGACATGATCATTCCGAAGGATTACCTGAAGACGATCAAGCGGACCGGGCTTGCCAAGGGGCTTTTCGCCGAGATGCGTTTCAACGAGGACGGCTCCGAAAATCCGGATTTCGTGCTCAACAAGCCTGGCTATCGCAATGCGCAGATTCTGGTGGCGGGCGACAATTTCGGCTGCGGCTCGTCGCGCGAGCATGCGCCCTGGGCGCTGCTGGATTTCGGTATCCGCTGCGTAATCTCGACGTCCTTCGCCGACATCTTCTACAACAACTGCTTCAAGAACGGCATCCTGCCGATCAAGGTCAGCCACGAAGACCTCGACAAGCTGATGGACGACGCCTCGCGCGGCGCCAACGCCACGCTGACGATCGATCTGGAAGAACAGAAGATCTACGGCCCGGACGGCGGCTCGATCGGTTTCGAACTGGACGAGTTCCGGCGCCATTGCCTGCTGAACGGCCTCGACGATATCGGCCTGACCATGCAGAAGGCGCAGAATATCGACACGTTCGAGAAGCGCAACGCGGAACAGCATCCTTGGGCATGAGGCTTTGGAGCCCAACCCATTGGGGCATGATGCCTTGAAAAAGATCAGGCTGGCGGAAATGGCCCGGGAAGACCATAGCGGCGACTGGGCGGGACGTTTTTCACCGTCGCTCGATGAGATCGAGTCCATCGCGATTGAAGCGCTCGCGCATCTGCCGGAGGAATTCCGTACGCTGTGCGGTGACGTCATCATCCAGATCGCCGACTTCCCCGACGACCAGATCGTGGAAGACATGGGGCTGGAAACGCCGTTCGATCTTCTGGGCCTGTTCGAGGGGCGCGGCATCGGCGAGCGCTTCACGCTCCAGACCGGCGAAAGTCCGAACCGCATCACGCTCTACCGCCGCGCCATTCTCGATTATTGGGCGGAGCACGAGGAGGCGCTGGGCGATATCATCACCCATGTCCTCATCCACGAGATCGGCCACCATTTCGGCCTCTCCGACGACGATATGGAGCGCATCGAGGCCCAGGCCGAATAGCCCCGATAATCAGCAACAAAAAAAAGCGCCGGCTTCCCGGCGCTTTTTTCATTTCCGCGTTATCGCTATCAGGCGGCGAGCGCCTTCGGCTTGATCAGGCCGCGCGCGACGAGCAGTTCGGCGATCTGGATGGTGTTGAGCGCCGCGCCCTTGCGCAGATTGTCGGAAACCACCCACATGGCCAGACCGTTCTCGACCGTGATGTCCTCGCGGATGCGGCTGATATAGGTCGCATCCTCGCCAGCGGATTCGTAGGGCGTGACGTAGCCGCCGTTCTCGCGCTTGTCGATCACGAGGCAGCCCGGCGCGTTGCGCAGGATTTCACGCGCCTCTTCGGCGGTGATCGGCTTCTCGAACTCCATGTTCACCGCTTCCGAATGGCCGATGAAAACCGGCACGCGCACGGCGGTGGCCGTCAGCTTGATCTTGGGATCGAGCATCTTCTTGGTTTCGGCCACCATCTTCCATTCTTCCTTGGTGTAGCCGTCTTCCATGAACACGTCGATATGCGGAATGACGTTGAAGGCGATGCGCTTGGTGAACTTCTTGGCCGTCACCGGGTCGGCGACGAAGACGGCGCGCGACTGCTCGAACAGCTCGTCCATGCCTTCCTTGCCCGCGCCGGAAACCGACTGATAGGTCGAAACCACCACGCGCTTGATGGTCGCCGCGTCATGCAGCGGCTTCAGCGCCACGACGAGCTGCGCCGTCGAGCAGTTGGGATTGGCAATGATGTTCTTCTTGCGGAAGCCCTCGACCGCGTCGGGGTTCACTTCCGGCACGATCAGCGGCACTTCGGCGTCGTAGCGCCAGGCCGACGAATTGTCGATGACGACGCAGCCCTGCCGGCCGATCTTGGGCGACCATTCCTGCGACACCGAACCGCCGGCCGACATCAGGCAGATGTCGGTATCGGAAAAGTCGTAGGTGTCGAGCGCGCGGACCTTCAGCGTCCTGTCGCCATAGGACACTTCCGTGCCCTGGCTGCGACGCGATGCCAGCGGCACCACCTCGTCGGCGGGAAAGCCGCGCTCTTCCAGAATGTTGAGCATTTCGCGACCGACATTTCCGGTAGCGCCGACAACTGCAACCTTGAAACCCATTTCTCGTCTCCTGTCCCTCTCCGCTTCCAGATTCGGAACCCCGCAGGCCACGCGGGTCTTCCGTCCCCGGGCCAGACCCGGGGAGAGGGCGAGCAGGCCAAGGGAATCAGACCGTTTTCGTGGTCGTTTTGGTAAGGCCCGTGAATTTTATGGAGATCGAAGGCATGCGCGCTCCCCCGGCGGCAAGGCCGGCAGTTCCTGACGAAACGGGCGCCATCATAACGCGGTTCACGCGGGTTCTCCTTCGTTCGGCACTGCTTTTACGCCGTTTACGTGCGGTGTCAATTCTCCACGCGCCACAGACCGCGCATTTTTTGCCGGCCCGGGCCGGAACGCGCCTCTCCGGCTCTCATACTAAAGGCTTAATGCGTCGATCCGCCGATTCGGTACATCATGCACATGTGGAGGAGCGCCGCACGGTCGAGAGGATATCCGGGGCGGCGCAGCGGACGGCCTGACCGGGACTCGGTCGGGGAGGACCGTTCCGCATGGCCCCGCGGGGCCGTTTTCGGGAGGACAAACCAATGGCAGTTTCTTCGGGTGCCGTCACCGGCACGCAGAAAATGACGGGCGAAGAGTGCAAGGTCATCTTCGCGTCATCGCTCGGCACCGTTTTCGAATGGTACGATTTCTATCTTTACGGAACGCTGGCGTCCTTCATCGGCGCCGCCTTCTTCAACGGATATCCGGAAGCCACGCGCAACATCTTCGTGCTTCTGGCCTTCGCCGCCGGCTTTCTCGTGCGCCCGTTCGGCGCGCTGGTCTTCGGCCGCATCGGCGACCTTGTCGGCCGCAAATATACCTTTCTCGTCACCATCGTCATCATGGGCGCGTCGACCTTTCTCGTCGGCCTCCTGCCCGGATCGGCCACGCTCGGCATTTTCGCGCCGATCGTGCTGATCGCGCTGCGCATGCTGCAGGGGCTCGCGCTCGGCGGTGAATATGGCGGTGCCGCCACCTATGTGGCCGAACACGCGCCCGACAACCGGCGCGGCTTCTTCACCTCGTGGATCCAGACCACGGCGACGCTCGGCCTGTTCCTGTCGCTGCTCGTCATTCTCGGCATCCAGACCTGGATGAGCAAGGAAGCATTCGCAGCATGGGGCTGGCGTATACCCTTCCTCGTCTCGATCCTCCTGCTCGGAATTTCCGTGTGGATTCGCATGCAGATGAGCGAATCGCCCGCCTTCAAGCGCATGAAGGAAGAGGGCAAGGGTTCCAAGGCGCCGCTGTCGGAAGCCTTCGGCCAGTGGAAGAACGCGAAGATCGCGCTGATCGCCCTGTTCGGCCTCACCGCCGGTCAGGCCGTGGTGTGGTATTGCGGCCAGTTCTACGCGCTGTTCTTCCTGCAGAACGTGCTCAAGGTGGAAAACCAGTCGGCCAATATCATGGTGGCCATCGCGCTTCTGATCGGCACCGGCTTCTTCGTCATCTTCGGCTGGCTGTCGGACAAGATCGGCCGCAAGCCGATCATCATGGCGGGCCTGCTGCTTGCCGCCGTCACCTACTTCCCGCTGTTCAAGGCGCTGACCAATGCCGCCAACCCCGCGCTGGCACAGGCCGAACAGACCGTCAAAGCCACCGTCACGGCGGCGCCCGGCGATTGCAATTTCCAGTTCAACGCCACCGGCACGTCGAAATTCACCACCTCCTGCGACGTCGCGACCAGCTTCCTCGCCAAGAGTTCGGTGCCTTATGAAATCGTGCAGACGGCGGCGGCGGGAACGCCGGCGACGATCAAGCTCGGCGATTCCACCGTCACCTCCTTCGACGCCGTACAGGCCGGCGCCGGCGCGGCCGCCAAGCAGGCGGAACTGGCGCACAATGTCAATCTCGCCCTGCAGAAGGCCGGCTTCCCGCTCGTCCGCGACCCCGCGAAAGTGCCGGAATCCAAGCTCGACGCCTTCATTGCCGCCAATCCGGAACTGGGGCTGAATGCCGGTGCCGTGCGCGCCGGTGAGAAGACCACGGTTTCGGTGGCCGATCTGGTGAAGCAGAAGCTGCTGACGCAGGCCGAAGCCGACAAGCTCGGAGCGGACGCACAGCAGGCCGTCTACACCATCCCGAATGGCGGTGCATTCAAGATGGTCGCCGATCCGGCCCGCGTGAACTGGGTGATGACCATCGCCATCCTGACCATTCTCGTCATCTACGTGACCATGGTCTACGGCCCGATCGCGGCGATCCTCGTGGAGATGTTCCCGACCCGCATCCGCTATACCGGCATGTCGCTGCCCTATCACATCGGCAACGGCTGGTTCGGCGGCCTGCTTCCGGCGGGCGTGTTCGCACTCAGCGCCGCCAAGGGCGACATCTATTACGGCCTCTGGTATCCGATCATCATCGCCGGCATCACCTTCGTGATCGGTATGATCTTCGTCAGGGAAACCAAGAACGTCGATCTGAACAAGGTCGACTAAGCATGTTGCGCAAAAGTGCGCAGCGTCTGCGCGGGGAAATCAGTCCACTGGACTGATTTCCGATCCTGCTCCGATGCGATAACGACATGCGTACAAAACAAAGAGCTAAAGTGCGTGAAGTGAATTTGAAAAATCGCGACGCGCTTTAATCGCCGGAATACCGAAAAGCAAAGGCCCGCCGGATCATCATTCCGGCGGGCCTTTGCGGTTTTCGCAATGCGGCTGGTTCAGGCGAGCGCCTTGAACTTTTCCAGAATGGCGTTGCCCATCTCGGTCGTGCCGACCTTCTTCGTGCCTTCCGACCAGATGTCGCCGGTGCGCAGCCCGTCGTCCAGCACGCCGGCGATAGCGGCTTCCAGACGATCCGCTTCCGCGATCAGGTTGAACGAATAGCGCAGGCACATGGCGAGCGAAGCGATCATGGCGATCGGATTGGCAATGCCCTTGCCGGCGATATCCGGGGCCGAACCATGCACCGGTTCGTAAAGCGCCTTGCGCTTGCCGGTCTGGGCATCGACCGCGCCGAGCGAGGCCGAAGGCAGCATGCCGAGCGAGCCGGTCAGCATCGCCGCCACGTCGGACAGCATGTCGCCGAACAGGTTGTCGGTAAGGATGACGTCGAACTGCTTGGGCCAGCGCACGAGCTGCATGCCGCCGGCGTCGGCCAGCATGTGCTCAAGCTGCACATCGGCGTATTTTTCCTTGTGGCGCGCGGTCACGACCTGATTCCACAGCACGCCCGACTTCATGACGTTGCGCTTTTCCATCGACGTCACCTTGTTGCGGCGCGTGCGCGCCAGCTCGAAGGCGATATCGGCGATGCGCTCGATCTCGTAGGTGTCGTAAACCTGCGTGTCGATGCCGCGCTTCTGGCCGTTGCCAAGGTCGATGATCTCCTTCGGCTCGCCGAAATAGACACCGCCGGTCAGTTCGCGCATGATCAGGATGTCGAGCCCTTCGACCACTTCCGGCTTCAGCGAGGACGATTGCGCCAGCGCCGGATAGCAGATCGCCGGACGCAGATTGGCGTAAAGCTGCATGTCCTTGCGCAGGCGCAGAAGGCCCGCCTCGGGGCGTACCTCGTAAGGCACGTCATCCCACTTCGGCCCGCCCACCGCGCCGAACAGCACGGCATCGGCGGCGAGCGCCTTTTCCATGTCCGCGTCGGAAATCGCCTGACCGTGTGCGTCATAGGCCGAGCCGCCGACCAGACCTTCATCGGTCTCGAAGCCGAGATTGTGTTCGGCATTGAGGAAAGCGATGATCTTGCGGACTTCGGCCATGGCTTCGGGGCCGATGCCGTCGCCGGGCAGGAGGAAAAGTTTTCTGGATGCCATGATGCCAAGCCTCTGTTTTCACGCACTAGAGCGCCGTGCGTCCTTTCGGATGCACAAAGGACGCTCTAGCCTAATAGAACTACGCAAAGTGTCGCGAGGGGTTATAGAACCGCCTCGCCCGGCAGGCAACAAGCAGCGCGGCTGAAATTTATGAAAAATATGAGAGCACGTGCGGAAATTATATGACGCCTACTCGATAGGACGCGCCTCCGAAGGCAGCATGATCGGAATGCCGCCGCGCACCGGATAGGCGAGCCGGGCCTTGCGCGAAATGAGTTCGCAACGGTCGGCATCATACTCCAAGGGTCCCTTGGTCAGCGGGCAGACCAGCAGTTCCAGAAGCCGCACGTCGATCTGGCCGTTATTCGTATCGTTTTCCATCGCCATCGTTTCCCGGTGCTCCGCCACTCTGAACTTTTGCTTTATTGCAGGCGCGAGCCGTAATCGTCGTCCTTCGCCTTCGCCAGCACCATTTCGGTGATGGCGATCAGCGTCGCGGCGCGGGTTTTCAAATCGGGCGCCTCCAGCAGCGCCTGCTTTTCCGCCGGACCGAAAGGCGACATGATCGAAAGCGCGTTCACCAGCGTCTCGTTGCCGGCGCGCGCGATGCTGTCCCAGTCCGCCTCCAGATTATGCGCTTCGAGATAATCGCGGAAGGCCCGCAGCAGCGCCTCGCGGTCTATCCCGGCGGCATCGCTCGCCTCCTCCAGATCGGCAAGGAAGGGCGCGATGCGGCACTGACGGTAAGGATGCCGGCAATGCACTTCCTCCAGAACCCGGAAACGGCAGATACCCTGCAAGGTAATGAGCAGCCGTCCGTCTCCCGTTTCGGAATAGCTGGTGATACGGCCAAGGCAGCCGATGCCGCTCAGTTGTGGCCGGTAATTCTCATCCAGTTCGTCGGCCGTCTCCGCGTCCAGATCCTCGATGCGCGGCTGGATCATGCCCACGATGCGTTTGCCCGCCAGCGCGTCGTCCATCATCTTCAGATAGCGCGGCTCGAATATGTTGAGTGGAATCTGGCCGCCGGGCAAAAGCAACGCTCCCTTCAGCGGGAAGACCGGCACGGTTTCCGGTATATCGGCGCCCGTCCTGTAACGGGCATTGCCCACTTGCATGGCAACCTCCCTGTTCTCATCGCTTCCTTATCGGCGCCGTTACAGACGCCAGTCAGGAAAATAGCATCGACGACAGCTTGCGGCGGGCGCCGAGCGTCGCCGGGTCCATCGCCCCCCACGCCTCGAAGAATTGCAGCAACTGCTTGCGCGCGCCGTCGTCGTTCCACGTCCGGTCGGCCTTCATGATCGCCAGCAATTCGTCCGCCGCTTCCTCGCGCCTGCCTTGCGCATTGCGCACCTGCGCGAGATCGAAGCGGGCCTGATAATCCTTCGGATCGGCGCGCAGCCGCTTTTCCAGTTCGACCGGGTCGCCGATCAGCTTCACCTGATCGGCCAGCGCCAGCCGCGCCTCCAGAGCGCGGACGGATGCCGCGTTCTTCTTGTCGGCGGGCAGCGCGTCGAGTATCTGGCGCGCCTTTTCCGCGTCGCCCGATTCCAGCAGGCAGGTGGCGAGACCCGCCGCCGCATCCGCATTATCCGGCGCGACTTGCAGAATGGAGTTGTAGATTTCACCGGCCTGCACGAAATCGCCTGCCGTCACCAGTTCGCCCGCAGCGGTCAATGCCTCTTTCAGCGCCGCCTCCTGATCGCCCGGACCGCCAAGGCGGGCGATGAATTCCTTTACCTTCGATTCCGGCTGCGCACCCATGAAACCGTCAACGGGCTGCCCGTTGACGAAAGCGATGACGGCGGGAATCGACTGGATGCCGAGCTGGCCGGCGATGGCCGGATGATCGTCGATATTCATCTTGACCAGCTTGACGGCACCCTTCGCATCGCGCACCGCCTTTTCGATGATCGGCGTCAATTGCTTACAAGGCCCGCACCATGGCGCCCAGAAATCGACCAGAACCGGCTGCTTGCGCGACTCGGCGATGACATCGGCCTGAAAGCCGGCGGTGGTCGTTTCCTTGATGAGGCTGTCCGCCGTATTGGCAGCCGGAGCGGCAGAGCCCGCCGAACCGAAGGAAACATTTGCCGTCATCTGGCCGCCCGCGCCGGCATATGGGTTGTTCTGGCTGGTCATAAAAAATTCCTCGAATCTTCCGGCTCACACACCGATCCGCGCAGCGTCGGCATCCAGGGCCGGTCTAGTCTTCAGTTCGTATCGACCGGGGCCGATTTCAAGATAACAATCTACACCGATGCGCCGATTTTCGCATCTTCCGAAACGGCGAGAATGCGCGGTTCATGGCCGGTGGCCTTCAGGAAGGCGATCAGGTCGTCGCGCGCGATCGCTGTCGTGGCGTCGTTGGTCAGCGGATGGCCGTTGATAGTCTCATACCTCATGAGGGCTGCGTCGAGAACGACCTGCACCTTGTGCTCTTTGTCGTTGACCGCGCCGAAAACCGTCACCGCGCCGGGGATGACGCCCAGATATTCCATCAGTTTCTCCGGCTTGCCGAAGGAAACGCGGCTCGCGGCACCGATGATGTGGTGGATCGACTTCAGATCGACGGTGGCATCCTCCTCGACGGTGACGAGAAAGAAATTGTCCTTCTTGTCCTTGAGGAACAGGTTCTTGGTGTGCCCGCCCGGTATTTCGCCGCGCAGGCTTTGCGAATCCGCGACAGTGAATAGCGGCGGGTGCTCGACAGTCGTCACCGCGATGCCCAGCCCATGCAGATAATCGAGAAGCTCCTGCCGCGTCATAGCCATGATTCCATTCCTTCAGCCTGCCGATAGAGCATCGGACCGAAAAGCGGAAACCGGTTTTCGGGTTTATCCGATGCTCAAACAATAAAGATAGATCGTCACAATGCGCCTGAAAGGCGCACGACGATCCAGAACGCGGAACCTATAGACCATGCCAGCCGGCAATGTGTCGAATCCGAAATTCGGTTCACGGGCATGGCATCCCCAACACGGAACCTTCAAATCGGCAAAGCGCAACCCAACTACTCGCCACCCGCGCAATCGGCGACTAGCGGAATCGCACTTTCAGGAATGATATTTCTTGTTTATTGCAATAATAACGGGAATTATCGCCATCGAAGGAAGCCGGAGAGAAAGATCGTCCGGATCGTCGCCCACCGGCCCCGGCTGCCACCTCCCGCGCCGCGGCTATTTTTTTGAACAGAGGAAATGCGAATGCCGTCAGCCCTTACCCGTCTCGCTCTCACCCGCCGCGCGGGCATGAAGGCGCTTCTCTTCACCGCCGCGGCCCTTACGGTCGGCTTTGCAGCTGCGCCGAGCCACGCGGAAGACAAGACCATCAAGGTCGGCATCATGGGCGGCGAGGACGAAGATGTGTGGAAGGTCGTCGCCGAGGAAGGCAAGAAGCACGGCCTCAATATAGAGCGCGTCACTTTCAACGATTATACCCAGCCCAACGAGGCGCTGGAAAACAAGGAAATCGACGCCAACGCCTTCCAGCACAAGCCCTATCTGGACGAGCAGATCAAGCAGCACGGCTATAAGATTTCCGTTGCCGGCTACACCGCCGTCTGGCCGATCGGCATCTATTCGCGGAAGCACAAGAGCCTCGACGAGTTGCAGGACGGCGCGGTGATCGGCGTTCCCAACGATCCGTCCAACGAAGGCCGCGCGCTGCGCGTGCTGGAGCAGAAGGGTCTCATCAAGCTGAACCCGGATGCCGGGGTGCTCGCCACGCCGATCGACATCACCGACAATCCGAAACATCTGGAAATCAAGGAACTGGATGCGGGTGTGGTCGGCCGGTCCGTCGACGATCTCGATGCCGCTGTCGTCAACAACGACTGGGCAGCCAAGGCCGGCCTCAAGAAGGAAGAGGCAATCGGCTGGGAATCGAAGGACAACAATCCCTACAACAACTTCATCGCGGTGCGCACCGAAGACCTCGGTCAGGACTGGGTGAAGGAACTGGTGGCATCCTTCCAGAACGACGCCGTCAAGGCCGAACTGGACCGCGCCTACAAGGGCACCGCCATTCCCGCCTGGAACTGATCGGGATTTCAACCATGAAGGCCGCGCCGGAAGCCTCTTCCTGCGCGGCTTTCGTTCGGGCATCCTGTCGCCCGTTTTTATGATGATGAAGGAATCAAGACCGTGAACTCAGCCGCCGGCAATTCCGCCGGCATTCCCGTCGTGGAAATGAAAGACGTGCGCCGCATGTTCGGCGGCACGGCAGCCATCAGCGGCGTCTCGCTCTCGGTCGCGCGCGGCGAGATACTGGGCATTATCGGGCGCAGCGGCGCGGGAAAATCCACGCTGATCCGCTGCGTCAACGGCCTCGAAAAACCCGATTCCGGGTCGATCCGCATCGAAGGCCGCGACATAACCGGTCTGGGCGAGACCGAATTGCGGCCCGTGCGGCGGCGCATCGGCATGGTGTTCCAGCATTTCAACCTGCTTTCGGCCAAAACGGTGGCCGAAAACATCGCCCTGCCCTTGAAGATCGCCGGCATATCCAAGCCGGAACGCACGCGCCGGGTGGCCGAACTGCTCGATCTGGTCGGCCTTTCCGACAGGGCGGGACATTATCCGAGCCAGCTTTCCGGCGGACAGAAACAGCGTGTCGGCATCGCCCGCGCGCTCGCCGCACAGCCGACGCTGCTGCTCTCCGACGAAGCCACCTCGGCGCTCGACCCGGAAACCACCCAGTCCATCCTGGCGCTGCTGAAGGACATCAACGCGCGCCTCGGCCTCACCATCCTGCTCATCACCCATGAAATGGACGTGATCCGCCGTATCGCCGACCGGGTGATCGTGCTCGATCGCGGGGCGATCGCCGAGGAAGGTCCGGTGTGGAAAGTCTTCGCCAATCCCCAGGCCCCGGTCACACAGAGCCTTCTCAAGGTTCTGACACCCGAACTGCCCGAGACATGGCGCGCGCGCCTCAGCCCGGACAGGCAGACAGGCCCGGACGCGCAGTCCGCACAGGCCATCGTGCGCGTGACACTGTCCGGCGACGCCGCGCGCGGCCCGTTCTTCAGCGAGGCCAGCACCGCCAGCGGCCTTGCCCTCCGCCTGATCCATGGCGGCATGGACACCATACAGGGCGAACCGGTCGGCACGCTCTTCCTCGCCTTGCCTGCCCGCGACGAGGCGAAACTCGCCGCCGCACTCGGCTGGTTCGACACGCATTCTGACACGACGGAGGTGCTCGGCTATGTCTCAGGCGATGCTTGATCTCCTCTGGCGCTCCTTCTGGGAGACCATCATCATGACCGGTTTCTCCAGCCTGATTTCGCTCGCGGTCGGCCTGCCGCTGGCTCTCGTCATGATCCTGACCGAACGCGGCGGACTGGCGCAGAACCGCCCCGTCAACGCCGTGCTCGGCGCGATCATCAACGGCTTCCGCTCGGTGCCGTTCATCATTCTTCTGGTGGCGCTGATCCCGGTCACGCGCTTTATCGTCGGCACCTCCATCGGCACATGGGCTTCCATCGTGCCGCTTTCCATCGCCGCCATCCCCTATTATGCGCGCATCGCCGAAGTGTCGCTGCGCGAGGTGGACAACGGTCTCGTGGAGGCGGCGCGTTCCATGGGCGCGGGACGCTGGACCATCGTGCGCGAGGTCCTGGTGCCGGAAGCCCTGCCCGGTCTCGTCGCAGGGTTTACCGTTACCGTCATCACGCTGGTCGGCGCCTCGGCCATGGCGGGCGCCATCGGCGCGGGCGGGCTGGGCGACCTCGCGATCCGCTACGGCTACCAGCGTTTCGAAACGCAGATCATGATTGCCGTCGTGGCGATCCTCATCGTGATGGTATGCGGCATACAATGGATCGGCGACAGGCTCGTCACCCGGCTCGACAAACGCAATATGGGCCGCAACAAGCCGGTATAGACGTTATTTCCTGCGCTCGCGGAAACCCGCTTCCAGCGTGTTGCCGTCCGGGTCGAAGACCAGCGCCGCGTAATATCCCATCGTCTCCGGCCCCTGATAGCCCGGCCGGCCGCTGTCGGTGCCGCCGGCGGCGAGCGCCGCGGCATGGAAGTCGTTCACCGCCTCACGGTTCGCGGCAGTGAACATGAGATGCAGACGGTTGCCCGGCTTCAGCGGCGCATCCGCCGGCTCCTGCGCGTTCTCCGGAGCGTGAATCCACAGGAAGGGAACCGGCGCCCGCTCGCCGCCGCTGACGAAAAAGCCGCCGCCGGAGCGTGCGATCACTTTCAGCCCGAGCGCGGGCATGCAGCCTTCGTAAAAGGAAAGGCTGCGGCTCATATTCCTGACCTGAAAGCCGATGTGATCGAAAAGGGACATGAAATCAATATATAGCAGCCATCGACAAAAAAAAGCGGCGCTTCCCGATTTACAGGAAGCGCCGCTATGCTTTTAAGGAGTTGGTTAAAGCGGCTTTCGACCGCAATGCATTCCCGTTCAACCGCGCGTGCGGGCGAGTCCGTCCTTGGCCGGCTGGTAATTGGGATCGAGTTGCACGGCGCGCGCATAGGAAGCCGCCGCCTTGGCCTTGTTGCCGCGATGCTCGTAGACGAGCGCCTGATTGGCCCAGCTTTCCGCGATATTCGGGTTGAGCGTGATCGCCGTGTTGAAATCGTCGAAGGCGTTGTCGTAATCGCCGAGCGCGATATAGGAAATGCCGCGCCCGTTATACGGCTCCGGCGCGGAGGAATTGAGCGAGATCGCCTTGGAGAAGTCCTCGATCGCCTTTCGGTGCTCGCCCTTGGCTTGATAAATCAGGCCGCGATTGTGCCATGCGCGGCCGTCCGTGGTCTGGAGCGCGATGGCCTGATTGAAATCGCTCAGCGCCTGATCGAGTTGCCCGGCCTGCCGATAGACGTTGCCGCGACCGATGTAGGCGGCGGCATAACGCGGATTGATCTGGATCGCCTTGGAATAATCCAGCACCGCCTGCTGATCGTTGCCCATGTAGCGGTCGACCAGCGCACGGTTGGCATAGGCTTCGTAGAAATTCGGATTGAGGGCGATGGCCTGATCGAAATCGCGAAGCGCATCCTTGTAGCGGTGGGCGCGGCCGTAGGCGGAACCGCGAACGTTATACCCTTCCGGATCGCGCGGGTTGCTCTGGATCACGGCGGTGAGCGAACTGATGTTCTCGCTCGATCCCTGCGCCTGATCGACAGAACTCAACGTGGACGTGGTGCTCTGGCAACCAGCCATCGCAAACGCCAGAAGCAGGCTGCCGGCGAGAAGGCCGCTTCGCTTCCTGTTCCACCTGATCCCCCGTCCCGCTCCCCATTCCGGGGGCTGTTCGGACAATGTCCCTGTTTCCGAAACATCGTTTGCGAGCGAATGAAACACCTTAAAGCGCGTCGGCAACGGCAGCACCCCTTTTCAATTCGATTGGAAACAGCGGACGGCCTGTCCGCCTGCTTCTCTTCCCATCGCGCCGGGCGTGCCATGGGCGGCCCATATTCGCGACTCGTTCGTCCTTCCATGCCGCCCGAAATCGGCTGCATTAGGGCGGCCGGTCCGGATATGGAAGCCGTCCCGAAAAGGGCGAAGCGGTTTTCGGGACGGATATAAATCCAGATTGCCGGAACGCCGATCTGTTTCGACCAGATCGCGATATGCTTCAGGCGGCCGGACAGCTTATCATAAAACATGCAAAAACCGGCGCAAGCCAAAGGCTACGCCGGCAAGCAAAAGGCACTGCCGCGGCAGTGCCTGTTCCATATCGATCAACGCGCGCCGCGACCGCTGACGAGACCTTCGCGCTGGGCGCGTTTGCGGGCCAGCTTACGGGCGCGGCGAACAGCCTCGGCCTTTTCGCGGGCGCGCTTTTCGGACGGCTTTTCGTAGTGGCCACGCATCTTCATTTCACGGAAGATGCCTTCACGCTGCATCTTCTTCTTGAGAGCGCGGAGAGCCTGATCGACATTGTTATCGCGGACGAGTACCTGCACGTCTATTCCCGTATCGGTTAGAATTTCGGATGAGCTTTCGAAAGTCTCCCGGCAATTCCGGCCGGTCGAACCGGCCTGTCAGCACCCGAAGGCTCCCAAGCTTCGCAACGCAAACGCTGCAAATTGGGGCTGGCTATTAGCAGAAAGCACAGCCCCTGTCCACACAGAGATGCAACTTTGGCCGCCGTCACCGCCCGAAATAACGCCTGCGCGCGGAACCGGCGCATCGCCGGCCCGCGCGAATGCATGCTCAGGCGGGTTTTCAGTAGCGCTTCGCCATCGCTTCCACCGGCAGAGGGCGAATCCTGTCGGCGTGGCCGGCGGTGCCGAAGGCTTCGAACCGCTGCCTGCACACTTCGGTCATCATCGCCATGGCGGGCTTCATATATTTGCGCGGATCGAACTCGGACGGATCTTCGGCGAGCGTCTTGCGAATCGCCGCCGTCATCGCCAGCCGGTTGTCGGTGTCGATATTGATCTTGCGCACGCCCGACTTGATGCCGCGCTGGATTTCCTCCACGGGCACGCCCCATGTCGGCTTGATGTCGCCGCCATAGCTGTTGATGATCCGCTGCAAGTCCTCCGGTACGGACGACGAGCCGTGCATCACCAGATGCGTATCGGGCAGGCGGCGGTGGATTTCCTCGATGACGTGCATGGCGAGGATCGCGCCGTCGGGCTTGCGGGTGAACTTGTAGGCGCCGTGGCTGGTGCCCATGGCGACGGCGAGCGCGTCCACGCCGGTTTCGGCGACGAATCGCTCCGCCTCCGCCGGGTCGGTCAGAAGCTGGCTTTCGTCGAGCTTTTCCGTCGCGCCATGACCGTCTTCCTGATCGCCCATGCCGCTTTCGAGGCTGCCCAGCACGCCGATCTCGCCTTCCACCGAGACGCCGCAGGCATGGGCCACATCGACCACGCGCCGCGTGATGTCGCGATTATAGGCATAGTCGGCCGGGGTCTTGCCGTCTTCCTTCAAGCTGCCGTCCATCATCACGCTGGTAAAGCCATTCTGGATGGCGGTGGCGCAGGTGGCGAGATTGTTGCCGTGGTCGAGGTGCATGCAAACCGGAATATCGGGATACATTTCCGTCAATCCGTCGATCAGCCGGGCCAGAACCCGGTCGCCGGCATAGGCCCGCGCGCCGCGGCTCGCCTGAAGGATCACCGGTGCGTTGCAGGCCTTGGCGGCGGCCATGATGGCCAGCCCCTGCTCCATGTTGGAAATATTGAACGCGGGCACGCCATAACCGTTTTCGGCGGCATGGTCGAGCAATTGGCGAAGGGTAATGCGGGCCATGGGTCATTCCTCCCCGTTATCGTTATGATGGCAGGCGGTGGGTTCGATCTCCGGCGCGGAGCGCCGGAGATCAGCGGTGTATGCGCATGCGGCGGAGCGGATTCAGCGCTTGTTATATTTCGCGTCCACCTCGTCGATGGCGCAGACGTTGCCGGCGGAGCGGCCCTTGGGATCGAAGTTCATCGTTTCCTTCAGCCACGCGTCGGCGATGGCCTTGGCAAGCTCGGTACCGATGACGCGCGCGCCCATGGTGATGATCTGCGCATTGTTGGAGAGTGCCGCGCGCTCGGCCGAATAGGTATCGTGGGTCAGCGCGGCGCGGATGCCCGGCACCTTGTTGGCCGCGATGCAGACGCCGATGCCCGTGCCGCAGACGAGGATCGCGCGGTCGTATTTGCCGGCCATAACCTCGTTCGCCACGCGGTCGGAGAGATTGGCGTAGAACGTATCCGGTCCCGCCTCCGTGCGCGAGATTTCCGCGACGTCATATTTGCCCTTCAGATGCTCGGCCAGAACCTTGGCCAGTCCCTCGCCCGCGCTATCGCCTGCGATTGCCAGTTTCATTATCCATATCCTTCACAGTTTTGCGGCGCATTTGGCCAGGATGCCGAGATAGCCCTCGACCGCCCAGGCCGAGCGCCCGATGAAAAGCCCGTCTATATGCGGGCAGGTGATGAGTTCCTCGCAATTGTCCGGATTGACCGAGCCGCCATAAAGGCAGGGAATGCGGCGGCCCAGCACATCCTCCGCCACGGCGACGATCTCCGCCTGACGCTGATCGGCATAATCGGAAGTGGCGGGAATGCCGTTGACGCCGATGGCCCAGACGGGCTCGTAGGCGAGCAGGATCGGCGCGGATTTCTGCGCTCCCGAAAGCTTCGCCAGCGCGCCGCGCACCTGCCGCTCCAGCACTTCCTGCGCACGGCCCGCCTGCCGCTCGGCAAGCGTCTCGCCGATGCAGATCAGCGGCGTCAGCCCGTGGCGCACGGCGGCCTCGGTTTTCAGCCCCACCGTTTCGTCGGTCTCGCCGAAATGCTCACGACGCTCGGAATGGCCGAGTTCCACGATGTCGAGATCGCAGTCCTTGAGCATGACCGGCGAAATTTCGCCCGTCCATGCGCCTTCGTCGGCCCAGTGCATGTTCTGCGCGCCGACCTTGACCGACGTTTCCGCCAGTATCGCCTTGACCTCGCGCACTGCAGTGAATGGCGGAATGACGAACCGCTGGATGCGCGGATCGCTCTTCGCGCCCCTCAGCCCTTCCGCGAAGACGCGCGCCTCGGCCAGCGTCTTGTTCATCTTCCAGCTTGTGCCGACCCAGACCCGCGGTTCCATTACCTCTCCCCTTCAATCCTTATAAATAATGTCAGTCATCATTGCCACAACGTTTCGGGAGTTCCGGCGTCTTCAACCGATCAACGTCCTTGCGGTCTGCTCGTCGGTGATGAGGCCCTTGAGCCGCCCGCTTTCCAGTACGGCGCGGACGGCCGCAACCTTCTGCGCACCGCCGGCGATCGCGACGATGCGGCCTGCAGAACGGCTTCCGGGCGGCCCGTCCAGATCGACCGCCAGCGTGCGCGCCGTCAGCGTGGTTTCCAGCACCCGGCCGGATGCGTCGAAAAAATGGCCCAGCATTTCGCCCGTGCCGCCGGCGGCGTTGATCTCGGCGATCTCGCGCGGCTCGATCATGCTGCTTGCGACCAGTTGCGCGCCGGCGTCGGCGGTGCCGATGCCGACGAATTGCAGCCCCGCGCCGTTCGCCATAGCGAAAAGTTCCGGCACGCCCGGCTGTGACAGCAGCACCGCCCGGTCGCGGTCCGAATTGGCGAAAAAGGGTACCGGCAGCACGAAGGCGCGCGCGCCGGTCTTTTCGGCGAGACGATGCATCACGTCATGCGGATTGGCGGCATAGTTGCGGGTCAGGCCGCCGAGCAGCGAGACGAAACAGACACCGTTCGCCACCACGCGCGGCAATTGCTGCACGGCGGCGGCCAGCGTGCGCCCGTGGCCGAGGCCGATCACCGCATGTTCGCCGCTCTCGATCTGGCGGCGCAGGAAATCCGCCCCCGCCAGTCCGAGCGCCCGGAGCGGCAGCCCTTCCTCGCCGAGATCGGGGGCTACCTCGCACATGTCGAGGCCATAGCGGCGGCAAAGCCGTTCCTCCAGTTCCACGCATTCGACGATCTCGCCGTCGATCGTGACCTTGACCGCGCCCTCCGTCACCGCGCGCGCGATCAGCCGATGCGCCTTGACCGAAGGAATGCCGAGCCTTTTCGCCACCGCGCCCTGTTTCATGCCGCCCACATAATGCAGCCATGCCGCGCGGATGGCGAGGTTCTGTTCGGGATCGGTGTCGCTGTGGCGGGCCATGGGCACAATAACCTAGATGTTCAGATCCTGAACGCCCGTATCGATATGCGGCGCCCAGAAGGCAATGCTTTCCGCGATCTGGGGAATGACCTCACGGTCGTTCGGCTCGCGCTCCTTGAAGGAAAGTTCGAGGCAGATTTCATTGTCCTTCGCTCCGCCCGCGGCGAAGGCGGCGAGCAGCGGCTCGGGCTGGATGCGGCCCTTGGCGTTGAACGCGGCGGTAAAGGGACGATGCCCGCCCTTGTCCATCAGGCTCTGCTTGATATGAATGATGGGCGAGACCTTCGGCACGGCGCGCGCCCACGCATAGGGATCGTAATCGTCCGGGTTGGCGCTGGTCACGTCGCCATGGTCGATATCGGCCATCATCCACATGGGCACCGCCATATCGGCGGCGGTCAGCCGGTCTTGCAGCTTCATACAGGCGGCGATGGTCTCGCCGAATTCGCGCCCGATGCTCATCGGCTCCCAGAACACATATTTCAGGCCGGCGGCCTTTGCGTGTTCAGCCACTTCCGCCCAGCAGTCGATGGCGATCCCGATCAACTCCTCGCGGCGGGCCGGATCGTCATAATCCTTATAAGTGAAGATGGCGAACTGCGTGCCGACCGACACGCCGCCGAGATCGGCGGTGATGTCGGCGAAGGTCTTGAACCAGTCCATGTAATAGCGCCGCACATCGCGGTCGGGATGACCGAAATGGTTGAGCCGGCCATAGGGACCGGTCATGCCGCTGGTCACGCGCACGCCGGTACGCCGCAGCGCCGCCGTCATCTGCCGCGTCAGGCGGCGGATCACCGGGGCCGGCCACGAGGGATTGATGAATTCATGCGTCAGTTGCAGGTCGCGGAGCTTCAGCTCGCGTGCCACCGTGTCGATCAGGTCGTCCGGTTCGGCGAAACGGTTCACCAGCGGGTTTGTATTGAGCGAAAGCGTCAGCGGCATGACAGTACCTCAGGCGGCGGCAAGGCGGGTTTGGTCGAACCATTGGGCGAAGGCGGCGCGTTCCGTCTCGCTCAGGTGCAGATAATGCTTGGTGCGGCGGTAAAGAATGTCGGCCGCGGACCGGGCCCATTCCTTTTCGACCAGATAGCGCACTTCCGCCTCGTAGAGATTGCCGCCGAAATGGCGACCGAGACCGTCCACGCCGGTCGCGGCACCCACCACGTCCTTCGCGCGTGCGCCGTAGAGGCGGCCATAATGCTGCACCAGCCCGCGCGGCATCCACGGCCATGCGTCGCGCAGGCTGTTGGCGAAGGTCTCGTAATCGGCATTGGCGATCTCGCCGCCGGGCAGCGGAGCGTTTGCGGTCCAGTCCGGCCCCATCTGCGGGAAGACATGCGCCAGCCGGTGCATGCCCCGTTCGGCGAGTTCGCGGAAGGTGGTGATCTTGCCGCCGAACACGTTCATCAGCGGCGCACCGCCGGTCTCGTCCAGATCGAACACGTAGTCGCGCGTTACCGCAGAAGGATTGCCCTTGCCATCGTCGAAAAGCGGACGCACGCCGGAATAGCTGAACAGCACGTCCGAGCGGCGCAGCTTTTCCTTGAAATAGCGGTTCACCACGGCGAGCAGATATTCGATCTCGCTTTCGGCGATCTCCACATCCTCCGCGCGGCCTTCCCATGGAATGTCGGTGGTGCCGATCAGCGCCATGTCGCCCTCGTAGGGGTTGATGAAGATCACGCGCTTGTCGTGGTTCTGCACCAGGTAGGCATTGGCGCCCGTCCACCATTTCGGCACGATGATATGGCTGCCCTTGACCAGCCGCACATGGCGCGAGGAGTTGGAACGGGCGACATTGGCGATGACGTCCGACACCCAAGGTCCGGCGCAATTGACGAGACAGCGGGCGCGGAAGGTGCGGGTCTCGCCCGTTTTGCGGTTCTTCGTCTCCACCGTCCAGCCGCCGTTCTCGCGCCGCGCCGAGACGGCGGGCGTGCGGGTGAGGACGAGCGCGCCCTTTTCCGCAGCACCCAGCGCGTTCAGCGCCACCAGCCGCGCGTCGTCCACCCAGCAGTCGGAATATTCGAAGCCTTTCGTATACTGGTCGAGAAGCGGCGTTCCCTCCGGGTCACGGCTGAGGTCCAGCGTGCGGGTGCCAGGCAGTTTTTTGCGGCCGCCGAGATGGTCGTAGAGAAACAGGCCGAGCCGGACCAGCCACGCCGGGCGGTCCTGCGGGCTGTGCGGCAACACGAAACGCATCGGCCAGATGATGTGCGGCGCCGCCTTCAGCAGCACCTCGCGCTCGATCAGCGCCTCGCGTACCAGCCGGAATTCATAATATTCGAGATATCGCAGCCCGCCATGCACCAGTTTGCCGGAGCGCGACGAAGTGCCCTGCGCAAGATCGTCCTTCTCGCACAGCACCACCGAAAGGCCGCGCCCGGCGGCATCGCGCGCGATGCCCGCGCCGTTGATGCCGCCGCCGATCACGAACAGATCGACCATTCCTGTTTCAGTTGGGCCGGTTTCAGTCGTCATGGGAAACTCCTCTGGCATGGCGCGCGGCGGCAAGGGCTTCCCACGCGGGAACGAGACCCCGGCGCGCGGCCGTGAAGGCGGGGAAAATATGGTCGTAGGCCGCGGCCAGTTCCGGGTCGGGCTGCTCGGCTTCGCCCAGAAGCGGCGTCACCCACTGGCCGATACAGGCATTCATGTCGGGATAGATGCCGTTGGCGACGGCGGCCATCATGGCAGCGCCGGCCGCACCCGCCTCATCGCGCGACGAGACACGGACCGGCGCGCGCACCGACGCCGACAATATTCCGCGCAGCCGCGCAGAGCGGGCGGCCCCGCCCGTGAGGCGCAACTCGCCCGGAAGCCTGCCCATCGCGGCGTAACAGTCGCGCATGGCGTGGCCGAGGCCCTCCGCCACCGCGCGCACCACATCCGCATAGGTGTGATTGAGCGAAAGACCGGTAAAGCCGGCGCGCGCATCCGCGTTGACGAAAGGACCGCGTTCGCCCGCTTCGGAAATATAGGGCATGTAGACGATCTGTCCCGGCGCGCTGGCGGCGATCCAGCCGTCGAGATGCGCGACGAGATCGCGCTGCTCCACCTTCTGCCCGAAACCGCGCAGGATATCGGCGGCCAGCGCCAGCACCCAGTCGATATTGAGCGTGGCGGCCATGTTGGTCTGCACCTGCGTGACGATGCCCGGCACCGGCAGGCAGATGACATAGCCCGTGCCTTCGGCGTTCAGATGCACGTCCTGCCAGCGCACGGCACGCATATGCACGCCGGTCGAACCCACCGTCGAGCACGCCGCGTCACATGCCGCGCCGCCATAGACCCCGGCGCCGAGCGCCGTCATCACCATATCCACATAGCCGAGGCTGACGGGGGTTCCCGCCTTGAGACCCGTCGCGGCGGCCGCGGCCTCGGTCAGCGGATGCGTGGTCATGGTTCCGTCCACGATCGGCGGCAGCAGGTCGCGGCGGCTTTCCAGACCGAGCGCGGCGATCACCGTGTCGTCATACTGGCGGTTACGGAAATTGCCGAAGGTGAAGCTCGCCTCGGAAGGATCGGTGGCGCGCACGCCGGTGAGGTTCAGATAGAGCCAGTCCTTGCAATGCAGCGCCGCCTCGGCTGCGTCCAGCAACTCCGGGTGATGCGCCTGCATATGGGCCATCTGACTGCCTTGCTGGCAGGTATTGAGGCCGGTGCCCGTGGCCTCGAAGCGGGCGCGGTTGGCCGGCCCCGCCGCAAGTTCGCGCACCGTCGGCGCGGCGCGTGCGTCGAGCCAGAGCCATGCATCGCCGACCGGCGCATTGTCCCCGCCGACCAGCCATGTGCCGTCGCCCTGCCCCGTCACGGCGAGCGCGGCGGTGCGACTGGCAAGGCCCGGAATCTTCTCGCCGAGCGCGCGCAGCGCCTTCGCGCAGTCGGTCCATGTCTGACCGAGCGGCTGCGTCACCGCGCCATCGCCTTTCGACGTATAACGGTTGGGAACGGCGGCGGAGGCAAGCTGATCCCCGGCGAGATCGAAGGCCACGGCCTTTATCACCGAGGTTCCCGCATCGATACCGATTAGTATATCAGCGCCGGCCATGGCAGCCTCCGCGCGGAAGGGCATGGAATCGCTGCCGCCGCGCCCGGAATAACACACGGCCGTCCAATCCCCAGGGTCTCGCGGTATCCATGGACATCCTCCTCCCCCTGCATCTCGCGATCCGTCGTGTCATTTCTATAGCATAGTTATCTCATAGGGAATGAATTTTTTTGCTGACGGCGTAATTTTTTTCATATACAGTGGTTTCAATGATTGACGTGCGGCGCCGTATCGCGCAGGCACAAAGCGCTGGAAAACCAGTTCAGCGGCAGGATTGACGGACGGGAGGCCGCCAGCATGTCGAAAGTTTCATTCATATTGCCGGAAAACAGCATGCTTGCCGTCCGAAAGGCGGCGATGCGCGCATCCCTGCGTCATCGCGCGCGATCTTGCCGTATCCGGCGATCACGCAGGCGTGCAACCTGTTCCGCTTGATCTGAAACATAACACTATTATAACACAATAATCATTCCTTCCCGCATGATGAGGCCAGACATATGAGCCAGAGTTCCGCCCCTGCCCCGAAAGCGCCGGCGACACCGCGGCGCGGATTGTTGATCTCCGCGGTGCTGGCGGTGATCGTGATCGCCGGGATCGCCGCCGATACGACCGTCGTCCGCATCGGCTCCAAGGAGGATGTGCGCCAGCAGGTCTTCGAGCCCGACGCCTTCGGCGCGAAGGAGTTCCCGATCGTCCAGCAATTCGTCGAATCGAAAGCGGTGGACGCGCAGACGCTCGGGCCGGCCGTGCTGGCCGACAAGACTGCCGCCGCCAAGAAATACGGCACCCCCGCCACCGTGGGCGCGGTCGTCCCCGTGAAGGTGAGCGGTATTGCGGGCGAAGGCAAGATGGGCGTCTATACGCTGAAGGTCGACGGCCTGCCGCCGGAGATCACGGTACGCGTCCAGACCGGCCCCGCCATCAACGGCACCGACCTGCGCGACGCGACCGGTCAGGTCACCTTCTCCCAGTTCAAGAACCAGATCGAATACCAGAATGCCGGCTCGGGCATCAACCGCGCCATGAAGAAGGCGGTACTGAGCGGGATCGACAATACCAATCTCACCGGCAAGACGCTGGAAGTCACCGGCGCCTTCACCCTCATCAATCCCAAGAACTGGCTGATCACGCCGGTCAAGGTGGTGGTGAAATGATCGAAGGCGACGAAATCCCCCAGGCCCGGCCCGACACGCGCGAGGTGGTTCTCGCCGCCCGCAACGTGGCCAAGTCCTATGGCAGCATCCACGCGCTCAAGGGCGTGAATTTCGACATTTATCGCGGCCAGGTGACGACGCTCTTCGGCGAGAACGGCGCGGGCAAGTCCACGCTGATGAAAGTACTGTCGGGCGTCATCCAGCCGACCAGCGGCGAGATTATCCTCGACGGCCAGCCCGTCGTTTTCGAGAACTCGACCGCCGCGCGCGACCACGGCATCTCCATCATCCATCAGGAACTGAGCCTCGCGCCCAACCTGTCGGTGCGTGACAATATCTTCATGGGCCGCGAGATCATGGGACCGACGGGCGTTGATTTCGCCGCCGAGGAAGCCCGCGTCCACGAACTCATGTCGGAGCTGGAGGAAACCATCGATCCGCTGACGCCGGTGGAGGAACTGCGCCTCGGCCAGCAGCAGATCGTGGAAATCGCGCGCGCGCTTTCGGTCCATAGCCGCATCCTCATCATGGACGAGCCGACCAGCGCGCTTTCCGCCACCGAAGTGGAGGTGCTGTTCAAGGTGATCCGCGACCTGACGGCCAAAGGCGTCAGCATCGTCTATATCTCGCACCATCTGGAAGAGGCGTTGCAGATCACCGATCATGCGGTGGTGCTGCGCGACGGCACCATGACGGCCTATGCGCCGCGCTCCGAGATCGACCTCGAATGGATCGTCCGCAACATGGTGGGCGAGAACTACGATCTCGGCAGCCCGCCAGCGAGCCGGTTCGGCGAGGTGGCGCTGTCGATCAGGCAGCTCACCGTCCCCGACCCCAAGGGCGCGGGCTACAAGGTCGTGGACAACCTGTCTCTCGACGTGCGCGCGGGCGAGATCGTCTGCATCTACGGATTGATGGGGGCCGGCCGCACGGAGCTTCTGGAAACGGTCGCCGGACGCCTGCACGCCTCCAGCGGCGAGATCGTGCTGGAAGGCCGCGAGGTGTCGGGGCTGACCATCGCCGAGCGCATCGCGCGCGGGCTGGCGCTGGTGCCGGAGGATCGTCAGCGCGACGGCCTCGTGCAGACCATGAGCGTCGGGCAGAACCTGTCGCTCGCCTCGATCCGCAATTTCACCAAGGGCCTTTTCACCCAGACGAGGGCCGAGCAGAAACTGATCGAAGAGACCATCCACCGCGTCACGGTCAAGACCTCCGGCGGCGGCGCGCCCATCGGCTCGCTTTCGGGCGGCAACCAGCAGAAGGTGGTGATCGGCAAGATGCTGGCCACCCATCCGAAGGTCATCCTGCTGGACGAGCCTTCGCGCGGCATCGACATCGGCGCCAAGGCGGAAGTGTTCCGCCTGCTGGCCGAGGGCGCGAAGGAAGGGCTGGCCGTGATCTATTCGACCTCCGAAGTCGGCGAGTGCCTGTCGGTCGCCCATCGGATCATCGTGATGAGCAAGGGCCGCATCTCGGCCGAATTCGATTCCACCGTCAGCAAGGAAAAGATCATGGCCGCCTCCGGCGAGTCCGTGGCGGCCTGATGACCAGAGTTTAGGGAGCCAACCCAATGTCGGTTAGCAACGACGTCCGAAAGCCCGCCGCCAAGACCGGCGGCTGGAGCCTCGTGAAGATCTTGCTGGAAGGCCGCGCCTTCTTCGCGCTGATCATCATCATCGCGGTCTTTTCTTTCCTGTCGCCGAACTATTTCACCATTCCCAACTTCCTGACCATGGCAAGCCATGTGGCCATTTACGGCCTGCTCGCCATCGGTATGCTGCTGGTGATCCTGAACGGAGGCATCGACCTGTCGGTCGGCTCCATTCTGGCGCTGGCCGGCGTGGTGGCCGGCGCGATGATGCAGGGCATCGTGCTCCAGCCGCTCGGCGTGATCCTCTACCTGCCGGTCTGGGCCGTGGTGGTGCTGACCTGCGTGCTGGGGGCGCTGGTCGGCGCGCTGAACGGCGTGCTGATCGCATGGTTCAAGGTACCGGCCTTCGTGGCGACGCTCGGCGTCATGTATGTGGCGCGCGGCGTGGCGCTGCTGATGACCAACGGCCTCACCTACAACAATCTTTCCGGCCATGCCGAACTCGGCAACACCGGCTTCAACTGGCTCGGCTTCAACCGGCTGGCGGGCATCCCGATCTCGGTCATCGTGCTGGCGGTCTTCGCCATCCTGACCGGCCTGATGCTGTCGCGCTCGGCCTTCGGACGCTGGCTCTACGCTTCCGGCGGTAACGAACGCGCCGCCGACCTGTCGGGCGTGCCGGTCAAGCGCGTGAAGATCACCGTCTATACGCTGTCGGGCGTGCTGGCGGCCATCGCCGGGCTGGTGCTGTCGTCGCAGTTGACTTCCGCGGGACCGACGGCGGGCTTCACCTACGAACTGACGGCCATCGCCGCCGTGGTGATCGGCGGCGCGGCGCTGACCGGCGGACGCGGCACCATGCGCGGCACCATGCTCGGCGCCTTCGTCATCGGCTTCCTGTCGGACGGCCTCGTCATCGTCGGCGTATCCTCCTACTGGCAGACCGTGTTCACGGGCGCCGTCATCGTTCTCGCCGTTCTGCTGAACTCCATCCAGTACGGCGGAGGTGCCCGGAAGGGCTGATCCGTCACTAAACCGTTCCCGCGCGTCGCTCGCGGCCCGCGTGAAAAGACCGCCAAATCCGGCAAACCAAAGCCAATCCAAGGCAAAGCAAGGGAGAGAGAATATGTTGAAACTGACCCGCCGCACGCTGATGGCCGCCATCGCCATCACCCCGTTTTTCGGCTATACGGCATCGGCCTCGGCCGCCGGCCTGATCTCGATCATCGTCAACGACCCGGCCAACCCCTACTGGAAAACCGAGGGCGACGTCGCCAAGGCCACCGCGGAGAAGCTCGGCTACACCGCCAATGTCTCCGCCAACAAGGGCGACACCAACACCGAAAGCACCCTGATCGACACCGCGATCACCAACAAGTCGGTGGCGATCATCCTCGATCCCGCCAATGCCGATGGCTCGATCGGCGCTGTGAAGAAGGCCGTCGCGGCCGGAATCCCGGTCTTCCTCGTCAATGCGGAGATCAATCAGGAAGGCCTCGCCAAGGCGCAGCTCGTTTCCAACAATGCGCAGGGCGCCGCCATCGGCGCGACCCAGTGGGTCGCGGATGTGGGCGACAAGGGCAACTATGTCGAACTGTTCGGCAACCCTTCCGACAACAACGCCGCCACCCGCTCCAACGGTTACGAGACGGTCATCAGCCAGTATCCGGGCCTGAAGAAGGTCGGCCAGGAAGTGGCCAACTGGGACCGCACGCAGGGCTACCAGAAGATGCAGTCGCTGTTGCAGGCCCATCCCGACATCATCGGCGTGATCTCCGGCAACGACGAGATGGCGCTGGGCGCTATCGCCGCGCTGAAGGAAGCCGGCAAGCTCAGCCAGGTCAAGGTCGGCGGCTTCGATGGCTCGCCCGACGCGGTGGCCGCGATCAAGGCGGGTGAACTGCAATATACGGTCCTGCAGCCGGTCGCCGTTTTCGCGGCGCAAGCGGTCAAGGAAGCCGACAGCTTCATCAAGACCGGCAAGACCGGCGCCGCTACCGAAAAGCAGCTCTTCGACTGCATCCTGATCACGAAGGACAATGTGAACGACTTCGTCGCCCCGTTCACGTTGAAGAAGTAACAGCGTCCGGCGGGCCATGCCAGTCAAGGCGATGGCCCGCCGGCCCGTTCCCTGCGCTGTAGGTGCATCCATGAGCGACGGCAAGCCTTCGACGCTTACAGCCGACGAACCGTTGCCGGCCGACAGCCGTCATGCACGCCAGATCGCCCGCCGCCAGTTGATGGCCGAGGCGGTGATGGCCGAAGGCAGCATGCGCATCGAGGATTTGACCTCCCGCTTCGGCATCAGTCTCATGACCGCGCATCGCGATCTGGACGATCTCGTCAGCCGCGGCCTTCTGCGCAAGACACGCGGCGTCGTCTCGGCCGCACCGGAAAGCCTGTCCGAATCGGCCGACATCTACCGCTCGACCCGGCAAGCCGCCGAAAAACGCGCCATCGCGGCCGAGGCCGCTATGCTGATCGAGCCGGGACAGGCCATTTTCCTCGACGACAGCACCACCGTGCAGCAGATGGTGCCGCATCTGGCGGCAAGGGTGCCGCTCACCGTCATCACCAATTCGCTGATTCTGATGGGCGAGTTGCGCGGCCTGCGCGATATCACCCTGCTCGGTCTCGGCGGACAGTTCCACAACTGGTGCAGCGCCTTTCTGGGACCGGTCACGACCGCCGAGATCAGGCGCCTGCGCGCCGATGTCGCCGTCATGTCCATGGCGGCTGTCACCGACGGCATGATATTTCATCAAAGCCCGGAAATGGCCGAAACCAAGCGCGCCATGTTCGACAGCGCGTCGCGACGCATTCTGCTCGCCGACCACAGCAAATTCCAGCGCCGCGCGCTGCACGCCATGTGCGCGCTCGAAGCCTTCGACCTCGTCATCGTCGATTCCCATACCCCGTCTGCCCTGCTGGAGGAAATGCGAGACAAGGGCGTTCGCCTTCGTGTCGCCCCTGTTTGATCCGCTCAGGCATTTCTAGCGTAACTGCGTAGCGGTTTCGCGTCTGAAAACATTTAAAAACAAAGGAATGGGCCAGTTCTCTCGATTCCGTTGCGAATGGAATCGTGTGATTTCAGGTGGTAATATTTTGGGAATGTAACGCCTCTTGATGTGATATTCACATTATGGCATGGTCATTCTATTGAAACTTATCAAATTTATCGCAGCCGCGACGGAGCGCTTCATGCCGCAATCCTCGTCCAGCATTCCCGGTTCCCATACTCCCGGTCCCTGCATTCTCGGTATCGACAACGGGTTGACCGTCACCAAGGCCGTGGTGTTCGACGCCGGTGGACGGGCGCTGGCGATGGCGCGCCGCCGCCTGCCGCAGATCATCCCGTGCCCGCGTCATGTGGAGCGCGACATGCGCGCCCTGTGGACGGCGACGGCAGAGGCCATAACCGAAGCGCTTGCCGCGTCGGGACGGGCGGCGGACATCGCGGCGGTGGCGGCGACGGCCCATGGCGACGGCATCTACCTGCTCGACCACGCGGGCGAACCGCTTGGAAACGGCATTCTCTCCCTCGATAGCCGCGCGGCGGCGCTCGCCGACCGCTGGCAGGCGGATGGCACCGCCGATGCCGCGCTGGCGCGCACCGGCCAGATGCCGCATGCCTCCGCCCCGGCGGCCCTGCTCGCATGGATACGCGACAACGAGCCGGAACGTTATGCCCGCATCGGCCATGTCCTCGCCTGCAAGGACTGGCTGCGCTTCTGCCTCACGGGCGTGATCGGCACCGATCTCACCGAGGCCAGCACTTCCTTCACGGATGTGTACACGCAAGCCTATGCGCCGGACATATTGCCGCTTTTCGGCCTTAGCGCGCTGGCCCATGCCCTGCCCTCCGTGGCGCGGCCCGACGAAGTGGTGGGTCACGTCAGCGAAGCCGCGGCGCGGACGACCGGCCTTGTCGCCGGCACGCCGGTGGTGGCGGGCCTGCACGACGTCACCGCCTCGGCGCTCGGCATAGGCGGGCATGGCGAGGGGCGCATCGCCATCGTCGCCGGCACCTATTCGATCAACGAAACCGTGTCGTCGGAACCGAAGGTGGATGCGCGCTGGTTCTGCCGCAACGGCCTCAAGCCCGGCGAATGGAACAACATGTCGATCTCGCCCGCCTCGGCGGCCAATTACGACTGGTTCCTCGACACGCTGTGCGGCAACGAGCGGCGCGCGGCGGAGGAAGCGGGCGAATCCATCCATGCCCGCATCGTGCCGGAAATCGCCGCCGCGATGGAACGTCCTTCCACGCTTCTCTTCCATCCCTACCTGTTCGGCTCGCCGCATGGCGGCGGGGCAAGCGCGGATTTTCTCGGCCTGCGAGGCTGGCACGATCGCGGCGACATGCTGCGCGCGGTGATCGAGGGCATCGCCTTCAACCACCGCGTCCATGTGGACGCGCTGCGCGAGGGGTTCGCGCCGAAGCGCGCGCTGCTGACCGGCGGCATATCGCGCAACCCGCTCTTCGCGCAGATTTTCGCCGATGTTCTGGGCATGCCGGTCACGGTGACGGAGACGGAAGAGGCGGCGGCATGGGGCGCGGCGCTCTGCGCCGGTGCGGGTGTCGGCCTGTTCTCCTCGCCGACCGACGATCCGCGCGACCTCGACGCGCTGGCACTGAACTACAGCCCCGATCCGGCCCGCAGCGCCGAGATGGACCGCCGCTACCGGCTGCATGTCGAGATCGCCGCCGCCCTTGCTCCCTTCTGGCCGCGCATCGAGGCGCTGGCGGAGACCGTGTCATGACGGGCGACGCATCCGGCAGCCGCCGCGACCAGATCGCCGCCTATGTCACGCAGCGCGGCGAGGTCAGGATCGATGAACTCGCCGCCACCTTCGGCGTCTCGCGCATGACGATCCACCGCCATGTCGAGGATCTGGCGCATCAGGGCGTGCTGCGCAAGCTGCACGGCGCGGTCAGCGCGCAGCCCTCCGGCGTCTATGAGAGCCTGTTCACCTTCCGCCAGACGCGTGCCCCGGCGGCCAAGCAGGCGCTGGCGCAGGCCGCCATGGCCGAAATCGAGCCGGGACAGGCCGTGCTGCTGGACGATTCCACCACCGCCGGCGCGCTTGGCGCTTTCCTGCCGCAGGTGACGCCGGTTACCGTCATCACCAACAGCCTCGGCCTGATCCAGATGCTGGCGGGCGTGGACGGCATCGACCTCATCGCGCTCGGCGGCGACTATCATCCGACCTATAACGCCTTTATCGGCCCGCTCATGCAGGATGCGCTGGCGGGCCTGCGCGTCAACATCGCCATCTGCTCGGCCTCGGCAATCGCCGGCGGTGCGGCGCTCATCCAGGACGCGCAGGTGACGCGTGCCAAGCAGGCCATGCTGGCGGCGGCGGCGCGGCGCGTGCTGCTGGTCGATTCCTCCAAGTTCGGCGCCATCGCACTGCACAAGATGGCCGACCTCAACGCCTTCGATGCTGTCTATGCCGACGATGCCCTTGCCCCTGAAACCGTAAGCCGCCTGCGTGATACGGGCGTTGCCCTCAAACTGGTGCCCCTGACATGAGCGAAAACCAAGCCCCAAAAAAACCGCAAGATGGCAATCCGCAAGATATCGACGTTCTCATCCTCGGCGCGGGCATCAACGGCGCCGGCCTGTTCCGCGACCTGTGCGAACAGGGGCTGACCGTGGTGATCGCCGACAAGGGCGATTTCGGCTCCGGCACCTCGGCCGCTCCCTCGCGGCTCATTCATGGCGGCATCAAATATCTGGAGACGGGCGAATTCCGGCTGGTGGCGCAATCGACGCTGGAGCGCAACCTGCTCCTGAAAAACGCGCCCCATGCGGTGACGGCGCTGCCGACAGTGATCCCGATCTTCTCGTGGCTGAAGGGCATTCCCGCCGCCCTGCGCACGCTGTTCGGTTCCACCACGGCCCCGCGCAACCGGGGGGCGGTGCTGATCTGGATCGGCCTCTGGCTCTACGATTTCTACGGTTCGCGCCACCGCGTCATGCCGCGCCATGCCATGTGGTCGCGCGCGCGGGCCCTGCGGGAAATCCCGCCGCTGACGCCGCGCATCGTCGCCGCCGGCACCTATTACGACGCCAAGGTGCGCCAGCCCGAAAGGCTGGTGCTGGAACTGGTGCAGGACGGCCTGCGCGCCTCGCCGGAATCGCGGGCGCTGAACTATGCCGCGATCGCCGGCACGGACGGCGAGACCGTGCAACTCGCCACGGCGGACGGGACCACGCTCGGCCTGCATCCGAAGCTGGTCGTCAACGCCGCCGGTCCGTGGATCGACAAGGTGAACGAGGCGCTCGGCGCACCCTCGCGGCTCATCGGCGGCACCAAGGGTTCCCATATCCTGCTCGACCACCCCGAACTGATCAAAGCGCTCAACGGGCGCATGATCTATTTCGAGGCAGATGACGGGCGCATTTGCCTTGTCTACGATTATCTCGGCAAGGCGCTGGTCGGCTCGACCGATATCCGCGCCGCCGATCCCGATCAGGTCCGCTGCGAGGACGACGAGATCGATTATTTCCTGCAAAGCGTGGCGAGCCTGCTGCCGGGCCTGAAATTCTCGCGCGAGCAGATCGTCTATGCCTATTCCGGCATCAGGCCGCTCCCCGCCTCCGACGGCACGGCGCCGGGGCTTATCAGCCGCGACCATTCCTCGCCGGTCAAGGAACCGGAAGGTGCGCGCCGCTGGCCGATCGTATCGCTGGTCGGCGGCAAGTGGACCACCTTCCGCGGCTTCGCGGAGGAGGTTGCCAATCTGGTGCTGTCGCGCCTGGGCCGCGAGCGCCGTGTCAGCACGCAGACACTGGCCATCGGCGGCGGACGCGATTTTCCGGCCGATGCCGCCGCATGGGCCGCCAGCGCCGCCCGCGAGACAGGCGCGACCAAGGACCGCGCGGCAACGTTGCTCACGCGCTACGGTACGGCGGCGCGCGCCGTACTGGCGGCGGAAGGTGCCACCCCCGCGCCCTTGCCCGATGCGGCGGATTATTCCATGCAGGAACTGGACTGGCTCGCCCGCAACGAGACCGTGGTGCATCTCGACGATCTGGTGATGCGGCGTACCGCGCTCGCCATTACCGGCGGCCTTTCGGCGGCGGGGCTGGAAGCGGCCAGCAAGGCCGCGGCAACGGCGCTCGGCTGGGACGAGCCCCGGCGAAAGCAGGAAATAGAACGGACGCAGAGGCTGCTCACCGAAAAGCACCGCCTGCGATTTTAAGATATCTTGCAGTCGAACGAAAATGTTTGGCGCTGCATAAATTCTTTAAAAACAAATAGAAAGAGCACCGGCCTCATTCAATGAACGAGGCCAGCGCCCTGATCTTCGGTATTAGGCAGCCGCGTTGCGGCCTTCGTCGGCGAGACGCGCGTCGAGCACCAGAATCTGGCGCACCGCCTCGGCGGCTTCCTTGCCCTTCTTGACGAAATGCGTGCGGTAGAAGTCGGTCAGTTCCTCGACCGGCTGGTAGTTGTGCGGCGTCAGCGAGACCGAGAAGCAGGGTACGCCGGTCTCAAGGCCGACATTCATCAGCCCGGTCACGACCGCCTCGGAGACGAAATCGTGCCGGTAGATGCCGCCATTCACCACGAAGGCCGCGGCGACGATACCGTCATAGCGGCCGGTCGCGGCCAGTTTCTTGGCGACCAGCGGCATTTCGAATGCGCCGGGCACGTCGAAGGTGTCGACCGTCACACCGGGGATGATGCGCGCGGCCTCGGCCACGAAGCCTTCATGGGCACGATCGACGATATCGGCGTGCCAGCCGGCTTTCACAAAAGCAATACGGGGAGTGTGTTTCATCGTTGTGGAACCTTTCGTTCGATTGCGTCAGGTCCCAGAGCATGTTCCACGTCGCGACTCCGCAGGCTGCGGACCCTGCAACGCGGCTCTCTTCCATCCGGACTATACCGTCGGCCCCGGAATTTCACCGGATCTGCTGACCCTTCATTTGCGAAGGCGCTCGCGGGCTATCACCGCCGGTGGGGAATTTCACCCCGCCCTGAGAACACTTTCTGCTAGCACAAAAGGGGCCGTGACGGCAAGAGCCCCGAAAAGCCCTGTTACGGACGATCCCGCCGCTGGTAGCGGGCTCGCAACCAGAAGATGGCGAAGAAGCCAAGAGCGAACAGAACCGCGAAAACAGCCGCAGCAATCAGCGAATACCGGCCGAGCGTCAGCATGATCGGCGGTACGAAATAGGCCAGAACTCCGAAACCGATCAGGATGATCGCGGCGGCGAGCGCCGGATTGCTCTTTTTCGGTCCAGCCGTTTTTTTCCGTTCATCCGCTTTCTTCTGTTTATCCACTGGCGCGCAACGCCTCCAGTTTCTTCTTCTGCCGGCCGTCGGCGTCGAAATTCTCCGGTGCGAGCCATGCCTCGTAGGCCTTTTTCAGCGCCGGCCATTCGCCGTCGATAACGGAGAACCACGCCGTGTCGCGGTTCTTGCCCTTCACGATCAGATGCTGGCGGAAAATACCCTCGAAGCTGAAGCCGAAACGCTCCGCCGCCCGCTTGGACGGCAGATTGTCGTTGTTGCACTTCCATTCGTAGCGGCGATAGCCAAGCTCGTCGAAGACATAGCGCATGAACAGGAACTGCGCCTCTGTCGCGGCGGGTTTCCGCGATATCAGCGGTCCCCAATAGATATTGCCGATCTCGATCACGCCGTTGGCCGGGTCCATGCGCATCAATGTCTGGCGGCCCGCCACCTTGCCGCTGGCCTTGTCGATGACGGCGAAAAACAGCGGATCCTCGCTGGCGGCCGCCTTTTGCAGCCATGGCTCGAACGCGGCGCGGTCCGCCGGCGGCACGTCGGGCAGCCATGCGAAGCGCGTATCCGCATCCGGCACCGAAGACGCGGCGAAAAGCTCGTCGCCATGCTTCTTCGGGTCCAGCGGTTCCAGCCGTGCATAACGGCCTTCGAGCACTTTGCGCTCGGGCCGGGGACGCGGCGTCCAGTTCTGCAAATCAGTCATATCCATCCTCCAGACTCGCAGAGACAGGAGCATAAATTCAGCGCCGCGCAAACCGGAATATCGCGCTGCGCCTCACTTTTCCCTGAGCGCGGCGCGGTCCAGCGATACGGCCTTGGCAAGCGCATAGACGCGATCGCCTGCGCGCAAGGCCAGATCGTCCACCGAACGGCGCGTGAGCCGCGCGCCGAGACGGTGGCCCTGAAAATCGAGCGTGACGAGGGCGTCCGGCCCCTCGCCTGCCTTGATCCCCGTCACCGTCACCGGCAGCACGTTGCGGATGCTGATCGCCTCAGGCACCTGCCTTGCGATGGAAACGTCGCGGGCGCGCAGGCGCAGGCGCACATGCGCGCCCTGCCGCAGGCCCGGATCGCTCAACTGGAACGACGCGCCGCCGAGATCGACGGTGGCGAGCTGGTAAGCCGCGTCATAGGCCGAAACCGTTCCCTCCAGCAGCACGCCGGCATCGTCGCTGTCGCCGCCGATCAGCGGAAAGACGTCGGCCGCCCGGCCGCTCGCCGTCACCCTGCCGGCGGTAAGCAGCACGATCTCGTCGGCCAGCCGCGCCACCTCGTCGATCTCATGGCTGACATAGACGATCGGCACATGGCTTTCGTCGCGCAACCGCTCGATGAATGGCAGGATTTCTTGCCGCCGCGCATGGTCGAGCGAGGAAAGCGGCTCGTCCAGAAGCAGGAGCGCCGGATCGGACAAAAGCGCACGGCCGATGGCGACGCGCTGGCGCTCGCCGCCCGAAAGCGTCGGCGGACGCCGGTCGAGCAGATGCCCGATACCGAGCAGCGCCACCACTTCCTCGATGCCGCGCACGGCCTTGCGATGCCCCGCCCAGCGCGCATAGGTCAGGTTGCGTTTGACACTCATATGCGGAAAAAGCCGCGCTTCCTGAAACACATAGCCGATGCGGCGCTTTTCGGGGGCGAGGTTGACGCCCCTTGCCGCGTCGAACAGCGTCAGATCGCCGACCGCGATGCGCCCGGTTTCCGGGCGCAGCGTGCCCGCGATCATCTTCAGAAGCGTGGTCTTGCCCGCGCCCGAATGGCCGAACAGCGCGGTCACGCCCGCGGGCGCGGCGAAATCCGCGGCCACCGCGAACTTGCCGTTATGGCCGGTGAGGGAAACCACCAGACCGTTTGCGGACCCGCTCATTTCGCGTCCCCTGCGAGCCGGCGTTGCAGCCATTCCGAAAAGACCACGGCGACGATGGAGATGGCGGCGGAAATGGCGATCAGCCGGAAAGCGTCGCTATCGCCGGTCGGCGTCTGCAACAGCGCATAGATGGCGAGCGACAGGGTCTGCGTCTCGCCCGGAATGTTGGAGACGAAGGTGATGGTGGCGCCGAACTCGCCGAGCGCCTTGGCGAAACCCAGCACCGCGCCGGCGATGATGCCGGGCAGCAACGGCGGCAGCACCACGGTGAAGAAGGCGGTCGGGCGGCCGGCGCCCAGCGTGCGCGCCGCCTCCTCCAGCCCCCGGTCCAGCCCCTCGATGGAAAGGCGGATCGGACGCACCAGCAGCGGAAAGGCCATGACGCCCGCCGCCAGCGCCGCTCCCGTCCAGCGGAAGGCAAAGGAGATGCCGAACCATTGCTGCAAAAACGCGCCGAGCGGCCCGCGCCCGCCGAACAGGATCAGCAGGATATAGCCCGTCACCACCGGCGGCAGGACCAGCGGCATGGTGATGACGGCCTGAAACAGCGACTTGCCCGGAAACTCGAACCGGGCAAGCAGCCATGCGACGGCGAATGCGAGAGGCAGGGCGACGAGAATCGCGATCCCCGCGACCCGAAGCGACAGCATGACGATCTGCCAGGTATCACCTTCCATGATTACTGGGACACCTCGGCGGCCTTGACGAAGCCTTTGCCGGCTATGATCTTCTGCCCCGCATCGCTTTCGAGGAAGGCGAGGAAGGCCTTGGCGGCGGGCGTCTCGTTCTTCTGCACGAGGGCCGCCGGATAGAGAATCGGCTCATGGCTCGACGCCGGGAAGCGATAGGCCTCGATCAGGTCCGGCGCGGCGATGCGGTCGGAAGCATAGACGATGCCTGCCTTCACCTCGCCGCGGCTGACATATTGCAGCGCCACACGGACATTTTCCGCGAACACCGCATTCTTTTGCACGGTTTTCCAGAGGTCAAGCTTTTCAAGCGCGGCCTTGGCGTATTTGCCGGCAGGCACATTGGACGGATCGCCCATCGAGAAGCGGCCGGCGGTGAGCAGCGTCTTGGCATCACCCTTCGGCGTACCCTTCTGCGTGGCGATCACCAGCGCATTGCCGGCGATGACCTTGCGTGTCGCCGCATCAATGGTCCCGGCCTTCTGCGCGTAATCCATCCAGTCGAGATCGGCAGAAATGAAGATCTGCGCCGGTGCGCCCTGCTCGATCTGCTTGGCAAGAACCGAGGACGAGGCGAAGGAAGCGACCACTTCCGTGCCGTCCTTGGCCTTGAATTCCTTGGCGGCCTGCTCGATCACGTCCTTCATGCTGGCGGCGGCGAAAACCGTCACTTTTTCGGCGGCCTGGGCAGCCGTCGCGGCGCAGGCCGCAACCGTGACGAGAAATGCGGCGATCAATTTTTTCATGACTATCCTCCATTGGCCCCGATCGAGGGCAAAAACCATCACCCGCCGGAAAGACCGGCGCTGTTTTGTTCAGGCATCGGATGACCCGGAAACCGGTTTCCACCTTCCGGTCCGATGCCATGCTTGCGATGATGGGCATGATGGAGGCAAACGCGACCCGGATGCCGTCAAGACCCTTGGCTGACACGGGCGTCCATGCAAAAGCCGCCCCGGATTTCCGCAACGAATTCAGATCGTTCCGAAAACGTGGCCACCATAATGCGGCAAAATCGGTTTGGCTAGTCTTGCATGCGACGATGCGGCATCAGGACCGATGGTCAACTGCCGATATGCCTGCGCCCGCCGCGCTGTCCGGCAAGCCGCACCTGCTTCTGGCGCTCGGCATAGCGGGCGCGGTCTTCCGGGCTGCGCTCACTATAGCAACCGGTGCAGGACACACCTTCCTCGTAAAAGGACGACAGCCGGTCCGCGGGCGTGAGCGGGCGACGGCAGGCGCGGCAAAGCTCCACATCGCTTTCGGCAAGCCCGTGGCCGACCGCCACGCGCTCGTCGAACACGAAACAGTCCCCCCGCCAGAGGCTTTCCTCGCGCGGCACCTCTTCCAGGTATTTCAATATGCCGCCCTTGAGGTGATAGACCTCATCGAAGCCCAGTCCCTTGACGAAAGCGGTCGCCTTCTCGCAGCGTATGCCGCCGGTGCAGAACATGGCGATCTTCTTCCCCTCCAGCCGGTCGCGATTCTCCTCGACCCAGTCCGGAAACTCGCGAAAGGACTTCGTCCGGGGGTCGATCGCGCCTTCGAAGGTGCCGATGGCATATTCGTAATCGTTGCGGGTATCGATCACCACCGTGTCCTCGTCGGCGATCAGCGCGTTCCAGTCGCGCGGCGCGACATAGGTTCCTACGCTTTTCAGCGGGTCGATGCCTTCGACGCCCATGGTGACGATCTCGCGCTTCAGCCGCACCTTCATGCGGTGGAAGGGCATTTCGGCGGCATGGGAATATTTGAGTTCCGGCTGACCGAGGCCCGGAATGGCCGTGATGTGCCCGACAAGCTTTTCGATGGCCTGCGCCGTGCCGGCCACGGTGCCGTTGATGCCTTCCGCCGCCAGAAGCAGCGTGCCCTTGATGCCGCTGGCGCAGCACAGCTTCGCGAGCGGCTCGCGCAGGCTTTCATAATGCGGCAGCGGCGCGAAGCAATAGAGGGCGACGACGGTGAAAGGCGTATTGTGCATCGTTCCGGTCTTTTCCAGCATTTAAACTCGACTAATCCCCGAAGCCGGCGATTTCAAGCCGCCGCGTTTCCGGTTTTTTCGGTAAACTTATCCTCCCTCGCCCGAATGGCGCGAAAATACCTCCGCTGAAACCGCAAGCGGAAGGAAAAGCATATGTTCGATGACAAGACGATAGAGGCCCTGACCGTAATGGCCACGGAAGCGGGCCTCGATCCGGCGGCATTGCTGGCGGTGGCCGAGGTGGAGAGCGGCGGTTGCGCGCTCTTTACCGTGGAAGGACGGAAGGAACCGGCGATTCGCTTCGAAGGTCATTATTTCGACCGCAGGCTTTCGGGGCGCATCCGCGATTATGCGCGCAAGCATGGACTATCCGCGCCTGAAGCGGGCGCGATCCGCAATCCGGCGGTGCAGGCCGAGCGCTGGCTGCTCTTGGAACGCGCCATGGGGCTCAATCCCAAGGCGGCGCTGGAATCGACCTCTTGGGGTCTGGGGCAGGTCATGGGCGCCCATTGGCAATGGCTCGGCTATGAAAGCGTCAAGGCAATGGTGGCCGAGGCGCGGGGCTCGGTGGTCGGTCAGGTGCAACTGATGCTGCGCTATATCGACAAGGCCGGACTCGCCGGCCTGCTGCGCGCGCATGACTGGCGCGGCTTCGCCCGGCGCTATAACGGCCCCGCCTTCGCCCGTAACCGGTATGACACCCGCATGGCGGAGGCGTGGCGGCGCTGGCACGCCCGCTTCAGTCCGCAAAAGGCGGCGTGAACCGCATACCGAACGCTGCCCCGGCGGTGGACAAATCGCCGCCGGGGTTTTAAATCGGTTTATCCGTCCATTTTCCCGCAATCGAGCCCAGCAATAGAGCAAAGTCATGTCGCAGAAAACCGATCTTCTCGTCCCCGTCCTGAAAGGCCAGCCGGTCATTCCGGTGCTGCTGATCGACAAGGTGGAGCATGCCGTGCCGCTGGCGCGGGCGCTGGCCAAGGGCGGCCTGCCGGCCATCGAGATCACGCTGCGCACTGCCGCCGCGCTCGACGCCATCCGCGCGGTGGCGCAGGAGGTGCCGGAGGCAATCGTCGGCGCGGGCACCATCCTCAACGCGAAACAGTATGACGAAGCGGCGAAGGCCGGCGCGCGCTTCATCGTCAGCCCCGGCGCGACCCGGCAGATCATCGACGCCGCCAATGACAGCGCAGTGCCGCTGCTGCCGGCCGCCATCACGCCGGGGGAGATGCTCGCCCTGCGCGAGGAAGGCTATACCTATCTGAAATTCTTCCCCGCCGAGCAAGCCGGCGGCGCGTCCTTCCTCAAGGCGATGGCCTCGCCGCTCGCCGGCACCTTCTTCTGCCCGACCGGAGGTATAAGCCTCGCCAACGCCAAAGCCTATCTTTCCCTGCCGAACGTGGTCTGCGTCGGCGGTTCATGGGTGGCGCCGAAGGAATTGCTGGAAGCGGGCGACTGGGGCGGCATCACGAAACTCGCCGCCGAAGCGGCAAAGCTGGCCTGACAATATTTCCGATCAGTTGGTGGCGGTGAACTTCGCCACCGTCAGGAATGTGACGGCATTGCCGGTGAATTTGTCGGCGCGCGCGCTCGGCAGATCGCCGCGCTGGAAACCGGCCGTGTAAACCATCGTCGGAGCGGAACGCAGCGCCTCGTTGCGCAGCACCGGATTCGTGGCCGGCACGTTACGCGCCACCGGCTCCGCCGACATGGCAACTTCGGAGGCCGGTATCGCGGCGGGCCGCAGCACGGCGCGCGGTCTGGCGGCGGCCCTCACGGCATAGCGCCCGCTCTTGGCCGTGGTACGTACGCCGGTATCGACGGAACGGCCCACCGATAGCGCGTGGCCACGGCTGGCGGGCGTCCGCGTCGCCGGAGCCGGATTGAGCCGCGCGGCGATATCGTAATGATCGTCAGGCGGCGGCGCGATCAGTTCTCCGCCCGCATCCTTACCGCTGTCCTTCGCCGAGACCATCGCCAGTTGCGGCGCTTGCGCGACCGCCCCTTCGTTCGCGGGCGCGACGCCGGCGGTTTGCTGCTGGCTGTTGACCAACGCGGCGATCGGATCCGGCGCCGGCGCATTGTTCTGTTCATCCGGAAGCTCGGGACGCGGCGCGGGAACGATCGCCGCCGCGAGGGCACGTTCGCCGCCGTTCTGATCGGGACGCGCGGTCGGGATCGGCACGAAGCCGTTCATCGCAAGCGGTATGCCTTCCTCCGCAGGCTGATCGGCCGAAGCGAGCGCCACCGGGTCCTGCCCCGGCATCAAGGGCTTGCGCGCCGGGATCGGGATATTGGCGAGAGCGGTCACCGGAGCCGCAGCCGGTGCCTGATCGTCGAGACCGACATCGGGCCGCGGCGCCTGCATCGGCACCGGCGCGTCGCGCGCGGGCAGCGCGGCGACCAGCGGTTCATTCGGCGCGGCGCGCTGCTGGGGAACCGTCGCCGGCGCTTGCCTGACCGGAATCGCGCGGTCGGCACGCGGAGCGGGAGCGCTGCCGCCCTCGTCGCTGTTGTCCTCCGCCTCGTCCGCTCCCCCGCCGCCGAAAAGCGCGGCCAGCAAGGACTTACGGCGCGGAGAAGACGTGTTGCCGGCAACCATGACGCCGGCCCCGGAAGCAGCACGGTTGCGCTCGACCATGGCGAGCGCCGCCTCGTAGCCCGGCAACGGCTTACCGTCGCTTGGAATATGCACGGTCTTGCCGTCCGGGAACAGCGCGAGCAGTTCGCGCCGGCTCATGCGCGGCCAGTGGCGCACATTGCCGACATCCATATGCACGAAGGGCGAGCCGGAACGCGGATAATAGCCGACGCCGCCAATCTGGAAGCGCATGCCGATGGCGCGCAGCCGGGAAAGCGGAACGCCGGGGATGAAGAAGTCCATCGCATGGCCGAGCATGTGCTGGCTCTTCTTGGCGACGCCGCGCGTGGTGGAGCGCAGGAAGGCGTTGGTAGCCGGCGAGCGATAGGCGGAAACGACATGGATATAGTCATGCGATCCCGAAGCGCGATAGACCTGCCAGATAAGGTCGAACAGGCGCGGATCCATGCGGGTCGGCTCGTTATGGCGCCAGTCGCGCAGGAACACGTTGAGACGCTTCAGACCGTCGGGCAGGTAGCGCCCGTTCCTCTTGAAAGCGATCTCGGCCTTTTCGCCGGTATGGATGTAATAGAGTTTGAGGGCACGGGTTTCGGCCGAAGCCTGCGACGGAAAGAATGCCAGCATGAGCGCGGCAACGGCAAGGCAGAGCGAAACGAACGGACGGACATGTACGGCCTGCCGTGCTTGCGCCTGCAGCTTCGCGAAACCGGCTTTCAGGCCCCTTGTCAGGATCCACATGCTGTTCATCGAGTCGTATCGCTTTATCGTTTCGTCCGCTTCCGAGGCGCTCCGGCCCTGCTTGCCGGGGCGGATTCTTTCCCGAATACCGGCGCAACCGATTGTCGGATGGATTGGTTAATCACAGCTTAGTGAACAACAAATGCGGAAACACCATGGCAAAAAAGACACAGTCACGCATCTATTTTCATTGTGGTAAAAAAACTATTAACAGACTTTCCGTGGCGTTCGTAGCCCGAACGCCGACGACGTTGCAATTATAAACGACGAAAATTCAATAATTTACGATTATGATCATTCATGGCAGCGGATTGCGGACCGCCGACCGGCAAGTCCGCCGCGTTTTTCACCTGCCCGTTCGGAGCCGCCGCCGCATCAATGCCATATTCCTTCAGCTTGCGGTAAAGCGTCGTGCGCCCGATGCCGAGCCGGCGCGCGACCGCACTGATCTGCCCGTCGTAATGCGCCATGGCGAAACGGATTATTTCTTCTTCGGCAGAGGCAAGCGTACGCACCTCACCATCGGCATCGATGCCCGGAATCAGTCCCGCACCCGCCTCCGCGGCCCGAACGGCGCCGCCGGCGATCCGCTGCGCCGGCAGTATCATCCCATTCCCGGAAGCGCCCTGCACCCAGCCGCCTTGTTCATGTGCCAGTTCGGGGAAATCCGTCATGGTCAGTTCGCGCCCGTCGCACAGAAGCACGGCGCGGAAGACCGCGTTCTTCAGTTCACGCACATTGCCCGGCCAGCGGCAGGTCTTCAGCCGCTCCGTCACCTGCGGCGCAACCCCGGCGATATGGCTGCGCCGTTCCTCGGCCGCATAGCGCATCGTGAAATGGTGAACCAGTTGCGAAATGTCCTCGACACGATCGCGCAGCGGCGGCACGGCCAGCGAAAACGAACCGAGCAGCCGTGCCAGCCCGGCATGGAACTGGCCCGTATCGACCATATGCGAAAGCGGAACGGTGGAGGAAGCCATGACACGGGCTCCACACGACCCCGGTTGCAGGGCGGTGAGTAGCCTTCCCTGTATAGCGCGGGGAAGCGCGCCAACCTCGTTGAGAAAGAGCGTGCCGCCTCCGGCTGTCGAAAGCTTGCCAGCCGCCCCGTCCTTGCCGGTGCCGAACAGAACCCGGTCGGCATTCTCCGCCGTCAGCGCGCGGCAATCTACCGTGACGAAGGGGCCGTGCGCACGCACGCTCGCGGCGCAGACCGCCCGCGCCAGCGCTTCCTTTCCGGTGCCCGGCTCGCCTTCGATAAGCAACGGCGCATCGAGCGGCGCCGCCCGCCGGGCGCCGATCAGCACCCGCTCCATATCCGGGCTGCGCGCGGTAAAATCCGCAAGCGACAGATGCGAGCGCAGCGAGCGTCCGCGCCGGACCTCGCGCGCCAGCGTGTCGAGCTTGAGGGCGTTGGCGACGGAAAGCTGGAGCCGTTCAGCCGAGGCCGGTCGCGTCACGAAGTCGAGCGCGCCCAGCCGCACCGCCTGCATGGCGCCCGCCAGTTCCCCTTCCCGCGCCAGCGCGATCACCGGCGTGGCAACACCCGCCTCGCGCATGCGCGCCAGCACCGTGAGCCCGTCCATGTCGGGCATTGCGAGGTCGAGCAGAATCAGCGCGATGTCCTTGCGCTGCGTCGCGAAGCCGAGCGCGCCCACGCCGCCATCGGCCAGAATGGTGCGGTAACCGAGCCGCAGCACGACCGCCTCTATATGGCGCCGCTGCGCCGGATCGTCATCCGCTATGAGAACACGCGGGCTCATCGCCGGTCATCGCGGAAACGACCATCGCCGGCCTGCGCCTTCACGCCCGCACCGCTGGAACATCCATTCATTTAAGAAACCCATCTCCTGAGCATATGTTAATCTGGCGCCACGCCGCGCTCCAATGCAAGCGGCAAAAGAAGGATATCGCCAGTTTTCACCCGTTCGGAAATAACAGTTTTCGCACCTTCGGAAATAAATCGCGCGCCGCGGGGACCGAAGCGTGCCGGTTGGCACTTGCCCGTTCCGCCTCTTGGCGATCCTCGAAAGACATGCGAAAAGGACGGCGCGAAGAGAGGGGCGACAGGAGAAGTTCATGACCCGTTTTTCACACATCATCCCGTCCGCGGCCATTTCCGGCAGTTTTGCGCCCGCCTTCCCTGCCCATGCCTCCGCCGATACCGCAGCCGCGGGCAAGGCCGATCTCGGTCGCCTGCCCGAATGGAACCTTGCCGATCTCTATCCCTCGCCGGACGGCCCGGAACTGAGCCGGGATATCGAAAAGGCAATGCAGGATTCCAGAACCTTCGAGGAACGCTGGAAGGGCAAGCTCGGTGAGGAAGCGGCGAAGCCGCAGGGCGGCCGCTTCGCAGAGGCCATAAAGGAATTCGAGGCGCTGGACGAACTGATGGGCCGCATCGGCTCCTATGCCGGCCTCTATTATTACGGCGACACGACCGATCCGAAGCGCATGAAGCTTTTCGGTGACGTGCAGCAGAAGCTGACCGACGCCAGCACGCATCTGATCTTCTTCAGCCTCGAACTCAACCGCATCGACGATGCCGTGCTGGAAACGGCCATGGACACCAATGCCGCCATCGGCCATTACCGCCCATGGCTGACCGACCTCAGGCTCGACAAGCCTTATCAGCTCGATGACAGGCTGGAGCAGCTTTTCCACGAGAAGTCCGTCACCGGCTACAGCGCATGGAACCGGCTGTTCGATGAAACCATTGCCGGGCTGCGGTTCGATGTGGACGGCGAGGAACTGGCCATCGAGCAGACGCTCAACCTGCTGCAGGACGCTGACGGCGCGCTACGCAAAAAGGCATCCGAGGCGCTGGCGAAAACCTTCGGCGCCAACCTGCGCACCTTCACGCTGATCACCAACACACTGGCCAAGGACAAGGAAATTTCCGACCGCTGGCGCGGCTTCAAGGACATCGCCGACAACCGTCACCTTGCCAACCGCGTCGAGCGTGAGGTGGTGGACGCGCTGGCGAGCGCCGTCGAGAATGCTTATCCGCGCCTGTCCCACCGCTATTATGCGCTGAAGGCCAAGTGGCTCGGCCTCGAAAAGCTCGAAAACTGGGACCGCAACGCGCCGCTGCCGGAAACGCCTCAGGCGCTGATTCCGTGGGACCAGGCGCGCGAGACCGTGCTTTCGGCCTATGGCGGCTTCGCGCCGGAAATGGCCGAGATCGCCAAAAAATTCTTCGAAAAGAACTGGATCGACGCCCCCGCCCGTCCAGGCAAGGCGCCCGGCGCCTTCGCCCATCCGACCGTGCCTTCGGCGCACCCTTACGTGCTCCTCAACTATATGGGCAAGCCGCGCGACGTGATGACGCTGGCACATGAACTGGGCCACGGCGTGCATCAGGTGCTGGCCGGCGGACAGGGCGCGCTGATGGCCGGCACGCCGCTGACGCTGGCCGAAACAGCCTCCGTTTTCGGCGAAATGCTGACCTTCCGCTCGCTTCTCGCCCAGACGAAGGGCAAGCGCGAGCGCAAGGCCATGCTGGCACAGAAGGCCGAAGACATGATCAACACGGTGGTGCGCCAGATCGCCTTCTACCAGTTCGAGCGCCGCGTCCACACCGAGCGCCGCGAAGGCGAGCTCACCGCCGAGCGCATCGGCGAAATCTGGATGGACGTGCAGCGCGAAAGCCTTGGCGACGCGGTGCATCTCAATCCGGGTTATGAAACCTTCTGGACCTATATCCCGCATTTCATCCATTCGCCGTTCTATGTCTATGCCTATGCCTTCGGCGACTGTCTGGTGAACTCGCTCTACGCGGTCTACCAAAACTCGGAAAAAGGCTTTCAGCAGAAATATTTCGACATGCTGAAGGCGGGCGGCACCAAGCACCACAAAGAGCTTCTGGCCCCGTTCGGCCTCGATGCCTCCGATCCGGGCTTCTGGGCCAAGGGCCTGTCGGTGATCGAGGGCATCATCGACGAACTGGAAGCCATGGAGGCTTGAGCCCGCGATGGGGGAAGCGGGAAATGCGCCGCTCATCCTGTTCCGTGACGACATGGCGGGCCGCGATGTGCTCTTCGCGGCGCCGTCATGCATCATCCGCGCCGACGACCCGGAAGATTTCGGACCGGCATGGGAAGCGATGCAGCGCGCCCATGAGGAAGGCAAATGGCTGGCCGGCTACCTTTCTTATGAGGCGGGCTATCTTCTGGAGCCGAAACTGCGTCCCCTGCTGCCGGAAAACCGGCAGGCACCGCTCCTGAACTTCGGGGTTTTCGACGGCCCCTCGGACGCGACACTGCATCCGCGCGGCGACGGTTTCCTGCGCGATGCCACCGCCGCATGGTCGTTCGAGGATTACCGCCCGCGTTTCGAGCAGTTGCACCGGCATCTCGCCGAAGGCGACTGCTATCAGGGCAATCTGACTTTTCCCGTTCATGCGCAGTGGGGCGGCGATCCGCTGGCCCTCTTCGATGAATTGAGCCGCCGCCAGCCGGTGCGTTATGCCGCGTTCTGCGATCTCGGCGGGCCGGTGGTGCTGTCGCGCTCGCCGGAACTTTTCTTCGAGGTGGATGATAACGGCTGGATCGAGACGCGGCCGATGAAGGGCACCATGCCGCGCGGCGCGACGCGGCAGGAGGATGAGGCGAACCGGCTTTTCCTGATGCAGGATCCGAAGAATCAGGCAGAAAACCGTATGATCGTTGACTTATTGCGCAACGACATATCGCTCATAAGCCGGGTGGGTTCGCTCGATGTGCCGGAACTGTTCCGCGTCGAATCCTATGCCACCGTGCACCAGATGGTGAGCCGGGTGCGGGCGCGGCTGAAGGACAGAACAACGCTGCGCGCGCTCTTCGCCGCCCTGTTTCCCTGCGGCTCGATCACCGGCGCGCCGAAGATCAGCGCCATGGAAATCCTGCGCCGGCTGGAGAGCGGTCCACGCGACGTCTATTGCGGCGCGCTCGGCTGGATCGCGCCGGGCGGTCGGATGCGCTTCAACGTCGCCATCCGCACGATCTCGCTTCTCGATGGAAATCGTGCGATCTTCAATGTGGGCGGAGGCGTGGTCTTCGATTCCACGGCGCAAGCGGAGTATGAGGAATGTCTTCTGAAAGCGCGGTTCGCGACGGGCCGGAGGCCGGCGCCGCCGGGCCGGATTACGAACTGATCGAAACCATGCGCTGGGAGCCCCTGTGCGGCGTCCTGCGCTTCGACCTGCACATGGACCGGCTGGAAAATTCCGCTCGGGAACTTGGTTTCTCCTGCGATATGGCGGCGGTCCGCCGGCAGGTCGAGGAAGCGGGCGCGGGTGAACAGGCGCTGAAGCTGCGCCTCACGCTTTCCCCTGACGGGCTCGCCGCCGTTTCCGCCATGCCCTATCAGCCGCTGCCGCCGCAAACGGTCTGGCGCATCGCCGTCGCCCGCACGCGGCTCGACCACGCCGATCCGCTGCTGAGACACAAGACCACGCGGCGGGCGGCCTATCTCGCCGCACGCGAGGAATATTCGCCCTCGGAAGTGGACGAAGTCATCCTGCTCAATGACCGCGGCGAGGTCTGCGAGGGCACCATTACCTCGATTTTTCTCGATACGGGCGGCGCCGCCTGCACCACGCCCGCGCTTGCCTGCGGCCTGCTTGACGGCGTGCTGCGACGCGAAATCCTGCAAAAGGGGATCGCCACCGAGGGCGTGGTTTCCGTGGATACGCTGAAAACCGCGCGCAATCTCCTTGTCGGCAATTCGCTGCGCGGCATGATCCGCGCGAAACTCGTGGAATCATAAACGGTATCGAATACCCGACGCGCATCTTATCCGAAAACCGCTTTGCACTTTTCGGGATGCCATCTTTTGCCTGGCGCGCATCTTATTCGAAAACCGCTTCGCACTTTTCGGGATGCGCGTTAAACCTCCATTCATCTCATAGGCTTGCGGCGTTTTCTTCTTTTCACAAACTTGTGTTATCTTGCCCCCGGTCGGGTTGCCGGATGACGGCCCCTACCCATCGCAGTTCAGGCAAGAGGAAGAAAATGGCGAAAACGAAATGGCAAGTCTATGGCGAAATTACCGGTCCCGTCATCATGATCGGCTTCGGGTCGATCGGGCGCGGTACCCTGCCGCTGATCGAACGCCATTTCAAATTCGACCCGTCGCGCATGGTGGTGATCGATCCCGATGACAGGAACCGCGCCATCCTCGACGAAAAGGGCATCCGCTTCGTCAAGGAATCGATCACGCGCGACAATTACAGGGATGTGCTCGGCCCCCTGCTCCACGGCGCCAAAGGCCAGCCCTTCGTGGTCAATCTTTCCATCGATACCGGTTCGCTCGAACTGATGCGCTTTGCCCGTGCGCATGGGGCGCTCTATATCGATACCGTGGTGGAACCGTGGCTCGGCTTCTATTTCGACACGGAGGCGGACAACGAATCGCGCACCAATTACGCCCTGCGCGAGGCGGTCCGCGCCGAAAAGCGCAGAAGCCCCGGCGGGCCGACCGCCGTGTCCTGCTGCGGCGCCAATCCGGGCATGGTGTCGTGGTTCGTCAAGAAGGCGCTGGTCGATCTCGCCGCCGGATTGAAGCTCGACTTCACCGAACCCGCCGCCGACGATCGTCACGGCTGGGCGAAACTGATGAAGAAGGCAGGCGTCAAGGGCATCCATATCGCCGAACGCGACACGCAGCGGGCCAAAACGCCGAAGCCCTTCGGCAGCTTCTGGAACACATGGTCGGTGGAGGGTTTCATTGCCGAAGGCTTGCAGCCGGCCGAACTCGGCTGGGGCAGCCATGAGAAATGGAAGCCGAAGAACGCGCGCAAGCACAAGAAGGGTTGCAAGGCGGCGATCTTCCTCGAACAGCCGGGCGGCAATACCCGCATCCGCACCTGGTGCCCGACGCTCGGCGCGCAATACGGCCTTTTGGTCACGCACAACGAAGCGATCTCCATCGCCGATTTCTTCACGCTGCGCGACAGGAAGGGCAAGCTAGACTACCGTCCCACCTGCCACTACGCCTACCACCCCAGCAACGACGCCATATTGTCGCTGGACGAAATGTTCGGCGCGGGCGGAAAGGCCCAGCCGGTCCAGCATGTGCTGGACGAATCGGAAATTCTCGACGGTTCGGACGAGCTTGGCGTGCTGCTCTATGGCCACGACCGCAACGCCTACTGGTACGGTTCGCAATTGACGGTGGAGGAGGCGCGCAAGCTCGCCCCATACCAGAACGCGACCGGATTGCAGGTATCCTCCGCCGTATTGGCGGGCATGGTCTGGGCGCTGGAAAACCCGCAGAGCGGCATCGTCGAGACCGACGAGATGGATTACCGCCGCTGCCTCGACGTACAGATGCAATATCTGGGCGCGGTCAAGGGCTATTATACCGACTGGACGCCGCTGGACGGCCGCGGGCATCTCTTCCCGGAAGACCTCGACCGGAAGGACCCGTGGCAGTTCCGCAATATTCTGGTGCGCTGAAACGATTCTGGTACGTTGAAACGGGCTGCCGCGCCAATGCGGCAGTTTCGCAACATTCGCGCATTCGTGGTAAAGAGGACTTGTTTTCGTGTAAATTTCCATACATCACATCTGCATATTGCCCGTGTATCCTTTCCTGAAAATCCGTTCCCGCGGGGCGGATATGTCTGAAACGGGGCGCGGGGCCAGATTTCGAATTACAAGTTCGGATTACAAGGGAGAATATGGACATGAAACGCTTCCGCATCATCGGCCCGCTTGCAATCATGGCGCTGGCGCTGGCAGCCTGCGAAACGAGCGGACCGGGCGGCAATGTCCCGGTCGTCTCCCGCCAGTCTTCCGGCATCGAGGGCAAGTGGGTCGATGCCAACGGCATCATCTCCTCCTTCAATGGCGGCGCGTTCGAAACCCGTACTGCCGACACCAACGAAAAGCTGGCCGAGGGCACCTATCGCTACCAGTCGCCGCAGCTTGTCCAGATCGATATGCGCTCCATCGTGCGCGGCACCGCCTCGAAGGTGAATTGCGCGCTCGTCTCGCCATCGCAGCTCAACTGCACCGCATCCTCCGGCGCACGCTTCTCGCTCACCCGCCGCTCGGCGGGCTGATACGGCATCACTGGCCGTATTGTAATTTGTCCGGTTTTGTCTAGTTTTCCGGTGAAACAGGAGTCGGAAGATGGATGGAACGGACAAGACAGGGGCGAAACAGCCGAAAATCGGCGTGCTGCTGGTCAATCTCGGCACGCCGGACGGCACCAGCTACTGGCCGATGCGGCGTTATCTGGCCGAATTCCTCTCCGACCGGCGCGTGATCGAATGGTCGCGGCTGTTCTGGTATCCGATCCTTTACGGCATCGTGCTGAACACACGCCCGCGGCGTTCGGGCAAGCTCTACGACCGCATCTGGAACCGCGAGCGCAACGAATCGCCGCTGCGCACCTATACCCGCGCGCAGGGGGAAAAGCTGGCCGAAGCCCTGTCCGACCATCCGAATGTGGTGGTGGAATGGGCCATGCGCTACGGTGAGCCTTGCATCGGCGCCGTTACCGACCGTCTTCTGCGGCAGGGCTGCGAGCGGATCGTGATGTTTCCGCTCTATCCGCAATATTCGGCCACCACCACCGCCACCGTGAACGACAAGTTCTTCGAGGTGTTGATGGAGCAGCGCTTCATGCCGGCGGTGCGCATCGTACCGTCCTATGAGAGCGAGCCGGTCTATATCGAGGCGCTGGCAAGTTCCATCGAGAAGCATCTGGCGACGCTGGATTTCGAGCCGGAAGTGATCCTCGCCTCCTATCACGGCATTCCGAAAAGCTATGCCGTCAAGGGAGACCCCTACCCGGAGCAATGCCTTGAAACCTCGCGCCTGTTGCGCGCGCGGCTCGGCCTCGACGAAAAACGCTTCCGCACCACCTTCCAGTCGCGCTTCGGCCCGGAGGAATGGCTGCAACCCTATACGGACGAAACCGTGGAAAGCCTTGCCAAGGAGGGCGTCAAGTCGCTGGCCGTGCTCAATCCCGGCTTCGTGTCGGACTGTCTGGAGACCGTGGATGAGATCGGCAACGAAGCCGCTCACGCCTTCCACGAAGCCGGCGGCAAGAATTTCAGCCATATCCCCTGCCTCAACGACAGCGAGGACGGCATGCGCGTCATCGAAATGCTGGTGCGGCGCGAACTGATGGGCTGGTTGTAATTTCGGGGCGGTGCGTCCCATATGTGCTAGAGTTACGCACTGCTGCCCTATTGCACTGACGATGCAAGGAGAAACAATGACCGGCTTCGACATCACCCTGCTTATTCTGGCCGCGCTGGTTCTGGTGGCAATCTTCGCCGGCATCAAGACCGTGCCGCAGGGCTATAACTATACGGTGGAGCGTTTCGGCCGCTATACGCGCACGCTCATGCCGGGCCTCAGCCTGATCGTGCCCTTCTTCGACCGCATCGGCGCGCGGCTCAACATGATGGAACAGGTGCTGGACGTGCCGACGCAGGAGGTGATTACCCGCGACAACGCCATTGTCGGCGTCGACGGCGTCGCCTTCTATCAGGTGTTGAACGCCGCGCAGGCCGCCTATCAGGTCGCCAACCTGCAATATGCGATCCTCAATCTCACCATGACCAATATCCGCACCGTCATGGGTTCGATGGACCTCGACGAACTGCTCTCCAACCGCGACGCCATCAATGACCGCCTGCTGCGCGTGGTGGACGAGGCCGCGCACCCATGGGGCATCAAGATGACGCGCGTGGAGATCAAGGATATCAATCCGCCCGAGGACATCGTGGCCTCCATGGCCCGGCAGATGAAGGCCGAGCGCGACAAGCGCGCCCAGATTCTCGAAGCCGAAGGCGACCGCAATGCCCAGATTCTGCGCGCGGAAGGCCAGAAACAGTCGCAGATTCTCGAAGCGGAAGGCAAGCTCGAAGCCGCCAAGCGCGAAGCTGAGGCCCGCGAGCGCCTCGCAGCGGCGGAAGCCAAGGCCACCACACTGGTTTCGGATGCCGTCGCGAGCGGCAATGTGCAGGCGCTCAACTATTTCGTGGCGCAGAAATATACCGAGGCGCTCGGCAATATAGCGAGCGCCAAGAACCAGAAGATCGTGCTGATGCCGCTCGAGGCAAGTTCGCTCATCGGATCGCTGAGCGGTATCGGCGCGATCGCGCGCGAGGTGTTCGGCGACAGCCCGTCCGATCCCGCGCCGCAATCGCCGGCTGGCGCCCGCCCGCGCGGCGTGCCGCCCGTCAGCCGCGGCTGACGTGCCATGATCGCCGGCTATCTCGCCGAACTTGGAATCTGGAACTGGCTGGTTCTGGGGCTCGTCCTGCTCATTCTGGAAATCCTCGCCCCCGGCTTCTTCTTCGTCTGGATCGGCCTGGCGGCGCTGGTAACGGGCGGCACGGCCTTCCTGTTCGGGTCCGGCGCGGGCTTCGGCTGGCAGGTACAGACCATCGTTTTTCTGGTCCTCGCCGTCATCTTCGTGCTGGTCGGACGCCGCGTCTTCGGCACGACCGCGCGACAGGACGAGCCGCTGCTCAACCGGCGCGGCGAACAGCTCGTCGGCCAGCGCGCGACGCTGACCGAAGCCATCGTGAATGGCCACGGCCGCATCCGCATCAACGACACGACATGGCGCGTGAAGGGCCCGGACCTGCCCGCTGGCACGGAAGTGCGCGTCGTAGCCTTCGATCCGGTGACGCTGGAGATCGAGGTCGGGCAGTAGGGCGAAACGGCCGGTCGGGCCGCCCGCAGCCAATACATACTCCCCTGCTCCCGGCCCTAAGCCGCCCCGATCCGCAGCAGATCGTGGAAATGCACCAGCCCGATGGGGCGGCCGTTCTCGACCACGATCAGCGCGCCGATATGGTTTTCATTGATAGCGCTGAGCGCGGCGGTGGCAAGCATGTCCTGATCCACGGTCTTGGGCTTGCGCGTCATGATGTCGTCCACCGCAAGCTGCATCAAATCGCGGTGCAGATTGCGGGAAATATCGCCGTCAGTAACGATGCCCGCCAGCAGGCCAGCGCTGTCCACCACCACCACGCAGCCGAAGCTCTTCTGCGCCAGCACCTTCATGGCATCGGACAGGGACGTGCCGCTCACCACCAGCGGCAGGCGCTCGCCGCGGTGCATGATATCGCGGATATGGGTGAGGCTCGCCCCCAATGAACCGCCGGGATGGAAGGTCTTGAAGTCGCCGGGCGTAAAGCCCCGCACCTCCAGCAGAGCGATGGCCAGCGCGTCGCCGACGGCAAGCTGCATCATGGTCGACGTGGTGGGCGCAAGACCATGCGGACAAGCTTCGGCCGTCTTCGGCAGCAGCAGCACCACATCGGCGGCGCGGCCGAGCGCCGATTCGCGGCGTGACGTGACCGCGATCAACGGGATGCGGAAACGCCGCGAATAATTGACGATCCCCTTCAGTTCCGCCGTCTCGCCGGACCAGGAAATCGCGAGAATCACATCGTCATGGCCGATCATGCCGAGATCGCCGTGATTGGCTTCCGCCGAATGGACGAAGAACGAGGCCGTGCCGGTCGAGGCGAAAGTCGCCGCGAGCTTGGTGCCGATATGCCCGCTCTTGCCCACGCCGGTAACGACGAGCCGCCCTTTCGCGGAGGCGATGCGGTGGACTGCCTCCGTGAAGGCGGCGTCGAGGCCATCGTTCAGCGCCGCTTCAAGGGCGGCGAGCCCTTCATTCTCGGTTCTGACAGTGCGCAGCGCCGAAGCGACCACTGCTTTCGCATCGATCGGCATGGGGGTTTGGTCAAGCTTTTCCATGGGCGCAAGGGTTAACTTTTTTGAACAGGCTTGTCCAAGCTTTTGTTGCCCCGGTTACGGCCGCGAATGGCGCGAAAACAAGCAGATAGGCACCCCGTCCCGCGCGTAAAAGGGGCGGCCGCAGCGGCCTTCGCAACTAAAAATTAACCATATGTTTTTACCGTTCATCCACCATATTACAATCGAACGGTTCACCCTGTCCATGCCCTCAGCCCACGCCCCGTCCGGCGCTTTCACGTCTCTTGGCCGCGGGCTGCAATGCCTGCTGCTGGCGGGCGTGGCGTTGGCGGGTGTTCCTGCCGCATATGCGCAGGATACAGGCCTGCGCAGCAGCATACTGGACGATCCCCTGCTCAAGAAGCCGGCCGCGCAGACCACTATCACCACGACGCCCGCCCTCGGCCAGGACAGTTCAGGGCAGGACAGTTCCGGGCAGGATGGCTTTGGACAGGGCAATGCCGGACAGGAAAATGCCATGCCGGACAGTTCCGCACAGGGCAGCACGGAGGATCAGGGCGGCACGGCGGATGATTCGGACGGCGGTGCGTTCACCCCAAATCTTCGCACGCCGAATCCTGGCGCGACGAACCCCGACACAGCTGCGAACCCGGCCGCTGGCGGAACGGATGCAGCAGCCACCGGAGCTAAGACCGCTACCTCGAACAGCCCCGCCCCCGCGGGCACCGGGCCGCGCGTACTCACTCTCGACAACATGCGGGTCGGCACGATTACCTCTGACGATAGCGGCGATACAGGCCGCGTGCAGCGCGAAAACCTGCGGCAACTGCCCGAACAGGGCCGCGCCGTCACGCCCGATGCCGATCCCTTCGCGCCGGTCGGCATCCGCGCCGGCTCCTTCATCCTACGTCCGTCGCTGGAGCAGGGCCTGCGCGTAACCTCCAACGGAAACAACAGTTCGACCGGTTCCAGCGCCACGCTCTCCGAGACCACACTGCAGCTCAATGCCCAGTCCGACTGGGGGCGGCATCAGGCGACGCTCAACGCCAGCGGCACGATGAGCAAGTCCATCGCCGGCCAGAGTGTTTCCCAGCCGCAGGTCAACATCGACGGCAAGCTGCGCCTCGATCTCGCCGACCAGACCACCGTCAATGCCGAAGCCGGCTACCAGTTGCAGCGCGAGGACGCCTCCAGCCCCAACGGTGTCGTCGGTGCGCTGAAACAGCCGCTGGTGCATCATTTCAGCGGCAGCCTCGGTGTGGAACGCGATCTGGGGCTTTTCTTCGGCAGTATCACCGGCGGCCTCGAACATGACCTCTATGGAGACGCCAAACTCGATTCGGGCGGCACGGTGAGCCAAAAGGGCCGCGACAACACCTATGCCAACCTGAAGCTGCGCGGCGGCTTCACCATATCGCCGGCTTTGAAGCCTTTCGTGGAAGCGGAAATCGGCCGGCGCATGTTCGATGACCGGTTCGACAGCAATGGCTATCAGCGCAGCGGCGACCAATATGCCCTGCGTGCCGGCGTGATGGTGGATATGAGCGAGAAGCTGAAGGGCGAATTTTCCGCCGGCTACATGCGGGTCAACAGCGACGATCATCGCCTCGACAGCGTGAGCGGACCCTCCGTCAGCGCCTCGCTCGACTGGTCGCCCCTGCGCGGCACGGATGTAAAACTCTATGCCCAGACGCTGGTGGATCCCTCAACCACGCCCGGCATCAATGCCTCGCTGATGCAGATTGCGAGCCTCGGCATCGTCCATCAGATACGGTCCGACCTCAGCGTGAACGGACAGGTGGATACCGTCATCCGCCAGAACAATGACGGCACCGGCACGGACTATACGATCGGTGCACAGCTCGGCGCGACCTACTGGTTCAGCCGCTATGTGGGGCTCGACACGCGCCTGCGCCACGAATTCCTGACCAGCAAAGTGTCGAGCCGCGAATATACCGCCAACAGCATCTATGTCGGCCTGAAGATACAGCGGTAACCGGCTCGCGATAAAAACCCCGCCTCGTTTCCGAAGCGGGGTTGGAAATCCGGCTGCGCCCACAAGCCGGTTTATGCCGGCTTGACGGTCCTGAGCAGATCGCCGATCGATCCCTCGACCGAGGATCGGATATCGCTGCGCCACAGGGCGAAGGCGACATTGGCCTCGATGAAGCCGGCCTTGGAACCGCAGTCGAAGGTCAGACCCTGATAGTTGAAGCCGTAGAATTTCTGCGCCGCCGCCAGTTTCAGCATGGCGTCGGTCAACTGGATTTCGTTGCCTGCGCCCTTTTCCTGCTTGCTCAGCAGTTCGAAGATTTCCGGCTGCAATATGTAACGGCCATTGATGTAGAGATTGGACGGCGCGGTGCCCTTGGCGGGCTTTTCCACCATCTGCGTGATCTCGAAGCCGGAACCGACCGCCTGGCCCTTGCCGACGATGCCGTATTTATGCGCTTCCGCCGGGTCGCATTCCTGCACGGCGATCACGTTGCCGCCGGTCTGCTCGTAGAGCGCGACCATCTCGGCGAGGCAGCCCTTTTTCGACTGCATGACCATGTCGGGCAGAAGCAGCGCGAAAGGCTCGTCGCCCACCAGTTCGCGCGCGCACCATACCGCATGGCCGAGACCGAGCGGAACCTGCTGGCGGGTGAAGCTGGTCGTGCCCGGCTGCGGCTGCAAATCCTGCAAATGCTCCAGTTCGGCCATCTTGCCGCGCTCGGCGAGCGTGGAATAAAGCTCGACCTGCGCGTCGAAATAGTCCTCGATGACCGACTTGTTGCGGCCTGTGACGAAAATCAGGTTCTCGATCCCCGCCTCGCGCGCCTCGTCGACGACATACTGGATGACCGGCTTGTCCACCACGGTCAGCATTTCCTTGGGGATGGACTTGGTGGCGGGAAGGAAGCGGGTGCCAAGCCCCGCGACGGGGAAGACGGCCTTGCGGATTTTACGGATCGAACTCATTCCTCTCCTCGATTTTTATCAAAGCTGTTTCAGGAACAGCGCATTGGAACATCTGACGTTCAATTAAGGCATTTTGATTAAGGAACCGCAAAACCGCCGGTTGCGCCCATCACATTGCATGAACTTGCCTTAATCTGGCTTGATGCGCAATTTGTGCCTGACCTGCTCGTTTCGACACCATGGTAAACTATTCTATAACCTCGAGTGCTTAATCTTACCGTTCGACAGGGTCGATTTCAGGCTGCATTCGCGATAACATCGATTACGATACAGCAGGCCGGAAGGAACCCGACACGAAAGGAAGCCTGAAGGAAGCACGCGAATGCTGCGATTTCCATTCACACGGAAACAGAAGACCAGAGCGGCCGCCATGCTGGCAGTGGCCGTTTTCGCCGTCGGCCTGTCGACGGGCAGCGCGTTGGCCGACGCCAGATTTCGCCAATGGGTGGCGAGTTTCCGTCCCGTCGCGATCAGTAACGGCGTGACGCCCTCCACCTTCGACCGCGCATTCCGCGGCGTGGATGCACCCGATCCGGTCGTCCTGCAAAAGGCACGCTATCAGCCGGAATTCAACGAGCCGATCTGGAGCTATATCGACAACCGGGTCAACGAGAATTCCGTTGCCACCGGGCAGGCCATGGCGCGCAAGTGGAAACCGTGGCTGCAGCGCATCGAACAGCGCTTCGGCGTGGACCGCAACGTACTGCTCGCCATCTGGTCGATGGAAACCAATTACGGCGAGGCGCTCAAGCGCCCCGATATTATGCGCGACGCTGTGCGTTCGCTGGCGACACTCGCCTACGCCGATCCGAAGCGCGCCAAATATGGCCGTACCCAGCTCATCGCCGCCATGAAGATTCTCCAGACCGGCGATATCGACCGGAGCCATCTCACCGGCTCGTGGGCCGGCGCGCTCGGCCATACGCAGTTCATTCCCACCAGCTATCAGATCTATGCCGTGGACGTGGAAGGCACCGGCAGGCGCGACATATGGAATTCGGTTCCCGACGCGCTCGGCACCGCCGCAAACCTGCTGCATCGCAACGGCTGGCAGCCGGGGCGCACATGGGGTTATGAGGTTATACTGCCGGCAGGCGGCAAATTCCCCTCCGGCACGCACACGGCGGCGGAATGGCAGCGTCTCGGTGTCGTGCGCGCCAATGGCCGTCCCTTCCCCGACCCGAACGAAAGGGTGGTGCTCAAGGTGCCGGACGGCCGCAAGGGGCCGGCCTTCCTGATGGGCAAGAATTTTTTCGTCCTCAAGCGCTACAACAATGCCGACAAATATGCGTTCTCGGTGGCCTTGCTCGCGGACCGTATCAGCGGCTATCCGGGCCTGCGGCGCGACTGGAACCGTCCCTATACGCCGATCACCATGAGCGAACGGCAGGAATTGCAGAGCCATCTCAAGGCGCTCGGCTATTATGACGGCAATATAGACGGCAAGATCGGCGATACCTCCCGTGCGGCCATCACCGCCTTCCAGCAGCGCAACGGGCTGGAACCGGACGGGCATCCCAGCAAGGAAGTCCTCGCCGTCCTGCGCCGACGCTAGTGGTCTGATTCCGACATTCGCATCCGTTCGATACAGGCGCGGGAGCAAATGTCAAATTCGTTCCACTAGAGCATTTCCAGCAAAAATGGAGCCGTTTTGCGTCAGGAATGCCTATATAAGTTCAGGCCCTTGCCTAGCCGCATAAAGGCCATGCTGAAGGCCGCCGGCGTTCTGCTGGCGGCTGTGGCGCTTTTGTTGCCGGGCATGGTGGATGCCACGGCACAGCAGCGTCACCGCACCATTTTCGATATGCTTTTCGGCCCGCGTCAGGTGCAGCCGCAATATCCCGACGATTATTACCGTCCGGAAGCCCCACGGCCGCGCCGGCAGCCGGTCCGGCCGAAGCGTCCGCCGAAGGCCACCCTGCGGACTCCGCGTCCCGCATTGCCCGCCACCGCGGGGCCGCAAGCCGAAGCGGTGGAGAAAAACCCCGACGCCAGAAAGATATTGGTGATCGGCGACTTCATCGCGGACGGACTGGCCGACGGGCTGGAGGCCACCTTTGCCGCCGACCCCGACGTGACGGTGGCAAGAAGCATCAGCGGTTCGTCCGGCTTCGTGCGCGACGACCATTACGACTGGCCCGCTGTCATCGGCAAGATACTCGATGCCGAAAAGCCCGCCGTCGTTGTGGTGATGCTAGGCGCGAACGACCGGCAGGCGATAACGCTGAAAGACGACAGCCTCGATCTGCGTTCGCCGGAATGGACTGCCGAATACGAAAAGCGCGTGGCGCGTTTTCTCAAGGCAATCGACGAGCGGCACTATCCGCTGATCTGGATCGGCGAACCGCCCTTCCGCCCGAAAGGCATGTCGCAGGACATGCTCGCCATCAACGCGCTCGACCGCGCCGCGGTCGAAAAGGCGGGCGGGAAGTTCGCCGATGTGTGGGACGGCTTCGTGGACGAGGACGGCAATTTCACCCAGACCGGCTTCGACATCAACGGCCAGACCGCACGGCTGCGCGGCAATGACGGGATCAACATCACCTCGGCCGGCAAGCGCAAGCTGGCCTTCTATGCCGAAAAGCCGCTGCGCGCGCTGCTCGGCGGCAAACCGGAGAACGCGCCCCCGGCGGCGGCAGGCAAGCCCGATCTCTCGAAGCCAGTGGACCGCGTCGCGCCGGTCAGCCTGCGCGACCTCGGCAGGGACGAGAGCGGCGTGCTTCTGGGCGGCAATGCGCCCTACGCGCGGCCATCGCCGCAAGGGAACCGCAACGACAAGCCCGCCCCCGGCCGTGCCGATGATTTTTCGTGGCCGCGCCACGACGACGCGAGGGAATAGAGCGGTTCCTGTTTAAACGGAATCGTGGAACCGCTCTATCTATTTGTTTTTACGCATTGTCCTGACGCGAAACTGCTACGCAGTTTTGCTGGAAATGCTCCAAGGCTGTATCAGCGCGGCAGAACCGAGCTCCCCATCAGATCGGCGTCGATGGCGTGGGCCGCCTGACGGCCCTCGCGGATCGCCCAGACCACCAGCGACTGGCCGCGGCGGATGTCGCCGGCGGCGTAGAGCTTTTCGACATTGGTGCGGTAGTCGCGGTCGTTGGCCTTGACCGATTTCGAGCCGCGCCGGTCGGTGGCGATGTCGAGCTTTTCGCCCAGCTCCTTCACCACGCTGTTCTCCGCTGGCCCCGCGAAACCGATAGCGATGAAGGCCAAGTCGGCCTTGATGAAGAATTCCGAGCCGGGGATCGGCTTGCGCCTCTCGTCGACCTGGCAGCATTTCACATGGGTGAGCACGCCGTCCTCGCCGACGAATTCGAGCGTCGCCACCTGGAACTCGCGCGACGCGCCCTCGGCCTGGCTGGAGGAGGTGCGCATCTTGGTCGCCCAATAGGGCCAGACGCTGAGCTTGTCCTCCTTTTCCGGCGGCTGCGGGCGGATGTCGAGCTGGGTCACGTTGACCGCGCCCTGACGGAACGCCGTGCCGACGCAGTCGGACGCCGTGTCGCCGCCGCCGACCACCACGATATGCTTGCCGCCGGCCAGGATCGGGGCCGAGGCCCAGGCCACGGATTCGATGTTCTCGCGGCCGACGCGGCGGTTCTGCTGCACCAGATAGGGCATGGCGTCGTGGACGCCTTCCAGCTCCGTGCCGGGAATGCCGGCCGGGCGCGGGGTCTCGGAGCCGCCGCAATAAAGCACCGCGTCATAGGTGTCGAGCAGCCCGCGCAGCGGCTTGTCGACGCCGATATTGACGCCGCAGAGGAAGCGCACGCCCTCGCCCTCCATCTGCGCCACGCGGCGATCGATCAGGTGCTTCTCCATCTTGAAATCGGGGATGCCGTAGCGCAGCAACCCGCCGGGGCGGCTCTCGCGCTCGTAGACGTCGACCATGTGGCCGGCGCGGGCGAGCTGCTGGGCGGCGGCGAGGCCGGCCGGGCCGGAGCCGATGATCGCCACCGACTTGCCGGTCTTGTTGGCGGCGGGCTGCGGCACGACATAGCCCAGCTCATAGGCCTTGTCGCCCAGCGCCTGCTCGACCGTCTTGATGGCGACCGGCATGTCCTCGAGGTTGAGCGTGCAGGCCTCCTCGCACGGGGCGGGACAGATGCGGCCGGTGAATTCCGGGAAATTGTTGGTCAGGTGCAGGTTGCGGATCGCCTGATCCCAATTGTCGTTATAGACCAGATCGTTCCAGTCGGGGATCTGGTTGTGGACCGGACAGCCGGTCGGGCCGTGGCAGAACGGAATGCCGCAATCCATGCAGCGCGCCGCCTGCTTCTGGATCTCGCCGTCCGTCATCGGCAGGGTGAATTCGCGGAAATGCCGGATGCGGTCCGACGCCGGCTGGTACTTCGCCACCTGCCGGTCGATTTCCAGAAAACCAGTTACCTTACCCATTCTCATACTCCTCTCGGCTGCGGCCAGCCTGTGGCCCGCTTCGCCGGAAGCGCCCCGCCGCCGCGCCTCGCGCAGACGGTCGGGACAGGTTTTTCCAAAAGGCGGAGGACGCCCGGCCCGAAGGCCGGGTGCGGTCCCTATTCAGCCGCGACGCCGATCTGCATGCGCTCCATCTCTTCCAAAGCGCGGCGATATTCGACGGGCATGACCTTCACGAATTTGGGGCGATAGCTCTCCCAATTGTCGAGAATGTCCTTGGCCCGCGCCGAGCCGGTATAGTGCAGATGGTTGGCGATGAGCTGCGCCAGACGCTCCTCGTCGTGCCGGGTCATGTTGGCCGAAACGTCGACGCGCCCCTTGTGCATGAGGTCGCCGCCGTGATGGTGCAGCTTTTCGAGGATGTCGTCCTCTTCCGGCACCGGCTCCAGCTCGACCATCGCCATGTTGCAGCGATGGGCGAAATCGCCTTCCTCGTCCAGCACATAGGCGACGCCGCCCGACATGCCGGCCGCGAAGTTGCGCCCGGTCTGGCCGATGACCACGACAACGCCGCCCGTCATGTATTCGCAGCCGTGGTCGCCCACGCCCTCGACCACCGTGACCGCGCCGGAATTGCGCACGGCGAAACGCTCGCCCGCAACGCCCCGGAAATAGCACTCGCCTTCCAGCGCGCCGTAGAGCACGGTGTTGCCGACGATGATGGAGTCCTCGGCGACGATGCGGGTGTCCTCCGGCGGGCGCACCACGATGCGGCCGCCCGACAGGCCCTTGCCGACATAGTCGTTGCCGTCGCCGATCAGTTCAAAGGACACGCCGCGCGCCAGGAACGCGCCGAAAGACTGGCCGGCCGTGCCGCGGAGCGTCACGGCGATGGTGTCGTCCGGCAGGCCCTTGTGGCGGAAGCGCTTGGCCACCTCGCCCGACAGCATCGCGCCGGCGGAGCGGTCGACGTTCTTGATGTCGATGTCGATCTTGACCGGCTGGCGGTCTTCCAGCGCCGGCTTCGCCAGCTCGATCAGCTTGCGGTCGAGAATGTCGTCGATCGGGTGATGCTGGCGCTCGGTCCAGTGGATCTCGTGCTTCTCGGCCTCGGGCTTGTGGAAGATGCGGCTGAAATCGAGGCCCCGCGCCTTCCAGTGCTCGATCATCGCCTGACGCTCCAGAAGCTCCGTCTCGCCGATGATCTGCTCCAGCTTGGTGAAGCCCATCTCGGCCAAGAGCGCTCGCACCTCCTCCGCCAGATAGAAGAAGAAGTTGATGACGTGCTCCGGCGCGCCCTTGAAGCGCTTGCGCAGCACCGGGTCCTGCGTCGCCACGCCCACCGGGCAGGTGTTGAGGTGGCACTTGCGCATCATGATGCAGCCGGCCGCGATCAGCGGCGCGGTGGAGAAGCCGAACTCGTCCGCGCCGAGCAACGCGCCGATGACCACGTCGCGGCCGGTGCGCAAGCCGCCGTCGACCTGAAGCGCCACGCGCGAGCGCAGCCCGTTCAGCACCAGCGTCTGGTGGGTCTCGGCGAGGCCGATCTCCCACGGGGAGCCGGCGTGCTTGAGCGAGGTCAGCGGCGACGCGCCCGTGCCGCCGTCATAGCCCGACACGGTGATGTGGTCGGCGCGCGCCTTGGCGACGCCCGCCGCGACCGTGCCCACGCCCACTTCCGACACCAGCTTGACCGAGATGTCGGCGGCCGGATTGACGTTCTTGAGGTCGTAGATGAGCTGCGCCAGATCCTCGATGGAGTAGATGTCGTGATGCGGCGGCGGCGAGATCAGGCCGACGCCCGGCGTCGAATGCCGGGTCTTGGCGATGGTCGCGTCGACCTTGTGGCCGGGCAACTGGCCGCCCTCGCCGGGCTTCGCGCCCTGCGCCACCTTGATCTGGATCATGTCGGCGTTGACGAGATATTCCGTCGTGACGCCGAAGCGGCCCGACGCCACCTGCTTGATGGCCGAACGCTCCGGGTTGGCGGTTCCGTCCGGCAGCGGGTAGAAGCGGTCCGGCTCCTCGCCGCCCTCGCCGGTGTTGGACTTGCCGCCGATGGCGTTCATGGCGCGGGCGAGCGTGGTATGCGCCTCGCGGCTGATCGAGCCGAAGGACATGGCCCCGGTCGAGAAGCGCTTGACGATCTCCGACGCCGGCTCGACCTGATCGATGGAGACGGGCTTGAGGCCGCGCGCCTTGGCGAAGCGGATGTCGAACAACCCGCGAATGGTCTTCGCCTCGGCCGACCGGGAGTCGAGCATGGAGGTGTATTCGGTGAAGGTGTCCGGGTTGGAGGTGCGCACCGCGTGCTGGAGCTTGGCCACCGCGTCCGGGTTCCACAGATGCGCCTCGCCGCGCATGCGGTAGGCGTATTCGCCGCCCACTTCCAGCGAGGTCAAAAGCACCGGATCGTTGCCGAAGGCGTCGCGGTGACGGCGCACCGTCTCCTCGGCGATCTCGTCCAGCCCGACGCCCTCGATGGTGGTCGCCGTGCCGAAGAAGAACTTGTCGACGAAATCCGACTTGAGGCCGACCGCGTCGAAAATCTGCGCGCCGCAATAGGACTGGTAGGTCGAGATGCCCATCTTGGACATGACCTTGAGGATGCCCTTGCCGATGGACTTGATATAGCGCTTGACCAGCTCGTCCTCGTCCACCTCCGGCGGGAATTCGCGGCGGCGATGCATGTCCAAGAGCGTGTCGAAGGCGAGATAGGGGTTGATCGCCTCCGCGCCGTAGCCGGCGAGGCAGCAGAAATGATGCACTTCGCGCGGCTCGCCCGATTCCACCACCAGCCCGACCGAGGTGCGCAGGCCCTTGCGGATCAGGTGATGGTGCACGGCGGCCGTCGCCAGCAGCGCCGGGATCGGGATGCGGTCCGGCCCGACCTGACGGTCGGACAGGATGACGATGTTGTAGCCGCCATGCACCGCCGCTTCCGCGCGGTCGCACAGGCGCTCGATGGCCCCGTGCATGCCCGCCGCGCCCTCGCCCGAGCCATAGGTGATGTCGAGCGTCTTGGTGTCGAAGCGGTCCTCCGTATGGCCGATGGAGCGGATCTTTTCGAGATCGCCATTGGTCAGGATCGGCTGGCGCACTTCCAGCCGCTTGCGGCGCGAGGTGCCGACGAGGTCGAAGATGTTGGGGCGCGGGCCGATGAAGGAGACGAGGCTCATCACCAGCTCCTCGCGGATCGGGTCGATGGGCGGGTTCGTCACCTGCGCGAAATTCTGCTTGAAATAGGTGTAGAGCAGCTTCGACTTGTCCGACATGGCCGAGATCGGCGTGTCGGTGCCCATCGAGCCGATGGCCTCCTGACCCGTGGTCGCCATGGGCGACATCAAGAGCTTGGTGTCCTCCTGCGTGTAGCCGAAGGACTGCTGGCGGTCGAGCAGGCTCACATCCTTGCGCAGCGCGCGCGGCTCGACCGGATTGAGGTCTTCCAGAATGAGCTGCGTGTTGGACAGCCACTTCTTGTAGGGGTGCTTCTGGGCGATCTGCGACTTGATCTCCTCGTCGGAGACGATGCGGCCTTCCTCCATGTCGATGAGCAGCATGCGGCCCGGCTGGAGACGCCACTTCTTGACGACCTTGCTTTCCTCGACCGGCAGCACGCCCGCTTCCGAGGCGAGGATGACGAAATCGTCCTCGGTCACGATATAGCGCGCGGGACGCAGGCCGTTGCGGTCGAGCGTCGCGCCGATCTGGCGGCCGTCGGTGAAGGCCACGGCGGCGGGGCCGTCCCACGGCTCCATGAGCGCCGCGTGATATTCGTAGAAGGCGCGGCGCTCGTCCGACATCAGCTTGTTGCCGGACCAGGCTTCCGGGATCAGCATCATCATCGCATGGGCGAGGCTGTAGCCGCCCTGATAGAGGAATTCGAGCGCGTTGTCGAAGCAGGCCGTGTCGGACTGGCCTTCGTAGGAGATCGGCCACAGCTTGGAGATGTCGTTGCCGAACAGCTCCGAATCGACCGAGGCCTGCCGCGCCGCCATCCAGTTGACGTTGCCGCGCAGCGTGTTGATCTCGCCGTTATGCGCCACCATGCGGTAGGGATGCGCCAGCTTCCACGACGGGAAGGTGTTGGTGGAGAAGCGCTGGTGCACCAGCGCCACCGCGCTTTCGAAGCGCGGGTCCTTGAGGTCGGCGTAATAGGCCCCGACCTGATAGGCGAGGAACATGCCCTTGTAGACCACGGTGCGCGCCGACATGGACACGACGTAGAAGCCGTTATCCTCGCCGTCCGTCTCCTGATAGATGCGGTTGGAGATGACCTTGCGCAGCACGAACAGGCGGCGCTCGAACTCCTCGTCGGTTTCGAGCGATGCGCTGCGGCCGATGAAGACCTGCACATGGTAAGGCTCGGTGGCGGCGATCTCCGGGGCCTTGGACAGCGAGGAATTGTCAACCGGCACCTTGCGGAAGCCGATGAACTGCTGGCCCTCGGCGGCGATCACTTCCCTGACGATATCCTCGATATGGGCGCGCAGGGCGGGGTCGCGCGGCATGAACAGATAGCCGACGCCGTAATAGCCGGGTTCGGGCAGGTCCACGCCCTGCCGCGCCATTTCCTCGCGGAAGAATCGGTCGGGAATCTGCACCAGCATGCCCGCGCCGTCGCCCATCAGCGGGTCCGCGCCGACCGCGCCGCGATGGGTGAGGTTTTCGAGCATCTTGAGGCCGTCCTCGACGATCCTGTGCGACTTCTCGCCCTTCATATGGGCGATGAAGCCGACGCCGCAGGCGTCATGCTCGTTGCGCGGATTGTAGAGACCCTGCGCCGCCGGCAGTCCTGCGGCTCGCGCGGCCTTGGTTTTTCGCGTCGTTCGCTCGGCGGGAGTCGTGGCGGGAATCTGGGCGGCGGCCTTGATCGTCCCGTTCTGTACGTTGTGAGAACCCACATGCGATACAGATGGCGTCAAATGCGTCATCGTCATTCCCTTCCGTTTGGCCCGCGCGGGGCGCGAAATCGGAATTCACCGCTGCAAGAGCGCCGAATCCCTCCTGACATGGTCGAAGCGCCGGTCGCCGCCGGACTCTTTCCGGTGGCGCAGCGCACTAATTGGACAGTATTGCTGTCCTAATTAGGTATGACAGAATTCAAATTCCCTCACAAGATGGAAACGCGATTTTTTGCGCACTCTCCTGCAAGAAAATGTCGCATGGACCTGAAAACAATGCCGTAAATTGCGCGAACGCCCCGATGCGTCAGTTTAGCGCGGCTCACGCGGCGCGGACGGAAACCGGATGCGGTATATCCCCCGGCATGAAAAATGCGCTATAGACCGGTTGCCGGGCGTGTTCGCGTCCGTTCCCGTAAAACGCATAGCGATCTTGTCGATCGCTATGCGCGCTTTACCCTTTGTTTTTGCGCATGTCGTTATCGCAAAACCGCTGCACACTTTTGCGCGACATGCTTTAGACTTTCATGGAGAAGACCGTGCATTTCGCGTCCGACAACTGGGCCGGGGCCCATCCGAAAATCGCCGAAAGCCTCGCCCGCCACGCCGGCGGCTTCGCGGCCGCCTATGGCGCGAGCGAGCTCGACAAGCGCGTGGAGCAGCGTTTCAACGAAATCTTCGAGCGCGAGGTGGCGGTGTTCTTCGTCGGCACGGGGACGGCGGCCAATTCGCTGGCGCTCGCCAGCGTCAACCGGCCGGGCGGCGTGTCACTGGTGCATCGCGAGGCGCATGTGATCGAGGACGAATGCGGCGCGCCGGAATATTTCACCGGTGGCGCGCGGCTGCATCCGGTCGACGGCGCGCTGGGCCGCATCGACCCGACACTGCTCTCCCGCGAACTGAAGCGCTTCAGCCCCGGCTTCATCCATGCCGGCCAGCCGATGGCGGTCAGCATCACCCAATCCACCGAGGTCGGCACGCTCTACCGGCCCGATCAGATCGCTGCCATCTCCGCCATCTGCCGCGAGGCCAGGTTGCCGCTGCACATGGACGGCGCGCGCTTCGCCAATGCGCTGGTCTCGCTCGGCCTGACGCCAGCGGAAATGACGTGGAAGCAAGGCGTGGACATCGTCTCCTTCGGCGGCACAAAGAACGGCTGCTGGTGCGCCGAGGCGCTGGTCTTCATGGACCCGGCGCAGGCGAAGGACCTGCCCTATATCCGCAAGCGCGCCGCGCAGCTCTTCTCCAAGACGCGGTTCATCGCCGCTCAGTTCGACGCTTATCTGGAGGGTGGGCTGTGGCTCGACCTCGCCCGCCACGCCAACGCGCTCGCCGCCCGGCTGGCCCGCCATATCGAGGCCTCCAGCGAGATAAGACTGGCATGGCAGCCGGAAGCCAATGAGGTCTTCGCCGTCATGCCGCAGGCGACTTGCGAGCGGCTGCAAAAAGCCGGCGTGGCTTTCCACGACTGGAACCCGCCGCACGCGGATGCCCATCGCATCGATGAGGGCGAAATCCTCGCCCGCTTCGTCACCAGCTTCGCCAATACGGAAGAGGAAGTGGATCGATTCGGAGCGCTGATTGGCTGATCTGGTCGGCTGATGCGAAAACGGCGCCCGCAAGGGGCGCCGTCCATTCATATGCCTATATGGGCAATCAGTGGGCCGTTTTGGCCTCGATCTGCTGGCTCTCGTCCGCGCCGGCCTTGGTGACCTCGATCTTGCGCGGCTTCATCTGCTCGGGAATTTCGCGCTTGAGATCGATGTGCAGCAAGCCGTTCTTGAGGCTCGCGCCCGCCACCTCGACGAAATCGGCGAGCTGGAAGCGGCGCTCGAAAGCGCGCGAGGCGATGCCGCGATAAAGCACTTCGCCCGTCTCGGTCTCGCTTTCGTCGGCCTTCTGGCCCTTGACGGTAAGCTGGTTACGATGGGCCTCTATCTCCAGTTCGCTTTCCGAGAAGCCCGCCACCGCCATTGTGATGCGGTAGGTATTCTCGCCGGTCCGCTCGATATTATAGGGCGGATAGGACTGGCCGCCTTCGGGCGAGGCCAGCGAATCGAGCATGGTGAACAGCCGGTCGAAGCCGACGGTGGAGCGATAGAGCGGAGAAAAATCAACGTGACGCATGGTTAAGCCCTCCTTCAGAGCGACAAATGCATGACTGGCGGCGAAATTCCCTGTTTGGCGAATTTCTCGTGCCGGCGGCCCCGCTTCGGGCGGCCGCAGACTGAATCTGGGAACGGTGTTTTTCCATTTCAAGGCCTTTTTTGCGCTTTGAAACACGGAACCGCCCCTACACGCCGCGTCTCCGCGCGTAACAACTTCTGATCGTGAAAACAGGATATTCAGGGGATTACGCCGGGCGATGAACCCGAAATGAACATCATCTTTGGCAAGCGTTCAGCCGTCCAGGACTAATGTCCCGTCATACCTGTCGCGGACAGGTCATTTGAAGGAAACACGGTTTATGAAAAAAGCTGTTCTTGCTTTTGCCGCACTTGCCACCGCCGCAGCCGGTTTCGCGGCGCCTGCGCTCGCAGCCGAAAATGGCCTGCTGATGCCGGTGCAATATTACGACGACGGCGGCTATCGCCCGCCGCGCCGGGATGTTCCGCCGCCGCCGCCCGGTTGGGGCGGTCCCGCCCGGCCGGGCCCGTACTGGGGTCATCGCGGACCGGTGGGTCCGCGTGACGTCGCCCGCATGCTGCGCAGCCGCGGCTATCTGGTCGGCGATATCCGCCGCGACCACGGCAATTACTTCGTGCGCGCCACCCGTCCCGACGGGCGCCCTGTCATCGTCATGATCGACGCCTTTTCGGGCCGTATCCTCGGTGAACGCCGCCCCGGCCGGTATTGAGAATACGGTAACGGTCGCCTGTCTGAAATGATCACGGAACGGAAAGGCCGGCGGTAACGTCCCTTGCCCCGGCCGATCCTCCGCTGATCCTTTGCCGGAAGCTCGTCCGCGAGCTTCCGGTTCCTTTTTTTCCGTCCTTTAAAGCATTATCTTCATGAACGGACACAACCGTCCGCAACATGAAAGGTCTCGCAGCGGATGCCGGCACTGCTTTTCGAAACCGATGCGAATCCGGCGCCAGAGCGAATCGAGGCCGGACATTTCACGGCGCATAACGGCAAGCCGTTGCGCTATGCCCTTCTGAAGGCTTCCAGCCACCCGCCGCGCGGCACGGTCGTGCTCCTGCAGGGCCGCAACGAATTCATCGAAAAATATTACGAGACGATCGACGAACTGGCCATGCGCGGCTTTGCCGTCGCCACCTTCGACTGGCGCGGGCAGGGCGGCTCGCACCGCCTCCTGCGCGATCCGTTGCGCGGCTATGTGCGCCGCTTCGAGGATTACGGCGACGATCTCGACCGCTTTCTCACCGAAATCGTGCTGCCGGACTGCCCGCCGCCCGTTTATATGCTCGCTCATTCGTCCGGGGCGCTCGTCGCGCTCGCTTCGCTGAACCGGCTCGCCTCGCGCATCACCCGCATGGTGTTGTGCGCGCCTTTCCTCGGATTGAGCGGATTGCCGTTCAACGACGATACGGCGCGGCGGATCACCTCCTCCATGCGCCTTCTGGGACTGGGCCGCCTCTATGCGTCCGGCGGCAGGAACCTCGCCGCGCGGCCCTTTGCCGGCAATTCACTTACCAGCGATCCCGCACGCTACATGCGCAATATGGAAATGGTGCGCAAATACAGCGCGCTGGCGCTCGGCGGACCCACGGTGCGCTGGATATGGGGCGCACTCCATACCGCGCGCCGGGTCAGCCGGCCCGACTTTCTCGAAAACCCCGTCATTCCGATATTGATCGTCGCGGCAGGGGCGGACCGTGTCGTCTCGACCACCTTGACCGAGCGTTTCGCCTCGCGCACCCGCAATGTCTCGCTCGTCACCATCGACGGCGCACGCCACGAGATATTGCAGGAGGCCGATTTCTACCGCGAGCAGTTCTGGGCCGCCTTCGACGCTTTCATACCCGGTTCAGCCGACACGACGGCATCCAAGGCGACGGAACCTGAACTGTCCGGCGCATGATCGGCCACGCGGCGATCAGCCATTGAGGAGATCCAGCGCCGCCCTGTGCAGTTCGGGCGAGGCGGCGGCGACGATATCGCCGGCTGTTTCCGCCGGGCCGCCGTCGCGCCGGGTAACGACGCCGCCTGCCTGCTCGATGATCGGGATCAGCGCCACGATGTCATAGGGCTGCAAGCCCGCCTCCACGACGATATCGACGAAACCGGCCGCCAGCATGGCGAAGGCATAGCAGTCGACGCCATAGCGCGACAGGCGCACGGCGGATTCCAGCCGGTCGAAGCCCCTGCGGCTCTCCCCCTTGAACATCGCCGGCGTGGTGGTGAACAGCGTCGCATCGGCGAGCGCCGCACCCTTGCGCACGGAAAGCCGGCGCGGCTCCGCCTTCCCGCCGCCATGCAGCAGCCAGGCGCCCTCGCCGGTGCTGTAGAACAGTTCGCCGGTGAACGGCTGCGACATCATGCCGGCGCGCGCATCGCCCTCCACCGTCAGGCCCAGCAGGGTGCCCCAGACCGGCAGGCCGGAGATGAAGGCCCGCGTGCCGTCGATCGGGTCGATCACCCAGACGTGGCTGCGGTCGGTGTTCTCCGGTCCGTATTCCTCGCCGAGAATGCCGTGATCGGGAAAGCTGCGGCCGATGACGGCCCGGATCGCGCGCTCGGCCGAGCGGTCGGCCTCGGTCACGGGATCGAAACCGACACTGTATTTGTTGTCCACCGCATTTGCCTGCCGAAAACGCGGCAAGGTCTCCGCTGCCGCAGCCGCGGCCACCTCAAGAAAAAATGCCTTGTCTATCAGCAATCCCGTTCTCCTGTTCCCGCGAACTGACCACTCCACATGCAAGGCGGATCAAATCCGCCTACAAATTGAGCAGTAAAAAATCGGCTCAAAAAAAGTGCTATTTTACTTGACGCAAGCGCCGTTCCTGCATAGCTTAAACAACAGACGGGTTTTCCTGTCGATGCCTTTCGGGGCATTTCCTCCCTAGACTTTCACCGCGTCCGAACGATTTGGACGCGGTTTTTTTATCCGCCTCACTCCGCCGCAAGCGGCGGTGCGACGAACAGATCGTCAGGCAGGGATGTGAGATCGTTCGCGAAGCGGTGGAGATCGGCGCAAAGCGTTCCGAAACCGGCCAGCCGCTCCAGCGTCTGCTCGTTCATGTAGAGGCTTCGGTTGATCTCGATCTGAAGCGCATGGCAGGCCATGGCGGGCCTCCCGTAATGCTCGGTGATGAAGCCGCCGGCATAGGGCTTGTTGTGCGCGACCGTATAGCCCATCTCCTCCAGAAGCGCGATAGCCGCGTGGGTGAGTCTTTCGCAGCACGAGCGCCCGAAGCGGTCGCCGATGATGAAATCGGGGCGGGAACCGCTCTCGCCGACGCGCAGCCCCCCCGGCATGGAATGGCAATCGATCAGCACCGCATAGCCGAAGCGCGCGCGCGTGGCATGCAGCAGCGCATCGAGCGTCCGGTGATAGGGCTTGTAAAGCTCCTCGATGCGATAGAAGGCCTCCTTGAGCGGGATGCGGCCCGGATAGATCGTCTGCCCCTCCCCGACCAGGCGCGGCACGGTGCCAAGACCGCCTGCAACGCGCGCCGACTGGCTGTTGATGAAGGGCGGCAGAGCCTCCGCGAACATGCGCGGATCGAGTTCATAGGCCTCCCGGTTCACGTCGAGGAAGGCGCGCGGGAAATTGGCTTTCAGCATCGGCGCGCCGAGCCCCACCACGCCGGCGAACAATTCGTCCACGTAGCAATCCTCGGAATAGCGAATGCTTACCCCGTCGAGCCGCGACGCTTCGAGAAAGGCACGTGGATAGCAGCGTCCGCTATGGGGTGAATTGAAGACAAAGGGAATGCGCTGCTCCGCCGGGGCGCAGACCTCGAAGGGCGGCATCTGACTGAAATCACGCTCCAGACTCATCTCTCGATCCGTCTTCGGTCCAAACGGGCGATCACGTTACGCCAGTCCGCCCGCCCGTGTAAATGTCCGCTTGATTGCATTGGATCGAAATATGCTCACCCGTTTAATTTTACGCGCATCCTGTCGGAAAACCGTTTCGCACTTTTCCGGATGCGGTGTTTTTCCTGACGCGCATCCTCTTCCGAAAACCGCTTCGAACTGCGTCAAACCTGCCACATGACATAGCTTGTTGCCAAAAACAGGACATAACAATTAACATCTGCGCGATCATTCATTTCATATTTACCAAAGGAGCGTTTTCTGGAGCGGATAATTGAATCGTTGATTGTGCCTTGAGGCCGAAGCCTGAAAGCCGGAACGAACGATGGAAAATTCGGACGAACCAATGAAAAGAATCCTTCTTGCTGAAGACGACAACGACATGCGGCGCTTTCTCGTGAAGGCGCTGGAAAAGGCGGGTTATCACGTCACGCATTTCGACAACGGCGCGAGCGCCTATGAGCGCTTGCAGGAAGAGCCGTTCTCGCTGCTTCTCACCGACATCGTCATGCCGGAAATGGACGGGATCGAACTGGCGCGCCGCGCGACGGAGATCGACCCGGATCTCAAGATCATGTTCATCACCGGTTTCGCGGCGGTAGCGCTCAATCCCGATTCGGATGCGCCGCGCGACGCGAAGGTACTGTCGAAGCCGTTCCACCTGCGCGATCTGGTGAACGAAATCGAGAAGATGCTGATCGCTGCCTGAGGCGGCCGCCGGTTTTTCCGCCTCTCATGAAGCCCTCCGCTAAAACACCGACGGAAAGAGGAAAAAACTTCATAAAAGGGCATTGACGGGCGCAACGCGATATGGTGTATGCGCCCCATCGAATGGGCGTGTAGCTCAGCGGGAGAGCACTACGTTGACATCGTAGGGGTCACAGGTTCAATCCCTGTCACGCCCACCATTCGAACCTCTGATAAAACAATAACTTATCAGAGAAACATCAGCCTTCAAATGCACTGCAATTTATCGCTGTCACACCACGGTCACAGCGTGAGGCATTTGCATGGCTACTATTCGCAAACGAAACGGAAAATATCAGGTTCAGGTTCGTCGTCAGGGCTGCAAGCCGATTACGAAAACGTTTCTGAAACTGGACGACGCAAAAACATGGGCGCGACAGACGGAAGTTGAAGCCGATCAGGTTGGCTTGCCGGTTGATCCGAAAGTGCTGGCAAAAACCACGGTCAGCATGATCCTCGAACGCTACCGCGACGAGATCGTCACCAAGAAGCGTGGTCACGAGATCGAAACCTTGATCATAGATGCGATGCTGCGTCAGCCGTGGTGCAAGCGATCATTGGCGCAGATCGATAGCGCGACATTTACGGAGTATCGAGATACGCGGTTGCGAACAGTGAAGCCCTGCACGATCAAGCGTGAACTCGGCATCCTTCAACATGCTTTCGATATTGCAGCTAAAGAGTGGTCGATCCCATTACGCGTCAATCCGCTCAAGTCCATTGCAAAGCCCGTTGTGTCGAACAGACGTGATCGGCGTTTGCGGGAAGGCGAACTTGATCAGCTTTTGCAAGCAGCGGGAAAGACGCGAAACCCGTTCATCCTTCCTGTGGTTCGCTTCGCATTGGAAACGGCAATGAGGCGTAGCGAAATTCTCGCCCTTCGTGTTCGTGACGTGGACATTGAACGCTGCACAGCGATCATCAGAATATCAAAGAACGGTCATTCGAGAACCATACCATTGTCATCGCTGGCCGTCGCGATCCTTGAAACGACCATTGCCGTGATGAGCAAGCACGACAAGGCCAACAACGAACGCATCTTTCCGATAACGCCGCTTGCTCTCCGTCTCGCATGGGTTCGGCTGACCAAGCGCGCCAAGATTGACGACCTTCATTTTCATGATCTTCGTCATGAGGCGATCAGCAGATTTTTCGAGAAGGGCCTTACCGTGCCGGAAGTCGCATCGATCAGCGGTCACAGGGATATAAGGATGCTGCTTCGATATGCGCACGCCGACAAGGGCAGACTGGCGAAGAAACTGAACGGCTGAGCGTACAAGCACCCCGCCAGTCATCACGGCGGGGTGCGACTTTTTAGAAGCCGACTACTCGTCCCAAGACCAGTCAATTCCCGTATACTTATCGAAGGCCTTGCGTGCATCTTGCAACACCGGAAATTGAAAGCGGCGTGGCTTGTTACCGGCTGGTCTATACTCTTTTATGTCAGGGCAAAGTTCACGCACTCTCCTAAACAGTGCAGTTTCGGAACTACGCCGATTGACTCCTGCAATGCTACACGAAAGTAAATATTCTTCGGTTATCTCGTCCTTAGCCATGTCTTTTGGCCAACCTTGGCCTGTTTTTATCTCTCCTTCCAATAACCGCTCGTACCAAAAACGAGTAACATGATCAAACGACTGCTCAACCTGTCGCGAAAAACCCTTTGAGCGTGGGACTTTCCGAACGTTGAACTGAGAAAGGTCGAACGTCATCAGGTGGTGCATCAACCCTTCCAAACCACCATTGTTCATATAGTTTGTCATTTCTTCAAAGAACTTATGATCCTGCTGATGCAAGTTGTTAACGTCATACACTGCAAACCGGCGTTCCTTTGATCCCATAATTACGACATGCGGATCATTGGTGATCAGAACAAAGCGAATGCAGTTTCTTATTGCAACAGCGTCATGTCCCTTTGCTTCCAACATGATAGTTGGTTCTGTTATTGGCGCTTTCATCGCGTTGGTCGCAAATATCGTTGCAATGGAAACTTCATCAGCGGTCAACAGCAGAGTTCGAGCCATATGGGCGTTAAAGCCGCCTACCAAGTGTTTACGTTGTGAAACCATCGTAGCGTGTTCTGCGATCAGTCTCGAAAACTGTCTGATGACGAAACTTTTCCCCGTTCCTTGTTCTCCAACAAGTATAAGTGCCGTTTCTGGTAGCTCCCATGGACGTTGAACCATATGGGCAAAATACCCGACAAAGAACTCATATCGCTTCTCATCACCATCACAGATCACCTCCTTGATCAGTTTGAGAAAGCGTGAGCAGTCTTTCTTTTCTGGCTTAACAGAAAAGTCTCTCCACAAGTTGACGTATCCCTCACTGCTGTCGCTTGGATCAAAAACGATGCCTTTTGCCTGTCGACGCTCTTTGTGTGCAAGCCACCACTCCGCAGCGGGGATCGGTTCTTTTCCTCTACCCATCCGAACAGCAATATGTGCATAAAGTTTTTTGAAGTCCTCTGTTCTCATAAATACTGTTCTGGTTCTTCTGATAGTGGGGTCATATTCGTCATGTGTAACAACAAAACGTGATCCATACAGAACAACACAGTGCTTTTCGTTGAACTGCTCAAGACAGTTCTTTCCATCAATAAGCTGAAGAGCCACGATGGCCTCCTATATTGAGGCCGCGCCTATACGAGCTTGATAAGCAACCAAAATATTGGTACTATACAATAGCTACATTGAAGCCCGTCTCGTTCGTGCGCGGCGGGTTTCGTTTTAGCTGGCTTGAGCGGTGAGGGTTTCAGCCCATTCGTCTGCGGTTTTGGCCGCGATTATGACCCTACGACCAACGCGAATTTCGCGAGGACCAAGACCGTTTCGCTTAAGACGGTAGTAAGTGGAGAGGCTAAGCCCAAAATGCTCACAAAATTGAGCAATGGAAAGGTTATGTGACAGCATCACAGTCATCCTTGTCACGCCGATCCTATCTAGTGATCAGCGAAAGTTGCAAGGATGAAGCCATGACGCGGCAGGTTCAAAGGTGTCACACTTCATCGGATGGGTTCCTGAATAGCACAGGAAGCCTCTGCCGTGTGAGCATCATTAAGGATATGCCGTGGCATGTCAATAGGGCTCAAATAAACTCCAACGATCCAACCTTTTTAATTGGCAACGTCGATCTATCTCTATGTCTTTGATTTTATTCATTAGTATATAAAATAATGTAAAAAGGTTGGATTGTTGGATTTGAATTATGCAACACCTTGTACACAAAACCATTAACCGTCATAATCATTGATTATGATTACACTTTCAACAGAATGATATGAGCGAACGTAGTATGATCGAGGATATTTTGGGACGACTAGATGAGCGCGCACCCACGCCGCAGGCGTACGCAGAAGCATGTCGCTCTTGCTGATCCTGATCACATCAAGGCGTTATACGATCGGAAGCAGATGCAAAAGCCTGAGTGCATCGTAAAACAACGCCAAGGCCGGTATGAAGTCGAGGTGGTATAAAGTCTACAAGCCGATTTGGTCCAACTACAGCACCCTATATTGTTTTTAGATATCTATATATGTGCACATTCCAGTGTGCCAACTCCGAAATATCTATTGCGCCAATAAGCGTAAGAAATGATAGCACAATGATAGTATACACGATCGGCATGATGTATTGAGCATAGGGCATGAAGCCAAAAACAAGGCTTGCAATGAACGAGCCTGTCGCGACTGATGGAATGAAAACAAGGTATCTCCATCCAATAACATACAGAAGATAAAAATGGACAAGCGTATCAAAAATTGCCGCAACTGGATAAAATATTAAAAATACCTGTCCAATGCCCTTATATAATGCTTCGTATGTTATCCCCTGCTTCATCAATGTCGTATTGAATGAAAATAGTGCATATAAGATAGACGTAAATACAATTGGCCACATCACAACTGGCCAGAGATGCAACGTATCAAAAAAACTTCTATTCAGCATGCCGGTTTATTCCGAGATATCATTTTTGGCTGGCTATATGGAACTTCACACCCTTACATGCTGTTGGTTCTTCTTATGATCTCATACGGATCGGTTTGCCTGTAAGGATGGTTGAGATCGTTTGCATCTTCCATGGCGTTAGCCATCCGGGATTGAGAATTTGCTATCGACTGCATAGCTGCGGCTTGGTTCTGTGCAGCCATGAACTGCGCAGCGGCCATCATGCGTTGCGAGCGGCGGCGGTCGGCTTCTGATGCGACTTGGGAGTAAACGGCGGTAATTTCGCTGTTCGCCGTCGCACGGCTGATCTTTCCTGCATCAAGGCGTTGCGCGATCTCAATGCGCTTTGCCATGCGATAGCGGATAAGGTCCGCATCTGTACCCATAACAGAAAGCGCGACTTGATCTGCGTTGTTCATGCAGCGCGTTTTATCCATGGCTCGCTTGAAACTACGGGTTTCACACTCGGCCATCATCTGCCTTTGTTGCTTTTGAGCGCGTGCAACTTCCGGCGATATCCCCGAGCCCGCTGTCGTGCATCCTGCAAGCGTGACGATCACGCCAGCCGCGATGATGAAGTTACGCATGTCCCCTGTCCCCATGATCTCTATCGTCAAACTACATATTATAGTTGATAAACGCTGGCAAGCCGATCTGCGATCCATACAGCATGGATATGCGGAAACTCGTCGGTCAGAACTTCCAGAGGATGCGTAGGGAAAAAGGACTGACGCAGGAGCGCGTTGCCGAACTCACCGGTTTCAGCCAGCAATATATAAGCGATCTCGAACGCGGTCGGCGCAACCCAACCGTCATCACGCTATACGAACTGGCGCAGGCGCTTGGCGTCAGTCATGTTGCACTTGTCGAACCGGAAGGGGATGACGCATCGGAGACAACGCAAGGTGGTTCATCCGCTTGAAACGAACGGCTCTATGACGTGTCCCATCGTCCATGCGCATTGGCTAAATACGACCAAAGGTGTTGCGGGTTTTATAGGATAATATTCCCACCGCAACACCTATGACCAATGTTTTACGGAACGGCATTGTGGGATAGCCAGTCTCAATACAAGCGCACGTGATGCATATGCAAGCCCCCTGTTTGGACTTTGGCGGGGGATCGCCCCGGCCCATGTTCGACATGGATGCGTGTTCGATGCCGACAATAATTTCGCAGACAGAGTGCTGAACCTTCCACACCGCAGACGTTCACAAGTCTCGCATGATGCGTTTTGAAACCAGCCTCGACGTGTCACACCACAGTCACAACGACCCGTGCATTTTGTGACAGCGATCTTGCAACACCTTGGATAAGCGGATATATACACCATTGTTAAGCGCATGAATTTGCGGTGACTTTTTTGTAGGCAATGGTGTAGCTCAGCGGGAGAGCACTACGTTGACATCGTAGGGGTCACAGGTTCAATCCCTGTCACGCCCACCATTCGAACCCTAAAATACATCGCGGTTTCATACGCTTATCGGTATCGAACATATACCGATCCCCAAGGTGTTGCAAGATCGCGACCACAAAACACGGGAACCGTTGTGACTGTGGTGTGACACGTCGAGGCTGGTTTCAAAACGCATCATGCGAGACTTATGAACGTCTGCGGTGCGGAAGGTTCGGCGCTCTGTCTGCGAAATAATTATCGGCATCGAACACACATCCATGTCGAACATGGGCCGGGCGATCCCCCGCCAAAGTCCAAACAGGGGCCTGCATACGCATCACGTGCGCTTGTGTTGAGACTGGCTATCCCACAATGCCGTTCCGTAAAACATTGGTCATAGGTGTTACGGTGAGAATATTATCCTATAAAGCCCGCAACACCTTTGGTCGTATTTAGCCAATGCGCATGGACGATGGGACACGTCATAGAGCCGTTCGCATCAAGCGGATGAACCACCTTGCGTTGCCTCCGGTGTGTCATCCCCTTCCGGTTCGACAAGTGCGACATGACTGACGCCAAGCGCCTGCGCGAGTTCGTATAGCGTGATGACGGTTGGGTTACGCCGACCGCGTTCGAGATCGCTTATATATTGCTGGCTGAAACCGGTGAGTTCGGCAACGCGCTCCTGCGTCAGTCCTTTTTCCCTACGCATCCTCTGGAAGTTCTGACCGACGAGTTTCCGCATATCCATGCTGTATGGATCGCAGATCGGCTTGCCAGCGTTTATCAACTATAATATGTAATTTTGCGATACGGCTCATGGGGAAAAGGGGACAAGTACATGCGCAACATCATCATCGGGGCTGGCGTGATCGTCGCGCTTGCAGGATGCACGACATCAAGTTCAGGAACGTCGGGCACCTTGAAACAGGCTAATCAACAAGCAACCGAATGTGATGCGCATCATTTCAAACGTGCCGTGGACAAAGCACGCTGCATGAACGATGCAGATCAAGTTGCGCTTCCTGTTATGGGCAACTATGCGGACCTTGTTCGCTATCGCATGGCAAAGCGCATCGAGATCGCGCAACGCCTTGATGCAGGAAAGATCAGCCGTGCACAGGCTAACAGCAAAATTGCCGCCGTTTACTCCCAAGTGGCGTCGGAAGCTAACCGGCGTGGTGCGCAGTTCATGGCAGCACAAAGCCAAGCCGACGCCATGCAGTCGATAGCACGTTCTCAATCCCGGATGGCTAACGCCATGGAAGATGCAAACGATCTTAGAGCGATTTTCGATCAGTCTGGCTCATAGCCACATGAGGTGAAGTAATTGGCGCACTCATCGGGCTGAAAGATATCGATGAGCTTGCCAATCCGGCTCCAAAGGCCGTCCACGGTTCGCTCTCCCGGCTTGCGCAGCATGGCCTTGAGGCGGGAGAAGGCTTTCTCGATGGGATTGAGATTGAAGTCCGGGCTGTAGGGCGGGAGGAAACGCAGTGTCGCGCCCGCTGCCTGGATGTGTTCGCGCACACAGGCCCACTTGTGGCTGGACAGA